>Ga0307476_10001549_pt1 | contig 13927 bp, 5 predicted proteins | sample atmos_gasesECM2C_2_FD_203314 | JGI IMG/M metagenome (GOLD analysis project Ga0307476, IMG submission 203314) | Hardwood forest soil microbial communities from Morgan-Monroe State Forest, Indiana, United States - atmos_gasesECM2C_05 | ecosystem: Environmental > Terrestrial > Soil > Temperate... | reverse complement strand
GGCGAGGGGAGACAGAAGCGAGCCAACCAAATCAACGAAGAAGGAGACGACATGAAAACCAGGAGCAATGTGAAGGCTGGAGTCATCATTCACTCGATGTGATGTATCCGCCCGCGTCGCAGATACAGAACGCAAATACGAATGGAGAACAAAACATGTCACGAATCAAGTCCGTACTATTTCTGTTGGCGCTGGCGGCGCAGGTGCCGCTGGCATCCGCTGCGGTCACTTACGTGGTAGGGTCGTGCAAGCCGAACCTACACAGCTTCACAACCATCAACGGCGCGCTGGCGGCCACGCCCCCACCTAATGTGGTCGAGGTGTGTCCGGGCACCTACAACGAGCAGGTTGTCATTACGCAAGCGGTGATCCTGGAAGGAATCCCGGAAGGAATCTTGACCGGTGATTCAGCGCAGGCCATTGTTGCCCCACCTGCAGGTGGCCTGGTCGCCAACGCCACCGACGATCTTGGTAATTCGTTGGCGGTCCAGATTTGGGTCAACAATTCCGCAGGGCCAGTTAACATCAGCGATCTCGCGGTTGACGGTACGGGTAATGGGATCCTGGGGGGTGCGCTCGTGATCGGCATTTTTTTTCAAAACTCCCCCGGGATCGTGAATCATGTGACCACCCGCAATCAGACAGACAACGGTAATGGCATCGGAGTGTGGCTGGAAGGAGGCAGCGCTAATCCGACCGTAACCGTCGAGAACAGCGATATGCACGATTTTGATCGCACCGCTGTTTTTGACGAAACCAATTCCAGCATTTCCGCACTGACGGCGAACATCAAGAGCAACTTTATTGATGCCGGCGCAGGCGCCACTCGTGGAATCGACTTGGAGGAAGGAGCTACCAGCAATGTGACGGGTAACTCGATCACCGGAGGATTTTCAGGCATACACGCTCAGTCGCCGGGCGGGAACATCTCGAGCAACACGATCATGGGCACAACTATAGGCATACAGGATGGTTCTGCCGCTTCTGTGACCTCCAACAAGATCTTCACCAGCAGCGTCGGGATTGAAATCTTCGGTGCCGGGGGGGTATTCGTCCAGGGCAACACGATCGTGGGCGCCGCGCAGGACGGTATCAATTTTCAGTGTCTCTCCACCACAACTACCGACGTGCACTCCAACACGATTATTGATGCGGGCACGGGCATTGCTAATGTGCCCGGGGCCGTTGTGAGCAGCAACTCCTATTTGAACGTAGCCACGATCCAGAGTGGAGGCTGCTGAGCGTTCTTCGTTAACCGGCAAGGAAAGCTTTTCCTGAGCCGTGGCCCATGCCTGTCGCTCCGCAGTTTGGGACGACAGGGTGGGCTGAATCACTTCTTCAATGGAACTGAGCCTACCTGGGGACACGGGAGTTTCCCAAGCGCGCTCAAGGGTGGGTTATCACCATAAGGGCAGGCGCCCGTTTCAGGACGCACTGCACCGACCGGCGCAGCGTCTCGGGATCGAGCGCGGCGAAGCTCTCGTCGAGAATGATCATCGACGCGTTCTGCAGCAGGGCACGGGCGATATAGAGACGGCTGCGTTCTCCGTGCGAAAGCTGCCAGCCGGTTTCTCCGACCATCTGCAGAAGTCCGGCGGGCATGCGGTCGAGCAAGTCTCCCAAGCCGAGTTCGCGGCAGATCTCTTCGGCTTCAGCCATATCTTTCTGGGTCGGAGGCCAGCCGCGGCCCATGAGCAAATTGAAGGCAAAGGTCTCGGTCAGAACGTGGTTCTCGTGGAATTGCGGAGCGCTGACGATACGCCTTCGCCAGCCATCAGTGCCGAGAGTCTGCCAGTCGAGCCCATCCAGCAGTAGTAGTCCCGACTGCGGAGTGCGCATGCCAATCAGAAGCGATGCCAGAGTGGATTTGCCATCGCCGGAATGGCCCTGCAGCAGAATCCTATCTTGCGCGTGGATGGAGAAGCTGCATTTGCGCAGCACGGGTTCGCCCCGATCCTGGTAGCGGAAGGTAAGATCCTGGGCTTCGACGAGATTGAGGCTGTCCGCTTTCGGCTCCCGCACAGATCGAAGCATGGGAATCCCGACTGGCTCGGGCCGCGCGGCGGCATGAAACAAAGGAGCGACCTGCTTCCATGAAATGGCCGCGTCCTCGAGTTGCCAAAGACTAGTCGCAACCCGCTTGAACGCCCGAGACGCGATGAGAATTCCGCCCATGGCGATGGCCAAGCGTTCCGGCGAGTTCGAGCCGGAGGAGAATGTTGGCGCGATGCCAAGCAGCGCCACGATGAGCCATCCGCGAGGTGCAAGCGCAAGCAGGCGCAATTCAGATCGGTCGACATTTTTCGAGATCTGAAGATAACGATCGAGCTCTTCATCTTCGCCGTCGTGCCAGTGGGCGTGCGATTCCTGGGCCATGCGGGTGCGATGGCCGACCATACGCTCGATCAAGTCATGAGTCATATGCAGTCGGGCGGCGGTCCAGGTTTTGCGCCGCACATAAAAGTCAAAGCCGAAATAGGATGTCAGCAAGATCCATGCCGCCAGCAGGAGGCACAGTAAGCCCCCCGCGCTTCCCCAACTCAGGACGAAAAACGCGGCCAGCAGTTCGATCACGGAGATCAAGGCAGAGAAGCCTCCACTCAGCGCCATCGCTTCGACTGCTTCCGATTCCAGAACCCGGCTGAGAAACTGGCCCACACCCTGCATGCGGATTTCTTCCGGAGTGAGCCGAAGAGCTCCATAAAGAAGACGGCGCTTCAGTAAAGCGGCAACGCCAATAGAAACAACACCCTGCAACCAGGTGCTAAGTAAGCGGAATGGAACGATCGTGAGCAAAAGCAACGCCCATGCGAGCAGCCAGCCGCTGTCGAACGTGCCTTCGAGTGCTCCTTTTCCGATCAGCCACCAGGAAAGAATCCAGAGCGCATATTCCCCGAGGTACGCCCCAATCAAGGCCACAAACCGGGAAGGAATCTTCGCCTCGAGCGCCTGACGAGCGAAACTGGCTCCGGGCGGGGTGCGCAGCTTCCAAAAAGAAGTCACCGATTTATTCCGCAGGCGCTCGCGGATCAGTGCGGCCTGGGCGCGGTCACGGCGCTTAGGTGGAATTCCAGCGAGATTGATCAGTGGTTGAACTTCGCGCGAAAGTGGTTCCTCAAGCGACTCCACAAGTCTCGACCGAACCCAGTATGGAGAAACCCTCCTGGTACTCAGATCGGGAGCGAGTACAGATACAGGATTGCCGTCACCGAGCAGGACAAGAAATTGCGGCTTGCCGTTCTCTTTGCTGGTTTCTGGGAGCTTGAGCAGAGCCGGACCCGTCTGTTGCAACATCTCATCCACGGCGTCGTAAGTTACATCGACTTGCTCGGCTTCGAGACCATACCACTGGGCGGTATCCTGAACCCACATCTCGAGAGCGTGGTTCGGCAAGGAAGTATTTCCAGAGTCGTAAGGAATCTGGGCGCGGCGAGCATCGCAACCATTCGAGCGGGCGAGAACCTCGATCGCTCCTGCGAGCTGCGAAGCAGACCACGTAAGAGCAAAAGTTTCGGTGCTCACGCGCCAACCTTTTCTGTCCGACGCAATTGACCATCGTGCAGATGCAGATGCTGCCAATTGCTGGTGGACCAGAGTCCCTCGCGCACCTCTTCCTCGGCGAGCAGCAATTTGCGGTAGGTCGAGTCGGGTTGTCGGACAAGATCCTCAGGACTGCCGTCTTCGACGATACGTCCGCAGTCCACGACCAGCACGCGCGGGAATGAGAGAGTTTCGCCAACATCATGAGTAACGCAGAGCAAAGTTGCATCGCGCCAGTGTTCGCGGACGCGGCCCATCAGATCTTTACGTTGCTGGCGATCGAGGCCGCGGAACGGTTCATCGAGAATTGCAAGCCGGACGCCCTGTTTGTGCATGGCGCGTCCGAGCCGAACGCGTTGTCCTTCGCCGCCGGAAACCAAACCGCCGTTCTCTCCCAGCTCCGTTTGCAGACCAGCCGGCAGCTTTTTCAAAAGCTCATGCAACTCCGCAGACTGGAGGAGTTCAGGTTCCGGTGCGCTTCCAGGATTCGCGCCGAAGAGCAGATTCTCAAATAGCGTTCGGTTCCAGAGTTGCACTGCCGGATCGACCCAGGCAATCTGCGCACGAAGTTCATTCAAGATCTCACCGTTCAGCGGAGCCCCATCCACAAGGATTCGGCCGCTTGCCGGCCGATACCAGCCCAACAGAAGGCCGAGTAGACTGGATTTCCCTGCGCCCGATGGGCCCACGATAGCCACATGACCGCCCGCAGGCAGTTCGAGATCAATCCCTTCCATCACGGTGTGACCGGCGAGACGAACGCTGACGTTCTCAAAGACTGCACTTGCCGCTGTGAAGGTGGCTTCAGACGGTGCCTCCTTCATCGCTGGAGCGGGGGCGGCGGCGCGGTCTTCCTCTTTCTCGATGTCAAGTCTCTCAATGTCCAGCGGAGCGCTCAACGGCTCGAGCAATCGTAGAGTCCGATTACGAAGGTTCGGATATTGCCACGCAACTTGCGCGATCTCCTGGCCAATAAAGGGAAGATTGAGCGCCCAATATGCAAGAAGCAAAACGCTGGCAAAATTTCCAGTACGCGAGATGTAATCGATCAGAATCCAGGCAGCCAGTCCGAAGCCCGAAAAGAACTGCAACGCTTCCATCCAAACAACCAGTCGCTCGACAGAAAATGCAGCTCGCGTCCATTCGCCCAACTGCACTTCGTGGCGCCGGCGAAAGGCATGCTCGGCACGATGCGCTCGTAGTGGCACCAATCCCAGGAATGCATCCAGGTAGTAGCAGCTGAGGGAACCCTCATGATTTTGCACGCGCATGTCACGCTCGGCGAGTGCCGGCTGCATGGCCAGATTGAGGCCAATCGACACCAGTACCATCACGATGACCAGGGGGGCCGCACAGGGATCGAGCCAAACAACGCCGGCCCCCGTGAATAACAGTTCGAACATTGAACGCAGCAGATCTCCGCCAAGTTCTGGGAGGAGCCGGATGTGATGGATTTGATGGTATCGGGCCGCCATGTCAGAGTTAAGCCGGCTGTGAAAATAGCGATCGCCGAGAAGCGGAACCTTCTCCTGGAAAGCGATCCGCAAGCGTGCCTCCAGCTTTCGTCCGATGTGGAGCAGCCCCGACGCCGTGGGAAATTCCACCAAAAGCAGTAACGCAACAAATAGAACTACAGCGCCGATCATCGCCATGCGCTGTGCCGGTGCTCCGAGTTTGTGAGCAAGGTCCAGCAAACCACGAAAGAGCAAAGCCTCGACCATGACCCCGATACTGGCCATGAGAAGGGCCGTCGCGATGCATGTCGGAGTCAGCATGCCATCCGCCTTGAGCAAACGAAATAACTCGACGTACGGCTTCGTTTGCGGATGCTGCAGTGCGGCAGCGATTTCAGGAGAAATTGCTGCGCTGGATTCTTCTTGCGCCGGTACCGCCATAACCTTCGATACAGCTTCCTGACGACGCCGGGTGGCGTGCACCATCACCGCTCCCCGGAAATAAACTTGCTCGCTTCCGTCCTCGGCAAGCGGCGCTTCCTCGACCGACCAGAAATGTGACGGAATAATCGCCGGCTTTGCAGGATCTGTGGCCTGCGAATCTTCGAAGAGTCGTTCGACAAGGTTGCTCGCTTCGGAACCGCGTTTGAGACTGCGCGAGAGTACCAGTGACTCGACAGTCCGAACCGAGGCTTCGAGAGCAGATAAGGGCCGCCATCCATTTTCAGCCGCCGCCCTTTCCGTGAAGCGCAAGGCTTGGGTGCTCGCGCATCCCAAGTCAGACAGCTTCCTGCGAAGCGGCTTGAGGAATTTTTCAGAGGTCGCCCACTCCCTCCAGACATCAAGAGGAGCGATCTGCGTATGCAAATGCAAAGTCGCCAGCAAACGCTCGCGCCTAAGCCAGCGCCTCCCGGCGGCTGGGTCCATCGCTTGCACAAGTGGCCCATGCTTTCGCCACACGAGCACAAAATGCGTCATCCCCGTTGGCAACTCAACCACTGCGATTGCCGGCAAAGCTTTGGTCTCTTCGAGCAGAAGGTAGTCCGGGGGGACCATGATCTGCTCTGCCTCAAGTCCGAGTTGCACAGCGATCTTCTCCATCGTGTCGATGGAGGTTCCGTCAACATCTGTCTGGCAAGCTTCACGCAAGCGCCCATAGCTCACCGGAATTCCGAATCCTTCCAGCAGGCACTTCAGAGCTGCCGGTCCGCAATCGGTGGCGGAGGTCTGGACCACTTCGGGAACCAGCCAGCGGTGATGGTTGAGCTTCATGGCAATTCCGCGTTGTGAATTGTGGCTACTTCTCTAGAGCTGCCCAAACCTCTGCCAACCACGCGCAGCACAAGCGATGCTGGAGAAATACGTTCGACCAGCACTTGCACGGTGCCGGGCAGGCCATGCTGCATGGGGATGCGACTGGCAGAATTGGGATTGACCGCGAGTTCGACGCGAATTCGTCCGTCGCGCACTTCGCTGCCAACGCGAGTGACCGTCGCGCTGATGCTGCCGTATTCGGTCCAGGGAAATCCGTCCAGGCGCATACGAGCGGGTTGCCCTGGCTGAACGCGGCCCAGGGCGTCGGCGGGCTGGAAAGTCGCGACAATTCGCAGTTCCCCTGTCGGTACGACAGCCGCGAGTTTCTCGCCCTCTCGCACCACACTGCCCACCCGCACATTGGCGACTTCGCCCAGCTTGCCGCTGATCGGAGCACGGATCAGGCGCCGGTCTACTTCATCATCCAGGCGCTTGATCGAAGCCCGAGTCGTCGCCTCGCCGCCTCGCAGGCGGTTGGCCTCGCTCTTGAGCCCCTCGAGATGCGCCCTCCGATCCTCTGCATCGGTTAGCCGCTGCTGTTCCAGTTTGTTCACAGCGAGCCGGAGGCTGTCGGCCGCGGCACGCCTCTCAGCGGCGTTTGCCTGCGCCCGCTCGAAGTCCGCTTTCGCAAGCACGCCGCTGCTGTACATCTGGCTGAGACGCTGCGCTTCCGATTCGGCCAGATGGGCCGCGGCATCCGCTTCCCGGAAATGGGCTCGAGCTTCATCCAGCGCCACTGCGGCAGTCTGCTGCTCTTGCTCCGAGGCGCGTTGTTCGGCAGCGATCTGATCTTCGAGCGATTGAATCTGCGGCCCCAACGCTCCCAGCTTTGTACGTTCTTCCGTGAGTTGCAGTTTCTGCACGTCGGCGTCGAGCTCGATCAGGACTTCGCCTGCCTCCACTTCGCGATCCAGCGCCAGTACGCTCGTTACCACGCGGCCACTGTATTGCGACTCGACCGGATGCGCCGCGCGATCCACTTCCAGATCAGCCGTTTCGCTCACCGCATAAACCGTCACCCGGGCCCGGAAGAACCATGTAACCCACAGACCCAGCAGTACTGCCGCGATCAGCAATCCCCATGCGCCGCGCTTAAATGTCTCCGACTCCAAAAAACGCTCTGAGCGAAAAAAGGGACTCGGCATAAATTGATCTCCGTCACCAACTGCCCGCAACAGCGTCCCCACATCCTGGCCGTCACCAGGGGGGAATTTCCGGCGCAACATCTTAGCGCCGAAATGCTTCCGCGGGAACTGGATCGCGCAAATTGATTCTTGCTCTCGGCTTATAACTTGAAAAAGCCGCCTTGCAGGGCGGCTTCTCTTAGATTCGCTCCGGTGGATGTTCAATTACTGGATGCGGTAGCCCGCCTTCACGTTCGTCTTGGTCTTCATGGCGCTCTCCTTTTCTTGAGATCTCGTCCGTCTCGCTTCAATTTCCTTGGAGTCTTACTGGGCCGTTTTGTCTGTGCTGGCTACCACCGTCACCGCCCGAAGGTTCGGGTTCCAGCCTTCATATTCGTCTTGGTTTTCATGGCGCCCTCGTTTCGCCTTTGAGTAATGCAAACGACCGACCAAGCCTTGGCCACACGAAACCGGATTCTTCGGATTTAGGAAGTGATTGAAAAGGAACGACATGAGCTTCGGCGTCTCGAACACAAGCCCGCTGTCGCGAGCTTCCGCTAACCCAACGGTTAGTGGCAGCCCGCCCAACGGTTAACGACCGGGTTCGGCAAGCGTGCACCAACCTGCCGGATTAATCTGCGGCAATTTCTCACGAAAGCGGTTATTGCTCAAGGCTATGAATGCTGGTTTGCCCCAGCAACGGCCTAATTCTCGAGTTAGCGAAATCGAAGAAGTGCACAATTTCGCGCAGAGAAAAGCCAGCGACCTCAACGGCAGGTAATCAGAGGATGCCGTGTGCAAAATCTTGCGACGAACTTATTCGAATCGCCGGATGCCGCTACAGCCGGCCCGCCGAGTCGAGCGACCCTGATTGAAGGGCTTACCTCGCTCCGGCCAATTTTATAATCTATTCACTTGACGGATGTTTGGGAACAAATGTACCCTCGCAAGGTCTTTGCCCCTACGAGTCCCTTCCCCCCAGAGTTAAAGACGCTTGCAGTACTGTCCGCCCGAATTAATTTGGTCTCAATAGTTGGTCCCAATAGATTGACGCGAAGTCGCCAATCAGTCGTCTTATGTCGTGTTCCCAAGCTTTTCGGCAACGAACACGCTGGTTCAGAAGAGGTTGGTTCAAAGCAGGCGGTGAATGTCTGTAACGCTCGCTACTTAAAGATTCAAGTGCTTTTCGCCAGGCCTGATGGGCCATGGCTCACCCTCTTACGAGAGGCCCGTGATCTTAGCCCGCGATCTTAGCCGGAGGTTCCAATGCGCATTGATCGTTCGAAGGTGTTCACAACTCTTTTCGCGTGCCTGGTAGTTCTAGCCTCAGCAACCTATGCGCAAGCCGCCAACTTCACCATCGGTGGCACTGTCTCCGGGTTGATCAGCGGCCGTTCTGTCACGCTGCTCAACAACGGCGCAAATGCGCTCAAAGTAACCGCCAACGGCACCTTTACGTTTACCGCTGCGCTGGCGAGCGGCTCCGCGTACAAGGTCACCGTAAGTCTGCAGCCCTCGGGCGAAACCTGCACAGTCACTAACGGCACGGGCACGGTGGGTTCGACGAACGTTACCAATATCGCAGTCGCCTGCAAAGCCAACGATTACTCGGTCGGCGGCACTATTTCCGGCTTGGTAACCGGACGTTCTCTCACGCTGCTTGATAACGGGACCAGCGCGCTGAAGGTCGCGAAGAATGGTGCGTTCACTTTCGCCACGAAGCTGGCCAGCGGCACGGCCTATGCAGTCACGATTAGCGTGCAGGCCGCGGGCGAGACCTGCTTGATCACGTCAGGATCAGGCACAGTAGTTGCCGCCAACGTGACTAGCGTCACGGTCGCCTGCACACCGAACACGTACACCATCGGCGGCACGGTCTCCGGGTTGATCAGTGGCCGCTCCGTAACGCTGCTTGACAACGCCGCCAATTCTCTGGCCGTGACTGCCAACGGCACATTCACCTTCACCGCGGCTTTGGCCAGCGGTACAACTTATAAGGTCACCATCGGCACGCAACCCACGGGCGAGACCTGCGCAGTGACCAAGGGAACAGGCACAGTTGTTTCCACCAATGTCACCACGGTCGCGGTCACCTGCAAAGCCAACACCTACTCGATCGGCGGCACCGTTTCCGGTTTGTTGGCCGGCCGATCTGTCACCCTGCTCGACAAAGGCGCGAGCGGGCTGAAGGTAGCGGCGAACGGTACATTTACTTTCGCCACAAAACTGGCCAGCGGGACTACCTATGATGTCACCGTGAGCGTGCCAGCCAGCGGCGAAACCTGCACAGTCACCAGCGGCACGGGCACAGTGGTTGCGGCCAATATCACCAGCGTCGCGGTCGCGTGCGTGCCCAAAACCTACACCGTCGGGGGAACCGTCTCCGGGTTGCTCACTGGCCGGTCCGTCATGCTGCTCGACAATGGCAGCAACGCTCTCACTGTAACTGCCAACGGGAAATTCACGTTTACCACAGCGCTGATCAGCGGCACCGCTTACGCCGTCACCGTCGGCACCCAACCCTCCGGCGAGACCTGCACGGTCACGGCCGGATCGGGCACAGTGGTCGCAGCCAATGTGGCCAATGTTGTGGTCGCCTGCAAAGCCAACACCTACACCATCGGGGGCACAGTCTCGGGGCTAAGCACCGGAGATTCCGTGACGCTACTCGACAACGGGACCAATGCGCTAACGGTCACTGCCAATGGCGCGTTTACCTTCACGGCGGCGCTAGCCAGTGGGAAGGCCTACAAGGTTACCGTCAGCGTCCAACCCACGGGCGAGACCTGTACGGTCACCAACGGTTCGGGCACTGTGGGTTCGGCGAACGTGAGCAACGTCGCGGTCGCCTGCGCGGGCGCAAAAACCTTCACTATCGGCGGCACGGTCTCAGGATTGAACACCGGCACTTCTGTGACGCTACTCGACAACGGCACCAATTCCCTCAAAGTAACGGCGAACGGTTCCTTCACCTTCACTACGGCGTTGGCGAGCGGCGCGACCTACAGCGTCACCGTGGGCACGCAGCCTACCGGGGAAACCTGCACAGTCACCAATGGCTCGGGCAAAGTAGGTTCTTCCAACGTGACCAATATCGTGGTCGCATGCTCCGCCGCGAAGACTTTCACAATTGGCGGCACTGTCTCGGGATTGATCAGCGGCCGATCTGTCACCCTGCTCGACAACGGCACCAATTCTCTTACGGTGAGTGCCAACGGCACATTCACCTTCACCACGGCACTGGCCAGCGGCGCTACCTATAGCGTCACCGTCGGGACACAACCCAGCGGCGAAGCCTGCACCGTCACCAACGGCTCGGGCACAGTGGGTTCCGCTAACGTGACCAACGTCGCGGTCGCCTGCACAGCCAACAAATATACGATCGGCGGCACTGTCTCGGGATTGAGCGCCAGCACTTCTGTGACACTACTCGACAACGGCACCAATTCCCTCACCGTGAGTGCCAACGGTGCATTCACGTTCACCACCGCGCTGGCCAGCGGCACCACCTACAGCGTCACCGTCGGCACCGAACCCACGGGCGAAACCTGTACCGTCACCAACGGTTCGGGCACAGTGGGTTCCGCCAACGTGACCAACGTCGCGGTGGCCTGCTCCGCCGCGAAAACCTTCACCATCGGCGGAACTGTTTCTGGCTTGAGCGCCAGCACTTCCGTGACACTGCTCGACAACGGCACAAACGCTCTTACGGTAAGTGCCAACGGAGCATTCACCTTTACGACACCGATTGCCAGCGGCGCCACTTACGACGTTACCGTTGGCACCGAACCCACGGGCGAAACTTGCACTGTCACCAATGGTTCCGGCACAGTGGGCTCAGCGAACGTGACCAATGTCGCGGTCGTCTGCTCCACCGGCGGCGGTGGAGGCAGCAGCGCGTATTGGATCCCATATTCCGCAACTGCGATCCCGTCATCGACGCCGCCTGGAAAGACGGGTTTGTTCATCATCCCATCGGACAAGCTGGCATCGTCGCCCGCTCCCACTTTCGTCACCACAGACGCGACCCAGCTTCTCGCCATAGGAACGCAAATCTCCGTGAAAAATGGGGTTGCGTCATACTCGCCGCAGCTGATGATGTACGCCGACACCAATTCCTCAGGAACCACCAAGATTTACGGTCTGACGCTGGCCGGCACATCAACCGTCCCAACGCCCACCCAGATCAGCAGCCTGGCGTTGGCTTCGGGCCAGCAGATTTGCCCGATCAGTTCCGACTCTGAGACCAACGTATCCGAGCCAGACACGGTGTTTGTGGTCATCCAGGTTGGCACCGCACTGCAGTGCAACTCCACCGGAGGCACCTACGAGGTCGTGCACTACACGGATTCATCAACCACGGCCCCGGTCGTCGTGAACCTCAACACAACCCAGATGAATGGGATTTACCAGAACAGCAAATTGGTCGGGTTGCTGGTCTTCGATTCCGCTACCAATTCCCTCGATCTCTATGCGGACGATACCTTCACATCTCCAAAGCAGTTGATCACCGGCTTGTCGAATACCAAATATGTTTCGGGCGTTCTAGACGAGGCCACACTAAGCACGACCGGAATTTTCGAGTCGGCGACTACCACCGGCGGGTCGACTTCCCTGTATCGCATCGATGGTTCCACCCTTGCCGTGGCGTCAATCCAGGACGTCGCGACCGCGAGCATTAGCACCGCCGCACAAGACGACAACAACCTCTACTATTCAGTCCTCAACAGCGGCGCCAGCAGCACCACCATTTCATACGAGCAGGTCGCGCTCACCGGCGGAACTCCCAAGCTGCTTTACACGACGCCAGCCTTCGTCCCGCAGAGCTCAACCGCTGTTACAAACTATCAGCTGATCGGCAGCAACGATTCCCTTCTGGTGTTCGAATATTATTCTGAACCCTCCAGTAGTAGCGGCCCGGATCCGACCAAAGCCACAGCAACGCTCTACACCGTGCCGGTCGGGACAACTACAACCACCCCGACCACGCTCGCCACGTACCCCGCCGGTGATACGCTGCAAGGAGTTTTCCTGGCTCCACCGAGCGGCAGCGGCCCCTCTAGCGACGTTTTGTTCGTGACCGTGCGGAACTCGACCGGGTCGCCTACGACCCCAACCATCGCGTACTCGGCCATCTCCATACCGCTCAACGGCGGTACTGCTCCGGCTCCGATTAGAAATTCCATCTACTCACCGCTGGCCGTCATCACGCCCCAGCTTACCTACACCGTATGGCAGGTGACGGGCATCACCGATACCAATGGTGGCTTCGGCGGCGGCACCGCTAATACCGTCGATGTGAGCACTCTGGCCGATACTCCGTTCACCACCACTGGCGGCGGAGACTATATTTTCGGGGCAGGCTTCCTCGGTGGGTTGGAGGCGCTTTCGAGCAACAATGTTGCCGTCGGCATCTTCGAGAACGAACCTGGGTTGATTTACAACGGCACTCCGTTCCAGCAGAACGGTGCCGCCGCCGACTTAACCTCGAACTTCCTATATTCGATCGTACTGACGAATACTTATGTCACGCCGTATTAGGACGTACAGAAGATAGTTGCACCAAAAAAGCTGGACGCGATCTGCCGTCAATGACCGAAGCAGAGAAGAGACTAGTCGAGGACAAAGGATTTAGTCCCTAACCGGATTGGAGAAGCCACTCGGGAACTGAGCTCTACTCAACTCGACTTCTGGGGGAGAAATGTTTCCCCCGAATTCTGGTCAATTCGCTGTTCCACGAAAGAGTCTAAAACTGGATGGCGCTGACCAAGCGTGGGTGTTGAAAAGGCCCGTGATCGGCGTGTCGCAATAAAAGTATCGCAATAAGTCAGAGGGATAAGAAGGATGATTCACCAAATGTGGATCGCTCTGACACGAGGGGGGCCGGAACGCCCTTGGATCACCTGGGTCTCGAGCACGATCTCTATGTTTTTCGTCTGCCAATCCTGGGGAGCGTGCGCCAATATTTCTTGCATCCGATGTTCGTCGACGAGAAATTCGCCCGCCGCCACCGTTCCACCGCGATTGATTCCCGCTGCAACCACCGCATACTGATCGGTATCGGGGGGGATGAACCGGGCGACGATGGCGTAATCTTTGTAGTTATCTGTCTTCTGTTGGGAACGGTCCAGCAGCCATTCCCGCTTCTCGGGATGCTCGCGATCTTCAATCCAGAGTTTGGACATCGGGGGATCATTCACGAAATGGAAGCGCAGCGCGGAGGTCAGTCGCAAGGTCCAACTATTGTCGAAGGCGCCGATGAAGACGGAAGGGCTGCGGCGAAGGTCCGTGAGGCTGGTCGTGGACTCCCCGAGCACGCGGTAATTCTTGCTATACGAGCGCAAGGTCCCGGCGATGTTCACCAGAGGATTCAGATCGTCAATGATCACGGTGACCATAGTGTCGGGAAGAGTGATCTCTTTTTGCGGGTCGGCGGCATCACGCAGCTGAATGTTTGCATACTGCACCTGGTCGGCTATACAGAACAGAGCGGGA
>Ga0307476_10001548_pt1 | contig 13929 bp, 9 predicted proteins | sample atmos_gasesECM2C_2_FD_203314 | JGI IMG/M metagenome (GOLD analysis project Ga0307476, IMG submission 203314) | Hardwood forest soil microbial communities from Morgan-Monroe State Forest, Indiana, United States - atmos_gasesECM2C_05 | ecosystem: Environmental > Terrestrial > Soil > Temperate... | reverse complement strand
TGTACCAGACCGAGGAGAAGCCGGCGCATCTTCACCTGGCGTTCAAGGCCGAGAATCGCCAGCAAGTCGAAGCTTTCTATCGCGCGGCTCTGGAGGCGGGTGGCAAAGACAATGGTGCGCCCGGTCGGCGCCCACAATACAGCGGGAACTACTATGCAGCGTTCGTCATCGGTCCGGACGGGCACAACATCGAAGTGGTTTGCCACGAACCCGAGGCCTGATCGGGTAGCCGGAGGTTTCTATTGGCGGCGGGCCTCGCTGCTTGCCAATCTCGAAGAGATCCAGCGCCACCTCACGCTCGCGGCTGCCGCTGCCACTTGCTCGTCATGGGGCGTCTCCTGGGTCGGGCCGCGCAACAAGCGCAGTCCCACTCGAGTATTCCGCGGGCATCACCGACGAGCAAACTCGTGTCCCTCGCACTCGGGAGATCGGTGATAGCCAATCGCGGAGCGCCGCGCCGGTCTGACACGCCGCCCACCGCGCACCCGAGCTCGCGACGCCTGGCGCAAGGCTTCGGGGGAGACCCCACCACGCGTCCACCTGCTGCTCGATCGTGGCCGCGCGGCTCCCGGCAGCAGCACCGGTCGGAAATCTCCGAAAAACGCTGACCGCGCCTCCGTGAGATGTGCGAGACGATGTCGTGAACGTGGCTTTCCCGACGCCCGCTGGTCACGAAGGACGTACCGACACGTCCAGCCGGGGGGGCCCATTGACTCAGCACAGGATCCTGTATGTGGCCGCGAATCCGCTGGGAACTGGCCAGCTCGCGCTCGACAAGGAAGCGCGCGCGATCCAGCTCGAGCTCGAGCGTGGCGCTCGCTCGGAGCACTTCAAGCTCGAGACCCGATGGGCGGCGCAGCCCGAGGACCTGCTCCCGGCGCTGCGCAAGCTCCGGCCGACGGTCGTCCACTTCAGCGGACACGGCGGCCACGACGAGCCTGGCGCGGGTTCGCCGGGTGATGCCGCGGACCGCGACATCACCGCGACGTCCGGCGCGATCGGCGCGTCCGGCGGGCGCTCCACCGACCGCCAGTACGGCCTGCTGTTCGGCAACGAGGATGGCAGGTCCCAGCTCGTCCCGACCGAAGCGATCGCCGAGGCGTTCCGCGCCGCGAGGTCATCGGTGAAGCTGGTCGTCCTCAACGCCTGCTACAGCGACGTGCATGCCGAGGCGCTGCTCGCGCATGTCGACTGCGTGGTGGGCGTCGACGGCGCGATCCGCGACGATGCGGCCCGGCGGTTCTCGGTCGGGTTCTATGGCGGCATCGCAGACCGCCAGTCGGTCAAGGCAGCCTACGAGCAGGGCCGCGCCGGGATCCGGCTGGACGGCCTCCCCGACGGCAAGAAGCCCCAGTTCAGGATCCGCGACGGCCTCGATGCCGACCACCTCGTCCTGGCGGACATCTCCGCCCCGCCCGTGAACGAGCGAGCGCTGCCGTACGACATCGTCGACGCGGATCGGGTGAATGACTTCGTCGGACGAGAGCAGGAGCTCGCCGCGATGGCCGCGCGGCTCCTGCCGGGCGCGCCGCGCAAGGCCGCCGGCGCCGGGCCCACCGCCGCGGACCGCGCGAAGCGCACGGGGCCGGAGCGACCGGTGTTCGTGATCACCGGGTCATCCGGGATCGGCAAGTCGCTGCTGGCGCAGAAGTTCGCGGATCAGTCGCGGAGCAGCGAGCCCGAGCGACCCGGGCAGCGCGAGCCGGGCTTCGAGGCCGCGGTGCATATCCCCTATGACAAGTCCGCGGAGGTCATGGCCGGCAGCATCGCCGAGCGGTTCCGGGACCGCACGGAAGTCCAGGCCATCCAGCGACCGCTGGACCGGCTCGGAGAGCTCTGCGGGGACCACAGGACACTGCTCACCATCGACGATGCGCTCGAGGCAGGACCGGTCCAGGCCCTCCTGAGCAAGCTGCCGCCCGGATTCGCGGTGATCGTCACCACGCGGAACCGGACGCTGCGAGAGCTCGCCGAGCACCATACCGCCGACCTGACGCCGTTCAGCCTGGAGCAATCGCTGGCGCTGCTCGCCCGGCTTCGCAGCGACGACGCGATCAAGACGAGCGTGGACGCGCGGCGGATCTGCGAGGTCGTCGGTCACCTGCCGGGGGCCCTGAAGCTGGTCGATGGGTACTGCCGGCGATCGAAGCGGGCGACGCTCGCCAGCTTCGTCGAGGAGTTCTGCGCCGACCAGGATCGCCAGCAGCTGTTCGAGGACGGGCTTCAGCTCTCGAAACGGGGGCTGAGACCCGACGACAACGACCGCCGGCCGTTGACGATGGTCATCGACATGGTGCTCGAGCAGCTCGGGAGCGAGGCGCAGCAGTTCTATCGCTGCCTGTCGGCCTGCGATCCAGCCGGGTTCTCGGTCGAGACCGCGGCCGCCGCCGCGTTCGACGGCTTCGCGTCGGCCAGGGACCGCGCCGTGCGCAAGGCGCGCCGGCTGCTCGACGAGCTTCACGCACAGGCGCTGGTCGAGCTCGGGCCCGGGCCGGACGAGCGCTACGCGCTGCACGCCCTGTTCGCCACCCATGCGGCGGTGCGCGCCGCGGAGCATGGGGACGACGCGCCGGCCCGAGGCCGCCACGCCCGGCTGTGGATGGACCGGCTGCGCGACAGCGACCTGCTCGCCGGGCTCGGTCTCCCGGACATCCTGCACGCGAACCGCGGCGACCTGGCGCGCGCGGCGATCCACAGCGCGGTCACCGGCGCGCTCGACGACCGGCTCGTCGAGCAGCTCAATGAATTCTTCGATCGCGCGCAGCTCCCGGAGCAGGCCAGGCAGACGATGGACGCCGTCGTCCGGTGGGCGGACGGTTCGGGCGACCTGGCCGCGGCGGCGCTGGCGCGCGTCCGGTCCGCGAAGGTGTGCGGGCGGGTCGACCCGGCGGCCGCGCGGGCCGTGCTGGACGAGGTCGAGGGCGTGCTGGCGCGACTGCCCGACGGTCCGGTCAAGCGCAGCATCGAGGTCAAGCGGCTGGTCCGGCTGGGCGCGCTCCAGAAGCGCGGCGGCCTGGCGGCTGCGCTCGACACGCTGCATCGCGCGGTGGAGCTCGCGCGGCTCGCCGAGGACCCCGTCGGCTTGCAGCGCGCGCTGAACACGCTCGCCCTGGCGTATCACCAGGCCGGCAAGTTCGAGCTCGCGCTCCCGGCGGCGCGCGAGGCGTTCGCGCTCGAGGGCGACACGGCGTCGGTCGCAGCGCGGTACTTCGGGCACCGCCTCCTCGCGGACTGCCTGCTGTACGCGGGACACGTCCAGGAGGCTCGCGAGGTCTACCGGAAGTGCTGGGAATCCGCGAGCACCGGCCTCGAGGTCATCTTCCTTGCAAACCACCTGATGGACGTCGCCCAGGACCAGCGCGACAGGCGCCACATCGCCGCGGCCCGCGAGATCATCCAGCTGCAAGGCGAGGTGTCGGCCGAGCTACCGAGCTCGTCGCTGTTCGTCCGTGGCCGGATCGTGCTCGGCGACATCTGCGTCAAGGACGGCAAGGTCCCGGAGGCGCTCGCCGCGTATGACGAGGTCGCCAGGCGGGTCGCCGAGCGGGTCGCCGAGCTCCGCGACACCCGGCCGGTGACCGGCGCGCTGCGCAGCCTGGCGGCCCAGCTGCGGGACCAGCGACGCTACAAGGAGGAGCAAAAGGCGCTGGGGATCGCCGTCGACGTCGCGACCGCAGGCCGTGACCACGAGGTCGTGGCGAGGCTGGTGAACCGGATCGGCCTGATCCTCGCCAGGGACGGCCGCACCGCGGATGCCAGGGAGAAATTCGAGCACCAGCTCCAGCTCGGTCGCGATCACGCGCTCCCGCTCCAGGAGGTCTACGCGCACGAGGGGCTCGCCGCGCTGCACCGCACGGCCGGCGAGCGCGAGCGCGAGATCGAGCAGCTGGGGCTCGCGCTGGTCGCGCTCGGCGGCGTCCGGGGACAGGCCAGGACCCGGGGACGGATCGAGATCCTCGGGCGCCAGATGATCGCGTGCATGCACGCCGGACAGATCGAGCTCGGCCTCCGCGCGATGGTCGACTACGAGCGAGCGCTGCTGCACTGCAAGAAGGTGGACGAGCACGCCTCGGCCCCGCCCCACAACGCGATCACCATGGCGCTCAAGCGGCTCGGTGCGCCCGGGCTCCTGGCCCTGCTGCGCACGACCTTCGCGCAGCCCGATCGCGAGCTCGCCACCATCCTGACCCCGCGGGTGCTGCGCGTCGCCGACGAGGTGTGCGCCGACGATCGGCCGGCCGAGGACTGGATCGCCGCGCTCGTCTTGCTGTTCGAGCTGCTGATCGCGTCGAGCCCGCACCCCCGGGAGCGCATGTCGCTGGGGCTGCTCCGGCGCGCCGCCGACGAGGCCACGCGCCGCGACGGCTTCGACCTGGTCGCGTGCATCGATCGAAGCTCCGAGGGCAGCGCCGCCGCCCGCGAGGCGCTCCGCGGGTTCCTGACGCTCGAGCCGATCCTCGACCGCACCGCCGGGCCCGCGCGCGCCGGGGTCCACGAGCTGCGCCGCGCCGAGCCGGGCGCGCTGAACTTCCCGCTCATCGCGATGCGCTCGTACCTGTGCAAGCGCCTGGCGGATCGGTTCCGCGCGCTCGAGTGCTGGCCGCAGGCCGAGCGGCTGTATCGCGCGGCGATCGATGCCTGCGAGGCCACGAACGACGACGAGCACCAGGCCAAGGCGCGGGTCAGCCTGCAGGCCGTCCTGCTGCGCATGGAGGGCCGGGAGCTCGATCTGCTGGCCCACCTGGAGCACTTCGCCGACGGACCGGCGCCGCGCGACACCCGGCCGGTGACCGGCGGCCTGCGCGGCATCGGGTCCCGGTTCCGGGACCAGGGGCGCCATGCGGACGAGCGGCGCGCCCTCGAGCTGGCGGTCGTCGTCGCGAAGGCCGGCGACGACTTCGAGACCATGGCGAGCGTGCTGAACCGGCTCGGGTTCAACCACGCCAGGGACGGCCGCGCCGCGGAGGCCAGAGCGAACTTCGAGGCGCAGATCCAGCTCGGCCGGGACCACGCGCTCCCGCTCCAGGAGGCGTACGGGCGCGAGGGGCTCGCCGCGCTGCATCGCGAGGCCGGAGAGCGCGAGCAGGAGATCGAGCACCATGCCCGGGCGCTCGAGGCCGTCGACCGGGTGACCGGGCAGGGGGCGACGAAGGGACGGCTCGAGATCCTCGGGCGCCAGATGATCGCGTGCATGCACGCCGGGCAGTACGCGCTCGGCGTCCGGTCGATCGTGGACTACGAGCGCGCGCTGCTGCACTGCAAGAAGCTGGACGAGCACGCGTCGGCCCCGCCGCACAACGCGATCACCATGGCGCTCAAGCGGCTCGGCGCGCCCGGGCTGCTCGCCCTGCTTCGCACGACCTTCGAGCCGCCCGATCGCGAGCTCGCCGCCGTGCTGATCCCGCGGGTGCTGCGCGTCGCCGACGAGGTGTGCGCCGTCGACCGGCCGGCCCCCGCCGAGGACTGGCTCGCCGCGCTGGTCTTCCTCCTCGATCTGCTGATCGCCGCGGGCCCACACCCCCGGGAGCGCACGTGCCTGGGGCTGCTCCGGCGCGCCGCCGACGAGGCCGCGCGCCGCGACGACTTCGATCTGCTCGCCTGCATCGACCGGAGCTCCGAGGGCAGCGTCGCCGCGCGGGAGGCGCTCCGCGGGTTCCTGACCCTCGAGCCGATCCTCGACCGCACCACCGGGCCAGCGCGCGCCGGCATTCGCGAGCTGGCGCGCGCGGAGCCGACGGCGCTGGGCTTCCCGCTCCTCGTGATGCGCTCGTACCTGTGCAAGCGCCTGGCGGATCGGTTCCGGGCGCTCGAGTGCTGGCCGGAGGCGGAGCGGCTGTATCGCGCGGCGATCGATGCCTGCGAGGCCACGGACAGCGACGAGAACCTGGCCAGGGCATTGCTCAGCCTGCAGGCCGTCCTGCTCCGCATGACCGGCCGGGAGCTCGATGCGCTGGGGTACCTGGAGCGCCTCGTCGCGGGACCCGCGAGGCTGCTCGCGGACGCCGAGCCCGCCAAGCAGGCGCTCGTCGCGGTCGGGCAGCGCTTGCTCGATGCCGGCGACGCCGACGCTGCCCTGCGCGCGGCGCTCACCCTGGTGGAGCTCGCCCGCCAGCGCGGGTCCAGGGAGATCGAGGCGCGCGCGGCCCACCTGGAAGGCTGGGCGAGGCAGGCGATGGGCGACGTGGCGCTGGCCCTCGACGCGTTCCGCCGGCAGATCTCGCTCGGTGTGGAGCTCGACTCGCAGCGCCACGTCGACTACGGGCTGTCGGCCGCCGAGGCCACGCTGCGAACCGAGCCCGGGGCGGCGCAGCGCCCCGCGTTCTGGCTCCAGCTGGCGGACGATCTCGAGACCGTGGCGAGCGAGCCGGCCCGCGGGCTTCGCGTCCACGCGCTGCGCAGGCTCGCGCATGCGTGGTTCCAGCGCGAGTGCGCCGAGCCAGCCTGCGACGCGTTCGTCGCCGCGGTCGCCGTGCAATCGACCGGCGCGACGTGCAGCGATGCGCAGCTGCACGAGTTCCTCGACGAGATCCACTCGCTCGACCTCGCGCACAAGGCGGCCGGCGCGCTGGTCGCGCTGAGCAGCGCCGACGACGCGGGCCGCGCCGCCGTGGCCCGCACCCTGCTCGAGGGTCTCCGGGCCGAGATCGCGCGCCACCCACGACCCCGCCGGCGCGGCGGATCGCGCCGGTGACCGGGCCGATCAGGTCCGGGTGCCGAAGATCGCCGTGCCGATCCGGACGTGAGTCGCGCCGCAGGCGATGGCGACCTCGAAGTCGTGGCTCATCCCCATCGACAGCACCGGGAGCGGCCGGCCGAGCTCGCCGGCGAGCCGGTCGCGCAGCGCGCGCAGCGCCAGGAAGTGCGGCCGGCTGGCCTCGGGGTCGTCGTCGGGCGGTGGCATGGTCATCAGGCCGTCGAGCGAGGTGCCGGCGATCGCGGCGAGCGCCCGGGCGATCGGCGGCGCGGCGTCGGGAGTGACCCCGCCCTTGCTGGCCTCGCCGCCGAGGTTGACGGCGAGCAGGATCGGCTGGACGGCGCCGCCGGCGCGGCGGGCGATCTCGGCGGCGAGCTCGGCGCTGTCGACCGCGTGGATCAGCGCGACCTTGCCGGCGACCAGGCGCGCCTTGTTGCGCTGCAGCCGGCCGATGAAGTGCCAGCGCAGCGCCGGGACCGGCGAGCCGGCGGCCGGGGCGGCGGCCAGCTCGGCGACCTTGGTGGCGAGCTCCTGGGCGTAGTTCTCGCCGAAGTCGGTGGCGCCCGCGGCGCACGCCTCGCGGATCGCGCCGGCGGGGTGGGTCTTGGACACCGCGACGAGCGTGACCTCGGCGGCGGACCGCCCGGCGCGCTCGCAGGCCGCGGCGACCCGCGCGGCGACGGCGCGCCAGCGCTCGGCGATGGTCACGCCGGATTCCCCGCGGTGAACCGCGGCAGCGGCGCGCCGACCTCGCGCAGGGCGGCGATCACCTCGGCGAGCGGCAGGCCGGCGACGTTGGTGACCGAGCCGTGCACGGCGCTGACCAGCGCGGCGGCGATGCCCTGGATCGCGTACGCGCCCGCCTTGCCGCGCCACTCGCCGCTGGCGAGGTAGTCGGCCACGGTCGCCGCGTCGAGGTCGACCATCACCACGTCCGACGCGACCAGGCCCTCGCGCACGCAGGGCTCGCCGCCGCGCTCGCCGACCAGGGCGAACGCGGTCAGCACGCGGTGGGTGCGCCCCGACAGCCGGCGCAGCATGTCCGCCGCCTCGCCGGGGGTCTCGGCCTTGCCGAGGATCGCGCCGTCGAGCGTGACCGTGGTGTCGGCGGCCAGCACCCAGCGGTCGCCGCGCCCGGCGATCGCGATCGCCTTGGCGCGCGCGAGCCGGGCGACGTAGGCCTCGGGCGCCTCGCCGTCCCGCACGCTCTCGTCGATGTCGGCCGGGCGGACCTCGACCGGCACGCCGACGCGCTCCAGGAGCTCGCGGCGGCGCGGCGACGCCGAGGCCAGGACGAGCGGCGCGGTCACGGCGCGACCTAACCACGCCGGATCCAGGCGGTCAACCGCAGCGATCGCGCGCCGGCTGTCCCCGCGGCACAGCGCGGGCCGGGCCGCGCCGGCACACCGGACCGCTGCGACATGTCACGATGCCGGCATGCCGAGGATCGCGGCGACCGCGCGCTGGACCGGGCGCTGGGCCCTGGTCGCCGTGCTCGCGGTCCGCCTCGCCGACGCCCACGTCGCGCCGTCGACCGGCGACAACAACCGCTACCTCAAGCTGACGCCGCTGGGCGACCGCGTCCGGCTGGCCTACACGGTGTTCTACGGCGAGGTCCCCGGCGCCGAGCTGCGCAAGGCGATCGACGCCAACCACGACGGCGCGATCGACGACGCCGAGAGCCAGGCGTTCGGCACCCGGATCGCGGACCAGCTCGCCGCCGCGCTCGAGCTCACCGTCGACGGCGCCCGCCGGCCGGTGACCTGGTCGCAGGTCGTCGTCGGGATGGGCAAGCCGAGCGCCGCCGCCGGGACGTTCTCGATCGACCTGATCGCCGCGCTCTGCGTGACCCCGCCGCGCGGCTCCCACGCGATCGAGCTCCGCGACCGGTTCGAGCTCGCGCACCCCGGCGAGACCGAGATCCGGTTCGAGGACAGCCCGGGGGTCGCGATCGACCGCGCCCGGGTCGGCGACGACGACGAGCCCGGGGTCGACTACAAGATCATCGGCCCGGCGCCGGTGCTCGGCGCCACGGGCCCGACCGGCGGGATCGCGCTGGCGTTCACCGCCGGACCCACGGCGGCGGTGGCCGCGGACGCCGGCTGTGCGCGCGCCGCGCCCGCGTCGGGCCCGCCGACCGGCGCGATCGTCGGCGCGGCGGCCGCCGGCCTGGCGATCCTGGCGGGCGCGATCACGCTGGCGAGGCGACGCGCGCGGTGACCTGGCCGCGCAGCCGGCGGTAGCACTCGCCGACGACCTGCAGGTCGGCGACGAACGCCTGCCGCGCCTCCTCGCGCTGGCCCTCGTCGGGGGCGCGCAGCACCGAGGCGGGGTGCACGGTCGCGAACGTGTGCGGCGCCAGCGGGGTGGCGCGCTCGACGCCGCGCTCCTTGGTGACGCGGAACATCCGGCCGAGCAGCGACTGCGCGGCGGTCGCGCCGAGCACGACGACGATCTCGGGAGCGACCAGCTCGAGCTCGCGGGTCAGCCAGGGCCGGCACGCCGCGACCTCGTACTGGGTCGGCTTGTCGTGGATCCGGCGCTTGCCGCGCCGCGTGAACTTGAAGTGCTTGACCACGTTGGTCACGTAGACGTCCTCGCGCGGGATCCCGGCCGCCGCGAGCGCGCCGTCGAGCACGCGCCCGGCCGGGCCGACGAACGGCCGGCCTGCCAGATCTTCCGAGTCGCCGGGCTGCTCTCCGATCATCATCACGCGCGCGTGAGTGTCGCCCTCACCGAACACCGCCTGTGTGGCGTGGCGGTACAGCGGGCAGCCGCGACACGTGACGACCGCGGCGCGCAGCGCGCGCAGCGAGTGCTCCTTGGGTAGAAACGACTGTGCGCCGGGCATCTCCAGCGAGGGTGTCCCCGGCGCACGCCGCGGATGTACAGCCGACATGTCCGGAGATCGTGCACGCGACATGCCGCGTCGGTGTGCGGCGCAGCGTCGGATCGGGCGGAAGCGCACGATCGCGGCCCGTGGCATGGCGAATGCTGCTTTCTCGGGCATGAAGCCCGTCCTGTTGCTGGCGTTCCTCGCGCTCGGCCCCGCGCTGGCCGAGCAGTTCCCCGTGGTACCGAACCTCACGCCCGGCGCCTCCGACGCGCTGGCGCAGGGCTCCGGGACCACGCCGCAGGCCGCGCCGCGAGCGGCGGAGCGGATCTGGCTGTGTGGGAGGTAGCATGCGCCGCCTGGTCATCCTCCGGCTCGCGACGGCCGCGGTGCTCGCGGCCGGCCCGGCGCCCGCGCTCGCCGGACCGGACTTCGTCAGCAACGACCGGTTCGGCGTCCTCCCGGCCTCCGACGGGCGCCGCCTGCAGGAGCCGAGCGACGAGGTCCTGTTCGCGCTCGATGACGCGGCGCTCGATCCGGTCGCGACGGCCCAGCTCGCGGCGGCGGTGCGCTGGCTCGATGGCCGGCCCGACGATCACCTGGTCGTCGAGGCCCGCGCCGACAGCTCGGGCAGCGCCGACCACAACGCCGGGCTCGCCGCCCGGCGGGCCGCGGCGGTCCGCGGCGCCCTGATCGCCCGCGGCGTCGCCCCCGATCGCATCGTGATCGCGGTGTACGGCGAGAACGGCGCCCGGCGGCGTCCGGACGCCTACGACCGCCGCGCGGTGATCTACGCGACCACGGCGCCGCTCGCGCAGGTGATCTCGGCCGAGCTCGACCACGCGCCGGTCGAGGTGGTCTGGACCCACCGGGGCACCCGGCTGCGCGAGACCCGCGGGATCACTCCGATTGCGACGATCGCCCGCCGCCGCTAGGAACCGGACCCGCCGGCCGGCACGCCGGGCGGTTTGGGGCTATGATGGCGCGACGGCGCAGGTCATGAAGAAGTTTCCAGACTTCGTACCGCCGACCAAAGTCAGCTACCTCGACCGCGGTCCGACGCTGCACGTCCGGCGCTGCACGCTGCAGTCCGTCGACGACCCGGGCCACGAGTGGACGTTCGACAAGGAAGAGATCCGGATCGGCTCGATGGAGGACAACGATGTCGTGCTCGGCGACGACACGGTGTCGCGCTACCACTGCAAGATCACGCAGGAGGACAACGGCTACGTCCTGATCGACCAGCGCTCGACCAACGGCACGTTCATCAACAAGGTCCGGATCCGCGAGGCGTTCCTCAAGCCGAGCTCGATCGTCTCGGTCGGCCAGAGCCAGCTCCGGTTCAACGCCCGCGAGGAGGAGGTCGAGATCACCCCCTCGCCGTCCGACCGCTGCGCCGGCCTGATCGGCGGCAACCCGCGGATGCGCGAGATCTACTCGATCATCGAGAAGATCGCGCCGACCGCGACCACCGTGGTGATCGACGGCGAGACCGGCACCGGCAAGGAGGTCGTCGCGCAGGCGATCCACTCGCTGTCGCCGCGCTCGCGCAACGACCTGGTCGTGTTCGACTGCGGCGCGGTGCCGCCCAACCTGATCGAGAGCGAGCTGTTCGGCCACGAGAAGGGCAGCTTCACCGGCGCGGTGATGACCCGCCAGGGGCTGTTCGAGCAGGCCGACGGTGGCACGCTGTTCCTCGACGAGCTCGGCGAGCTGCCGCTCGACCTCCAGCCCAAGCTGCTGCGCGCGCTCGAGCAGCGCGAGGTCCGCCGGGTCGGCTCGGCCAAGGCCGCCAAGGTCGACGTCCGGATCATCGCCGCGACCAACCGCAACCTCGAGGACGAGGTCCGCGCCGGCCGGTTCCGCCAGGACCTGTTCTACCGGCTCAGCGTGGTGCGGCTGCACCTGCCGGCGCTGCACGACCGCACCGACGACATCCCGCTCCTGATCCAGCACTTCCTGGAGACCGGCGCGTTCAACCGCAAGCCCAACGCGCCCGCGGTGCGCGGCGTGTCGCGCGAGGCGCTGTTCGCGCTGCAGGCCTACCCGTGGCCGGGCAACGTGCGCGAGCTGGTCAACGTCGTCGAGCGCGCCGTGTCGTTCTGCGATCACGACCTGATCCAGCTCTCGGACCTGCCCGACTACATCCGGAGCGCCAAGACGCCGCCGCCGCGCGAGATCCAGCCCCGCCGCGCCGCCACCGCGCCGATGAGCCGCGACAGCGCGCCGCTGGTCTCGATGAACCCGAACGCCCCGGCGCCGACGCCGCCCGACGAGCTGCTCGCCGAGGGCGTGACGTTCAAGGACGCCAAGGAGCGCTGGGTCGCGGCGTTCGAGCGCGACTACATCCTCCAGCTGCTCCGGCGCAACAACGGCAACATCTCGCACGCCGCGCGCGCCGCCGACATCGATCGCAAGTACTTCCGCAAGCTGATGAAGAAGTACGACATCGAGGCCGCCGGCGCCGACGACGGCGATGACGCGGACTGAGCCGGCACCGCTGGGCTCCGCCGCCGCGGACGATCCGGCGCCCGACGCGCCCGAGCCGAGCGATCCCGGCGACGCCGGCGAGGCAGACGACGAGAGCGACGCTGCGCCGGTCCACGCGTTCAGCCTGCCGCCCGGCGCCGACCCCGGGATCGACTGGGGCCAGCGCGCGCACCTCCACCCCGACGGCTCGCCGCGGATCATCGAGCGCCACCTGGTGGTCCCGCCCGAGCTCGCGGGGCTGCGGCTCGATCACTTCGTCAAGACCCAGATCCCGCGGCTGTCGCGCACCCGGATCCAGGGCATCATCGCCGGCCAGCTGCGCCGCGCCGGCGGCCACGCGCCCAAGCCTGCGACGATCGTCGCCGCCGGCGATCACTTCGTCCTGCGGCGGCCCGCCCAGCCCGAGCCGCCGTGCCCGCGCACGTTCGGCGTCGTGATCCGCGATCCGCGGCTGTACGTCGTCGACAAGCCGGCCGGCCTGCCGGTCCACGCGTCGGCCAAGTTCTACTTCAACACGCTGACCCGCGTGCTCGCCGAGCGGTTCCCCGGCGAGCCCGAGCTCCAGATCTGCCACCGGCTCGACCGCGAGACCTCGGGCTGCCTGGTCGTCGCGCGCGATCGCGCCGCCGCCGCCACGATCAAGGACGCGTTCGCGACCAAGCACCGCGTGCGCAAGCAGTACCTCGCGGTGGTGCACGGTCAGCCGCCGTGGGATGACGAGCACACGATCGATCTCGCGCTGCGCGTCGCCCAGCCCGGCGATCCGACCCGGCTGACCCACGTGCGGATGCTCGCCGGCCCGGGCGGTCTGCCCGCGATCACGCGGGTCCGGGTCGAGCGCCGGACCGCCGCGTACGCGCTGGTCCGCTGCACCCTGGTCACCGGCCGCCAGCACCAGATCCGCGCCCACCTCGCCGCCCGCGGCCATCCGATCGTCGGCGACAAGCTCTACGCGCACGGCGACGACGCGTTCCTGCGCTACTGCAACGACGGCCTGGTCCCCGAGCTGGCGCGGCTGTTCGTGCTGCCGCGCCACGCGCTCCACGCGGCCGCCGTGAGCTTCCCCCACCCCGGCGGCGGCACGGTCAGCGCCGAGGCGCCGCTGCCGGCCGACCTGGCCGGCCTGCTGGACTGACCGCGGCCGGGCCGGGAGCGGCCGTTCCCCCGGCGCCGCCGGCCGCTCCAGGTGGCAAGAACTTGTCGCGGAATGTGATAGCGATGTCAGACCTTCGCGCCGCCGGACCGATCGGCGATCGCGAAAGTCCCGGATTCCTGCGCGGTTGGTGGTGGCACGGCAATGGCTATGACGGCCGGCATGGCCTCTCCCCGACTCCTGGTGATCGCCCTCCCACTTGTCGCACTGTTCCACGCCCCGGCCCGGGCCGACGATGGCCCGCCGATGCAGCAGCCGCAGCCGCAGCCGGTGTACCCGGCGCCGCTGGTGCAGACCACGCAGTCGACCTTCGTGCCGCAGAGCGTCGCGATGTCCGGGCCGGAGGAGATCAAGGACTTTGACTTCAACCGGCCGGTGCCGGCCGGCTACACGCCGATCGAGCGCACCCGCAAGCACCTGATCGTCGGCGGCGCGGTCACGTTCGGCGTGGTCTACGGCCTGTCCGCGTTCGTCGCGGCGGCCGGCGAGGACGCCGCGCACGGCGACCGCACCAACGAGGTCGGCGCGCTGTGGATCCCGGTCGCCGGCCCGTTCCTCCAGATGGGTCAGACCGACAGCGCGACCGGCCGGCTCTTCCTCGCCAGCGTGGGCGTCACCCAGTTCGCCGGCGCGCTCATGCTGTACTACGGCATGACCAGCAAGGAGCGCGTGCTGGTCCGCAACGACCTCGTCGGCAGCCTGACGGTCGCGCCGCTGGCGGGCAACGGCGCCTCGGGCATGGCGCTGGCCGGCCGGTTC
>Ga0307476_10001547_pt1 | contig 13931 bp, 10 predicted proteins | sample atmos_gasesECM2C_2_FD_203314 | JGI IMG/M metagenome (GOLD analysis project Ga0307476, IMG submission 203314) | Hardwood forest soil microbial communities from Morgan-Monroe State Forest, Indiana, United States - atmos_gasesECM2C_05 | ecosystem: Environmental > Terrestrial > Soil > Temperate... | reverse complement strand
CTGATTTCGAACAAGTCGAACGAACTGGTGGCCATCACGTTGCTGGAACTGGTGAAGGTGTGCAAGGGTCAGGTGAGCCGCTGGCCGGATGGCAAGCCGGTCACTTTTATCACGCGGGATCCGGCCGCACCGGAAATGAAGCTGCTGCTGGAAAAGGTCTATGGGATGTCGAAGGATGAGGTGAAAGCGCTGATCGCGAGCGCGAACCATGGCCGGATCAACCATCCCGCGATTGTGGTGGTGGAGTCCGACGACGAGGTGGTGAAGAAGGTGGGATCGATTCCCGGCGCGGTGGGGTTGGTGGATGTGTATTCCATTAGCGGGGGAGTGACGGTGGTGAAGGTTGTCGGGAAGTTGCCGCTGGAGCCGGGATATCCCTTGCACGGAAATTAGAGTGTCTTGGCATTGTGTCGTCGACCCGCGCGGAGGTGGTTATCTCCAATTCGAAAGCGGCTAAGCAGAGCGCACGGCGGTTTCCGCGCTATCCCGTGGACATGCGCATCGCGGTGCAGATCTTTCGCGCGGGGGAGACGACATCGCTCTGGGGACGTTCGAATGAGTTGGGCGTGGATGGAGTTGGCGGAACGCTGACGGGAGAACTGGAAGCCGGCGAAGTGGTCTCGATGGAACTTTCCTTGCCTTTGGCGGCGTATCCCCTGAAGCTGCGGGCGCTGGTGCGTTACCGCATCGGATTGCGTCATGGCTTTGAATTTCTGGCCATCAATACGGAACAGCGCGATGTACTTGAGCGGGTCTGTGAAATGCTGGCCACCGGCATGAAATAGGGTCGCCTGCGCAGCGAATTGTGTGGTTGGTCCTGCCCGGAATTACCTCCGTAACTTTCGAGTAACTGGCTGACAATCTAACATCCTAGTTAGCTCTGGTTTCTACCGAGGGGGAATTCCGAATGGGTGACCACATCACCCAGCCAGCGACGGCGGCTGAGCTTTCACGCGCGAAGTTTCTGAAGGAGAAACTTCAGCGTCGCACGCAGGTGCTCTCGAGCCTGGGCGAGAGCATTACCGAAACGTCCCCACCAATTTCCCCGACCTTTGCCTCTGACAGCCCCGAGTTGCAACGAGCATATCTCGAACAATTAGTGGAGTGCGCGCCGGAAGCCATTACGATTCTGGATGCGGAGTTCCGGATTACCCGCGTTAATGGGGAGTTCACCCGAATTTTTGGCTTCAACACGGCAGAGGCATTGGGACAACGCATCGATTCGCTGATCGTGCCGCCGGATCGTAGCGCGGAAACCTGCTGGATCGCCGACTTGCTGGTGAAGGGGCAAAAGGTAGTCCTCGAAACCAAGCGGCAGCGCAAAGACGGAACCCTGCTGGATGTTTTCATCTCCACGGCTCCCATCGTGATCGACGGCAAGCAGGTGGCGATGTACGTTCTGTATCGGGATATCTCCGAACAGAAACGGGCGGAGGCCTTGCATTCGGCGTTGTTCCGGATCACACAAAAGACCAGTACGGCGGATGACCTGCAGCAATTTTATGCCTCAGTGCACGGCATTGTAGGTGAGCTTATGCCGGCGCGCAATTTCTACGTTGCGGTTTACGATCCGCTGACCCAACTGCTTACCTTTCCTTATTTTGAGGACGAGGAAGATGCTCGGCCCGCGCCTAAAAAGCTGGGCAAGGGTTTGACCGAGTACGTGCTGCGAACGGGAGAGCCGCTGCTGTGCACGCCTGAAGTCTTTGACAGGTTGATGAGGCAGGGACAGGTTGAGTTGATTGGCGCGTCGTCTCTGGACTGGCTGGGCGTGCCTTTGAAAGCCGGCAGCAATACCTTCGGTGTGCTGGTGGTGCAGAGCTACAACGGACACGTTCGCTTCGCTGAGAAAGAGAAAGAAATTCTGCAGTTCGTCTCGCAACAACTGGCCAGCGCCATTGAATACAAGCGCAACGAGGAGGCGCTGCGGCGTTCCGAAGCGCGCTACCGCTCCCTGGTCCAAAGCGCGGTTTATGGCATTTACCGTTCCAGCCTCGAGGGCAGATTCTTTGACGTGAACCCGGCTCTGATCACCATGCTCGGATACGATTCGGCGGAAGAGGTGGTGGCTTTGGATCCCAGGACGGATGTTTTTCTGGATCCCAGCGAGCAGGCACGGGTAATGGGAGAATTCCAGCGTGGCGCGCGTTTGGACAACGTGGAAGTCCGCTGGAAGCGCAAAGACGGCAGCGCGATTACCGTGCGTTTGAGCGGTCGCGTAGTCAACAGCCCGGAGGAAACTGCCGAAGTGGTGGAAATTATCGCCGAGGATATTACCGAACGGCGAGTGCTCGAGAACCAGTTCCGCCAGGCACAAAAGATGGAAGCCGTGGGTCGCCTGGCCGGAGGCGTTGCGCACGATTTCAACAACCTGCTGATGGTAATCAGCGGCTACACCGAAGTCCTGCTAGAGCACACCCGGAAGAGCAATCCGATGTATCCGAAGATCGAGGCCATTCATCAGGCGACCGATCGCGCGACTACTCTGACGCGCCAACTGCTTGCATTCAGCCGCAAGCAATTGCTGGAATTGAAGGTGGTCGACCTGAACATTATCGTAGAAGACATGGAACGCCTGCTGCGTCCGCTGATCGGAGAAAACATCGAGTTGCAGACCCAGCTCGCGCCCGATCTCGGCCGCACCCGCGCCGACGCCGGCCAGATCGAGCAAGTCATCATGAACCTTGTGGTCAACTCCAAAGACGCCATGCCGAATGGCGGAAAGATCACAATCCAGAGCGCCAATGCCCGGTTGAACCACGATGACCTTCGCCGCGAATACAGCTACATTCAGCCGGGAGATTATGTTGTGCTTTCGGTGACCGACACCGGACAGGGCATGGATAAAGAGACCCAGTTGCGCATCTTCGAGCCTTTTTTCACCACCAAGGAAAAAGGGAAGGGAACTGGCCTGGGGCTGTCGACGGTATACGGCATCATCAAGCAAAGCGGCGGCTACGTTCTGGTCGAGAGCGAACTCAGACACGGCACCACTTTTCGAATCTATCTGCCCCGGGTCGAAGATGCCTTGGAACCGGCGGGCGCGGTGGGCGCTTTGTCATCACAGACTCGCGGCTCGGAAACCGTGCTGCTGGTGGAAGATGAAGAATCGGTGCGGCAGTTAGTCCGTGAGACCCTGGAGTCGAAGGGATACAAAGTCCTCGAAGCGGACCACGGAGAAGCCGCGCTGCAGCTCGCTGCGGACCATGCATCTGAGATCGACATACTGATCACCGACGTAGTCATGCCCGGGATGAGCGGCCGCGAGTTATCGGCCCGGCTGTGCGCCACCTGCCCCCATACCAAGGTGCTTTACCTTTCCGGTTATACCGAAGACGCCATTGCGCATGAAGGTGTGCTTGAGTCCGGCACCGCCTTCCTGCAGAAACCATTTACCCTGCAAATGTTATCCCGCAAGGTGCGCGAAGTGCTGGGCGACCGCGGTTGATCAAGGGCTGCCCGCCGGCTTCCCCTAAGTCTAAGCAAATCCACAGGCATGCCCGTTTCCGACCGGTATCTGTTTACTCAATGTGAAATACGGTATGTACGGTATCGAATAGTTCTCACCCTCATGGCATCCTGCAACCTGGGGCGGTGTAATGACCTGGGATGTGACTCTGGAAAGGCGAATCCGCGAGTTGTGCGCTCAAGCCGTCGCGGCTCGGGATGTACAGGAGTTACAGCCCATTCTGTCCGAACTCAACGATTCGCTGCGCGAGCACGCCCAGCGGCTTAAAGGTATGTTTGACGAGTATCCGTTCTCGCCTCGCAATCTCAACAAACCCGCCGCCTAGCTCTTAAGCACCCTCACTTTTCGGAGTTTCTTTACCGGGGGTTTCGGTGTTGCTGTGCGCTGTTCTCAGGCGTTGCTCCTTAGCCTCGAGAATGTGGTTAATCTCTGCCACAAGTGCCATCAGTTTGACTGGATCTTGCTCCTTGGCGGCGAGCTCGCAAAGTTCCATCCAGCGTTCTTTCTCATCCGCGAACATGGCACCCTCCGAGCAAGGGAGCAACTTATATCACAATCGGTAAATCCAGTCTGTTAGGCAACTTACTTTTGGTATGTCGTGAACTTTAGCTTGACGTTGCAACTTTCCGGAGCGTCGTGCGTCCTATCGAGGGGAGAGTTGGCGGAGCCTTTTGCCGAAAAGTGCCGTAAGTCTCTTTAGACATTGCGAGCCGCCAATCCGACGGGGAGCCGTTTCTCGTACACTTAAGGTAATGATTTTTTTGAAGTGGGGACTATTTTATGCTGATCAAGAAAGCTGCTGATATTCCATCATCGGAGATTACTTCGAAGGGTCTATTCTTGAGCCGCCGCCGGTTTCTCGCCGGAACCGCGCTGGCCGGCGCTGCCGCCGCGGCCGGCATGAGTTTTCGTGAATTCGGATCTCCGTCAATGACGGCGCAAGCCAACGCCAAAATTGACGGCATCAAGAAAAGCTCCTTGTCGACGAACGAAACCATAACGCCCTATAAAGACGTCACCAACTACAACAATTATTACGAATTCTCGACCGACAAATACGAGCCCGCCGGTCTGGCCAAAGATTTCAAGACCCGCCCCTGGATGGTGACTATCGACGGAGCGGTGGATAAGAAGCAAGTCCTCGACGTAGACACAATTATCAAAATGGCCGCGCCGGAAGAGCGCATTTACCGCCATCGCTGCGTGGAAGGCTGGTCAATTGTCGTCCCGTGGGTGGGTTTCTCGCTCAGCGAACTGATCAACAAGACCAAGCCCACCAGCAAGGCCAAATTCGTGGAGTTCACCACCATCGAAGATCCGAAACAAATGCCGGGGCAGCGTGGCCGCGTGCTCGACTGGCCTTACGTCGAAGGGCTGCGCATGGACGAAGCCATGCACCCGCTGGCGCTGCTGTGCTTCGGAATGTACGGTGAGGCGCTTCCTAATCAGGACGGCGCTCCCCTGCGCGTCGTAGTGCCGTGGAAGTACGGATTCAAGAGCGGCAAGGCGATTGTGCGCATCCGCTTCACCGACAGCCAGCCCAGAAACACGTGGAACGTAATGGCTCCGAACGAATACGGATTTTACGCGAACGTGAATCCCAATGTGGATCATCCCCGCTGGAGCCAGGCCAAAGAACGACGGCTGGGCGAATTTCTAAAACGTCCCACGCTGATGTTCAACGGCTACGATCAGGTAGCGAGCCTGTACAGCGGCATGGACCTACGAAAGAATTTCTGAGCATCTGAGTAGCGCCAGTATCTTGCCGGCTGTCGCGAGGGCATCCTGCCCGCTCGCCCGTGGGGCGGGACGCCGCCACGACAGCCGCCGAGACGTCGGCGCTACAACAACACATGATTCGACGCTTCAAACCCGTGGTCTTCCTCGCCTGCCTCATTCCATTGGCGCTTCTGGGACGGAAAGCCTACAGTGGCACCCTGGGCGCGAATCCGATCGAAGTAATTACTCACGCGACCGGGGACTGGACACTGCGCTTCCTGCTGATCACGCTCGCGGTTACTCCCATTCGCAAACTGACGGGCCGGCTTTGGCTGATCCGCTATCGCCGCATGTTCGGACTGTTCGCCTTCTTCTACGGCACGCTGCATTTCCTGACCTACATCTGGCTGGACAAATTCTTCGATGTACACGAAATGCTGCACGACGTAGCCAAACGAAAATTCATCACCGTCGGATTCACCGGATTCGTCTTGCTGATCCCGCTCGCACTCACGTCCACGACAGGATGGATCCGCCGTCTTGGTGGAAAACGCTGGCAAGCGCTGCATCGCCTGATCTATCTCAGCGCGATTGCCGGTGTAATTCATTATTGGTGGCTGGTAAAAGCCGACGTTCACCTGCCGCTGGAGTATGGCGCTATTCTCGCCGTGCTGCTGGGATACCGGATCACGGTGTGGGCAGGGCCGAAGCTGTCCGAGAAAAAGGCACGTGTCTTCGTGAAGGCCGGGTAGTGTGCGTGAACACGGGCTTAAACAACAAGCTCACTAGCGTCGTCGGCCCCTGATGGCTGTTCACCCGGTTGCTTCGCGAACCCGCGATTTTACGACAGGAACGGGGATTACTGAGCGCAGAATGCGACCTTCCGCACACTGCGCTCACAAAGAAACTCAATTACTGCTGCCCGAATCCTGAAACGACCGTAGTCGCGTCGGTCTCAATGACCAGCATTCCCTTGCCACCGTTCGTCACAACAAAACTGGAATGTTCAGTCTGGCCCAACACTGTGAAGGTCAACGTGCCAGTGCAGTTCGCAGCGACGGTATAAGTCCCGGAGACTGCCTGCCCGGTGAAGATCGAGCCCGCGATGCTGCCAGACTCGGTTCCGCTCACATTGCCCTTTCCATCCAGCGCGAACAGGCCATCGAGAGCAACCGCCCCCACGCCAACAAAGAGCCCGTTGGCCTCAATCCCGAAATTTCCCTTAAGCCCAGCCACCGTGCAAGTCGCTTTCCCTTGGGCCTGCACCGTGCCGCTCTGAACGTTCGGTGCATCCGTGCTCAGGAATTGCAGGCTCTTTCCTCCCGACACCACCACCAAATTGAAATGGTTCGTGTTTTGCCCTTTCAGCTTGCTCGTGCCCGAGCCTGTGCAATCCGATTTGATGGAGTACGTCCCGGTGAGTGGAACGTTCTTAAAAACACTACCGTCATCGCTGGCGGTTTCCGTCCCGGTGAATGTCCCCTTTCCGTTGGCGTTAATGTAGCCCAGCAACCGAATGGGATTTCCGTGCTTATCCAGACCGCCGGCTGAGAACCCGTATTTTCCTGCCAGGCTCGCATTGGAACACTGCCCCGACGCACTTAGGCCGAGAGCGAAAACCGCGGCAACGATCAGCAAACCTTTGTCCAATATTCTGGAAATCATCGATGACCTCTTTTCTGCTTGCAGCGACGACTGGGGGGCGAAGATCGCAGGTTAGAGCAAGCGGAACGGCATGTTACTAACGGAGCTTGCGAGTGTCAAGAATGAAGTTCGTTCAAACGAGGTGCTTTCGCAGCAGGATCCTGCGACTAACCCAACGGGCTTGCGTAATACGTCTTTTGTAAGTCGTACGAATCGTTCGCCTAGCGCAATCCAGTTACCACGTACGCCTCGGACAGAGTGCGCACGTAGATGTAAGCATAGGCCGTGCCGTCGCTGGAAAGATAAGGCGGAGCAACCGCTGCGCCCTCCGCGCCCATTCCTTCCCCGAAAGTTTTCCACAGCTCGATCTTTCCCGTCTGAATGTTCACCCGATAAACCTTCGCGACCCTTGCGCCACGCCGATTCGGAACCGCATAGACCGAGCCGCCGTCGGGCGTCCAACCAACAATGTTGTAGCCCGATTCCAAACCTGGGATCGGACGGAAACCGCCTCCCTCCAGCGGCCAAATTCCCCGTTTCCCCTCGGGACCGCGCACCGCGATACTCCGGCCGTCCGGCGAGATCTGCACTCCGCCGATGCCTTCGGGAGTAATGGGTTTGGAATCCCCACTGCTCACATCGATCAGGTAGTCGCGCCCCCCGTGTCCGGCTTCAATCCCGAATGCCAGCAACTTTTTGCCGTCCGGACAAAACCGGGCCATGTCGTAGCTCACGGAATCGTGCGTAAGCTGCCTGGCTTCGCCTGCTCCCGTCGGCACCAGGCTCAGCGGCCCGCCCTTCGCCGGCCTCGTTACAACCCATTTATCATCGGGTGAGATCGCGACGGCGTCTCCTTCGCCAATACGAGCCGGAGGCGATCCATCGGTATCGCGGAGAAACACGGTGTAGTTCGCTCCTCCGCCATCGCCTTCCTCGTCGAAGATAATCTTCCGCCCGTCGCGGCTGATGTCGCGCAACTCCGACCAGCCGAACCATCCCAGCTCATGCTCTTCTTTTCCACCGGGTTCCATCCCCCGAATGCTGAGTCGTACGTGATTTGCCACAGCCAGCACCGTTCCGTTGCGCAGGTCTTGCAGCCACATGCCCCCGGGCACGTTGGTCATGGTTCGCAGCTTGCCCGAGAGAGTCACGGCGCGTGGGTTCGCCGAGCTTCCCGTGTCGGTGGATGTAAACCAGATCTCGTCGCCCCCAGGAGACCACAGAATCCCCTGCACTGAGCTCCAGCCGGAGGAAAGTTTCTTGTCCTGATTATTGTCGGAGCCATCGGCGCGAATTATCGCGACCGAACCCTCGTCATCGCCTCCCGTGTTTTCATGATCGGCGAAGGCCACCCATTTGCCGTCGGGCGAAATCTTGGGATGGCTGATCCAATTGATGCCGTCGAGCAGCACTTTGCCAATGGGATATTCGAGACGCCAATGATTGTTTTCCGGCAAGTACCGGATCACCGCCATGCTGTCGCCGTTCGCCGACCAATCGGCGTCCTGCACATTGTCCAGCACCTCTCGCGGCGTCCCTCCGCTCAGCGGAACCCGCGCCAGCGTGCCGCTTCGAGCATAGCCACCGTAAAACAGGGTGTTGATCCGGACTGCCATTTCTCCGCTCTTGGAGATGGAAAGCAACTCCGCATCTTTCAGTCCCAACTCGCGCGCGCCCGGATCATCCGTACGTGAAATGTAAAGCTGGTTATCGCCGCCATCCCACGCGGCGCTGTAAACGATACTGCCGTCAGGCGTGAACCGCGCATTCCCCATGGACCCGGTGCGAAACGTGATCCGATGATATTCGGCCAAAGGCCCGCGGCCGCCGGCCCTCCCCAGCCACCAACCGGCGCCAAGCATCACCAACGCCAGCACCAGACCCGCGCCAATTCCAACCAGAAGCCGGCGGCGCGGCTGCGCCACCGAAACCGGCTGTACCCGCGCCGCTGTCCCGGACACGCCCGTGAGATGTTCGAGATCGAATGCAATGTCGCTGGCGGAATGGAAGCGAGCTTCGGGATTCTTTTCCAGACAGTGGTGCACAATGCGCTCCAGAGCCGGAGAAACATTGCGATTGGTTTCGCCCAGGTCTGCAGGATCTTCCTTCAGGATCGAGCTCATCGTGTCCGCGGGAGTGTCTCCGTGAAATGCCCGCTTGCCGGAGAGCATCTCGTAGAGAATCGCTCCAAAGCTGAATATGTCGGAGCGCGCATCCACAGCCAGACCGCGCACCTGTTCGGGCGACATGTATCCCGCCGTGCCCAGCACTACGCCTGCGTCTGTGCCCTGGGTCGCAGTGGGCATCGAGGTGTGCGCGCCGGCTTCGGCCTGCGTCAGTTTAGCCAGGCCGAAGTCCAGGATCTTGAGCCGGTTGTCCCTGGTGAGAAAAAGATTCTCCGGCTTGAGGTCGCGATGAATGATTCCTTTTTCGTGCGCCGCCGCCAATCCATGCGCAATTTGCAAAGCGTATTCCAAAGCCTTGCGTACCGGGATTGGTCCGCCGCGGAGGCGCTCACGCAAGGTCTCTCCCTCAAGCAATTCGGAAACAACGTAGGGCGCGCCGTCGCTCTCGCCAACGTCAAATACCGCCAGAATATTAGGGTGGTTTAGCGCAGCAGTTGCCAGCGCCTCTTGCTCAAAACGGCGCAACCGGTCAGCATCGAGCGAAAGTGCCTGCGGCAAAACCTTGATTGCGACTTCACGCTTCAGACGAGAATCGCGAGCGCGATACACCTCACCCATGCCGCCCGCGCCCACCAGGGCGACAATTTCGTACGGACCGAGTTTCGTGCCAGGATCCCGATTCATTCGTGAGAAAGAGTATCACTTCGCGGGCAGCCGGTCACTCCGACTGTGCGGTCATCCTGAGGCAGTGGAGTCTCCGGCGAAGCCGCAGACTCCCAACGAAGGATCTCTGTACTTCCAACGTTGGAGGCTGCTCCGGCCGTTCGATCAAGAGTCAAGATCGAGGGTGCCCCACCCTTATCTCTCCACTCTTTGACATTTACTCGTCTCGCAGATGAGTCTGTTGATGATGTGGCTCAATCTTGCTTCAGGCCAAGAGCCAAAAGCCGTGCTTAAGCGCATTGCCAAATTGTGTCGAGAACGGTGCCGTCGACCCACTTCACCACGGCGACAGGACGGTCGCCCAACTTCGGCCGCGCGGGCTTGCCGCCGCAGATGCGCTCGACTTCAGCCTTGATCTCCTGAATGGGACGGATGGGCAAGCTCGAACCTTTCACCGCATCCAGCAAATCCTGGCGCCGTGGATTGATCGCAATGCCCCGCTCGGTCGCAACGACGTCGATCAACTCACCGGGCCCAGTGAGCGTTGTGACTTCGTCGATGATCACGGGAATGCGGTCGCGGAACGATGGAACGGCAAGAATGGTGCACCCCGCAGCCAGACAATTTTGCCAGCCGCCAATTCCATGCAGCAACCGTCCATCGGAGTGGGTGACCACATTGGCATTAAAGTTTACGTCGACTTCAGTTGCGCCGAGAACGACAGCATCGACTAAAGACGCGAAGTTTCCCTTGCCATGATAGTTGTACGAGGTGAAGGGAGAAGTAGCCACATGCCGCGGATCGCTGCCAATCGACTTCACACCGTCAAGATCAAATGTCTGCCCATCGAGAATGTAATCGGTCAAACCTTCCTGCAACAATTCGACCAAAAACTTCGTCGATCCGCCGCGCACGAAGCGCGCCTTCACGCTATCCTCTTTCATCATGCGCCGCAGATAGTCGACAAACGCCAGCGCGATTCCACCCGCTCCTGCTTGAAAGGAAAAACCATTACGCATGATTCCCGCGTCGCGCAGGAAGCGAGCCACGAACTCCGCAATGCGCAAGCGGTCCGGCGAGCGCGTGATCTGCGTCGTGCCCGAAACGATCTTGGCAGGATCGCCAATGGATTCGACTTCGACCACAAAGTCCACGTTGTTCCCCTGAATCTGCCAGGGAACGCAAGGAAACAGAACCAGATTATCGGTGACCACAATAACGCGATCGGCGTAAGTTGAATCCGCGAGCGCGAAGCCAAGAGAACCGCAAGCCGACTTTCCATGCGAACCATCCGCATTGCCAAACGCGTCGGCAGTCGGCGCAGCAATCACAGCAACGTCGATGTGCACCTCGCCATCCTGAATGGCTTGCCAACGCCCGCCATGAGACCGCAACACGCCCATCCCGCGCATCTTGCCCTGCGTGCAATAGTCACCAAGCGGCCCATTCATACTGCCTTCGATGTGATGAATGACGCCGGACTGCATGAGTTCGATGGCCGCTTTCTGCGAGGGGAAAGACGCGCTCGGAAACCACATCAGATCTTTGACGCCGATCTTCGCCGCCGCTTCAAGCGCCATGAGCGCGACCCGATCGCCGTCGCGAAGATGATGATGATTCGAAATCACCATCCCGTTTCGCAACCCGCAATTGCGCAGAGCGGTTTCGAGATTTGTTACGCGCTTGTCGCCGTTCTCGGGATAATCTCTGCTGGAACAAATGGGTGGGGCAGTCTTTCGTCCGCGCGGCTGGTATTGCCCCACGCCTAGAAAAGGAATCTGTGGCTTGCCGTTGACCATGGTGGGCACGCTGCGTCCGGCGGCATTCTGCGCGAGTTCAGTGCGTTCGCTCATTCCGTTCCTTGTACTTTGTTTCAATCGCAGTGCACGGACGGGCGAGTCGCCCGTCAACACACTGGCTTTGCTAGGCTTTCTCCATTGCCTTGGCCCTTGCCACCAGCTTGCGGGCGCGCTCGACCACGGGCGGATCAATCATCTTCGATCCCAGACTCACTACGGCGAGCCCGCGCTGCTGGGCTTCTTCGAAGGCAGCTACAATCTTCAGCGCTTTGTCGACCTCTATCTGCGATGGAGCGAAGGCTTGGTGGATGACCGGAATCTGCGAGGGATGGATGCACCCCATGCCTTCGAATCCCAGAGCGCGGGAATTTTCACCCCACTGCTGCAAGCCAGCCAAATCTCCAACATCGCCAAACACCGAATCAATGGCCTGAATGCCGGCTGCCTTCGCCGCGTTTACCAGCCGCGTTCGCGCATATTGTGACTCGCGAGCTTCCAAAGTTTTCGCCACGCCGATATCTGCCGTGTAATCTTCTAATCCGATAGTCAGGGCGCAAACATTCGGACTCGCGGTCGCGATGGCAAATGCATTTTCGATTCCTACGGCCGATTCCACGATCGGCATGAGCCAAATGGGGCGATCAATCCGGTCGCGCGATTTTAGTTCGTCGATCATGCGATCCGTTTGGCTGATTTGCTCGGGTCTTTCGACTTTGGGAATCAGGATGAGGTCGGGTTGTTCCGGAATCACCTCGGTTAAATCTTGCAGCCCCAAAGGGAGTTGATTGATGCGCACCATGCGCTCGCAACTGCCAAAATCGATGGCGTGCAGCGTGTTGCGCACCAGGATTCGCGCCGCATCTTTTTCGCCATGGTGAACGGAATCCTCCAGATCGAGAATGATCGCGTCTGCCCCATGCAATCCGGCGTTGATGAAGTATTTGGGCTCGCTTCCGGGCAAATAGAGCCGCGAGCGCCGCAGCCGGTCGCGAGGCGTGGGTTTTGGCAGCGCGATTCTCTCTTCAGGCAATGCCTTTTGGTTACCGCTCAAGCCGGCGCGTTTGACGGCAGTCTCGATGCGCGCCGAGATCACAAATGGCAGCGCGCCTTCATCGTGAATGGAAATGCGCGCGTGTTTTACCCCGAGAGATTCCAGTACCTGACGAGTCTGACTCAGGATCGAACTGCCGTAGTAGATTCCAACGCGAGACTCCAGCGTGATCTCGAGACCGCCGCGGTCGCGCGGCTCGATGGCCACGTGCAAGTCGGACCGCACCTCTTTGCCCCAGTGGCCGGCTTCGGCTGGGCGCGGGATTGCGAGTGTGTTGACGCTGCTCATTGAAGGTCGCTAACCGCCCTTCGACTCCGCTCGGGGCAGGCTGCGGACACGAAGCTTCACAAGGGAAACCTTACAGCATTCTTCGAAGTCATTTTAATTTTGCCAGGATCGCGTCTGTCATTTGTATGGTCGACGCGGCGCCTTGGCTGATCGATTTCGCGCCACCAGAGATGCGCATCATGTCGTAGGTTCTCACCTTGCCTTCTTTTACGACGGCGGCGATGGCATCGCGTACCCGCTTGGCCTTTTCGTTCTCCCCGACATGCTCCAGCATCATTACGGCAGAGAGGATCATGGCAATTGGATTCACGATGGGCGGATTTAGTTCGGCGTACTTGGGCGCCGATCCGTGCGTGGGCTCGAATACTGCGACTTCGTCCCCGATGTTGCCGGAGGCGGCAAATCCCAGACCGCCGACTAGTCCGGCGAAGGCATCGGACAGGATATCGCCGAACAGGTTCGAGGCCACGATCACGTTGTAGTCTTCGGGATTCTTGTTCAGCCACATCAACTGCGCGTCGATGTTGGTGGACCATAGAGCGATTCCGGGATAACTCCTGGCGACCTCTTTAGCGGTTTCTTCCATCATGCCAGAAGTCTCACGAACCACGTTCGGCTTTTCGCAAATGGTGACGCCTTTGAAGCCGCGCTTTTTCGCGTAGTCGAAGGCGGCAGTGACGATGCGGCGTGCGGCGGGTCGAGTAATAATGCGCACACTGACCGCGATGTCGGGGCCCGGCACGCTGGCGAAAGCTTTGAACTTGGGATGCGAGTTGAGGGCAGCGCGCACGTTGTCCGGAGGGTTGGTCCACTCGATTCCGGCGTACATGCCTTCCGTGTTTTGACGAAATACCGTCGTATCGATCTGCGGTTCGTCGTAGTCGTCATCCAAGCGCTTGCGAATGTAGTTGAGCGGATTGCCGGTGAAACCGATACAGGGTCGCATGCATATATCGAGGCTGAACTTCTGCCGCATGGTCACGATGGGGCTGTAGTAGACCAGATCCTTGCCTTGCAATTCGGGCTTCAGTTCGGCTTGCGCTTCTTTGTTTGGCTTTGACGTGATGGCGCCGAACAGTCCCAGCTTGTGCTTGGCGAGCAAATCGATGGTTCGCTGAGGAAGGGCGTTGCCTTCGTTTCGCCAGCACTCCCAGCCGATGTCCGCGGGAATG
>Ga0307476_10001546_pt1 | contig 13934 bp, 17 predicted proteins | sample atmos_gasesECM2C_2_FD_203314 | JGI IMG/M metagenome (GOLD analysis project Ga0307476, IMG submission 203314) | Hardwood forest soil microbial communities from Morgan-Monroe State Forest, Indiana, United States - atmos_gasesECM2C_05 | ecosystem: Environmental > Terrestrial > Soil > Temperate... | reverse complement strand
CGACACCGCGCGACGAGCGCCTCGATCTCGTGCTAACCGAGCGCGAGGTGATCGATCTGCGAGGCAAATGAGTATGCGGATTCTCTTCGTCGGCGATGTCGTCGGCCGCAGCGGGCGGACTGTCGTCAATGAGCGCTTGCCCGGGCTCGTGGAGAAATGGAAGCTCGATCTGGTCGTGGTCAACGGCGAGAACTCGGCCGGCGGTTTCGGCATCACCGAGGCGATCTATCGCGAGCTGATCGAGGCCGGTGCCGACGCCATCACGCTCGGCAATCATGCCTGGGATCAGAAGGAGGCGCTGGTCTTTATCGAGCGGGCGCCGAAGCTCGTTCGGCCGATCAATTATCCCGCCGGCACGCCCGGCCGTGGCGCGGCCATGATCGAGGCCAAGAACGGCGCGCGGGTGCTGGTGATCAATGCCATGGGCCGCATTTTCATGGACCCGCTCGACGATCCATTCGCCGCCGTCGACCGCGAGCTCATGGCGTGTCCGCTGGGTAAAGCCGCCGACGCTATCATCATCGACATTCACGGCGAGGCGACCAGCGAGAAGCAGGCATTCGGCTTTTTCTGCGACGGCCGCGCGAGCCTCGTGGTCGGCACCCACACCCATGTGCCGACCGCCGATCTGCGCGTGCTGGCCGGCGGCACCGCGTTCATGAGCGACGTCGGCATGACCGGCGACTATGATTCCGTGATCGGCATGGGCAAGGACGAGCCGATGCAGCGCTTCCTGCAGCGCATCTCGTCGGCGCGGTTCGAGCCGGCGACCGGCGCGGCGACGCTGTGCGCCGTGGCCGTCGAGACCGACCCGGCCACGGGACTGGCGACGCGCGTCGGCGCGGTGCGGCTTGGCGGCGGCCTGGACCAGGCCAGCCCCGCTTTCTGGTCTTGAGTTCCCGGCGCTGTCCGCTCTATCTCCTAAAACCATGACGACGTCGCAACCACCGTCTTTTTTCAAAACCTACGCGGCGGCGGATTTCGATCTGCAGCAGCCGTCCGACGTCGCCGTGATCATGCCGACCATCATCCGCCCGACCATGAAAGAGGCGCTCCAGTCGGTGTTCAGGCAGGCGCCGGCCCGACGGATACAGATTCTGATCGGCATCGATCGGCCGGACGGCGACGTTGCTCTGATCGAGGCAATCTGCGCCGAGCGTCCCGCTCATTGCTGCGTGAATGTCATCTACCCCGGCTATTCGACGTCGGTGCGGCACGGCGGCCTGCACCCGGCCTATGACGGCGGCGTGCTGCGCTGCGTTTTGACCTATCTCGCCAACAGCCGCTATGTCGCTTATCTCGACGACGACAATTGGTGGGCCGACAATCATTTGAACGCGATGCTGGCCGCGATCAAAGATCATCACTGGGCTTTCGCGCTGCGCTGGTTCGTGCATCCCGATACACGGCGCCCCATCTGCATCGATCAGTGGGAATCGGTCGGTCCCGGGCGCGGCGTGTTCGCGCAGCAATTCGGCGGCTGGGTCGATCCGAACTGCCTGATGTTCGACAAGCTCGAATGCCATCAGGCCATCCCGTGGTGGACCCGGCCGCTGCCGACGGATCCCACCCACGGCACCGCCGACCGGCAGGTGTTCGGCTTTCTCAATCAGCATTTCCGCGGCCGCGGCACCAACGAGGCGACGGTCTATTATCAGCTCAACGCCGCCGACCTTAATCACGCCGACCGGGTGCGGGCGATCGGCCCGGCCTATGCGGCCGCGGGCGTGCCGGACGGTATTGCGCTCCCCTAGCGGCGGAAATATCAGGTGACCCGATAGACGTAAGGAATGAACGATGGCCGGCCATTCACAGTTCAAGAACATCATGCACCGCAAGGGGCGGCAGGACGCGGCGAAGTCGAAATTGTTCGGCAAGCTCGCCCGCGAAATCACCGTTTCCGCAAAACTCGGCTCGCCCGATCCGGCCATGAACCCGCGGCTGCGCGCCGCCGTCATCGCCGCGCGCGCCGAGAATATGACCAAGGACACGATCGAGCGCGCCATCAAGAAGGCCTTGGGCGGTGACGCCGAGAGCTACGAGGAGATCCGCTACGAAGGCTATGGGCCGGGCGGCGTCGCGGTGATCGTCGAAGTGCTGACCGACAACCGCAACCGCACCGCCGGCGAAGTGCGCGCCACCTTCACCAAGAGCGGCGGCAATTTGGCCGAGACCGGCGCGGTCTCCTTCATGTTCGACCATGTCGGCGTCATCGAGTACGACGCGCGCTTCGCCAGCGGCGAGGCGATGTTCGAGGCGGCGCTGGAAGCCGGCGCCGACGACGTGGTGTCGAGCGAGAACGGGCATGAGATTTACGCGGCGCCTGACAGTTTCCGCTCGGTGGCCAAAGCGCTCGAAGCCAGATTCGGCGAGCCGCGCAAATCCGCTTTGGTGTGGCGGCCGCAGAATACGGTCGCGGTCGACGACGAGCAGGGCGAGAAAGTTTTGAAACTCATCGACTCGCTCAACGAGCACGACGACGTGCAGAACGTTTACGCTAATTTCGAAGTGTCCGATGCGCTGGTCGCCAAGATGAGCGCGTGAAGGTGAGGGCGTAACTTAGAGTTCGCTTTGCCAGGCGCTGTCTGATCGTCCGGCCCAAGGCCGAAGGGAACTTCGGCTAAAGACAATGTGATGCGCTGGACGGGAATTGGTGTTGCACAGGCGATCGAATCCGGAATTAAATAACGAATCCGGGAATTAAATAACGAAGGAAACCGAACTGTATCTGAATACCGGATGTTGGCGGCGATGCTTAAAGTTCCGTTTCCTCCAAAGCGCGAATGGGAAGAATTGACATGAAGCGATGGTTTGCCGGAATGACGCCGTGCACCGCTCGGCACGCGGTGTTGATTGCGATGGCCATCACGCTGCCTTCAAGCGCCAGCCTTGCGCAAGGCACGCGGGCGCAGCGCATGGCCTGTAGCGGCGACGTGTGGCGGCTTTGCAGCTCGGCGATCCCGAGCGTCGATCGCATCGTTGCCTGCCTGAAACGGGAAAGAGCGCGCCTGAGCCCGGGTTGCCAGTCCGTCTTCAACGATGCGGAGGCGCAAGCCGCCAGCAACCGACCGGCGGCCACGCCAGGCAAGACCACTCCCCATGTTCAGCCGGAGCAGGCCGCCAGCGCGCCGGCGGCCACGCCTGGCAAGATCACGCCCCATGTTCAGCGGGAGCAGGCCGCCAGCGCGCCGCCGGCCACGCCCAGCAACGTCACTCCCCATGCTCAGCCGGAGCAGGCTGCCAGCACGCAGGCGGCGCCACCGGCGCCGGTGGCGGCGGCCCAAGGTGGCGCCGGCGCTGCAGCCACGGAACAACCCCAAATCGTCACCCGATCGCTGTCCGCAGCACCGTCTGAGGACGTCGCGTCAGCGGCGCAGCCGACGCTATTCGGCGCTGGCCGGACGATGGCCGCGCCGAGCCAGCGTGTCGCGTCTCGCGACGTCGATTCGATAACGCCGGTCAGTTCGCGTCATGGCCGGCAGCAACGCGTGGCCTATCATCAAAGCAGTCACCGCGGACGGTCGGGCAATCGGTACGGCGGAATCATGCAGGAGATGGCACCGCTCATCGCTATGGCAATGGGCGGCGGCCAAGGCGGCGGCGGCTTCGACATCGGCTCGATGATGGGCGGCCAGGGCGGCGGAGGCAATTTCGACGTCGGCCAAATCATGGGCATGGCCCGAAACATGGGCTTCGATCCCGGCACATTGATGGGCGGCGGCGGCTCTTGGCGCTGAGCCCATTCGCCGTGAATGATGAAGCCGCTGCAAATCACCTCGCCGCGATCCAACGAGCGTCCGTCAGGCTGCGGCATTGACGAGCGCGCGCCTTAGCGCAGCCAAGTATCGAACAGCGGCAGGCTGACCAGCGCCGCCAGCGCGATGATGGCGTAGGCGATGCGGCGGTACAGCAAATCGGAAGCGCCGTGGAAATATCTGGCGCCGATGGCGGTGGCGAGAAAAAATGGAATCGCCAGCAGCAACGACAGCGCCAGCAATTCCGGCGTGAACAGGCCTTGCCAGAAATAGACCGCGCACGACGTCAGGCCGAGCAGCAGGAAATAGACCAGGAAATTGGCGCGCACGGTGATGACATTATTAGTTGTGCCGAGCCAATAGATCAGCACCGGAGGGCCGGCGATCTGCACCGCGCCTGAGCCGAAACCGGAGAACAGGCCGACGGCGGCGGTGATCGGCAGGCGCGGCCGGCCGTGATAGCGCCAGCCCGAGATCAGGACGCCGACCAGCGACAGCACCAGGATAGCGATGAACCAGCGCAGCACGATGGGATCGATCACCAACAGCGCCAAGGTGCCGATCGGCACCGCGATGGCGGCGGCGATGTACGTCGGCAGCACCTCGGGCCAGGTGCAATAGGCGAACGCCCGCACCGTGAACGGCGCCGCGCCGAGCGTGTCGATGATCAGCAGCGTCACAGCCGCGACACGCGGGCTGTACACCGCCGCGATCAGCGGAATGTAGATTTGCGCCGAGCCGAAGCCGGAAAAGCCGCGCACCGCGCCGGCCAGGACGGCAATCGCCAACGCGATCCGGAAGCGATGGTCGGCGACCGCGGCGGCAAACAGCGCGTATTCGGGGATGGTCACGGCGGGATGGCTTTCATTGCGAATGGCGAGTAGCGAATAGCGAATGCGGAGCCAGATATCTATTCGCCATTCGCGATCAGATACCCTCTCCGAGATGCCAGCCAGCGCCGCGCTAGGCTTAAGCCTGTCCCGGCGCTATCACGGGAAGCAGATGACGCGCCCGATTCGCATTCTCGGCATCGATCCCGGGCTCCGCCGCACCGGTTGGGGCGTCGTCGAGATTGCCGGCAACAGGCTCGGTTTTGTCGGCTGCGGCTCGGTGACGACCAATGATCGTGAACCTTTGGCGATGCGGCTTCTCGCCATCCATGACGGGCTGATGCGAATCCTGGATGAGCTCCGCCCCGACGAGGCCGCGGTCGAGGCGACCTTCGTCAACAAGGATGCGCAAGCGACGCTGAAACTCGGCCAGGCGCGCGGCATCGCCATGGTGGTGCCGGCCAGGGCCGGCTTGCCGGTGGCCGAATACGCGCCGAACGTGGTGAAGAAGAGCATCGTCGGCGCCGGTCACGGCGACAAGGTCCAGGTGCGCATGATGATCGGCGTGCTGCTGCCCAAGGCCGATCCGGCCTCGCACGACGCCGCCGACGCGCTCGCCATCGCGGTGACGCATGCGCATCATCGGCAGAGCGTGGTGCTCAAGGTTGCGGCGGCGGCAAAGGTAGCGGCGCGATGATCGGCAAGCTCAAGGGCATCATCGACTCCTACGGCGAGGACTCCGTCATCCTCGACGTCAACGGCGTCGGTTATCTGGTGCATTGCTCGGCGCGCACTTTGCAGGAATTGCCGCGCGCCGGCGAGCCGGCGACGCTGTCGATCGAGACCCATGTCCGCGAGGATCAAATTCGCCTGTTCGGGTTCACGACCGACATCGAGCGCGAATGGTTCAAACTGTTGCAGACCGTGCAAGGCGTCGGTACCAAGGTCGCGCTCGCCGTGCTCGGCACGCTCAAGCCGGCCGACCTCGCTTCGGCCATCGCCATGCGCGACAAGGCCATGGTGGCGCGCACGCCGGGCGTCGGCCCAAAAGTCGCCGAGCGCATCGTCACGGAGCTGAAGGACAAGGCGCCGGCCTATACCCAGATCGATCCGGCGCTGGTGCGGCTGAGCGGCGCGCTCGACGAGAAACGCGCGCCGCAGCCGTTCGCCGACGCGGTCTCGGCGCTGGTCAATCTCGGCTACGCGCAGCCGCAGGCCGCCGCCGCCATCGCCGCCGCCGCGCGCAGCGCCGGCGAGGGCGCGGAGGTGCGCACTTTGATACGCTTGGGCCTGAAGGAATTGGCGAAGTGAAACGGCCGGCGAAACTGAGCAAAGCCGACAAGGAATTGATCGCGGCTGCGACGGCTGCGATCAAATTGCGCTACCGCGACGACTGGCAGGAGGTCGGCGCGGCGTTGCGCACGCGCTCGGGGCGGGTCTTCACCGGCGTCAATCTCGACGCCTATCTCGGCCGCATGGCGGTCTGCGCCGAGGCGGTGGCGCTCGGCCGCGCCTTCGTCGATCTCGGCGATGACGGCATCGAGATGATCGTCGCGGTGCGCCATCCGCCGCCCGGCGACAAGGACCAGACGATCGCCGTGGTGTCGCCGTGCGGGGCGTGCCGCGAGCTGATTTTCGACTATGATCCGAAGGCCCGCGTCATCGTGCCGAATGGCCGGGCGGCGGCGGTGGTGCCGATCGGCGAATTGTTGCCGAACAAATACAGCCGGGGGCCGGAGCGGTGAGCGTGAGTCCGGAACGCAAATTGGTGGCGCCCGAGCGCCGCGACGAAGACGCGGCTGAAAGCTCGCTGCGGCCGCAGCGGCTCGCCGAGTTCATCGGCCAGGAGCAGGCGCGCAAGAATCTCGGCATCTTCATCGCCGCCGCGCGCGGGCGCAAAGAGGCGCTCGACCACGTGCTGTTCGTCGGCCCGCCCGGGCTCGGCAAGACGACGCTGGCGCAAATCTTGGCGCGCGAGCTTGGCGTCAATTTCCGCGCCACCTCGGGCCCGGTGATCGCCAAGGCCGGCGATCTCGCGGCGCTCTTGACCAATCTCGAAGAGCGCGATGTTCTTTTCATTGACGAGATTCACCGGCTCAGTCCGGCGGTCGAGGAAATCCTCTATCCGGCCATGGAGGATTTTCAGCTCGACCTCATCATCGGCGAGGGACCGGCGGCGCGCTCGGTGAAGATCGACCTTGCCAAATTCACGCTGATCGGCGCCACCACGCGCGCCGGCCTGCTCACCAATCCGCTGCGCGACCGCTTCGGCATTCCGGTGCGGCTGAATTTTTACACCGAGGCCGAACTCGAGCTCATCGTCAATCGCGGCGCCCGCGTGCTCGGCATCGGCGTCACCGCCGACGGCTCGAACGAGATCGCGCGCCGCGCCCGCGGCACGCCGCGCATTGCCGGAAGGCTGTTGCGCCGGGTGCGCGATTTCGCCTCTGTCGCCGGCGCCACTGCAATCGACCGCGCCGTCGCCGACAAGGCGCTCGCCGCGCTCGAAGTGGATGCGGCGGGATTGGACGCCATGGACCGGCGCTATCTGACCACGATCGTGATGCACTACTCCGGCGGTCCGGTCGGCGTCGAAACCCTCGCCGCCGCGCTCTCGGAGCCGCGCGACGCCATCGAGGACATCATCGAGCCCTATCTGATCCAATGCGGGCTGTTGCAGCGCACGCCGCGCGGCCGCCTCGTCACCGGCCACGGCTTTCGCCATCTCGGGCTGCCCGAGCCGGTGCGCGATCCGGCGCAATTCGGGTTGTTTACGTCTGGGGAAGATGACTGATTCCGTCCGCGCTGCTCGAAAGCATGCGCCAAAAATCCGGCAGGCGATTGGCGCATTCGCGATGTTGAGTCATTGTGCCTTGAGTACGGGCTCAGTTTCCGCTTCGGGGTTCGCACGCTCACATGCGCCATCCTGCGGCTCGCGAGATTTTGACCATACCGGCGCATCGGCCGATCAAGCCGGTCTACATTCGCAAGCCGGTGCGCTATATTGAGACGTACGGAGGCAGTCGATGAAACTCGAATATGCCGTGCGCATCGAGCGTTTGGCGGAGAGCGATGGCGGGGGTTACCTCGCAACCGTGCCCGATTTGCCGGGGTGCGTGTCCGACGGCGAGACGCCTGAAGAGGCGCTGAGAAATGTGCAGGACGCGATTGCTTCCTGGATTGAAGCCGCAAAGGAATGGAAATTGGACATTCCGGAGCCCTCCCCGCCGTTGGAACGCGTTGGCTGAAGCTCGTGACGCAAATTTTTGAAGGCGGCTGTCATTGCGGCCGGGTGCGGTTCCGCGTCACGGCGGACTTGTCGCGCGTCACCTATTGCAATTGCTCGATGTGCGCCAAGAAGGGCTTCTTGCATCTCATCGTGCCGCCGGACAAATTCGAGCTCATCAGCGGCAAGGATGCGCTGACGACCTATCGGTTCAATACCGGCGCGGCGCAGCACACCTTCTGCTCGACCTGCGGCATCCATCCGTTCTATGTGCCGCGCTCCGACCCCGACAAGATCGACGTCAATGTGCGCTACTTGGACGGCGTCGATATCGCGGCGCTCGACGTCAAAGAGTTCGACGGCCGGAACTGGGAGCACGCCATGGCGGGGCGGGTGCCGTGGCGATAGGCAAGAGCATCCCCCTCGACGGCGAAATCCGCGACGGCCGTCATGTGCTCACGGTGCGCGTCTACTATGAGGACACCGATTTCACCGGCATCGTCTATCACGCCAGCTATCTGCGCTTCATGGAGCGCGGGCGGACCAATTATCTGCGCATGATCGGGGCCGACCATCGCGCGTTGTTCGAGGAGACCACCAAGGAAGCGCCGGGCTTTGCCTTCGTGGTGCGGTCGATAAATATCGAATTCTTGAAACCCGCGCGCATGGACGACGTGCTCGAAGTGGTCACCGAGCCGCACGACGTGAAGGGTGCCTCGGCCATGGTGCGCCAGCGCGTCATGCGCGGCGAGGAGCTTCTGGTCGAGGCCCATGTGCGGGTTGCCTTCATTTCGGGCGGCCGGGCGCGGCCGATCCCAAAACCGCTGCGCATCGCCATGAAGGCCGACCAGAACGCGGCGCAGGCTTGAGGTCCGCTTTGGCGGCTCGCACGAGCACAAAGCGGGTGGCTGGGATCGCATCACGCCCTATATTCTTGCCACAATGAGCGAACTTGATTTTACATTATTCGAAACGGCGATCGGCCGCTGCGGCATCGTCTGGAGTGAACGCGGCGTCGCCGGCGTGCAGTTGCCTGAGCGCGACGAACAGGCGACCCGCAATCGGCTTCTCCGGCGCTTTGCCGGAGCGCGCGAAGCCGTGCCGCCGGACGTCGTGCGGCGCGCCATCGATGACATTGTCGCGCTGCTCGGCGGCGCGCCGCGCGATCTGAACCACGTGACGATCGACACCGCGGACGTGGCCGACTTCAATCGCCGCGTCTACACCATCGCCCGCACCATTCCGGCGGGCGCAACGCTGTCATACGGCGAAATCGCCGAGCGGCTGGGCGATCGAAATCTGGCGCGCGACGTCGGTCAGGCGCTCGGACAAAATCCGTTTCCCATCATCGTGCCCTGTCATCGCGTGCTGGCGGCGGGCGGCAAGACCGGCGGCTTCTCGGCGCCGGGCGGTATTGCGACAAAACTTCGGCTGCTGACCATCGAAGGCGCGCAGCTGGGCGGTCCGACTCTGTTCGATCGGCTGCCGTTGAGCGCGCCGCGCCGCCGCGCATAAGCTCGGGCGTGGATCCACAAGCGCACCGGCGATGTCGGCTTGCGTGGGGCAGACATCATAAATTGGCGCCGCCATGGCCCTTTTGGAGTAGAAGCAGACATCACAAATCGCGGCCACCGTGTCCGCTTCTGCCCGACAATAATTCCTTACGGCTCTATGACGAGAATTTTAGCTTCCATCACTGCGATCGCCGGTCTGGCCTTGCTGACTGGTCTGACTGCCTATTACGGCTTTGCTTCGGTCCTTGCGGCCGTGGTCAGCTCACAGTGGGGGACCGCGCTGGTCGTCGTGATCCGGGCGGCAGCGATCGCCGCGGCCGGCGCCGGCTGGTGGTTTCTTCTTACGCCGATACAGCGCGGACCTTGCGTCTTTGTCGGCCTGCGATTTGTTCGCGAAGGCATCAATAGCTTGTTCCCGGTTGCTGGAGTTGGCGGCGACCTCATCGGCGCAAGGCTGCTAGCGCAATTCGGAGTAGCTATAAGCTTGGCTGTTGCCAGCGTTCTAATCGACATTTTCATTCAGGTCGTGTGCTTGTTGATATTTGTGCTTGCAGGACTGGGCATTGTTTCGGATCTGGTGGGCACCCATCGGCTGAACACCATGACGTTCGTGATCTTGGCCATAGCGCTGGCGGCCATTGCCGGATTTTTCCTGACTTTGAATTTCGGCGCATTCGAGCCCGTCGTTCGACGGTTGGTTGCGTTTGGCGAGAAACGGCAGTGGGCCGCGTTCAACCACGTCGTCAATCTAGGCGCTTTGTTACAACAGATATGGCGAAACCGTCGCGGTCTTTCGTGGTCATTCATGGTCCATCTCGGGGCGGTTTTTTTCGGCGCCGCGGAAGTCTGGGTCGCCCTTCGATTCATGGGTTATCCGGTGAGCCCTGCCGAAGCGATCGCCATCGAAAGCATTGGGCAGGGCACCCGCGCGGCTGCTTTCGTCGTGCCCGGCGGCGTCGGCGTGCAGGAGGGCACCTTGATTGCTGCAAGCGCAATTTTCGGGGTTCCGGCCGAGGTCGCGCTGGCCATGGCGCTGATCAAGCGAGTTCCCGATCTCGTGCTCGGCATACCGGCCTTGTTGGCATGGCAAGGACTTGAAAGCCGACGGCTGTTATCCGAGAGCAGATAGCGCTGTTACCGAAAGATCAGCCGATGACGCCGGGTGAATTTTTGCCGCTCCTTTTGCGTGCATGGAACGGAGGACGGCAATATAGTCCCGGGTGGATAATGGCCGGTGGCGATAAACTTGGACGAACATTTCGCAACGGCCGTCGAATGAACGTCGGTGATCTTTTGTCTGGTCTGCCATCTTCTCTGCTATCTTGGCCCCGCCAGCGGCAGGGTGAGGTGAAATCGTAATGCGGACTTTGTTCCTGCAAGCCCCTTCGTTCGATGGATTTGATGGCGGAGCTGGCTCGCGATATCAGGCTCGTCGCGAAATCCGCTCGTTTTGGTATCCGACCTGGCTCGCCCAGCCGGCGGCGCTCGTCGAGGGCAGCAAACTGATCGACGCTCCGCCTCATGGCATCATGCTTGCGGAAGTGGCGGAGACGGCGCGGGACTACGATCTTGTCGTCCTTCATACCTCGGCGCCGTCTTTCTCGTCCGACATTGCCACTGTCGAGACGCTCAAATCGGCGAACGCCGGGCTGAAGATCGGGCTGGTCGGCGCCAAGGTCGCCGTCGATCCCGAGGGCAGTCTGAACGCCTCGCCCTTGATCGATTTTGTCGCCCGCAATGAGTTCGACTTCACGATCAAGGAGGTCGCTGACGGGCGGCCTTTGGGCGAGATCGCCGGCTTGTCCTATCGCAGTACGGCGGGAGTCCTCATCCACAATGAGGAGCGCGCTATTCTGGAGAACATGGATCTTCTGCCGTTCGTTACACCGGTTTACAAGCGCGATCTCGATATCAGAAAATACTTCATCGGTTATTTGCAGCATCCGTATATCTCGATTTACACTGGGCGGGGATGCAAATCACGATGCACTTTCTGTCTATGGCCGCAGACGGTCGGCGGACATCGCTACCGTACGCGCTCGGTCGGACACGTCGCCGCTGAGATTGCCTGGGCGCAAAAGGCTTTTCCCGAGGTGAAGGAATTCTTCTTTGACGATGACACATTCACAGACGATTGCCCGCGCGCGGAAGCTATTGCCAAGGAGCTTTACAAGCTAGGCGTCACTTGGTCATGCAATGCCAAGGCAAACGTCCCATACAAAACGCTCAAAGTGTTGCGTGACAATGGCTTGCGTCTTCTGCTGGTCGGCTATGAATCCGGCAATCAACAGATCCTGCACAATATCAAGAAGGGGATGCGGATCGATTCCGCCAAAAAATTCTCGAGGGATTGCCGCGACCTCGGCATCAAGGTTCACGGCACTTTCATAGTCGGGTTGCCTGGCGAGACCAAAGAGACGATCGAGGAGACGATCAATTTCGCAACCGAAATTAATCCGCATACCATACAGGTTTCACTCGCGGCGCCCTATCCGGGGACGTTTCTCTTCGATCAAGCGATGAAAAATGGCTGGCTGGACGAGGCACACGCCGAACTGGTCAACAAAGATGGTCTCCAGATCGCGCCGCTGCATTACCCGCACTTGACACATACGGAAATGTTCGATTCGGTCGAGGAATTCTATCAACGATTCTATTTTCGCGCCGGCAAGATCGCTTCAATCGTCGGCGAAATGATCAGCAGTCCGCAAATGATGCAGCGTCGGCTGCGCGAAGGGATCGAGTTCTTCCGCTTCCTGCGTGAGCGGCGGGGAGCGGCGCACTGAAGGGACGTATGTTCCGATCTGTCACTTGAGAAGTAGTCCAATATTCGGGGCGATTAGCCATCTGCCGGCCAATTTCCCAAATCCGACATAGAGCAGGAACTGGCACGGCAAAGTGGCCTTCTGCTCATAGCCCGGGCGTCCTAAATCCATTCCTCATGCTCTTCGATCCGGGTCGGAAACATGTTGACATATTGCACCATGCGCGGCCGCGTGCCGCGGTTGGGGCTGGCGCCATGGGGCAGCGCCTGATGCCAGATGACGAAATCGCCGGCGCGGCCGCCGATGGCGCGCGGGCCCAGCGCGTAGAGATCCTGTTGCCGCGGGTCGGCGCCGGGGGGCAAGGCTTTCAACCAGGCTTCGCCCCAGCGCTGGAATCCTGGCACGACGGTGAAGGCGCCCTGCTCGGGCGGCGTGTCGGTGAGATAAAGGATGCCGCCGGTGCCGAATAGGAAAGGTGTCTTGACGCTGACATCCCAGTGCAGATGCGGGCCGCGGAACATAAAACCGTCCCGCTCCGGCGCATTGAAGCCGACGCGATCGGTGGTCACCCACAGATCCGCGGTGCCCCAGAGCTGGGCGAAGGCCTTATGGATGCGCGGCGCTCGCCGTACCGCCTCGAAAGCCGGGTGCTGGAAATATTGCACCATGATGCCGTGATCGTTCGGGCGATACCACGTCTCGGGGTCGTCCGGGTCGGCGTCAAGATGCCGCCATAGCGCAAATGCTGCGGCCTCGCGCGTCGCTGGGGTCACGGCGTCGTGCAGCACGACATAGCCGTGCTCATGCCAGCAGGCGAGATCGGCAGCATCCAGCACCGGCGCACTCGCTTCCACCGCGGCGAGCCAGCGCGCGGTTTCATGCGGGACGTCGTCGCCCGCGACCGCGGCATTGATGCGGGCGACGCGCTCCGGCGCGACGCCGCCGGTGGTGGCGACAATCCAGCGCTCGAACTCTTCGAAACTCGGCGCCTGTTCGCCGAGAAACTTGGCGGTCTGTTCGAGGCCTAGTCCGCTGGCGTGGATGACGAGATCGTCGAGATGGCGGTCATGCAGGGTCGTCCGCTCGAGGCGGCCCGCCTGCGCCGCGATGGCGCGCGACCACAGCCGCTTGAGCTGATAGATGCCGAGCGCGCCGGTCTCGGTCGCCGGCGCCAAGCTTGTTGCGGGCGAAACGTCCGCTAGCGTCATGATGAGCAACGAGAAAGCTGTCGGTCGTCGAGTTAAGCGCCGCGCGTGTTGGACCGTCAATGGCGTACGGCAGCGAGTGCCGCGACGGGGTCAGCCGGGCCGCGGGCCGCGCTCATGCGTTGGGCTGCCCGGCAATCGCCGGCCCATTAACCCCCCATTAAGCACAGTCGGGCTTCGTTAGGCCGGAACGACCGGTGTTGCGCCCTAGTTTGGACAAGTTTCGCGATGAATTCGGTCTGGCCGGTGGTGGGTCCGGCGCGGGTCCTAGCGAAATTTCGGCTGTTGGTCGGTGCGCGCGAAGCGGCTGCCTTATGCCCTTTGGTCCCGGCAGGAGTGCGCTATGCCGGTCATGGTGCCGGGTCTGCTTGCGGTTTTTGGCCGTTGGCCGGCCGGCCCGCTGAAAGGGACGCTCCATGAATCCTGGCGACATCGCGCAGTCGGTCGCACCGTTGACGTCGTCCAATCTGTCGCTGTTCCACTTGTTCTGGCACGCCCATTGGATCGTCGAGTCGGTCATGGTCGGGCTTCTGGTGTGTTCGGTCTGGGTCTGGGCCATCGCCATCGACAAGACCATGCTGTTTTCCCGCATTCGCAAGGCCGGCGACCATTTCGAGCAGGCCTTCTGGTCCGGCCAAT
>Ga0307476_10001545_pt1 | contig 13940 bp, 15 predicted proteins | sample atmos_gasesECM2C_2_FD_203314 | JGI IMG/M metagenome (GOLD analysis project Ga0307476, IMG submission 203314) | Hardwood forest soil microbial communities from Morgan-Monroe State Forest, Indiana, United States - atmos_gasesECM2C_05 | ecosystem: Environmental > Terrestrial > Soil > Temperate... | reverse complement strand
CTTGTTCAGCGCGGAGTTTTGCAACAGCCGCGTGTAGAAGGTGGGCACGCCCATCAGGACGGTTGCGCGCTCCATCAGCTTGACGATCAGGTCGGGATCGAGCTTCGGCAGGAAGATCATCGCAGCCCGTGCAAACAGCGTGACGTTGCTCGCCACGAACAGGCCGTGGGTGTGATAGATCGGCAGCGCGTGGATCAGGATGTCCTTGTCGGTGAAGCCCCAGTAATCCACCAGAGTCAGCGAATTCGACGCGAGGTTGTCGTGTGTCAGCATCGCGCCCTTGGATCGCCCGGTGGTGCCGGAGGTGTAGAGAATGGCGGCGAGATCGTCGTCGGCGCGCGATATGGTCGTAAAATCAGACGGCGCCTTATCGGCAGCCTCCGTCAGCGATCCCTTGCCATCAGGCCCGAGCGTTTCAACCTTGGCGCCAACCTTGGCTGCGAGCGGGCCGATCCCTGCCGCTTTCGACGGATCGCACACCACAAGCGACGGTTCGGCGTCGGTGATGAAATATTCGAGCTCGTTGAGCGTATAGGCGGTGTTGAGCGGCAGATAGACTGCGCCGGCGCGCACGGTTGCGAGATAGAGCACAAGCCCCGTCACCGATTTTTCGGTTTGCGCGGCGACGCGATCGCCTGGCTTCACGCCGCGCTCAACCAGCACATTTGCGATCTGCCCCGCGCGCGCGATCAAATCGCCATAGCTGATGTGTTGTCCGTCGAGGGTCTCGATCGCGAGGCGCTTCGCGTCGTCGAGGCCGTCAAACAGACGGGAAAACAGGTTGGCGTTCCTGATGGTCTTGTGCTGCCCATTCATGCATCATTCCGATTGTCGCGGCGCTGGCGGCCGTATCGTCGCATATTATGACGGTTTCACTAGCGAAGGCTTTCACTAGCAAAGAGGCCCTTTAGAAGGCAACGGAGACGGTTTGCACGTCAAAGAGCGGGAAACGCGTGGCTTGGGTCACCGGCGGCGGCAGTGGGATCGGCGAGGCCGGCGCGGAAGCGCTCGCCGCCGACGGCTGGACTGTTGTGGTGTCGGGACGGCGGAAAGAGACGCTGGATGCGGTGGCCGCCAGGATCGCCAAAGTTGGCGGCAGCGCCGAGGCAATTCCGCTCGACGTCAGTGTCGCCGCGGAAGTTGAAAGGGCCGCGCAAGCAATACTGGCGCAGCACGGCCGTATCGACCTGCTGGTGAACAGCGCCGGCATCAACGTTCCGAAACGGCGATGGGCCGACCTGGAACTGGAAGGCTGGAACAAGCTCGTCGATATCAACTTGAATGGCGTTCTCTATTGCATGCGCGCGGTGTTGCCGGCGATGCGGGCGCAAAAGGACGGCTGCATCATCAACGTCGCCTCATGGGCCGGCCGCCATGTCTCCAAGATGCCGGGTCCGGCCTATACGACCACCAAACATGCCGTGCTGGCGTTGACGCATTCCTTCAACATGGACGAATGCGTCAATGGGCTTCGTGCCTGCTGCCTGTCGCCTGGCGAGGTGGCGACGCCGATCCTGCAGCAGCGCCCCGTGGTGCCCTCGGAACAGGAACAGGCCAGGATGCTGCAACCGGAAGATCTCGGGCGGACGATTGCTTTCGTCGCCAGCCTGCCGCCTCGCGTCTGTGTCAACGAAATCCTGATCAGCCCAACCTGGAACCGCGGCTTCATTCAAACGCCCGCCAATCGGGATTAATCGAACTGTCATACTTGGCGTGCGGGCATAAAGACAAGCCACGTTGTTCCCGCCGAATGGTTTCAGAAATCCCAAATAATTTTCTTCGAAACCGCTTCCAAAAATCTCCCGTAGCTCGGGCCAACGAGGACGCAGTCAACCCCCACGAACTGACGTCTCCGTTAACCCTCACCGGCCGCGGATGTCCGCGAGCCACACCACTCATTCGGGAGACGTTTCATGTCTAAGCATATTGCCTTGTTTTCTGCTGTTGCCTTCGGTGCTCTTGCCCTGACGGCGACCATCGTTGCGCCGGTCAACGCGCAAGAAAAGACCGTCATGGTTGGCGGCGCCGCGATGTACCCCTCCAAGAACATCATCCAGAACGCGGTGAACTCGAAGGACCACACCACCCTCGTCGCCGCGGTGAAGGCTGCGGGTCTCGTCGAGACGCTGGAAGGCAAGGGCCCGTTCACGGTCTTCGCGCCGACCAACGCCGCCTTCGGCAAGCTGCCGTCTGGCACGGTCGAGAGCCTCGTGAAGCCTGAGAACAAGGCCACTCTGACCAAGATCCTCACCTACCATGTCGTCACCGGCAAGCTCGAAGCTTCCGATCTGACCGATGGCAAGATGCTCAAGACCGTTGAGGGCGAAGAGCTGACGGTGAAGAAGTCGGATGGCAAGACTTGGATCGTCGACGCCAAGGGCGACACCGCTGCCATCACCATCACCAATGTGAATCAGTCGAACGGCGTGATCCATGTGATCGACACCGTCCTTCTGCCGGCGTCCTAACGTCAAGCCCGTTAGGATAAGCGCGTCCCGGTCCCAGTCCCACGGGATGCGCATGGCGAGCCGGGGAAACCCGGCTCGCCATTTATTGATCGCCAAAAGATCACAAGCGAGTGCAATAGCTTGGCAGGGGTGATCCGTTTTGGCAGTAACGAAGCATCGATTTTCGGCGTATACACAAGGTCACCCGCATCTAGCGACAGGAACATCATGTCCAGCATTGCAGCCACGGGGCAGCAAACCGCAACCGCAGCCAAATCAAAGGTCATTCAGCCGGCCTGGGTGCGGATCATGCACTGGATCAACGCGGTTGCGATCATCCTGATGATCATGTCGGGATTGCAGATCTACAACGCCTCGCCGCTGTTCCGTTCGCTGACATTTTCAAAGACGATCACGCTGGGTGACTGGCTTGGCGGCGCGCTGCTGTGGCACTTTGCGGCCATGTGGCTGTTGATGACCAACGGCCTGGCCTATCTCATCACGGGTTTCGCAACCGGGCGCTTCAAGAACAAGCTGTTCCCGATTTCGCCGCGCGGCGTGATCTCCGATGCCGCCGCGGCAATGACCTTCAAGCTCTCGCACGATGACCTGAGCAGGTACAATCAGGTGCAGAGGCTGCTCTACGCCGGCATTATCGTCATCGGCATCCTCATCGTGCTGTCCGGGCTATCTATCTGGAAGCCTGTGCAGCTCCATTATCTGGTCGCGCTGTTCGGCGGATATGATATCGCGCGCTATGTGCATTTTGTCTGCATGGCATCGATTGTCGCTTTTCTCGCGATCCATGTGATTCTGGCCCTGCTGGTGCCCAAGAGCCTGCGCGCCATGATCATCGGCCGCTAACGGGAGGTTATCATGGGCCGACTTCGCAAACTTCTGATCCCCGGCGTCGACAAGAGACTGCTGGTCAAGGACGCGACCAAGGTGATGCCGGATCTGGTGCGGCGACGCTTTATCGCGGGCGGCGCGAGTTTTGGCGCGCTGACGCTGCTCACCGGTTGCGATGTCATTGATTCCTCCTCGGCCGAGGAAGTGCTCAAGAAGGTGTCGAAGTTCAACGATGCCGTCCAGGCGTTCATCTTCAATCCCGACACGCTGGCGCCTACCTACGCAGAAAGAGCGATCACCAAGCCGTTTCCGTTCAATGCCTATTACGAGATCGACGACGCGCCCGAGATCGACGGCAAGGAGTGGAAGCTCGAGGTGAGCGGGCTTGTCGAGAACAAGAAGTCCTGGACGCTGGAAGAGCTCTACAAGCTGCCGCAGGCCAAGCAGGTCACGCGCCATATCTGCGTGGAAGGCTGGAGCGCGATCGGAAGCTGGACCGGAACACCGCTCAGCTATTTCCTCAAGCTGATCGGGGCCGACACGAACGCCAAATATTGCTGGTTCCAGTGCGCCGACAAGGAAGGCTACAACTCGCCGCTCGACATGCGCACCGCTCTGCATCCGCAGACGATCATGGCCTTCAAGTTCGCCGACGAAATTCTGCCGCGCGCCTACGGCTTTCCGATGAAGATTCGCGTTCCCACCAAGCTCGGCTTCAAGAATCCGAAATACGTGATGTCGATGGAAGTCACGAACGACTACAAAGGCGGTTACTGGGAAGACCAGGGCTATAATTCCTTCAGCGGAAGCTGATCGAAGATCATTCGCGCATCAGGATTTCGCCAGCCTGCGCTGAAATGCCGTGGCGATCGCACCGACCGCCAGCAGCAATGCCGAGGCGTTCAAGGCATAGGACAGACTGCCGAAGGCATCGGTGATGGCGCCGACCACGGTCGGTCCCAGCATCTGACCGATGCCGAAGGCGATGGTCATGATCGCGATGCCTTTGGGCCACGCGTCCGGGGACGAGTTGAACCGTACGAAAGCGGTGGTCGATCCCACGATCGCAAAAAAAGACACGCCGAACACCAGCGCCGATATGGTCAGCATGACGGCAGAATGCCCGAACAGCGGCAGTGCCGCGCCGAGCGCATTGACGCCGAGGATGACTGTGGTGGAAAGACCGCCGCTGTTCCACGCCAGCACGCGCCGCCATACCCAGGGCGTGACGAATGCGCTTGCACCAATCAGGCACCAGAACCCGCTTTGCGCGGCGGCGCCGCCGCCGGCATCGCGGACATAGGCGATCATGAACGTCATGTAGGCGATGTAGCCCGCGCCGAACAGAAAGTAGCCGGCGAGATAGATCAGGATCGGCCGGATCGCAAAGCGCGCAGGCTTGCTGGCGACGAGGCCGTTGCCGCTGTCAAGCGGTGCTATCAGCAGCGGAATGGTCAGCACCGCGGAGAGCAACGTCATCGCCCACCACACGATCCACCAAGAGCCCGGCCCGAAGGCCCGCAGCACGAAAGGTGCGACCAGGCCTGATGTCACGATGCCGAGCCCCGGCCCGGCGTAAAACAGGCTGAGCAGGAAGTCCGCACGCGCGGGGTGAGCTTGCGCGATCCGCGCCGCAAGTGCAGCGCCAGCGATAAAGGTGAGCGCTGCTGCAACGCCCACCAGCAGCCGCGCAAAGCTCAAAACGATGAGATTGCCGGAAATCGCGCTGAGCGCCAGCGCGGCCACACAGGCGAGTGTTCCCCAGCGGATTGTCGCCGCCAGTCCAAATCGCCGGATCACGCCTGGCGCGATCAGGGCGCCGGCAAGATAGCCGGCTGCGTTGACGGTATTCATGAAGCCGGCAACCGAATACGACCATGCCAGCGTGTCGCGCATATCCGGCAGCACCAGCGAATAGGCGAAGCGCCCGATACCGAGCCCGACCGTCGGCGCCAGCGAAAGGATCAGGATCAGCCGGGCCGGGCGATCCGGCCGAGGGGAAGGTTCGGTCACGTCAATCTCCATCGGACCGCAGTGTGGCAAGCCGGGCCCCGGCTGGACAGTCGTTCCGAGGGCAATGGTGTCTTGCCATCGGCGCAACGCCGCATTAGCACTCCGCGCGCACGTTTCTTCAAAAGGCATCTGATCATGGCGACCCACAAACTGCTGCTTCTTCCCGGCGACGGCATCGGCCCCGAAGTGATGGGCGAGGTGAAGCGCCTGATCGCCTGGATCAACGCGCAAGGGATCGCAAAATTCGAGACCGAGGAGGGGCTTGTGGGCGGTGCGGCCTATGACGCCTCAAAACAGAGCATTGCGGATGCGACCATGGCGCAGGCCAGGGCTGCGGACGCCGTGATCTTTGGCGCTGTCGGCGGGCCGAAATGGGACAGCGTTCCATATGAGGCACGGCCCGAGGCCGGGCTGCTCAGGTTGCGCAAGGACCTCGGCCTGTTCGCCAATTTGAGGCCCGCAGTCTGCTATCCGGCGCTTGCGGAAGCCTCCAGCCTGAAGCGCGAGGTGGTCGAAGGTCTCGACATCATGATCGTGCGCGAGCTCACCGGCGGCGTCTATTTCGGCGAACCGAAGACCATCACCGATCTCGGCAACGGCCAGAAGCGCGCGATCGACACGCAGGTCTACGACACCTACGAGATCGAGCGCATCGCGCGCGTCGCTTTCGATCTGGCGAAGAAGCGTCGCAACAAGGTGACGTCGATGGAAAAGCGCAACGTGATGAAATCAGGTGTGCTCTGGAACGAAGTCGTCACGCAGGTGCATGGCCGTGAATACAAGGACGTCCAGCTTGAGCATCAGCTCGCGGATTCCGGCGGCATGAACCTGGTGAAGTCGCCAAAGCAGTTCGACGTCATCGTCACCGACAACCTGTTCGGCGACATGCTGTCGGATATCGCCGCGATGCTGACGGGCTCGCTCGGCATGCTGCCGTCGGCCTCGCTCGGCGAGATCGACGCCAAGACCAGGACGCGGAAATCGCTGTTCGAGCCCGTACACGGCTCGGCGCCGGATATTGCCGGAAAAGGCCTCGCCAATCCGATCGCGATGATTGCCTCATTCGGAATGGCGCTCCGCTATTCCTTCAATCTCGGCGCGCTTGCCGACAAGGTCGATGCCGCGATTGCCGCCGTGCTCGCCAAGGGCATGCGCACCGCGGACATCAAATCCGAAGGCACCACGGCGGTGTCGACCGCGCAGATGGGCGAAGCGATCCTGAAGGAATTGCAGGCGCTGCACGCCTAATAAAAACGTGCCCGCGGTGAGCGGGCACGCTGCCGTTCGGCCTGACGCCTGAGTGGCTAGTACGGGAGCGGAATCCGCTGGGGATAGCCGCCCATGTCGGACGGCGGGTTCGTCGGCTGGCGATCGATCGGGCGGTTGTTGTTCTCGCGCGCGAACGACGGATAGCCGAGCTCCGGCGGGAAGGCGTAGTCCAGGAACTTGCGATCGCCCGGCAGCACTTCCGTTCCGGCATCGAGCCAGGAACGCTTGCTGATGAAGATGCGGGTGTTCGGCCCTTCCTGGTAGGACACGTTCGGACCGTTCTGCCCGTAATAGAGACGGCCGCGATTGTCATATTGACGCGTGGTCTCCTGACGCTTGATCGCCTTTTGCCCCTGGGGCTGCTGGGTCGACGTCTGTGCACAGGCAAAGCCGGTCGTGCCGATGGCGACGGCGGCAAACAGCACCGCAATTTTACCCGCGGCTGGAATTCTTGGGGTCATCGGAGTCCTCGTCAGGCAAACACGCCTTGTTTCGGGTCCCATTGTAGCGGTAGCGCCCGCCCTCACAAGGTCAAACGGGCCACACTCTGAAGGAATAAAAAAGGCGGCAGTCAAAAAAGTCGCATGAAAACCAGCCTCTTGGTCGCAAAAACCATCATAGCCGGCCGCGCAAATGCGGGTTTTCCGCACCCGTGACCCAGTCTGCCGAGACGGTGGCCGCACTGCCGCAGCCGCTGCGTCTCAGTTCGGCGCGGGCAAACAGCTCGGTCAGCCGGGGCTCGTTTCCGGACGCCAGCAGCGTCAGCCGGTCGAGCATGCAGCCAATCGCGGCCCATCGCGCCAGCAGCGTGGTCCCTTGGCAGGACCAGCCGGAGATTTGCAAAACCGGGTCCTCGAGACGCTTGGCAAATCCAAGACAGGAGGTTGCCGGATCGAAGCGGCCAGGACGGCGTAGCAACGCGACAGTGCCGAATTTGCTGGCAATCAAGCCTGCGGCTTCGAGTTCCCGATGCTCGTCCAGTCCCAAGCGTATTGCCAGATCGGCGCTCGGCGACACGGAGGGGTCGAATTCGTTGCCCGGGCGGTAGATTTCGAGCTCCGCGGCCGGCTTTTCGCCCGGCGATCCCCAGTGGAAGACGTCCTTGCGGCCGCCTTCCGGATGCCGGAATACCTCGTAACTCTCTGATTTTTCGGGAAGATCGAGTGAGTTGACGGCGAACGCCGGGCGTGAGCGCGAAGCGAGCGCAAAGGCGGGCTGGTCGGCTGGCTCCGCAATGACGTCGAACTGCAACTCGTCCCAGACATAGAGGCCCACGATGGCAAACAGAACAAGCGCGCCCACATAGGCAATGAGGCGCGCAAGCGTCGCGCAGCATTCGTCGGCGAAGCTCGTCAGCGCCGGGTGAATGAAATGATTTTTGGCGTGCGATTGCATCAGGGGCCCGAGCGCGGGGAAGACGCGGAAAGCCCGGTCTAACGTTGTCTTAAGGGCGTTTCTCGCATAGAAGCGCCACTTCTTCCCTTTCCGCGCGCGGCGGGGGCTGAGCTTTTTTCTTCGGAGAGTGAACGATGGGTTACAAAGTCGCAGTGGTCGGCGCGACCGGCAATGTCGGGCGGGAAATGCTCAACATTCTCGATGAGCGTAAATTCCCTGCCGACGAGGTCGTGGCGCTGGCGTCACGCCGCAGCGTCGGCGTCGAAGTCTCCTATGGCGACCGCACCCTGAAGGTCAAAGCGCTCGAGCACTACGACTTCTCCGACGTCGACATCTGCCTGATGTCGGCGGGCGGTTCGGTGTCGAAGGAATGGTCGCCGAAGATCGGCGCCGCCGGCGCGGTCGTGATCGACAATTCCTCCGCATGGCGGATGGATCCGGACGTGCCGTTGATCGTCCCGGAAGTGAATGCGGACGCGGCCGCGGGCTTCACCAAGAAGAACATCATCGCCAATCCGAACTGCTCGACCGCGCAACTCGTCGTCGCACTCAAGCCGCTGCACGACAAGGCGGTGATCAAGCGCGTCGTGGTCGCGACCTACCAGTCGGTGTCGGGCGCCGGCAAGGACGCGATGGACGAACTGTTCTCGCAGACCAAGGCCGTCTACACCAACAGCGAACTCATCAACAAGAAATTCCCGAAGCGTATCGCCTTCAACGTCATCCCCGAGATCGACGTGTTCATGGAGGACGGCTACACCAAGGAGGAGTGGAAGATGATGGCGGAGACCAAGAAGATTCTTGATCCCAAGATCAAGCTGTCCGCCACCTGCGTGCGCGTGCCGGTGTTCGTCGGCCATTCGGAAGCCGTCAACATCGAGTTCGAGAATCCGATCTCTCCGGATGAAGCCCGCAACATCCTGCGCAGCGCGCCCGGATGCCTCGTCATCGACAAGCAGGAGCCCGGCGGTTACGTCACGCCTTACGAGGCAGCCGGCGAGGACGCCACCTATATCAGCCGCATCCGCGCGGATGCGACGGTTGAGAACGGGCTCGTGCTGTGGTGCGTATCCGACAACCTGCGCAAGGGCGCAGCATTGAACGCGATCCAGATCGCCGAAGTCCTGATCAACCGCAAACTGCTCAGCGCCAAGAAGAAGGCAGCGTAACCGGCGTTAGCAAGGGGGCGGATCGCGATGACCGAACAACCTGCTCCCTATCGGCCCAACCCAACAGCGAAACGCGTCGAGAACGCTTTCGAAAGCTTGTTGTTCAACAGCCGATGGCTGATGGCGCCGTTCTATCTCGGCCTTGTCTTCTGCCTCGCGGTGATGCTGTTCAAATTCTTCACAAAGCTGTGGGAGTTCATCATCCATGTGCCGGCCGCCACGGAAGCGGAAGTCATCCTGGGTGCGCTCAGCCTGATCGACGTCTCGCTGATCGGCAACCTGATCCTGATCGTGGTGTTTTCGGGTTACGAGAATTTCGTCTCGCGGATCGACCCCGGCAACCACCCGGACTGGCCGGACTGGATGACCAAGGTGGATTTTGCGGGATTGAAGCAAAAGATGCTCGCTTCGATCGTGGCGATTTCGGCGATCCAGGTGTTGAAGGCGTTCATGAGCATCGACACGGTCTTCGAACCCCAGAAACTGGCCTGGCTGGTCGGCGTCCATCTGGTCTTCGTGATCTCGACGCTGATACTGGCGTTGTCCGATCGCTGGGGCAGCGATCACGGAACGGAATAGCGAAGAGCTTCCATTCGCTATTTCCTACTCGCTAACTCGCGCTGCGAAATTCCTTCGCCGCCTGATCGAGCACGAACAGCGATCCCTCGGCGACGCCAAAATAAGCGCCGTGCAGGCGCATGTCGCCGCGCTCGACCGCGCTACGCACGAAGGGGAACGTCGTCAGGTTTTCCAGGCTGCGGAACACCGCGGCCTTTTCGATGCGTACGGTGAAGTCGGCCATGCTTTCGCGGTCGCGCTGCTCGACGATCTCGCCCGGCTTGATGAACATCGCCATCCATTTGCCGATGAAGTCGCCCGGCGACAGCGGCGCGGTCTTGTCGATGAAGGCGCGGATGCCGCCGCATTGGGCGTGGCCAAGCACGACGATGTGTTTGACCTTGAGCACGTTGACTGCATATTCCAGCGCAGCCGATACGCCATGCGTCCCGCTGTCGGGCTGATAGACCGGCACGAGATTGGCGACGTTGCGCACCACGAACAATTCGCCGGGGCCGGCATCGAAGATCACTTCCGGCGAGACCCGGGAATCGCAGCAGCCGATCACCATCACTTCCGGCGCCTGGCCGCGTTCGGACAGTTCGCGGTAACGCGACTGCTCGGTCGGCAGCCGCTGGGTCCGGAAGGTCCGGTAGCCGTCAAGGAGCTGTTGGGGGAAAGGCGACATCGGTTTTGCTAATCATATGCGAACGGCCGGAACAAGCCTTTCGGGACCAGGATTGAGATGTTAAGCCGGGCCGCGAAAAGACCAATGCCGAAACAATAGGCTCGTGTCCCGCTTCGGCAGCGCGGTTCCGGCACGAGCCGTCGTGCCCAACAGCCGCCGAAGGGCTCGAAATCAAGGGATGACATCATGACCCACGCGCGCCGCAGTCTTCTGTTCATGCCCGGTTCGAATGCGCGGGCGCTGGAAAAGGCGCGCATTCTACCCGCCGACTGCATCATTCTCGACATCGAGGATTCGGTGGCGCCGGACGCCAAACCGCTGGCGCGCGATCAGATTGCGAAGGCGATTGCGGCCGGCGGCTTCGGCAAGCGCGAGATCTGGATCCGGACCAACGCGCCGGACACGCCGTTTTGGGCCGACGACGTCAGGATGGCGGCGCGAGCCGAGCCGGATGCCATCCTGGTGCCAAAAGTATCCAGCGTGGACGACCTTCGCACCATTTCGGCAAGCCTGGGCGAGGCGAAGGCCGATCCCTCGATCCGTTTCTGGGCCATGATCGAGACCGCACGTGCGGTCCTGCATGCCGAGGAATTGGCGGCGGCTTCGCGCGATGTTGCGCCGAGGCTCGCCGGCTTCGTGTTCGGACCCAATGATATTTCACGCGAAACGCGGATCCGCATGCAGCCGGGTCGGGCGATCATGCTGCCGATGATCACCCACTGCATTCTCGCCACCCGCGCCTATGGCCTCGAAATCCTTGACGGGCCGTACAGCGATTTCAGCAATATCGACGGCTTCAATCAGGAGTGTACGCAAGCGCGCGATCTCGGCTTTGACGGCAAGACGCTGATCCATCCTGGCCAGATCGAAGCCTGCAACGTCATCTTCACGCCTCCGCCGGAGGAGGTCGAGCGGGCGCGCAAGATCATCGCGGCCTTCGAATTGCCGGAGAACGCGGCGCGCGGCGCGATTTCGCTCGATGGCCAGATGGTGGAGCGGCTGCACGCCGACATGGCGCGGCGCACGATTGCGCTCGCGGATTCAATCGCGGCGATGGCGCGCTAGCCTCGTCATCGCGAGCGTAAGCGATCCAGTTGGCTAAGGGGGCTGGATTGCTTCGTCGCATTCGCTCCTCGCAATGACGAGGGTCGCGGGCGCGACAGCCTGGCTATTTGAACCTCTCCGACGCCCACGCATAAAGGCTGCCGGGCGCAGGCTGTTCGTGCTGGCGCTTCTTGGGCGAAATGTGGAAACCGATCACATCGGGATCCCCAATCAATTCCGAAACGTCGCGTGGATCGAAGAACAGCTTCGGCTCCGCGTGGACCGAGTAGAACGACTTCTTCGGCAAAGCGCAGTCCAGCTCGCCAAAGCGGCGCGCAAGCGCGGTGAGCGCCGGCGGACCGAAGATCGCAAGCCGCACGTCGGAGGCGCGCTTCATTCCGAGCAGTCTGCGCATGCGGAAAATCGCGCGGTGCCGCGGCGACAGCCAGTCCGGGGTCAACTCCTCCTGCGCCATCAAGGCATCAAATGTCGCGACAATCGGATCGTTCGGCGGCAGGTACAAAACCGAATTGCCGATCTGGTGCTGCCGCTCCCAGGCAAAATAGGGCTTTGCGGGATCGATCTCGACCGGCTTGAGCAGCAGGACATCGGCATCGAGCCAGAGGCCGGCATTTTTTGCGAGCAGCCGCATCCGGAAAAAATCCGAGAATTGCAGCATGGTCCAGTCGATCCAGGCCCCGCCGGGGCTGCTCGGGCGCAGGCGCTCGGCGAATGCGTGGGGCAGGATCGCTTCGGCTTCGGCGTTGCCGACGCCGTCAGGCAACTGCGCGAGCGGCTCGAAACTATAGATCGTCACCTTGTGGCCGGCCGCGATCTGCGAGCGCAGGCACAGCCTGCGCAAGTTATCGAGCGGTCCGTACCAGAAGGTGACGATGTCAGGGCGCAAACTCAATCAAGCCCAGGCGCGCTCTTTCAGTTTGGCCTCGTAGGCATCGATCGATGCCTTCTTCTCCATGGTGAGGCCGATATCGTCGAGCCCGTTCATCAGACAATGCTTGCGGAAAGCATCGATCTCGAACTTCACCGTGCCGCCGTCGGGACCGCGGATTTCCTGATTGGCAAGATCGATGGTCAGCGTCGCATTGGCGCCGCGTTCGGCGTCATCGAACAGCTTGTCGAGATCTTCCTGAGTAACGCGGATCGGCAGAATGCCGTTCTTGAAGCAGTTGTTGTAGAAGATGTCGCCGAACGAGGTCGAGATCACGCAGCGGATGCCGAAATCGAGCAACGCCCATGGCGCGTGCTCGCGGCTCGAGCCGCAGCCGAAATTGTCGCCGGCCACCAGCACCTTGGCGTTGCGGTAGGCGGGCTTGTTGAGAATGAAATCCGGATTCTCGCTGCCGTCGTCCTTGTAGCGCTGCTCGGAAAAGAGTCCCTTGCCAAGGCCGGTGCGCTTGATGGTCTTCAGATACTGCTTCGGAATGATCATGTCGGTGTCGACATTGATGATCTTCAGCGGTGCCGCGACGCCTTCGAGCGTAGTGAACTTATCCATCGGTCATACTTCTTGGTTGGAATGGATGAAAAGCAATCTGAGGCCATCGGTTTATCGCGAATGACGGCGTCATAAAAGGGCAAAAAGGCCGCTCAAACCACCGATGCCTCGATGGTAGCCATGTCCGCATCGGAGAGGCCGAAATGATGGCCGATCTCGTGGATCAAGACGTGGCGCACGATCCGCCCCAGCGTCTCGTCGTGCTCGGCCCAATAGTCCAGGATCGGCCGCCGGTAGAGCCAGATCAGGTTGGGAAGCCGCGCGATATCGCCTGAACTTTGTTGCGGCAGGCCGGTGCCTTGAAACAGGCCGAGCAGGTCGAATTCGCTTTCTGCCTCCATCTCGTCGAGGATCTCGTCGGTGGGGAAATCCTCGACCCGGATGATGACACCCTCGCACAGGTCGCGGAAGGTTTTGGGCAGCCGTGCCAGGTTCTCGTGCGCCATGATCTCCATGTCGGCAAGTGAGGGAGCTTTGGCCGATGTCCACATGACACTTTCCTGACGTGCGCGAGGTCTCAGCGCGCCTGATTTTCCCCTCGCAGATATTCGCTGGCTGCCTGTTTAGAGCAATTTCGCGACCTGCGGGAACCAGCGTCCAGCAAAATTCCGCGACATAGGCTCGCGTGACCTCGCACGCCGCTCGTCAGAAAAGACCCTGTCCCGGAGTTGACGTTGCCGCTGCAATCGGAGACTTTTGGGCCTACACATAGACCGGGGCGGGCGTGACGATGCGTATCAGGACATGGGCAGTATTGGCGATACTTGCGGGCGCATCATTGCCGTTGTCCGCCGGGAGCGCTGACGCGCAAACGTCGCCGCAGAGCACGCGCGTGGCACAGGCGTTGACACCTGACGATCTGGCGGCACGGCCAGCTCCGGTTCGGCCGCCGCGGCGAATTCGTGTTTATCCGCGCAACGTCGCCGAGCCCGACGGCGTTTATCCGCGCTACTATCCGGGTCCGAACGCCGTTCGGGTCTGCAATGCATCCT
>Ga0307476_10001544_pt1 | contig 13947 bp, 10 predicted proteins | sample atmos_gasesECM2C_2_FD_203314 | JGI IMG/M metagenome (GOLD analysis project Ga0307476, IMG submission 203314) | Hardwood forest soil microbial communities from Morgan-Monroe State Forest, Indiana, United States - atmos_gasesECM2C_05 | ecosystem: Environmental > Terrestrial > Soil > Temperate... | reverse complement strand
GTGATCAATAAAGGGCATCGGCTGGTTGCCAGACCCCGGACTGCTGGCTAATCAGGTGGCTCTTTCAGAAATTCTAGCGCCTAGCCAAGGACAAATCATGGAAAAAGTCCCTTCGCAAATGACCGTCGTCGCCATCAGCAAGCCCGGCGGTCCGGAGGTTCTGCTGCCCGAGAACCGGCCGGTGCCGGCGCCTCAAGCCAACGAAATCCTGATCAAGGTGATGGCGGCAGGCGTCAACCGGCCTGACGTGGCGCAGCGCTCCGGCAGCTATCCGCCGCCGCCCGGCGCCAGCGATTTGCCGGGGCTTGAAGTCGCGGGCGAAGTCGTCGCACTCGGCGAAGGCAGCCATAAACACAAGATCGGCGACAGAGTGATGTCGCTGGTCGCCGGCGGCGGCTACGCCCAATATTGTATCGCGCAGGATGCACAAGCGATGGCGATCCCCTCCTCGCTGTCGATCCTGGAAGCCGGCGCCACGCCGGAAACGCTGATGACGGTGTGGCACAACGTGTTTGAGCGCGGCGGGCTCAAAGCCGGCGAAACGATCCTGATCCATGGCGGATCCTCCGGCATCGGCACCATGGCGATCCAGTTGTCGAAAGCGTTCGGCGCGAAGGTGATCGTCACCGTCGGCTCAAAGGACAAGGCCGATGCCTGTCTCAAACTCGGCGCCGATCACGCCATCAACTACAAGACCGAGGACTTCGTCGCGGCGTCGAAGTCGCTGACCTCGGGCGGTCCCAACGTCATTCTCGACATGGTCGGCGGCGACTACATCGAACGCAATTACGAAGCCGCCGCACCCGACGGGCGCATCGTGCAGATCGCAACACTCGGCGGTCCTAAGTTCACCGCCAATATCGCCAGACTCATGGTGAAGCGGCTGCACCACACCGGCTCGACCTTGAGACCCCGTAGTAATGCGGATAAGGCGGCCATGGTCGCGGCGATCGAGGCCAAGGTGATGCCGCTGTTGCGAGAGGGACGCGTCAAACCCCTGATCGACAGCACTTTCCCGCTGGAGAAGGCGGCGGACGCGCACTGGCGCATGGAGACCAGCGAACATATTGGCAAAATTGTGTTGGCGCTTTAACGCTCGCGACCAATCATAGGGTGGAAACCCTTTGATTTCCTTCGCATTCGTGTCATCTATCGCGACGCGCCGGGCGGCGAGCTTTCGCCCGCGAACGGTGCTGACCGCGGAGAACCGACATTGCGTCTGATCAGGTGCCTGGCCGCATGCGCGCTGGGCCTCATGATTGTTGCGGCTACGCCGGCGTGGGCTGTCGACGCGGTCAGCGTGCGCGGCGACGTGTCCGCGATCGACTTGACGGCCGTGCTGGATCCTCAGCACAGCGACACCGATCGCATCCAGGTCTCGACCGCACCCGGCACCGACGGCATCGTCCGCCGCATTGAAGTCCGTGCCCGCGAGGGCGGCCAATACTGGGTGGTGTTTGCGCTCGCCAACAACACCGACGATCAGCTCGATCGTCTGATTGTCGCGCCTCATTATCGCATCGTATCGTCCGGCCTGTTGTGGCCCGATCTTGGGCTGTCGCGCATCGCGACCATCACGCCTTCGACCGGCGACCGACCGGAACGGCAGGAAAGCGCGACCGCCGACATCTTCCGCATCACGCTCGATCCGGGCTCGGTCGTCACTTACGTCGCGGAGCTCCGCACCAACAAGCTGCCGCAGCTCTATCTCTGGGAGCCCGACGCCTACAAGGACAAGGTCAACTCGTTCACGCTCTACCAGGGCATCGTGATCGGCATCTCCGGCCTGCTGGCGCTGGTGCTGACCATCCTGTTCGTGGTCAAGGGCAGCATCATGTTTCCGGCCGCCGCCGCGCTCGCCTGGGCGGTGCTGGTCTATATCGGCGTCGACTTCGGCTTCTGGGGCAAGGTGCTCGACATGTCGAACAACGCCGAACGCGTGTGGCGCGCCGGCGGCGAAGCGATCCTGGCCGCGACGCTACTGGTGTTTCTGTTCGCCTATCTCAATTTGAGCCGCTGGCATGTACGCTACTCGCACATCACCGTCGGCTGGCTGGTGTTTCTGGGTTCACTGGTCGCGCTCGCTCTGTTCGATCCGGCCGTGGCCTCCGGCATCGCGCGCATGTCGCTCGTGATGATCGCCTTCGCCGGCTTTGCGCTGATCGTCTATCTCTCCACACACGGCTTCGACCGCGCGGTGCTGTTGATTCCGACCTGGTTCCTGCTCGTGGTCTGGGTGGTCGCCGCAGGCATGACGGTTGCGGGCAGCGTCACCAACGACATCGTCGGCCCAGCCCTGCTCGGCGGCCTGGTGTTGATCGTGATGCTGATCGGCTTCACCGTGATGCAGCACGCTTTCGCCGGCGGTGGCGCCTCGGCCGGCATCGTCTCCGACGTCGAACGCCGCGCGCTGGCGTTGGCCGGCTCCGGCGACCTGATCTGGGACTGGGATGTCTCGGCCGACAAGGTTTTCACCAGTCCGGAGACGGAAACGCTGCTCGGGTTGAAGCGCGGCACGCTGGAAGGCCCGGCCGCCAAATGGCTCGAGGTGCTGCATCCGCTCGATCAGGACCGTTTCCGCGCGGCGCTCGACAGTGTGCTCGATCAGCGCCGCGGCCGCCTGGTGCAGGATTTTCGCCTGCGCACACCGGACGGGCACTTCATGTGGTTCGCGCTGAAAGCCCGTCCTGTCGTCGGCTCCGACGGCGAAGTCTCCCGCGTGATCGGCACGCTCACCGACGTCACCGAGAGCAAGAACGCCGAAGAGCGCATGCTGCACGACTCGGTGCACGACAATCTCACCGGCCTGCCGAACCGCAGACTGTTCATCGACCGCCTCAACGCGGTTGCCAATTTCGCCAAGACCATGCCGAACTTGCGGCCGACGCTGATGGTAATCGACCTCGACCGCTTCAAGCAGGTCAACGATTCCGTCGGCATTGCGGTCGGCGATTCCATCCTGCTGACACTGGCGCGACGCTTGACCCGCATTCTCAAGCCGCAGGATACGCTGGCGCGACTGGCCGGCGATCAGTTCGGCCTGATCCTGATGTCGGAGCAGGATCCTGCGCGCATCACCGCCTTTGCCGAAACCATCCGCAAGACGATCCGCGCGCCGATCGCGTTCAACGACCGCGAGATTTTCCTGACCGCGTCGATCGGGCTCGCGCTCTCCGATCCGCAAACCCAGCTCACCGACGAGATCATCAAGGATGCCGAGCTTGCGATGTATCACTCCAAGCGTATCGGCGGTGATCGTATCGACGTCTACAAGCCTGCAATGCGCGCGCGAAAAACCGACCGCCTGACGCTGGAGAGCGAATTGCGCCGCGCCATCGAGCGCGAGGAGATCACGATCCTTTATCAGCCGATCGTGCGGCTGGAAGATCGCTCGATTGCCGGCTTCGAGGCCTTGGCGCGCTGGGACCATCCGAAACTCGGACGGATGTCGCCGAACGAATTCATCACCATCGCCGAAGAGACCGGCCTGATCATCGACCTCGGCACCTTCGTGCTCGACCAGACCGCCAGGCAGCTCGCGGTCTGGCAGCGCGCGATGCGCTCGCGCGAACCGATCTTTGCCAGCGTGAACGTCTCCTCGCGTCAATTGTTGAGACACGATCTGATCCACGACATCCGCACCGTGCTGTCGCGCTCCTCGGTGGCGCGCGGCACCCTCAAGCTCGAATTGACGGAATCGCTGGTGATGGAAAATCCGGAGCACGCTGCGCAAATGCTGACGCGCATCCGCGAACTCGGTACCGGACTTTCACTTGACGACTTCGGCACCGGCCATTCGTCGCTGGCCTACCTGCAACGCTTTCCGTTCGACACCATCAAGATCGACCAGTCCTTCGTACGCACCACGAGCCGCGGCACCCGGCCGGTGATTCTGAAATCGATCATTGCGCTCGCGCATGACCTCGGCATGGACGTGGTCGCCGAAGGCGCCGAGACCGATTCCGATGCCGTCGAGCTCTACCAGCTGGGCTGCGAATACGCGCAAGGTTTTGCGTTCGGCGAGCCGATGGATGCCGACGCCGCGATGCGGCTTTTGACCGAGGTCCGGCTCGAGGCCGCGAGCTGACGCTGAGAATTTCGAACTTCCGGGTTCGGCTCTGCGAGCCGCCCGGAATGATGAGGAGAGTGGCGCCTCAGCGTCTGCGCGGCGTCCGCTTAAACCTCACATTTTTGCCGTCAGGCAGCCGTGTCGCGATGAAGCCGGCCTCGAGACACGCCTCGCGCTGCGGCATCTTTTCCTGCGGGCTGCGCAGCGTCTCCCACCAGGAGGCGCGATGCGCCGCGCGCGGCAACGCCGCATCGATGATCTCCTCGATGTCTTCGAAGCTCAGGACGAACTCATCCTGCTTCCGTTGTTTCAGATAATCACGCAGTGCGTCATAAAGGTTCACGAGAGCCTCGGGGACAAGTTCGAAACGAAACATTAACGTATTCAGGCTCCATCGGAACCCATTTAAGCCGACAGCAACCATTCCGGGCGCATCCCACTCGTTCGGGAGCGAAATGATGGGATTTGGACGGCGCAAAGATACGGCCAGCCGGCCCTGGAGGCTATCGGCAAAGCTGCTGATCGTCTCTTCCGTCATCACCGTTCTCGGCTTCTCGGCGATCTGCACGAGCGTGATGCTCGACATGCGCCACAGCGAAGAAGAGCTGGCGCGCCAGACGCTCGAAAACCTCGCCTCCGGCATCGACGCCGATATCGGCCGCAACGTCGAACTCTACGATCTGTCGCTGCGTTCGGTCGCCGCCAACATGGTGGCGCCGGAGATCAGCCAGCTCAGCAAACCGCTGCGGCAACTGGTCCTGTTCGATCATGCCGCGACCGCCAAGCATTTCGGCGCAATCCAGGTCTTCGATGCCAAGGGCAAGCTGATCGCCGACGCCTCGACGCTCGATCCGCTGCAGGAAGACCGCAGCGGCGAGGAATATTTCCAGGCTCATCGCGACCAGCCGGATGCCGGTCTGTTCATCAGCCGCCCGATGCTGCATCGGGGCGCCTACGCGATCGTGCTCAGCCGCCGCATCACGGGCGAGGACGGCAGTTTTGCCGGCGTCGTCGCCGGCTCGATCCGATTTTCCTATTTTCATGACCTGTTCGGCCGTCTGCGGCTGGACCCCGACGATGTCATCACCGTGCTCAGGCGCGACGGCACCGTGATCATGCGCACGCCCTTCGACATTGACATGATCGGCAAGTATCTCGGCAACATGCCCGGCGTGAAGCGCGCTTTGTCAGAACCGAGCGGCTGGTACACAGGGCTGAAAACGCCGCAGCACGCGCAGCGACTTTACGTCTGGCGCGACGGCACCAGGCCGCTGGTCGTGATAATCGGCAAGCCCTGGGACAACATCTACCGGCTCTGGCGCATCGAAGCGACGCGCATTGGCGCGATCATGGGCGCGCTCGCGATCTTCGTGCTTGGCGTTTCGCTGTTTCTGGCGCGCGAGATCAGCCGTCGCGCTGAAGCCGAAGAGAAACTCGAGGAGCTCGCCACCACCGACGCGCTCACCGGCCTGCGTAACCGCCGCAAGTTCGATGCTGCGATCGAGACCGAATGGCGGCGCGCGACGCGGCAGAAGCGACCGCTGGCGCTGCTGATGATCGACGCCGACCACTTCAAGACCTTCAACGACACCTATGGGCATCAGGCCGGCGACGAAGTGCTGATCGGGATTGCGATCTGCATCTCGGATTCCGTGCACCGGGCCGGCGATTGCGTCGCGCGCTATGGCGGCGAGGAATTCGCGGTGCTGTTGCCGGACTCGTCACCCGAGCAAGCCTATGCGGTGGCCGAAACGATCCGCCTCAAGGTCGAGCAATGGTGCGGCGAAACCGCGATCACCACCGTCAGCATCGGGCTGGCGAGCATGATCCCCGATACCAGCACCGAATGGCCCACCATGGTCAGAGCGGCCGACGAAGCGCTCTACGCCGCCAAGGCTACGGGGCGCAATCGCACCGTACTCGCCTCCGGCCCGAAACTGTCGCTGGTCGCGTAACTATCTGCCGGAATAGTCCTTCATCACCGCGCGCAAGCCGTCGCGCAATTCCGGACGCGCCATGCCGTAGGCGATGTTGGCGCGCAGGAAGCCGGCCTTCGAGCCGCAGTCGTGCCGTTCACCTTCGAATTCGACACCGTAGAACTTCTGGGTCTTTGCAAGGCCAATCATCGCGTCGGTGAGCTGGATCTCGCCGCCGGCGCCGCGCTCCTGGGTTTGCAAGATCCTGAAGATCTCCGGCTGCAGGATGTAACGCCCGGTGATCGAGAGATTCGATGGCGCGGTGCCCTTTGGCGGCTTCTCGACCATGCCGTCCACCTCGAAGACCTTGCCGTCGCGCTTGCCGACGCCGCAAATGCCGTATTGATGCGTGAGTTCGTCGGGAACGGCTTCCACCGCGATCAGATTTGATTTGTCGCCGAGTTTGCCGGCCGCCTCGATCATCTGCGCCAGGCATCCGGGCGCATGCAGCACGAGTTCATCGGGCAGCACCACGGCGAACGGCTCATTGCCCACGATATCGCGCGCGCACCACACCGCATGGCCGAGGCCGAGCGGCGCCTGCTGGCGGGTGAAACTCATAGCGCCGGCTTCGGGCTGGTCGCGGGCCAGAATATCCATCTCCGCCTTTTTGCCGCGCGCCGCCAGCGTCGTGTCCAGCTCGAACATGCGATCGAAATGATCCTCGATCACGCCCTTGTTGCGGCCGGTGACAAAGATGAAATGTTCGATGCCGGCTTCCTTGGCTTCGTCGACCACGTACTGGATCAGCGGCTTGTCGACGATGGTCAGCATCTCCTTCGGCATCGCCTTGGTGGCTGGCAATACGCGGGTGCCAAGACCGGCGACGGGGAAGACGGCTTTACGGATTTTCATGGGAATGACACTGCCTTGAGTAGAACAACGTTTTCGTAGCCCGTTTGCTGCCGGGAACAAAGGCCAAAGGGTAACGCGGTTCCGGCCTTTTTCGGCAAATCCCTAACGCCCAAAAGGCGGCTTTGTTAAGCTATTGGAAACCGGCACCGGGCCTTCTGGCAGCCGGGTCAAGACGGACTTGCAGGTGAAAGATGACGCGGCAGACGCAACGGCCGATCCGAAGGGCAGGCGCCATGGCGCTTGCGGCAGTACTTCTTTGGCCAGCACCCACGCTCGCCCAGTCGGCCAATGGCGGACCGCTCGATTTTCTCGGCAATATTTTTAACGGCGGGAAAGGTCAGACCGGCTCAATCCCTCAGAGCCAGCCTGGTTCAAGCGGCGGATGGAGCGGAGAGGACGGCGCCTCCGGCCATCCCTTGATGACCGCAGCCGCGATCCGCGAGGCGGCCGCGAATTTCGACAACTGCGTTGCTTCGATGTGGCCCGATGCCGCACGGCGCAACATTTCCCAGGAAAGCTTCCAGCACTTTACCGCGGGCCTGACGCCAGACTTGCGCATCATGGACCTGCTCGATTCGCAGCCGGAATTCACCAAGTCGATCTGGGATTATCTCGACATCCTGGTGAACGACGCCAGGCTCGCCAGGGGCCGTGAGATCCTCGCCAAATACAAGACGCAATTCGACGCGACCGAGAAGGCTTACGGCGTCGATCGCTATATCATCGCGGCGATCTGGGGCATCGAATCGAACTATTCGACGCAGATGGGCGACCGCAGCGTGCTGCAATCGACCGCGACGCTTGCCTGTATCGGCCGCCGCCAGAAATATTTCCGCGACGAATTTCTCTCGGCGCTGGAAATCCTTCACCACGGCGATCTCACCCCCGACCAGATGCACGGCTCGTGGGCCGGCGCTTTCGGGCCGACGCAATTCATGCCGACCGCCTTCAAGCGTTATGCGGTGGATGCCGACGGCGACGGTCGGCGCAACGTCGTCGACGATCCGGCCGACCTGATTGCGTCGACCGCCAACAACCTGAAAAAGGACGGCTGGCAGACCGGCCAGAGCTGGGGCTACGAGGTCGTTGTGCCGAAGGACTTCAACTACATGCTGGCCGATCGCGCCAAGGTCTTGACGCTTTCGCAGTGGGAACATCTCGGCCTCAAGCGCGCCAACGGCCAGGCTTTCCCGCCCTCAAGCGACAAGGCTTATCTGCTGGCGCCGGCCGGCGCCGAGGGGCCCGGCTTCCTCATGCTGCAGAATTTCCGCGTGATCATGAAATACAACCCGGCGGAAGCCTATGCGCTCGCGATCGGTCACTTTGCCGATCGCCTGCGCGGCGGACAGCCCTTCGTGCAGGCCTGGCCGCGACAGGAACGCGAGCTGTCACGTGCCGAGCGGCTGGAACTGCAGCAACTGCTGGCGCAGCGGGGATTTTATCGCGGCACGCCCGACGGCCAGTTCGGCGGCGAGACCCGGGAGGCGCTCCGGGGCTTCCAGGCCTCGATCGGGGCGCCCGCGGACGGGTTTGCCTCCTCGGACATGCTCGATCGCCTGCGCGGGCGCTGATTTTCGGCGCATAAGTAACCCTCTTGGGCCGTCGGGCGGCTTTAGAAGCCCGAAAAAGGTTCCAGGCCGCGCCGGATCGTGATCTATGAGAGAGATCCCAGACCTTAACGGTAGCCCGCTGTTTCCGCTTCAAACCGGCTTTTATCCGCCCGCTTGCGGCCTGATTTTGCTATTATCTTTCGACACAACCCATTGCGATTAAGCCGCATGCCGAAGATCCGATCCTTTTTGCGCCTGTTTACGGAGAGCGGCCCGCTCATCGCATTTGCGGTCGCCTTCCTGCTCGGGATCGCGGCACCAGCCTCGGCACAGTTCTTCTTCAATTTCGGCGGACCCCCGCGGCAGCAGCCGCCGCCCCAGCAACGCGGACCCGGCGGTTGGTTCGGCGGCGATCTGTTCGCGCCCTTCCAGCAGCAGGCACCGAGGCGCGTCGAGAACTACTCCAAGGCTCCGCCGCCGGAAAAGCACGACAACACAGTCCCCGAGCGCAACGTGCTGGTGCTGGGCGATGCCATGGCCGACTGGCTCGCTTACGGTCTTGAAGACGCCTACGCGGAGCAGCCGGACATGGGCGTGATCCGCCGGCACAAGACCGTCTCCGGCCTCATCCATTATCAACCCAAGGGCGATCCGGCGGACTGGGCGGCGGCCGCAAAAGGTATCCTCGCCACCGAAAAGCCCGACGTCATCGTCGTCATGCTCGGGCTCAACGACCGCGTTTCGTTGCGCGAGCCGGCGGCTGAAAAATCCGACGCCAAGAGCAGCGACAAAGCAGGCACCAAGAAGAGCGACAAAAAGGACGCGCCCGGCAAGGCCGATGCCAAGCCCGCCGACACAGCGCCGGAGGCCGGCAAATCCGAGGAGAAAACCGTCGACGCCGAATTGCCGCCCGACGATGACAACAACGAAACGCCGCAAGTCACGACGCCCGAAAGAGGCCGACGCGCGCCGAACGGCCTCGTCGAATTCCACGACGACCGCTGGACCGAGCTCTACAGCAAGAAAATCGAAGAGATGATCGGTGTACTGAAGTCGAAGGGCGTGCCGGTCATCTGGGTCGGTTTGCCGGCCATCCGCGGCGACAAGGCCACCCAGGACGCGCTGTTTCTGGATTCGCTTTATCGCGAGGCTTCCGCGAAAGCCGGTATCACCTATGTCGATGTCTGGGACGGTTTCGTCGACGAAGCCGGACGCTTCCTGCAACAGGGCCCCGACTTCGAAGGTCAGATCCGCCGCCTGCGTTCCTATGACGGCGTCTATTTCACTAAGCCCGGCGCGCGCAAGCTTGCCCACTATGTCGAGCGCGAGATCACGCGGCTTCTGGCGTCACGCTCGGCGCCGATTGCGCTGCCGAGCGAACCCGCAACGCCCGACGCCAATGCGCAGCCCGGCCAGCCGGCGCCGCGGCCGCTTGCCGGCCCCATCGTGCCGCTGGTGGCGTCCTCCGTTGGCACCGATCAATTGCTCGGCGGTCCGGGCTCGCGGCCTGCCGCGGTCGATGCGCTGGTGGCGCGCACGCTGGTGAAGGGCGAGCCGCTGACGCCGCCTGCCGGCCGCGCCGACGACTTCGCCTGGCCCCGCCGGGAAATCGGCCGCGAACAGGCGCGAGGCGATACACCGGTGGCTGCGGTGTCTCCCGACGGGACGCCCGCCACTGCGCCGGCTCAGGCGCAGCAAAAGGCGAAGAAGCCGGCATCCGCGCAGGCGCCTCAAGGACCCCCGCCAGCGCTCCGGAATTTCTTCGGCTTCGGCGCGCCACCGCCGCCCAAGCAAATTCAGCCGACGCCCCGCCCCGCCCCCAATCCGGCAGGGCCGCGACCGCCGGGGAACGTCGGACGGTCGGCGTCAGTGCCGCCGGGCAATATCGCGCAATAGAAGACCGGGCTCGCACGGCGCACCGATCCCATGATCGTCGCGCATAGTGATTGCGTTGACTTCACCGCGACCACGAGTAGCCTTTACCTGAAAAGACGGCCGCGAAGCCGCTTGCTCATCAGGAGGCACGCCATGACCGTGACGATCCGTCAGCTTCACCCGCATTTTTTCGGCGAGGTGTCTGGCGTTGACTTGCGCGAGCCGATTTCCGCGGAGGATGCCAGAGCGATCGAAGCCGGCATGGACAAGTGCGCGGTGCTGTTGTTCCGCAACCAGGACATATCAGACGACCAGCAGCTCGCTTTTGCCAAAAATTTCGGCGAGCGCGAGACCGCCCGCGGCGGCACCGTCACCAGGAAGGAAGACTATCGCCTCACCTCGGGCCTCAACGACGTCTCCAATCTCGGCAAGGACGGCAAGCCGTTGCCGCGCGATCACCGCACGTACCTGTTCAATCTGGGCAATTGCCTGTGGCATTCCGACAGTTCGTTTCGCCCGATTCCGGCTAAATTCTCGCTGCTGTCGGCGCGGGTGGTGAGCCCCAAGGGCGGCAACACCGAATTTGCCGACATGCGCGCGGCCTATGATGCGCTCGACGGCGAGACCAAGGCCGAGATCGAGGACATGATCTGCGAACACTCGCTGATGTACTCACGCGGCTCGCTGGGTTTCCTCGACTACAGCGAGGAAGAGAAGCAGATGTTCAAGCCGGTGCGGCAACGGCTGGTGCGCACCCATCCGGTTCATCGCCGCAAATCGCTTTATCTGTCGTCACATGCCGGCGCGATCCTCGGCATGAGCGTGCCGGAGGCGCGGCTGTTGCTGCGCGATCTCACCGAACATGCGACGCAGCGCCAATTCGTCTACGTCCATCAATGGACCGTGCACGACCTCGTGATGTGGGACAACCGGCAGACCATGCATCGCGTGCGCCGCTACGACCAGTCGCAGCCGCGCGATATGCGCCGCGCCACGGTGGCCGGCACCGAGCCGACCGTCGTGCAACAGGCGGCGGAGTAGGTTATCCGCTTATGCGCCGTCTCCGCTTCACCTCGCCCCGCTTGCGGGGAGAGGTCGCAACGCATCGGCGACGCGTTGCTGGTAAGGGGGAATTTCCGCAAACTCGACGCGCAGTAAAGAGCCCCTCACCCCACCCCTCTCCCCGCAAGAGCGGGGCGAGGGAGAAGTCAGGCATGCCCGGCTTCGTTGGACAGCATGCCCGGATCGATGCCGATCTTGCGCAACGCGCGGGTATATTTTTCTTCGATATCGGCGCCGAAAATCAGATCGGAATCGGCATCGCAATGCAGCCAGCCATTGTCCTGGATTTCGCTTTCGAGCTGGCCCGCCGCCCAGCCGGCATAGCCGAGCGCAAGGATCGCGTGCTTCGGGCCGGAGCCCTTGGCGATCGCCTTCAGGATATCGACGGTTGCAGTCAGGCAAATCCCCTCGTCGATGCGCAACGTCGCGTCCTGAATGAAGAAGTCGCTGGAATGCAGCACAAAGCCGCGGCCGGTCTCGACCGGTCCGCCCTTGAGGACCTTCAGCGTCTCGGCGTTTTCCGGCAGCTTGATCTGGTCGGCTTTCTTGATGATATCGAGCTGCACCAGCAAGCCGGGAAAATCGATGCTGCCCGCCGGACGATTGACGATGATGCCCATGGCGCCTTCGGCCGAATGCGCGCAAAGATAGATCACCGATCGCTCAAATCGCGGATCGCCCATTACGGGCATGGCGATCAGGAGCTGGCCATCAAGGTAGCGATGGCCTTCGGTTTCATCGCTGCCGCTCGTCATGTTGCGGCGGCCCGACCTTGGTCTTTTGCTTTCAGCGCTCATCCGCAAAGACTCGCCTATATTATCCATCCTGATATTGGGGCGTGCCGCTGTCAATCAAGCAGGGCGCGCATTTCATCTTGCATCACAAGCAATTCAATGGCTTGCGATGACGGTTGGAGCTAAGGACGCTTTATGAACGCAATGGTTCCCACTCACCTCGAGCGCTCGCCGACGTTCCGCAGCTCGCGATCGGCAGTGCTTTTTGCCCTGGCCGCTCTGACCTCGTTGTCGCCGATTGAAGCGCGGGCCCAGGATGCCTCGCCTTGGCAGAAGGGATCGCACGCGGCTGTGCGGCTGCTCGCGGGTTCGCACAGCGGACCTGTGCTGCTCGGCGGCATTGCCATTCAGCTCGATCCCGGCTGGAAGACTTACTGGCGCACCTCTGGTGATTCCGGTGTCCCGCCGCGATTTGATTTCACCAAATCGGACAACATCGAGGCCGTGACGGTGCTCTGGCCTGCGCCGATGAAATTCGACGACGGCGCCGGCGGTTTCTCGCTCGGCTATCACGATCAGGTGGTGCTGCCGCTACGCATCGTTCCCAAAAGCAACGACAAGCCGGTGACGCTTCGCGCCAGCATCAACTATGCGGTGTGCGAGAAAATTTGCATTCCGCTCGAAGCCAGTGCGGAGCTTACTTTCGCAAGCGTCGCGAGCACCGAAGACAGCATCCTGCTCGCCGCCCTCGATACGGTTCCAAAACCGGCATCCGTCGGCGACCCCAATCCGCTGACCATCCGCGACGTCGAGCGCGAGGGCAAATCGACGGTTCTGGTCGACGTGGTCTCGCCCGATGCGAAAGCCGTCAGTCTGTTTGTGGAGGGGCCGACGCCGGACTGGGCGCTGCCGGTGCCAAAGCTGCGCGAGCAGGGGCCGGCGGGCATCAAACGCTTTGCGTTCGAACTCGACGGCGTGCCGCCGGGAACCAATCCGGAAGGAGCCGCGCTCAAATTGACGCTGGTCGGCGGTGAGCGCTCCTACGAGTTCAATATCAATCTGGAATAGGCTTCGCCCAACCGAATCTTAACGAAGTGTTGATAGCCAAAATCTTGCCGCAACACCCGCGGCAGGAGGATTTGCCGCTTTGGCCGTCATGGACGCTCAATCCGCCACAACCCAACCAGCGGGACTTATCGCGCGTCTGCGATCGAAACTCGGCAGCGCTATCGGTGGCTCCGGCGAAGCGTCGCTGACGCAGCGACTTGCGGGCACGATCTTCATCATCCGCGTCCTGAGCGCAGGCCTTGCCTATTTCTCGCAAGTGCTGCTGGCGCGCTGGATGGGCGGCTCCGACTACGGCATCTATGTCTATGTCTGGACCTGGGTGCTGCTGCTCGGCAGCATGATGGATTTCGGCGTCGCCTCTTCGGCCCAGAAGATCATTCCGGAATATCGCACCCGCGGCGAGCATGCGCTGCTGCGCGGCTTCCTGGCCGGCAGCCGCTGGATGACGTTAGCGGTGTCGTCGCTTGATGCGGTGCTGCTGGCGGGACTCGTCAAGCTGCTGTCGCCGTGGATCGGAAGCGGCGAGATCGTTCCGCTTTACATCGGTTGCGCCACGCTGCCGGCTTTCGTCGTGGCCAATACGCAGGACGGCATCGCCCGCTCGCATGACTGGATGCGGCTCGGACTGATGCCGCAGTTCGTGATCCGCCAGGGCCTGATCATTGCCGTCACCGCCGGAATGGTCGTACTCGGCTTCCGTCTCGGCGCGACAGCCGCGATGCTCGCGAGCGCCGCGGCGGTGTGGATCGCGATGATCG
>Ga0307476_10001543_pt1 | contig 13965 bp, 12 predicted proteins | sample atmos_gasesECM2C_2_FD_203314 | JGI IMG/M metagenome (GOLD analysis project Ga0307476, IMG submission 203314) | Hardwood forest soil microbial communities from Morgan-Monroe State Forest, Indiana, United States - atmos_gasesECM2C_05 | ecosystem: Environmental > Terrestrial > Soil > Temperate... | reverse complement strand
GAAGCACCTCTTGAGAGGCGTTTCCTTTTGGCGGCGAGAAGGCGGTCCTGATTTGTTTTCCGGTAGGAGCGCGAGTTTTCGATTTCTGATTCTGAAGCCTCATCGCTGGGCTTTAAAATTCTCCATATCGACTCCCTCGAGTGTGTCACAATATGCACCACGCCAGCTCCAATCGGAGAGCGGCGACAGGTGCGGAACACATGACTCTCAGGACGAAGACTGCGGGGAAAAGTGCCGGGAAAAGCAAGGCGGATGAAATTTTCATCCCAGACAAGCTGTACTTCCGGATCGGTGAAGTCGCCACCTTGTGCCGTCTGCCCGCCTACGTGCTGCGCTTCTGGGAGAGTGAGTTCCCGCAACTGAAGCCAGTAAAAAGCAGCACTGGCCAGCGCATGTACCGCAGACGCGACGTGGAAAGCGTTTTGCGCATCAAGCAGTTACTTTACGAGCAGGGGTTTACGATTGTGGGAGCCAGGCAACAACTGCGCTCCGAATCGAAAACGGATAAAGGGCAGGCTGCGATTCCGTTTCCAACGCAATCGTCGGCTGAGATCCAGCGCATCCGCCAGGGCTTGCGCGAGATTTTGAGTTTGCTCTCCACGCGTCGCACCGGGTAGAGGGAACTCAGGCCTTAGGCTTGGACGTGAGATTTAATCGCTGTAGGACCTCGCACCGAGACCCTCTTCTCACGCGACGCGTTCGGGGGATGTCTTCTTGATCTTTCCCGCATTGGCGGCGTCCAGGCGGATGCGGCTTACGCGCGCAGTTTCCTGAATCAGATCGTCGGTCACGCGGGCGCTATCGCCCGACATTACGGAACTAGCGGCCAATGCAAAGCGCAGCGCGTCGGCTTGATCCTCGAAATACAGAATGACTTGCCCGGACATAAGAATTCCCCCGAGTGTTATCTACTTTCAAACCGCGGCTTGAAAAGAACTTGACGAGGCGGCACGCGCAAAACCTTGCGCATTAAACTTGATCCGATTGTGCGCGAGCGAAGCTCTCGGTCAAAGTGCTTTTCTTGGTTCGGGGCGGAATAGGAAGTGCCGTCGCCGGTGCCGCCGAATCGGCGCAGCGAACTCTCGATCGGTCAAGAAATCGTTTGCAGATAATGCGCAGCTGTTTGCACCTTGGTCAGTGCCCGGAACAACAAACCCTTTTCTTTCAGCATAGGGAACTTCGGCAATTGTCGTGCTCGTCGCCTGCAAGCTTTGTGAAAGTCATATCTTTAACATTGGCACGATTTGGGAGGAAGGATGAAAATCAAGACTAGGATGCTCTGGGTACTGGTGGCGGCTCTCGCCAGTTTCCTCGTCATATATGTTCCGGCGGCGAATGCGGACACCATCCAGTACACAGTCACTGGTTCGGGTCAGGACGCTGGAACCAATTTTACTTTCGTGTCTACCGGCGGGTTCTTAACAGCCAGCAGTTTCCCCATTGTCCCAACGACCGCAACCGACTTATTTGTCGGCGGCGTGGATGAAGGAGCGATAAGCAGCGTTGCTGCCATAAATTCTGACAGCGAGCTCGAAATTATTGCTGCGGATGACACTTTTGTTTTTGTAGCAGCCAAGCAGGGAGGTATTTTGTTTCCTACCGCTACCGGGACATTTACCGATAAGGTTAATGGGGTCGTTACTGGAACGGTGGTAGTCACCGACATCAGTGCGGTGCCAGAGCCGGGCAGCATCATCCTCATGTTGACGGGGTTAGGTTCATTGGGATTCATGATGCTGAAGCGAACGCCTTATGCGCGGGGTCTGCTGTAGAACTCGCGAACCGTTCAACCATCAAGTGCGACGGCTAAGGCCGGGCCTTCAACTCAGCTTTTTGTGAGAGTTGCTGGTGCCGGTCTTAGCCGTTTGCCACTTCTGCGAGAGTTTGGGTTTCCTGAGTTGAGATGCGGGAACCCTCAGTTTCGTTCCCGGAGACCTCTGCAAAGTAAATTGGTCGGGACGGGCAGATTTGAACTGCCGACCCCTCGCACCCCAAGCGAGTGCTCTACCAGGCTGAGCCACGTCCCGACGAGGAAGGAACCCGCTGCTTTGCATCCACAGCGGATGGGGTTAACTAGAGGATTTTACCATCAGAGGCGCAGTTTCGCCGCATCTGATTGTGCGGGCCGTCATCGTCGCTTGCGCTTCGACTTCCGCGAGAAAAGTTTCGACGAAGGCCGCGTTGGTGTTTCTTCGAAAATTGCAAACTGGATTTTGTTTTCCACAGGATCGATGCGGTCAACCAGTACGCGAATCCTTTGCCCCAGGCTGTAAGTCTTGCGCGAGCGCTGGCCGACGATCTGGCGCGTGTTCTCGTGGTAAGTGTAGAAGTCGTCGGTAAGCGTGTTCAGCGGGACCAGGCCTTCGACAAATAAATCGGTAAGCTCGACGAAGAATCCGAACTTGGTGACGCTGGTGATCAGGCCGTCGAAATCTTCGCCGATGCGGTCCTGCATGAACTTGGCCTTTTTTCCCTCCATGAGGTCGCGCTCGGCCTCGTCGGCGCGGCGCTCGGACTGACTGGACTCTTCCGCGATTTCATGCAGTTCTTCGGTCGAGATGGGCCCGCCCAGTGGCTCGAGCGATTCGCGCTGTTCGCGGCGCTTGGACCAGGGCGAAGGGTCGGCGCTACCGTCTGGCTCGGCGAAAACTCCAACCGGCACATCCCCGTCCCGCCGCTCGGCTGAACGGTGCAGCACGTCCTTCAAAATACGATGCACGATCAGATCCGGATAGCGGCGGATCGGCGATGTGAAGTGGGTGTAGCTCGTAGCCGCCAGCGCAAAGTGGCCAAGGTTCTCTTCCGAATACCGCGCCTGCTTGAGCGAGCGCAGCATCAGGTAGCTCAGAATGCGCTCTTCCGGTTTGCCCGCGATCTTGGCGGCCAGTTTCTGATACATGCGCGGAGTGATGTGCACATCTTTGGGCACTTCGATGGTACGCGCTTGTTTCCCGGTGCCGCGCGCAGCTCTGCGGTCGGTCTTGAACTGCACGCGATGAATGGGAAGCGGACCGACGCCGAGAGAATATCCAAAGGTCGCGGCAATTACTTCAAAATCGTAAACGCGCTTGGCGTCCGGCTTCTCGTGGACCCGATAAAGCGACGCGATGCGTTTCGATTCCAGATACTGCGCCACGCACTCGTTTGCCGAAAGCATGAACTCTTCGATCAAGCGATGCGCGATGTTGCGCTCCGAACGCGAAATACTTTTCATTAAACCGAATTCGTCAAACTCGATGACGGGCTCGGGTAGGTCGAAGTCGATTGATCCGCGGCGCTGGCGTTTGCGGTTCAGGATCAGCGCGAGATCGCGCATGAGTTCAAATGTGGGGACGAGCGCCGCATACTTCTGGCGCGCTGCGGCATCGCCTTCGACTACCGCGTTAACCGCGGTGTAGGTCATCCGCTCGGCCGATCGAATTACGCCTTCGCACAGTTCGTAGCTGAGGATTTCCCCACGCGGATCGATTTGCATCACGCATGACAGCACTAACCGGTCGAGATGCGGACGCAGGCTGCAGATGTCGGTAGAGAGTTCAAGGGGCAGCATGGGCACGGCGCGGTCGGGGAAATAGACGCTGGTGCCGCGCAGGCGGGCTTCCTGATCGAGCGCGGATTCAGGTGTGACGTATTGGGCCACGTCGGCAATGTGGACCTGCAACTCAAAATTGCCGCCGTCGAGATGGCGCACGGTGACGGCGTCGTCGAAATCGCGCGCGGTTTCGCCGTCGATGGTAACGATGGGCAGCGCGCGGAAATCGCGGCGATGGCGAAGCTCCTGAGCCGGGATGAGAGCAGGGATGTTCTGCGCTTCTTTGAGTGTTGCTGCTGGAAAATGGTGCGGCAGGTGGAATTTGCGAATGGTGATTTCGACATCGACTCCGAAATCGTCTTGCCGGCCAAGAATTTCAATGACCCGGCCTTTTGGATTTTGTGATGGCGTGGGCCACTCAGTGATCTCAACGTCGACGACTACACCTTCGAGATCATCCCATTCTTCGCGGAGAGCAGCTTCATCGCCGAGTACACGGTCAACCGATTTTTTTCGTGGTGCGGGCTTCTCGCCGGCTGGGTTGACAGCCCCCGAGGATGGCGGCGCCACGCGAACATCGGGGATTTCCGCTCCCGCCGGAATCACGATATCCATCGTGATCTTGCTATCGATGGGCTTCACGGAATTGTGGCGAGAGCCGTAGTGAAAGATCCCCACCACCGTTGGGTGGGCGCGCACCACGGGTCGGACAATGCGGCCCTCGGCGCGACCATCGGGACGAACCGCGGTAATATCGACCAGCACGCGGTCGCCGTGCATGGCATTGCCGATGGCGTGCGGTGCGATGAAGATGTCGCCAACGAGACGTGACTTCAGGGACGGACTGAGCGAGTTCGCGTCTGGAATGACGAACCCAAAGCCGTCCCGGTGCATGGTGAGGCGGCCGACCACCAGATTCTTGTCGGTCGCGAGTTGTGGCAAGGCGTAAAGGTCGGAATTGACCTGAATCAATTCTCCCGTGGCGACCAGCTTCTGAAGACGCGTGTCGAGTTCTCCACGGGCGTCCCCGTGCAAGCCGAGTTCACGCACCAACTGCTTGAATCCGGCGGACCGCTTGGGCTGGCGAGTGATGTGTTTCAGGATGGTGGAGTCGGAGAGCATGGGAGGGTCAGCGATCAGCTCTCAGGATAACGCACCCAAACGCCTAGCGAGGTTTTTGGGTGTCGGATCTCAGGTCTTGCGTACCTAAACACCTAAGACCTGAGACCTAAGACCCCGGTAATCAGCGGCTCGCCGCAAAATACTTCTCTTCCAGAATCGCGCGATGATGCAGTTCATGCCCGGCAATGATGTAAGCCAGGCCGCGCACGCTGACTTCATTCTTGTTGGCGACACCGCGCCGCATCCACGCTGCTTCGTCGAGGTTGCGGAGCAGCGAAAGCGTAGCGCGCCGCACAGCGATGAAGTCTTCCACCTGATCGGCCAGGGGACGATTCGCGAACGGACCATCGCGCACGTAGTCATCCTGCTCGAAGCCCGCCAGGGGCGTAGCGTCGGCGCGCGAGAAGCGCAGCGCGCGATAGGCAAAGATGCGCTCCGTATCGCAGACATGGCCGAGCACTTCCTTGGCGCTCCACTTTCCCGGCGCATAGCGGAAGTCTCCATCGGCCTCGTCGCGGCCGGAAAGCAGCAGCATAGTATCCCGGCGCTGCTGGTCGAGCGTGTCTAGAATGTCCTCGCCCTGGACCAGGGAAATATAGCGTTCGTAATAAGGTGCATATTCGCCGGGCTGAGGACGAGCGATGATGAAGGGAGGAGGAGAGATGATGGCTGGTTCGGACATGTTTCGCTCCTGGGACCACTAGGATGGGCTTTCAATAGACGAGCCAAGAGCATACTCCGGTAGCTGGCAAAACTGTAGCGGGGGCAGAATTTTTTCGGGAATCCTTACACTGTGGAATGCCGAAATGGACGGTCGAGGGCCCTCGCGGCGCCTCCCTACTAGAAGTACCGAAGTGGGAACCATGCTAGGAAACTGCATTGAAAATAAAGGGTTTTCCACAGCGCTCACTTTGAGACGAGGGAGTACAATTTGATTTGGTCACGCAAGTGCGGCACGTGATCCCAATCCCAACAAGGAAAGGAAGTTTGTCACCCATGTGGAAGCCGACGAATCAGCCTACGACCCCTGGCCGGCCAGCCGAGCCGGAGCGTTCAACTACGTCTACCCCGAGCGTCCCTACAACTATGATGAATGAGCCCACCACCAACATTGGTCCGCGTCCAGCGACGGCCTCCACTACCACTACAGCGGATCAGGCGACCATCGGCAAGTCGCTGGTAATCAAGGGCGAAGTAACTGGCTCGGAGTCGCTTTACATCGACGGCCGGGTAGAGGGTTCGATCAGCCTGGCAGGCAATCGGGTTACGGTTGGCCGCAATGGAGTGGTCGCCGCCAACATTAACGCCCGCGAGATCGTGGTGCTGGGCAAAGTGCGCGGCAACCTCACCGCCAGCGATCGCGTGGATATTCGCAGCGATGGTTCGCTCACCGGCGACGTAGTCGCGGCCCGTATCTCGATTGAAGACGGCGCCTACTTCAAGGGCGGCATCGACATCCGCAAAGGTGGGCAGCCCACCCAGACGAAGGCTAACGGCGAAGAGAAGAGCGTGTCTGTGCCTGAGCCGGCGGCAGTTGGCGCGCGGGCGTAAGTTTGCGGTAGAAGCGCCCCGTCACGGATTTGCCTGGAAGATTAGCGGCGGAGTTCGCAGAGCGTGCGAATCTCCGTCGCTTTGTCTTATTGAGTTCCTAAATTCATTCAGCTCTAAGCTTAGGGCCGCGGTACCATAAGGCATCCACAGATTTTCGTCGAGTTGGCTTGCCCGTTTGCCTGCTTTTGGTTCGACTTGGCCGTAGACTCACGGCCGTCCTGCAATTCTCAACAGGGAGAAGTGTGTCTTGATCGATTTGGGCCGCCGTTTTCAAAATTCCTTACTCGGTTTGTCGATTCTGCTTCTATGGGCCACCGGTCCGTCGCTGCTGTGGGCCGATGCAGCTGCGTTCGATCTGGTCGGGCCGAAGGTGGAAGTTCGCGTGCAGCGGGAGGGCCACACTCTGCCCATCGCCGAGGTGCCGAGTCTTCAAGCCGGGGACCGGCTTTGGGTCCATCCCGATCTGCCTGAAACGCAGTCAGTGCATTACGTGATGGTGGTCGCGTTTCTGCGGGGAGCGACGAATCCTCCCCCGGATTCATGGTTTACTCGCGTCGACTCCTGGAGCAAGCCGGTCCGCGACGAAGGCATCTTTATCACCGTTCCCGAGGGAGCCGAGGAAGCAATGGTGTTCCTCGCCCCGGAAACTGGCGGAGCGTTCAGCAGCTTGCGCAGTGCGGTTCGGGGCAAGCCCGGAGCCTTCGTGCGTGCCGCGCAGGATCTGGATCAGGCCGGCCTCGATCGTCAGCGTCTGGAGAAATATCTCGATTCCGTTCGCGAGTCCTCCACGTCCGATCCCGAGCAGATGAAAGTTCACACCACCGTGCTGGCGCGCAGCCTGAACATGCGTCTTGAGCAGCAGTGTTTCGACAAGCCCACGGCGCAGCAGGTTCCTTGCCTCACCCAAAATACCGACCAACTCGTTCTCGACGACGCCCACAGCCAAAGTCTGGTGACGACTTTGACCACAGGATCTCCGACAGATTTACTGGCGCAAGTGAGTGCGACGCCCACCGCGCGGGGAGGCTACTACAGCGCTTACGTCGGCGCCGTCGTGGATGTCGTGCGCATTCTCGGGAGCGCGCACACAGCGCAGTATCAGTACATCCCAGCCCTTTCGCTGCAGAAGCAAGACGACCTCAATCTCCGGCTGAACTCGCCTCCCTCTTTTCGTATTCCGAAATCCGTTATCGTGATCGCCCTTCCGCTGGTGAGTACGGCGGCCAATCCTCCCTTGCATCCCATCGACGCGGCGCAAGTTTTCTGCGTGGACACTCCATCTCTCGTGCTGCCGGTTGACGGCGCTCCTTTGGTATTCGCTACTGAGCTGGCGCACAACTTCGTACTTCATGTAGAAACGAAGGCGGGCCTGGGCGTCGATTTGCCGGCGGTTCCTGATGCCGGCCGCGGCGGTTTTGTGATTGACACGAAAGCCATGCAGGCGGTGGAACTGGAAGGCGAGGTCAGCGGCATCCTGCGCGGGACCTGGGGATTCCGTTCCTTCGAGGGCCCTCGTTTCCGGCTGCGCAGCTCCACTTCCGGCCAGTGGATTGTCGCCTCCAAAGATGCCAGCGCTCTCATCATCGGCCGCGAAGATACTTTGCATCTCCAGTCGGCAGACGCCTGCTGCGTCAGCGGGATCAGCTTGCGCGATGAGAAAGGCAAAATTACCGAAGCAACCTGGAAGACTGCCAAGCCGGAAGAGTTGGAAGTGAAAGTGCCGCTGCAAACCGCTGCGGCGGGCGCGGTCACCGTGGTGATCCACAAACTTGGCTCGCGCCAGCCAGATGAAATTCCGCTGCACACTTATTCGGAAGCTGGGCGCCTGGACGCGTTCAATATCCATGCGGGCGACGCCGAGGGCGTTCTCAAGGGCACGCGCCTCGACCAAGTCACCGCTCTCGAGGCCAGCGGATTGCACTTCGTTCCCCGAAGTCTCTCCCGCGCCAATCAGCAGGATGAACTGAAACTCCTCTGCCAGGATGCGGCTGCGGGCAAGCGCTTCCAGGAGGGTGATTCGATTGTTGCCCACGTCGCATTGAAGGATGGCCGCTCGTTGGATATTAAGAGCGCGGTCGAACCCCCCCGACCGCGAGTTATCGTGCTGAGCAAGAGCGTGCAACCGGATCCGTCGGCGACGCCTTCCCGGCTTCGGCTGGAGAATCAGGAGGAACTTCCTCAAGACTCGCGCCTGAATTTCTTTCTCAAGACGCAGGTTCCCGAGAATTTTCCTTACAGCGAGAAGATTGAGATTGCCACTGCCGATGAATCCTTTCGAGTATTGCTGAGCGAGAAAGATGGAAATTTGACGCCGCAGGATTCCAAAACCATCTTTGCCGTGCTCGATCCCATGAAGCTGCTGGGCCCCTCTGCATTCGGCCCGCTAAAGTTTCGTCCGATTGCGGCGGATGGAATCGACGGAGACTGGCAGCCTCTGGTCACGCTGGTGCGAATCCCCGTGCTCGAAGGAGTTCGTTGCACGCGTGGTGATGAGAAACAGTGCACGCTCAGCGGAGACAAACTGTTTCTGATCGACGCCGTCAGTTCCGATCCCGGCTTCGCCAATTCCGTCACCGTGCCTGACGGTTTTGTCGAAGCCGAACTCAGGATTCCCTCTCCGAAAGGGACAACCCTCTACCTCAAACTCCGCGACGATCCTTCCACGGTGGTGACCGCCAGCGTTCCGATGCTGATCACGCCGCAGTAGAATCCGCGCGCGTCCTGAGTTCTTATGGTTGCGTGCCCGCGTCCAGAATCTCTTTGCTCTCGCCGTGGGCGACGGCTGGATACGCAGTCTGTTTACGACGGCGCAGATCGCGCGGCAACTGCGACTTCAGCAGCCATAGCCCCACTGCAGTCGCCGCCGCCCAAGTCACAGAAATTAATCCAAGCTGCAGCATGTCCGCGATGCGGCTGCCGTGGCTGGAGATGAACGGCGTGACACTCTTTGCGACTTCCAGGCTGATGCCGCCGGCGACCACTGCCGTGAGCGCGGACTTTCCTAATTCGTCCCAGCGCAGCGTTGTCAGCGAAACCATCTTCCGATAATGCAGCAGCCATGCCAGCGCCAGCAGGTTTGCTCCGATGCCAATGTCGGAGGCGAATGCCAACCCGATCACGCCGTATTTGTGGAAAAGCAGCGAATACACCGGCAGGGAAGCGCTGGTGATTAATGTGACGGCGACCATGGGGGTTAGCGTGTCGCCCGCCGCATAGAAGGCGCGGGCGTAGAGTCCCTGCGCGGACCAGAGAGCCAGGGAGAGCGAGAACCAGAAAAAATAGACTGCGGTGGTTTGCGTGTCTGAAACCAGAAACCGTCCGCGACGATAGACCAGATCGATGAGCGGGACGGCGGCCGCCATCATCCATCCTGTAGCGAGAAACGAGGCGGCGGCGACGCGGTAGACCGAATCGTTCACCGTGGTGGCGAATTCTTGCAGGCGTTTCTCGTTGAATAAGCGGGCGAAAAATGGCAAAGAGGCTTGCCCCGTGGCTTGTCCAAGCACGGCAATCGGCACAGCGAGCAGGCGCTTGGCATAGTTCAGGCGCGCGATGTCGCCAATGCCGCTGGAAGCGTAGTGGCGCAGGATCCAATCGTCGGCTGTCACCAGAGAGACGCCGAGCATGAGCGGTATCGAAAGCCGCACCCATTCTCGAAACGCGGGATTGGTAACGTCGAACGATGGACGGTATCCCGTGCCAATGCGCGCCGCACCAATCACGCTGGCCAGAAACGGACCCGCGATCGCGCCCGCCACCGCTCCATACGCCAGGGAAGCAATTCCCCAATGGCGCGCGCCCACAACGCCGCCGAAAATGATCAACAGGTTGTAGAGCAGTGGCCCGAAAGCGGGGAAAAGAAACAGACGGTGCGAAAGCAGCACGGCAGAGACCACTCCCCCAACGTAGAAGAAGATCTGCGCCGGCAGCAGAATTCGAGTCAGGTGGACAGTCAAAACCACCTGAGCGGGCGAGAAGCCCTGGAACATCCAGCGCACAAACTGGGGAGTGAAGATTTCCGTGACGATAGTTCCGACAATCATCACCGTACTCATAACGGTGATCACAACCGAGAACGTCTTCTGCGCGTCGGCATCGCGCTTTTCCGCCAGGAACCGCGTATAGATCGAAATAAATGTAATGGAAGCCGCGCCCCCAGCCACAATGTAGTTGAGCCAGTCTGGCAGGGTGAAGGCGGCGACGTAAGCGTCGGTTTGCGCCCCGGCGCCGAACGCGTAGGCGATGTAAGCCTCGCGGACATAGCCGATCACCCGCGACAACATTACCGCCCCCATCAACAGCAGCGTGGCCGAGAAGGCTGTGTGCTGGTGAGACGGTCGGAAGAACCGCAAGAGTCTGGTCATGGGCCGCAGATTTGCCTGGCAACTCGGAGCTTTTGTTCCCTGTACAAGCGACGTGAATTTACTTCAAAGCCTACCAGAGCCTCCGATCCATCACGGAGCTTATCGCTAGGGTCAAAGGTAAATGGTTCCTTTATTGATACTGGCATTCCATCGCGTCCCCGTAAACCGCGATCCACGGATGAGGTCCCCCGCTAACGATCTGCGGATCAAAGACTTGCCGGATGAGGTTGAGTTGAGTGGCAGTTGATGTCTGGTGCATTGTCACTCGCGAAGTTTCGCGGCAAGGTGATCTCCGGCGAGCGCCGCAGACAGGGCGCAGACCGTGGGGAGGCAAAGTATGGCGAGTCCTTTGGTTGCGGGCGTTGGTTCCAGGATCATGACGGAGCTTTGCGAGCAGGTGAACCCCAGCGTGCTGCTGGAAATGAAGCGGATGCGGCCGTTCCCGGAGATGCATCGCGTACAGGAAAGCTGGGTGGCCGAACGTGAAAAATGCGCTCTGCTCTGGCTGGCCGCGCGCACGCCGGAACGGATTGGTCCGGACCATCTGACGGTTCTGGGACTGGCGGCGCAGATCGGCGCGGGCGTGTGTTACGGGTTGGCGTCGCGCAGCAAGTATGCGCTTCTCGGCGTGATCGCCTGCCTGGCGTTGAACTGGCTGGGCGACTCGCTCGACGGAACGCTGGCCCGGGCGAGGCAGCAGTTGCGCCCGCGTTACGGTTTTTATCTGGACCACATGGTCGACAGTTTCGGCGCGCTCGCGCTGATGTGCGGCCTGGCCTTATCGGGATGCATGCATCCGGGGGTGGCAATCGGCCTGCTGATTGCCTTCCTCATGCTTTCAATTCAGTCTTATCTCGCGACCTACGCGCTCGGAGAGTTTCGCCTGTCGTTCTGGCGCTTCGGTCCAACCGAGCTGCGCATCCTGCTCGCGGTCGGAAACCTGGCGCTTTTCTGGAAGCCGCGAGTCCACGTTCTGGGCAGCTACTACAGATTGTTCGACGTAGGTGGAGCGATCGGGCTCGCCGGAATGACGGTAATGCTCATTTTCTTTACCGCTCAAAACACCGTGCTACTTTATTGCGAAGAAAGGATCGCTAAAAAGGATCGCTAAATGAGATCGCTCAGAACCAGGACGGCCAGGCGCTGGATGAAGTTCAACGCTGTAGGCGGACTCGGGATCGGAGTGCAGTTGGCCGTGTTGCTCACCCTGAAGAGCGGATTCCGTCTCAGCTATCTGTCGGCAACCGCGCTCGCCGTGGAAGCAGCAGTCATCCACAATTTCTTGTGGCACGAGCGATATACCTGGGCAGACCGTGTGCGACCCTCGTGGAGCACGTCGCTGCCACGTCTGCTGCGTTTCAATTTCACCACTGGCGCAATTTCCATCGCGGGTAATCTGGCGCTGATGAAGTTGCTGGTGGGTCTCGGCCACTTAAACTACGTGGTCGCGAACGGCGTGGCGATTGTGCTCTGCTCGCTGGTGAATTTCCTGATCAGCGAAGAATTGATATTTGGGGAGTGAAGCCGGTTACCTTAATTGACAGAGGAATCCAACAGGCCTCACGCGATCTTCAGCACAACCTTCCCGTAGTTCTTTCCTTCTTGCAGCAGCTTGTAGGCTTCAACAGCGTGCTCGAGAGGAAATACTTTCCCAATCACAGGAGAGAGCTTGCGTTGCGCGATCCATTCTGAGAGCTGCTTCCATGCCGGCTCTATGATCTCGCGTTTCTGTGACAGATAAGTAAGCCACAAGCCCTGAATGCTGGCCGACTTCGCATACAGCGCCCGCACATCCAGTTGCGGCGGCTTGCCGGTCGCGGTGCCGTATTGGATGACGCGCCCGAAGTCCCGCAGGCAGCGCAGGCTTTTCGCGGTATGCTCGCCGCCAAGCATTTCGAAAACCGCGTCGACTCCTTCGCCGCGAGTCAGATTCTTGACGACTTCTTCATAGTCCTGCTGTTTGTAGTTGATTCCATTCTGTAGCCCGAGTTCTTTCACGCGCGCCAACTTTTCGTCCGACGAAGACGTGCCATACATTTCCACGCCGAGGATGCGACCGATCTGCACTGCCGCCGTGCCTACTCCTCCGGCAACGGCATGAATCAGCACGCGGTGGGTGCGGCCTGCGGGTGGCGGCTGCGTCATGCCGGCCTGCCAGTATCCGAGATATGCGGTGAAATAATTGACCGGAAAAGCGGCGGCCTGCTGGTCGCTCCAGTGTTCGGGAACGGGCCAGAGCATGTGCGAGTAACCGGCGACTTTCTCGGCGAAAGCTCCCCACTGGATGTAACCCATCACTCGGCGCTGGCTGCTCTCTTCCACTCCAGCGAATTCGCGTCCGGCGATCAGCGGTGGCGGCGGAGTCCCAGGATAGCCGCCTTGAGTCGTCATGAAGTCCGCGAAATTCAGCCCCCCCGCGGCTACGCGAACCAGGGTTTGCCCCGCCTTCAGAGTAGGTTCCGCAGAATCTTGAATGGCGAGCGAGTCCGGCCCAGACAAGCTTGTGATGATCAATGCTCTCATGCCAAAGAGTTTAGCAGGATGCTTTCGCGCGCGGCTCGCTTAGCGTCGCCACATCTGCGCAAAAAATGAAGGTGGACCCTCTTGAGGTTGAATCCAGCAGAACTGAATCCCGACTCAGGAGGGCCACCTTCGCCTACAAATCAGTGGTCACGTTGTGTTACATCACAACGACAACGGCAAGACGAATGCCGGGGTGAAGCAAATCGATCAGGTAATATTCTCCGTCGATATAGTCGATGTAGCAGTCGTCGGTGTAAGCCCAGTCCACAGGCCAGGCGTCGACGAGCTCGAAGTTATAGCCGCCATACTGAAATTGCGGCCGGCCCTCCACGATTACAGTTCTCGCATTGAAGTGATGCTCCCGGCCGAACTGGGCCCGGAACTTGTCGTCGGGAATGCGTCCACCCTTACCGGCGGCTCGGCCGCGCTCACCTTTCATCTCTGGATGTTCCTGTGTCGGTTGAGCGTGGTCACCCTTCATCTCCGGACGTTCTTGCCCTTCCGGCTTGGCCTGCTCGCCGGATTGTTGCTGACCGCGCTTCTGATCTTGCTTTTCTAACTGCTTATCCTGGTTGGCAGGCTTGGCTTCATTCTGACGCGGGGGCTTCGCTTCATCCTGTTTGGGTTGGGGTTTCGCTTCTTCCTGCTTCGCAGGTTTGTCTTCCTGGGGTTTCTCGTCTTGCGCATAGACAAGGGCTGCACTTCCCACCAGCAGCGAGAGAATCGCTAAATTCAAAAACCTTAAAGCTCGCATGAGCTCCTCCAAGGCCATCTTTTGATGGCTCACGGCAAGCGACTGCATGTTCGTTCAGCAGTCCGCCGGATTACTGACTTGAGATGCCATAAGCGAAAATCCCGCGAGGGGTACGAAAC
>Ga0307476_10001542_pt1 | contig 13966 bp, 11 predicted proteins | sample atmos_gasesECM2C_2_FD_203314 | JGI IMG/M metagenome (GOLD analysis project Ga0307476, IMG submission 203314) | Hardwood forest soil microbial communities from Morgan-Monroe State Forest, Indiana, United States - atmos_gasesECM2C_05 | ecosystem: Environmental > Terrestrial > Soil > Temperate... | reverse complement strand
CCGGCGATGATCAGCGAGCCATGAGGACTCAATGCGCGGCGGGTGTCGGATAGCGAGTGGGTCCCGACGAGGTCGATGATCAGGTCATATCGTTGCGATTCCTTGGTGAAATCCTCTTGGGTGTAGTCGATGACTCGATCGGCACCGAGAGCTCGGACCATCGCTAAATTCCGGGTGCTGCACACGCCGGTGACCTTTGCGCCGTATGACTTGGCGATTTGCACGGCAAAGGTCCCGACCCCGCCCGATGCGCCATTGATCAACACCGTCTGTCCCAGCTGAATCTTGCCCTTGTCGCGCAGTGCCTGCAGCGCGGTCACGGCCGCGATCGGGACCGCCGCGGCTTGCTCGAACGTCACATTGGCGGGCTTGATCGCCACAGAACCCGCCTCCGCAACACTCACGTATTCGCCGAACGCACCTGTCCTGCCGCCGAACACTTCATCGCCCGGTTTGAAACGGGTAACGTCCTTGCCCACGGAAACCACCGTGCCGGCGAAGTCAACGCCCAGGTGAATGTCGTCGGGTGCGCCGATTCCGGCCGCTGCGCGCACCAAGTAGGGCTCGCCGCGCATGTAATGCCAATCCAACGGATTCACGGACGCCGCGTGCACTTTGACCAGGATTCGCTTGTCTGCGGGTGAAGGTTGGGCGATGTCCTCGAGTGTGAGCACGTCGGGGGATCCATAGCAGCGATACACGATTGCCTTCATCAGCGGCGTACCCGCGGGCGGTGGTTGCGCCGCTGCGCAGGGCGAATTGTGGCTGAGCGTCAGGGCTGCGCCTAAGGCCGTCGCCGCCGCCAATATCAATACCGCGCTCAACACTTTGTACCTTAGTTTCATGACTCAAACTCCCTATGCGTCGCGACCGGTTAGCCCCGAAGGAAACTATCGTCTTACGGCGCGGTCGCCGCCAGCGGCGTGCGACGAGCGGCCGCGAAGTGGGAATGAGTCACGCTTCCCGCCGACAGACGTCGGGGCGGGCAGCCTCAGTGGCGTGCCGCGCGCGCGGCTGCGCGCGCTATTGCACTATAGTGGCGCCATGCTGATTCATGATGCGCTCGCACGAAGAGGGGGTCCGCCTGCATTGTTAGGCTGGCCTCGCGTACGTGTCGCCCTCCTCGCCTCGACGGTCATTGGACTTATCGCAAGCCCGAGCTTTGTGTTGCCTTTCTATGTGGTGGTAAGCCGCGCCGTGGTGGTCGGTTTCGCCGCCCTGCTCGCCTTTGGGTTGTTCGAGCGCTGGCCTGCACGCTTGCCACGCTGGTTTGCGAGATGGGTGCTGCAAGTGTTGGCGATCGTATTGGCAATCCCTTTAGGGGTTTATTTGGCCTACTGGCTAACCACCGGCGGACACCCGCAGCTCGGAGCGGTTAGCGGGCGATGGCAAGGCTATATTGAACTAACGGTTACGGGCATCTTGTTCGCCCCTTGGATTGCGGTCGGTGCCCTGGTGAGGCAACGCGACACCTTCGCCCGCGAACAGGAAACTGCCTTTGCCCTTGAGCGCAGCGAACTCGCACGCAGGGCTTTGGATGCCCGCTTCCGTCTGCTGCAGGCGCAGGTCGAGCCGCACTTCTTGTTCAATACGCTGGCCAATGTGCAGGCGCTGGTCGAAGCGGGTGCTCCACAAGCGGCCAAAGTGCTGAAAAGCCTGATCGCCTACCTGCGTGCTGCGCTACCCCAACTGCACGAAACGGTGACCACGCTGGATCAGGAGTTGGAGTTGGTTCGAGCCTATCTGGAGCTGATGCAGATGCGCATGCCCGATCGATTAATCTTCGAAATGCGCGTAGACGCGACGCTGCTCAAGCTTCAATGCCCACCGATGACGGTGCTGACGCTGGTCGAAAATGCTGTGCGTCACGGAATCGACCCCAGCGAAACAGGCGGGACTATCGTTATTGAGGTACGGCTGGAATCGTCTCGCTGCCTCGCCAGCGTCACCGACACCGGCGTTGGCCTTAACGTGACAGGACGCGGACTCGGTACCGGTCTGGCTTCGTTGCGCGAGCGGTTGCAGCTGGCGTTCGGCGCAGAGGCGCAGCTGGCCTTAAGCGAGGTGGTTCCTCATGGTGTACGCGCCGAAGTATCATTCCCGGCTCGAAAAACGCAGCCATGACCGCACAGAGACCGACCGCCTTGATTGCCGAGGACGAACCGCTGCTGCGCGAGTCGCTGGAGCAACAGTTATCGCTCGTATGGCCGCAGCTCGCCGTTGTGGCGCGCGCCCGCAACGGCCGCGAAGCGATCGAGCACTTCGACGCGCATCATCCGGATGTTTGTTTTCTCGATGTGCATATGCCCGGCGTGACTGGCATAGAGGCGGCCCGCCACATCGGTCACCGCGCACATTTGGTCTTTGTCACGGCTTACGATCAGTATGCCGTGCAGGCGTTTGCTCAGGGCGTGCTCGACTATCTGGTGAAACCGGTGGATGCCGCGCGCCTTGCGCAAACGGCGGCAAGATTGCAGGAAAGGCTGCGCACCGCCATGGCCGCGGTCAATACCGAAGTGCTGCTGCAACAGCTTGCGATGACGCTGCAGCGGCAAACCGCGTCCGCGCCGCTGCGATGGATCCGCGCGTCCGTGGGCCAGACTGTCACCCTCATTCCGGTGCTGGACATCGACTTCTTGCGCGCCGAGGAGAAGTACACCGTGGTCGCGTGGCATGAAGCAGGCGGCACGTTGCGCGAAGCGGTCATCCGCATGCCGCTGAAGGAGCTCGCCGCGCAGCTCGACGAGACGCAATTCGCGCAGGTTCATCGATCGGTGATCGTCAATTTGAATTCAATCGCGCGCGTCGTACGCGGCTCCAACGAAACCGCCGATGTTCATTTGAAAGGCCGCGCCGAAGTTCTGCCCGTGAGCCGCAGCTACTTGCATCTGTTTCGCCAGATGTGATCCGCGCGGGCGCGAGGCTCGGCCGGCTGCCTAGCTCAGGACCAAGCGCAGCCGCCTGCTCATCGTCAACCGATACAACGTAGCCAACTATCTGATCTTCTCGCTCCTTGCGGGATGAAACCTAGCGCCGATTTACCTCACCGCGGTGTTCATGAAAACTTCAAAAGCCCGGTCGGACGCCGATCCTTTTGTCCTTCTGCATTCGCCGGCTCGTAACGAGCCTGAGAGTCGCCTTCTTTACAACGACTCATCCAGCAGAAAGTCCTCGAGAGTGACTCCGCGAACCGCGCTGCCATCGAACCGATCCGAACTGACGACCAGCAGTTTCTCGCGAGAAAAGGTTCTGATAAACCAATCGAATTCGAATGGCGAAGCGTGACCGGCCTTTACTTCGATCCAAGGTCTGCCCTGGCGGATGAAATCGATCTCGTGTTTTTCGGAACGAAAGAACAGCGACTGCGAGGGTGACGGATGGCCCTCTTTCGCGGCTCGTCGGAATAATTCCGAGGCCACCGCCCATTCCCACCACACACCCTTTTCCTCGCCGGTGGCTGTTTCCAACGAGGCTGGTGTCGTGTGACGGTTTGTCGACCAGGTATTCGCAGCGAGAAGATTGACGAATGGATACTTGGAGGCCTTGCGTGAGACCCGCACCTTTCGAGCCGGATCCCAGGGCTCGCTGGCTCCCAGGACCAAGAGATCGCTCAGCAAATCGAGGTAGCCATGCGCGACCGTATTGTTTGCCATGCCGGACTCTTCCGCGAGAGTGGTCTGCGCAACCGGCGAGGCGCCACGGCGCATCAGCTGCTCCAGCAGTCGCAGCAGCATAGGCCGCGAACGGCCGGCCAGCGCGCATTCGCCGTAGATCCAATCCGCGGTCGTTTGAAATACATATTCCGGGACCGAACCCGTTTCAAGCACCGCCGCACACGCGGGAGGGGAGCCACCCGCGATGAGATAGGCGGCCAGAGTTTGGGCCTTGAGCGTCGGGAAAGCTTTGTCGTAGAAAATCTTGTACGGAAGTTGAACGAATAAATAGATCGTTCGCGCTAGCTTTCCTTTGCGGCCCGGCAGCAGCTCCGCCTCTCGCTGAATGTCACTGGCTTTGGAGCCGGTCGTGATGAGCAGCACCTTCCGCAGAACACCCCTATCGGCAAGACGTTTGATCGCTTTCTGCCAGCCGGCGACCGCGGTAATTTCGTCAATGAAGAGGCGTCGAACCGACGCCTCTTCCGGAAAGTAACTCATCAGTGATTCGATATTGCTCTCGAGCTCGTCTGGGCCCGCGATGTAATCACCATTTAAAAAGAGCGCGGTCCCGGGCCCGAACTGCCGGAGCGTTTCCCGCAATTGGTATTCCAGCCAAGTGCTCTTGCCGTACTGCCGCGGCCCGCGAATGACGATAATGCCGGCTTCCCGCGGTAGCTCGGCAAGGCCGAAGTCCCAGTTGAAAAATCCGCTGGCGGGGGCCACTTCAAGGTGAGGAAAGAGTCCCTCGCCATGAACAATTCCCTTTAAGTACAGATTGTTACGTTCAACAACGTTCATAGCGTTGCATTTTACAACGTTCGTAACGTTGCATCAATGTCTACGCTCGGGGCCACGGCAGCACTCACAGCAACAGCACCTACGGACTGCGGGGATTGAGCCGCTCCCCCATCCTGACGAGAGCGGCAAAAGAGTCGGCTCTCATCTTGCGCATGATGTGCCCGCGGTGAACTTGAACCGTGTACTCGGTGATTCCTAGTTGTGCCGCTGCCTGTTTGTTCATTAGGCCGCTGACCAGCAGTGGCAGCACTTCTTGCTCGCGTGGCGTGAGGGAACAGTGGCGCGAGAGAAGATCGGCATGTTCAAGAGCCTTCCGTCTGACATCTTTGTTCTTTTCCAACGCGTGTTCGATGGCCACCATGAACGCACCGCCCTCAAACGGCTTGGCAAAGAAGTCACTTGCACCCTCCTTCATGGCGCTTACTGCCAACGGAATGTCACCACGCGCGGTGATAAAAATGATCGGTATTGCGCATTGTTCGGCCTTAAGCCGCGCTTGGAGCTCGATGCCCGACATGCCCGGCATGCCAATGTCGGCAATCAGGCACGACGCCTGGTGCCTCGCTCTAGAATCCAGGAACTGCTCCGCGGAGTCGAAGCAGATCGTGGACATGCCCTCCGACTCGATCAGATCTTGCAGCGCGCTCTGAACCGCCTTGTCATCATCAAGAATTGCCAGAACGCTCGGCGCGTGCTCCCTCTTCATGGACCAACGCTAATCCGTTGAGCAGGTCAGTGCAATCGCTCCGCGGCTAAAGAACTACTACTCAGGGAGTACTCGACTAGAACGAGAGGAGGGCCGAAGAGCGAGCAGTTTATCTGCGAATATGAGTTCACGCTTTCAACGAAGACCCGGTTTGAGTTTGTCAGCGATGCGAACCAATTCAATTAGCGAGCCCGCCTGCATCTTCTGCATCACATTGGCTCGATGGATCTTTACAGTGGCTTCGCTGATACCCAGCTCTGAGCCAATCTGCTTGTTGAGCATTCCCGCCACTACCAGCCCCATGACTGCTCGCTCACGTGCGGTCAAGGCCAAATACCGACCGTGCAGATCGTGAACTTCGCCCTGTTGCTCTCGCGCCGCACGATCGCGCTGAAGAGCCTGCTGAATCGCGTCCAGCAGATCCTGGTCTCGAAATGGCTTGGTGAGAAATTCCACGGCGCCCGATTTCAAAGCCCTGACAGACATGGGTATGTCGCCATGTGCCGTAATAAAGATGATGGGAATCTGCATGCCGAGGTCGGCCAAATTGCGCTGGAAATCAAGTCCGCTCATCTGGGGCAGCCTTACGTCCAGAACCAGGCAGCTCGGGTCGGATGTCCGCTTCTTGTTTAGAAACTCCTGGCCAGTCGCAAAGCACTCTGCGCGCAGACCCACCGACTCGACGAGATCCTGGACGGCGCGGCGCACGCCACCATCATCATCGACGATAAACACGGTGGGTACGGCCGCTGCCTTCATACAGCAGCATCGGCTTCGCAGGGAAGAGTGAAATGAAAAGTTGCGCCCATGCCCTGATTGGCGTTGGCCCACACGCGCCCGCCGTATGCCTCCACGATCGAGCGGGTGATCGTCAGACCCATCCCCGTCCCCTGTGGTTTAGTCGTATGGAAGGGCTCGAAAATCTGTTCGGCGTATCCGGTGGGCAACCCAACCCCGGTATCGCTGATGGAAACAAATAGACGATTTTCGGAATCCATCCGCGATCTGATCGTGAGGGTGCCTCCGATATCCTTCATGGCCTCGATCGCATTGAGCATCAGATTCATGAAGACCTGCTGGAGCTGTACCGGGTTTGCCAGGATATTGGGCGTATCGCTCTGCACTTCAGAACGGATTGTTATAGCATGCCGATCCGCCTCGCCCCTCAGCAGACTGGACATCTGCTCAATTATTTCTCGCACGTTGATGACTTGGCGTTGCGTAGGAGTGCCGGTCCGGTAGAAGGACCGCAAACTGTCAATGACATTGGCGGCGCGATTGGCGTCCTCCTCAATCCTGGACGCTGCCGCTCGCGCTCTGTCCAGATCGGGTGGATCATGTGCTAACCATCGCAAGAGAGCGTTTGCGCTCGTCACCGAAGCCGTAATGGGTTGCTTGATTTCGTGAGCCAGCGCTGCGGCCAGCTCTCCCATTAAATTGACGCGGTTGACGCGTGCGAGATCTGCTTCTATTTGGCGCAGCCTATCCCGCTCCGCCTCGGCACGCTTTCGTTCCGTTATATCCATGGTGATACCGATGTAGTCACCCATTTCTCCAGCGGGATTGCGATGTCCTATGGTGCGCAGAAATCGGATGGTTCCGTCAGGAAGGCAAATTCGGAACTCGCGGATCTCGTAATCTATTCGCGCGTGAATCGCATTCGTTAGAACCGCCCTCACAAGCGGCTCATCTTCAGGATGAATGGTTTTCCAGAACCGTTCGAGCGCTAAAGGACCCTGGGCGGGTTCAAAACCATGCAGGCGATAGACTTCGTCCGACACGTGATAATTCTGCCCTGTGAGAAAATTGGCCGCCCAGCTTCCGATATGAGTCAGGCTTTGCGCTTCCGCAAGGTAGGCCTGCTCCCGGCGCAATTCCTGCGTTAGCAGTTCCTGCTCAGTAACGTCCATCGTGGTGCCGATGAAACCTTTGAAAACTCCCAGTTCGACGACGGGAACCGACACCGCTCGAAGGTAGCGCAGCTGTCCGTCGGGTCGAATTATCCGCTCGATTTGGTCGAAGCCACGGTGTTCCTCAAGCATGAGTTTGATGGATTCGGCGATGGAACTGCGGTCTTGTGGATGTACGAGAGCCAGGTACTGTTCGACCGTTGGTGCCCCGTTCTTCGGATCCAACCCGCATATTTTGTACAATTCGTCCGACCAATAGTGACCCGAATCGTTGAAGGCCCAGCTTCCCATATGCGCGAGACGCTCACCTTCGCTCAGATAAAACTGACTCTCCCGCAGAGCTTGCTCCGCGCGCTTGCGATCAGTGATGTCCTGCACAGTGCCAAACATTTCACTGGCCAGTCCCGCCGCGTCCCTCTTCACAGTGCCGAGGCCATGAACAGTGCGCACTTCCCCGTCGGGACGAATAATTCGATGCTCAGCCGCCGCCGGCACGCCGCTGCGAATGGCCTGGTCAGATTCTCGAAAGACGCGCTCGCGATCTTCTGGGTGGATCATTTCGCTGACCAACGCCATGTCAATGGGACCATCCTGCGGAGACAGTCCATAGATGCGATACAGCTCAGCAGACCATGTCACGCGGCCCGTGATGAGGTTCCATTCGTAGTACCCCATGTGAACGAGGCGTTGCGCCTGTTCAAGTCTGGCGTTGCTTTCCTGCAGGTCGCGAGATAGAGCCTGCCGTTCTGCCTCGACGCGTTTACTTTCGGTGATATCCTGGACGGTACCAAATAATTTGCGCGCTCGTTCCGACGCCTCGCTGGTCGAATCAACCGGCGGCGCGCTCCAGCGCTTTGAGGTTATGGCGTGCATCGTACGGACTTCGCCGCTGGGACGAACAATCCGAAACTCAGCAACGGGGTACGTTCCGGCAGAAAGGTCGGCGTCTACGCTTTCGAAGAGGGACTCTCTGTCGTCAGGGTGAACCATTTCTCGCACCCCGGCCAAGTCCATCGGACGTTCTTGCGGCTTCAGACCAAAGATGCGATAGGTCTCGTCCGACCAGACGACCTCTTGTGTCTCAAGGTCCCATTCCCAATGACCCACATGCGCAACGCGTTGGGCCTCTTCAAGTCTGGCGTTGCTTTCCTCTAATTTGCGAGCCAGCGCCTGGGTTTCTTCGTCGATGCGCTTGCGTTCCGCCATGTCGTTAACCACACCCATGTACTCGATCCGCTGCTTGACAGAGGGGCGATTGGCACCTTCGGCTGGGGCGATGGTGATGTTGTCACTCATGGCGGTCTCATGGTCCGACTTGCTTGAGTGCGGCAAGGATAGCACTCGCGAATGGCTCACGGCTCGTGACCTGCCACCCGGCCCCGCTTAGGCGTCAATGTGAGCCAGTGAAGTCTTACGGGTGGCGCGACAGTTCGCCGTAGCGCGGGACCGACGCGCTGTTGCGCCAGGGTCCGGCAAGGCGCTCTGGAGAGGGCTTGGCGTTCAGCTCGTGCTGCAGTCTGTGCACCCGTCTCCAGGCAGCCGGGGTCTGGCCCACGGTTCGCCGATAAATCTTGCACAAGTGCGCTTGGTCGACGAAGCCGCACCGCAACGCAATGTCACTCAAAGGCGCATCGGTCGCCAGCATGTATCGCGCGGCCAGTTCCACGCGACGTCGCATGACGAAAGAGTGAGGTGTCTCCCCGAATGTGCGCTTGAAGGATCGCGAAAAGTGCGCATTGCTCCACTGAAGGAGCGCGCAAAGATCCGCGACCGGTATCGGCCCTGTGATATGACCCTCAATATAGTCGCGTACCTTGCGTCTCTGCCATTCCAGCAACCGCCCTCTTCCATCGCGAGCGTCTCCCGCCAGTGGTGGACGAATCTGTAGCCGCAACAGCGAGGCCGCTTCAAGTAACGTACCCTGTGCCGGGTGCCCTAGGTCGTGAAGCTGGCCAGCGGCTGCCTCAAGGAGCCCCATCATGCGGTGCGTCCACTCGCGAGAGCGCGTCGCACCTAGCGTCGCCGCCGCTAGCGTGTCTTCAAGATGAAGTTCCATTATTACTGTCCTCCTTCTGCGCGACGTTAGCAGTACAAAGGAGCTCGATAAACTACATATACCTGGTAGCTCATACGGCAACTATTCGCCCTTCCCTCGGAGCGCTCCGCCACTTCTCCTTCATCAGAGAATGTGAGCGTGATCGGATCAGCTACTGAGAACATGTAATAGCGCGACCCGACAGCGCCTCATACGATGGAGCGGAGCTGCACTTTTTTCCCCGAGGAGGCGCAATGAGAGCCATCACAAAACACTACATCGACGGAGCGTTCGTCGAATCCCATGGCCGAAAGGTCATGGAAAGCATCAATCCGACCAATCAGCAGGTGCTCGGCAGCGTCATGCTCGGCGATGAGGAGGATGCGCGGCGCGCCATCGGGGCGGCCAAAAGAGCATTCCAGACGTACTCACTGACGACGAAAAGAGATCGCTTGGAAATCTTGCGCCGGATGCACGAAGTGACTTCAGCGCGCATCGGGGACTTCACGCACGCGATGGTCAGCGAGTACGGCGGCGTATCAAAATTTGCCTCGCTGATTGTGCAAACGGGTGTCGAAGCGTTCCGACAAGCGGAGAAGGCGCTCCAGAGTCTGCAGCTGGAACGGAAGTGGGACAAGACGACGGTTCTCCTTGCGCCCGTCGGCGTCGCAGGTCTGATCACTGCTTGGAACGCGAACGCATTGTTCGTGTGTCTCAAGACCGCCTCCGCGCTTGCCGCGGGTTGTACAGTGGTGCTCAAACCCAGCGAGATGAGTTTCCTGCAGACCCAGGTGCTGCTGGACTGTTTGCACGAGGCTGAATTGCCGAACGGAATCCTCAATGTCGTGAACGGCCTCGGCGACACCGTGGGTGCCGAGTTGGTGCGTAATCCCGATGTCCACAAGATCTCGTTCACGGGATCAGCCACCGTTGGCGAAAAAATCATGCGCGACGGTGCCGCCACCATGAAGCGCGTCACGCTCGAGCTGGGTGGCAAGTCTCCCAACATCCTTCTTGACGATGCCGATTTCGGCAAGGCAATCCCCATGGCACTCGGCATCGCGTTTTTGAACAGCGGGCAAGCTTGCGCGGCAGGTACCCGCCTTTTGGTGCCGAACAGCCGTCTCGATGAGGTCAAGCGAACGATCATCGACGCCATGCGCGCCTTTGCCGTCGGAGACCCCGCGGATCCAAAGACGGCGGTCGGCCCCATGGTGTCGAAAAAGCAATACGAGCGCGTGCAGTCCTACATTCGCAAGGGAATCGAAGAAGGCGCAGAAGTGCTGGTCGGCGGAGAGGGCCATCCACGCGGCCTGGAAAGTGGCAACTTCGTCAAGCCGACGGTGTTCGCGAACGTGTCCAACGACATGACCATCGCCCAGGAGGAGATTTTTGGACCCGTGCTATCCGTCATTGCATACGACACGGTCGACGAGGCGGTCAGCATCGCCAACGATTCGAAGTATGGTCTCCACGCCTTTGTGAGCGGGACCGACGTTCCGCGGGCACGGCGCGTGGCAGGGCAAATCCTCGCCGGACGAGTCGTCATCAACGGCATGCGCGACGACCCACAGGCGCCGTGGGGCGGTTTCAAACATTCAGGCATCGGTCGCGAGTATGGCGCATTCGGCATCGAGGCGTTTCTCGAACCGCGCGCCATTCTCGAGTAATCGGTGTTCCGTCTCTTGAATCAACCGGAGAACGAGCCATGAGCGAGCACATCTCTCCCACCGAAGCGGCAGATCGACTCGCCGTTCGGGAACTTGTCGAGGCTTATGCGCATTGTGCCGATCGTCGCGATGCGAAGGGCCAAATGTCGCTGTTCACCGCGGACACACATTTCGTCGTGTTCATGAACGCCAAGGACCGCGAGCCGTCGATGGAGCTTCGCTCTCGGGATGCACTCGCTCCTGTCTTCGCCGACCTCAACAAGTACAACGTCACCACGCATTTCATCGGACAAAGCACGATTTTATCGCTGACCGACGATAGGGCCATTGGCGAGACCTATTGCTTGGCACACCACGTAACCGTCACCGAGGGAAAGCGCCGGCTGATGGTGGCATCGCTCCGCTACCTCGACGCATTCGTGAAGCAGGACGGCGGTTGGTTGTTTGCGGAGCGGCAGCTGTACGTCGACTGGACGGAAGATCGCGCTATCTCGTAATTGCCGGGTGCTGCCGCCGACGACGGTAGTAGATCAGATTGCCAGGGAGACTTCGTCGTAGCGCAGATATAATGCCAGCATGTATACACCCCAGGCTGGAATCTTCGCTCTAGGAACCTCCTCTCACATGTACTTGGAATTGGACCTTCACGACACGGAAAAATGTCAGGAGTTCGCTTCCACAATCTCGGCGATCCGCGAGCCACGGACCACCACCGGAGGAGTGAACTTCGTCATCGGCTTTCGTCCCGAGCTGTGGCGAAATATTGTTCCGCAGGACGCTCCTGCGGGTGTGCATGGCTTTAACGGGGAAATTCGGGGCACTGAGGGGTTTATCATGCCAAGCACACAGCATGACGCACTGGTATGGCTGTCTGGGAGCGCCCATGACGTGATATTCGACATGGCCCGCTCCGTGGTCCGTGACCTCGCCGGCCAAGCCTCGCTCGTTGATGAAACTTCGAGCTGGTCTTATCGGCACGATCGCGATCTAACCGGCTTCGTCGACGGTTCGGAGAATCCCACGCTACTTGATGCTCCTGCCGACGCGCTCCTGCCCGCCGGAGTTCCTGGTGCCGCCGGTTCGGTCCTCTTGCTTCAAAAGTGGAAGCACAAAGTAGTCGAGTGGGAGGCTCTTGCAGTCATTGAGCAGGAGCGCATTATGGGGCGCACCAAGCTCGACAGCATCGAACTTAAGGACAAACCAGCGGACTCGCATGTCGCTCGCACGGATCAGGACACGTTTGGGAACATCTTTCGTCGCAACATGCCGTACGGCAGTGTAGGCGACCACGGCACCATGTTTGTTGGATTCAGCGCAGATCAGAACCGCCTTTCCGGGATGCTAAATAGCATGGCGGGCTTGCTCACGGGTACGCGGGATGCGCTTACGCGCTTTTCTCAGCCGTTGACCGGGTCCTACTATTTTGTGCCGTCCGTCGAGAGTTTGCGGCGCTTGCGCGACAATCCGGCTCCGGGCTAGACACATCGCGGTGCAAGTCCCGCCGATGGGCGGTTACCGCTGTTCCCGGGTCTCCGCACACTGACATCGACGACGACGAAAACTCATTTATCAATGTACGCCGCCAATGACCGGGGTTCATGCCGACGATGCGGCGATGCGACGATGCGGCGATGCGGCGATGCGGCCACCGGTGTGGCATACGGCGCATGCCAGTCGACCGACAGCTCCTGGCCACACGAGCGCGCACATGAAATCGATCTCGATACGACCGAGAATCTGGCTGATCGGCGCTCGCTTATAAACGCTTACGAACCAGTTGATTATCGCGCGCATTCGAATCCCTCAGCCGAATGGTCATCACAGCGGGCGGCACAGTTGTCCTGTAATTGGCTCCAATTGGCGCGCAATTCACCGAAACTCAACCGTCACCGCTATTTCGATGCTGCGAAAGTCCGTTTGAGCACATATGCACCGGCCGCGGCTAGGGCTAAATAACCTACCCAATCAATACCCGCGTAATTCGATAAGACAAGCAACCCGTATCCCCCGCTTCCTAGGAGCGCCAACCCCAGTATTACGGGCAACGCGGGTGACTCCTGGTCAAAGAAGCGTGCAAATGGCCCCTCTGATCGATCAGCGCTCGACTGAGCCCGAGTGGGGATTACCTCCTGGAACAAATAGGAAACAATTGCAATTGCGGTGCCAATGAGCAAATAAGTCCCTGCGAGTCCCGTCGTTAATCGTGCAGTAAGCACAGTTCCCCTGCCAGTGTTGGTAAACAAAGTCGCAAATAGGTACACCGGAAATATGCCGATCATCCACGCTTGGACAATCCTGGATCTCAGGGCGAGGAGCGCTGGGCGCTGCAGGAGTACCGTTGTCGTCACAATCGCAGTGCTGAAACCCACTTGACGCTGCGAATCGTCGACCCACCAAAGAGCTGCAAGCGCCGCAACGGCAATTAGTAGCAATGCACCCATGAACCGATGACGAACTCGCGCGGCCACATCGAGCATCCAAATCTTCGCGATGACGATGCCAGCTATTTCGCCTGCACCCACTGCGCCCGTAGTTGCGATTCCGGCGGGAAGGCCGACGGCCCAAACGACGACGGCCGTCCATATCAGCATCAGCTGGTTACGCGCGAACGACAACCTTAACTTCTGGACAAAAGTGAGTCCTTCGGCAATGAAGACTGGGTAGGCGGCAACGGATGACCATACCAGAAGGCCGCCGCTCAAGATGAGTGACAGCACGACGACCGGCCAACCTCGACCCGCAATGCTGACCACAACGACACTTGCGACCGACGCCGGCAGCCAGCCCAGGCGAACCCACCGTGGAAGGGCCTTCCCTTCCAGGCGGCGCAGCACCAGAAGAATTGGCCAACTGAAAGCGTACACTTTGAGCAGCGCAAGGATGGGTCCGGCAAAGATCGCCGATAACAACGCGGTCCTCACCCACTCCTGCGCGATTACGCCATTGTTGCCGGCGATAAGGGTAGCCAGTAATGCAATCACGCTGAAGATGGGCATGGCCAACAATGCCCTTCTCGTGACATAAGGACGTCCGAAGATTCCCATCCATGTTGTTACCGACGCCTTGTCCAGCCATAGCGCGAGCGTGGGACGCGCCGGCACCGTCTTTTGTAGAAAATCGCGCACGGCTTGATCTACAAAGAAAACCTTTACGCGCCTGACTAGCCACGATGTCGGAGCGGGCCGACTCAA
>Ga0307476_10001540_pt1 | contig 13968 bp, 12 predicted proteins | sample atmos_gasesECM2C_2_FD_203314 | JGI IMG/M metagenome (GOLD analysis project Ga0307476, IMG submission 203314) | Hardwood forest soil microbial communities from Morgan-Monroe State Forest, Indiana, United States - atmos_gasesECM2C_05 | ecosystem: Environmental > Terrestrial > Soil > Temperate... | reverse complement strand
GATACCGTCGACCTGGATTTCGACGGCAAGAAAGAATTGGAGGAATTCCAGAAGCAGCCCTTGCACTACGAAAACCAGTTTGACGTGGCTTCCGGCCAATACACGCTGAAGGTTGTGTTCAGCTCCGGGAACGAAAGTTTTGGCAAGCTGCAACTGCCGCTGATCATCGACCCCTATGACGGCAAGCAGCTCAGCATGAGCGGTGTGGCGCTGAGCAACGAGATGCAACGAGTGGCCGATCTGTCGACGGGCCTCGACTCGGAATTGCTGGCGGACCGAAAACCACTGGTGGTGCAAGGCGTCCAGGTTGTGCCCTCGGCCTCCAACCGGTTTAAGAAAACCGACAATGCGGCGGTCTACGCGGAGATCTATGCACCGCTGCTGGCCGGACCCAATCCTCCGCAAATTGGGATCGAGCTCACGGTCGTCGATCGCAAGACCGGAGAGAAAAAATCGGACGTCGCCGCCCGGGCGCCGACGCAAGCCGGGAGTTCCGTCGTTGCCGTGGGACTTAAGCTGCCCGTGTCCGGGCTTGCTCCCGGCGGATATCGCGTGGAATTGCGGGCGCTGGACTCGGTGGGAAATGCAGCCAAGCCGCGTACCGCCGACTTCGAAGTGGAGTAGGTGTGACAGCAAACGCGTAGCCCCGGACGCCTCGTTCGGGCGTAGCAAGAAGGTTCTATTCAGTGACAGATTGCTGCTAAGGTCCCCGGATGAGACGTCCGGGGCTACGTGTTCATCGCTAGAGGCTCCCTTGCCGCACTTCATCCCGGGCTGTAGCATAGAGGCAGTCATCCTTTCTTCAGCATTCATCCCAGGAGGCTCTATGGCAACCGATCTCTTAACCGGTCCGACAATCATTGGCACGGCAACCCGGACCAAGGTTTATAAGAATTTTATCGATGGCGAATGGGTCGAGGCCTCGACCGGACAGACTTTCGAAAACCGCAACCCCGCCGATACGCGCGATGTGGTTGGCATCTTCCAGAGGTCGGGCAAGGCGGATGTGGATGCCGCCATCGCAGCCGCGAAGCAGGCGTTTGCCAGGTGGCGTCTGATTCCCGCACCCCGGCGCGCTGAAATTATTTATCGCGGCGCTGAGATGCTCTTCGAGCGCAAGGAAGATTTCGCCCGCGATATGACCCGCGAAATGGGCAAGATCCTCAAAGAGACTCGCGGCGATGTGCAAGAGGCTGTCGACACTGCCTATTACATGGCTGGCGAAGGCCGCCGCATGTTCGGACCGACTACGCCCTCGGAGTTGCCCAACAAGTTCGCCATGGCGGTGCGCCAGCCCATCGGCGTTTGCGGAATGATTACTCCATGGAACTTTCCCATGGCGATTCCGTCGTGGAAGCTTTTGCCGGCGCTGGTATGCGGGAACACTTGCGTGATCAAGCCCGCGCAGGATACCCCGCTTTCAACTTTCAATCTGGTGCGTGTGCTTTACGACGCCGGCCTGCCTCGAGGCGTTGTGAACATCGTGACCGGCTTTGGATCTGAAGTCGGCACGCCGATCACTGAGCACGCCGACGTGAAAGCGATTTCTTTGACCGGTTCGAGCGCGGTGGGGCGCATCGTAGGTACGACTGCAGCCAAGAGCTTCAAACATTGTTCGCTCGAACTCGGCGGTAAGAATCCCATGATCGTGCTCGAGGACGCCAACCTTGACCTCGCAATTGAAGGTGGACTGTGGGGTGGCTTCGGAACAACTGGCCAACGTTGCACCGCGACCAGCCGGATCATTGTGCAGAAAGGCATCTACGGGGAATTCGTGGAACGCTATGTCGAGCGCGCGAAAGCGCTCAAAGTGGGCAATGGCCTGGATGAAATGGTCGAGATGGGTCCGGCGATTAATGAGAATCAGCTTAAGACTGATCTCAGCTACGTCGACATTGGCAAGGCTGAGGGGGCTCGCTTGAAATGCGGTGGCAACCGGCTCGATAAAGGCGTTTATCAGTCTGGCTATTTCATGGAGCCGACGGTGTTCGTCGACGTCGACCGCAAAATGCGGATCGCACAGGAAGAAATCTTCGGGCCGGTGGTTTCGATTCTTGCCTGCGAAGACCTCGAAGATGCCATCGACATCGCCAATGGCATTGACTACGGATTGTCTTCCGCGCTCTACACCAAAGACGTGAACAAAGCTTTCGTCGCCATCCGCGACCTGCACGCTGGAATTACATATATCAATGCGCCCACGATTGGCGCGGAAGTGCACCTGCCGTTCGGTGGAGTGAAGGCTACCGGCAATGGTCATCGCGAGGGCGGTCTGGGCGCCATCGACTTCTTCAGCGAGTGGAAGTCGATTTACGTGGATTATTCCGACCGCTTGCAGAAGGCGCAGATTGACCGAGCGGACTGACATTATTACCACGGAGTCACAGAGTCACTGAGAAACCAAAAAGAAATTTAGCAGGCTCGGGCATTAAGACTTCTTGGGGTTCGTTTCTTTATGTTCTCTGTGACTCTGTGTCTCTGTGGTGCAGATCTTTCCCGGCAGACGGATTTTCCGTCCCGGAGCTGGAGCCATTCATGCCCGTCACTCAAAGCCGTGAAATTACTGCCGCCTCCCGTCTTGACAACGTTCGTTACGCCATTCGTGATCTTGTTTCCGTCGCCGATGACATCATCAAGCAAGGTCACAAGGTCATCCCGCTGAACATCGGCGATCCCAACGTTTTTGACTTTCAGACTCCGCCTCATATGATCGAGGCTGTGTACAAGGCGATGCGTGATGGCAAGAACGGCTACGCGCCATCGCCCGGAATCAAAGAGGCGCTGGACGCCATTCGCGGCGAGGCTGCGCGCAAGGGTATCACTTCGGTGCAGGATGTTTTCGTCACCAACGGTGTCAGCGAAACCGTCGACACCTGTCTGACCGCTCTGCTCAATCCCGGAGACGATCTGCTGACGCCATGCCCGGATTATCCGCTGTACTCGGCATTGCTGACCAAGCTTGGCATTCGGCTCAACACCTACTACCTGAATGAAGAGGATGGCTGGCAGCCGGAACTCGACGACATCAAGAAGAAGATTACGCCCCGCACCCGCGGCATTGTCCTCATCAATCCTAATAATCCGACAGGAGCGGTGTGCACGCGGGCCATGCTGCTGCAGATTGCCGAACTGGCGCGACAACACAACCTGATCATTTTTGCGGATGAAATTTACGACAAACTGATTCTCGACAGTGGTCAAACAAAGGATGACGAGCACATTGCCATAGCCGCGGTCGCGCCTGATGTACCAGTGGTGACGTTTGGCGGACTCTCGAAAAATTATCTGGTCCCCGGTTGGCGCATCGGATGGGGAATTGTTAGCGGCGAGGCGGCCACGGTGAAGCATTACGCCGAGGGCATCCAGCGGCTGCTGCGCGCGCGGTTATGCGCCAATCATCCCGAGCAGTATGCCATCCGGCCTGCGCTGGAAGGATCACAGGATCACCTGATCGAAGTCAGAAAAAAGCTTCGCAGCCGACGCGATCTGACGGTCAAGTGGTGCAACTCGACGGCGCGGGTAAGTTGCGTCTCGCCCCGCGGCGCGTTCTACGCCTATCCCTGCATCGATATTCCCGAAGGCGATGATGTGTTTGTGAAGGAACTTATTCTGCAGAAGCACGTCATGGTGGTGCACGGCTCCGGCTTCGGTCAGAAGCCCGGAACCAACCATTTTCGAATTGTCTTTCTGCCGGACGAGAAGACGCTGTCGAAGGCCTACGCAGCGATTGGAGATTTCATCAGCAGCAGATACCGGTAGCAGCGATTTCAGTCTGGCAAAGGGTGGCCCACTTCTAAAAATTGGATCATCGGCCACTGCCGACTGGAAATAGTCGATGGCTTTGAGATAGCCTGCCTCGCTAGGCAGATTCCAGAAGTACCGTCCTTTAAGGTAGCTCTCGCGAGCTTGAGGAGTGACGACGGCCGAGATCGCCAGCTGCTGCGGCACGGGTTGGGCGGTTTGCTTCTGTATTTGTGTAGCGATAGTTCGAGAGCCTTCGTCTTGCAGCGCGACCAGATCGCGCAGGTCCCGTTCGTAGGACTCCGCCCAGATGTGTTGATCGGTTGCGGCGCGCACCAGTTGGGCGTAATCCGAACTCGATCCCTCGAGCGCAGGACCGCCTCAAAAGAGATGGCGCTCCCGCATTAAAGCTCGACCAGGCCCCGTGAGTCCGCTTGAGATAGGCCTACGAGTAAAATTCCGAGAGGGTTTCAACTACAGATTTCTGCTCCGCTTCCGTCAGTTCCGGAAACATGGGTAGCGCGAGCACTTCGTCAGCGGCACGTTCTGATTCTGGCAAGTCTCCGGCGCTGTACCCCAAATAAGCAAAACAAGGTTGCAGGTGCAGCGGCAGGGGATAGTAAACTTCGGTGCCGATTTTTCTGTCCTGAAGAAACTTGCGCAGTTCATCGCGGCGATGAGCGCGGATTACATATTGGTGGAAGACGTGAAATGCGTGCGGCGACGTGTGCAGGGGTCGGACCGGCGAATTACTCCTCTGCGACGCTAGCCCGGCCGCGCCCAGCAAATGATCGTAGATTGCCGCACGTTGCCGGCGCTGCTGGTTCCAAGCTTCGACATGAGGCAATTTTACGCGAAGGATAGCGGCCTGAATTGCGTCCATGCGGCAGTTCCATCCAAATTCTTCGTGATGGTAGCGGCGCGGGCTGCCGTGATTGCGCAGGTTCCGCATGTGCTCAGCCACATTCAAATCGGAGGTGGTTACCAGCCCGGCATCACCGTAGGCGCTCAGGTTCTTGGTGGGATAAAAACTGAACGTCGCCACCGCTCCCAATGAGCCCGCTCTCCGGCCTCGCCATTTCGCTCCAATCGCCTGCGCCGCGTCTTCGATGATAGGCAACTGGAATTCATCCGCAATTCGCTGCAATTCGTCCATGTCGGCGCACTGTCCATAAAGATGTACCGGCAGCAGGGCTCGGATCTTATACGCACCTCCTCCACGGAGTCGCGCCTTCACTAGTTCGGGATTCACATTGAGCGTGTCGGGGTCCACATCGACCAGCACCGGACGCGCCCCAGCGCGCACAATAGCGCTCGCCGAGGCGAAGAAGCTGAAGGAAGTAGTGATGACCGCGTCTCCGGCCCGAACGCCAGCAGCCAGCAATGCCAGCCAGAGTGCGTCGGTGCCTGAGGCGCAACCCACGGCCGCGCTCGCGCCGGTGAAGGCGGCGACTTCGCGTTCCAGGGCCTCGACCTCCGCCCCTAGAATGAATTGCTGCGAGGCGCAGACCCGCTCCACGGCTGCCAGTACTTCCTCGCGAATCTGCAGATATTGCCGCTGCAGATCGAGCAAGGGGATGGGATCAAACTTTCTCGTCGAGGATTGAGGCGTGCGCCGCTTTGCAGTAGAAGACTGGGTCACGGGAAACAGCGATTCTAACACTCTGCATCGATGCGAGGTAGCGTTGGAAGGGGTGAGTTATTATCGAGCGCTTCGCGCCATTGGCAGAGTGATTGAAGCAATGCTCCTAATTGGATTTGCCCAAAGCTTCCTGGCGGCTCGGCAAGGTTTCTGATTGCACGCTCCAGCACTGATCGCATGCCCACCCGGTTTCCCGTGGAATAGTGGTGAAAGGCCACGGCAACCTGCACCAGTCCTTGAAGAAACTTTTTGTTTTCTGGCGGTGCGGCGCGCCAGACGTCTTCGAGCGCTTCGTGGGCGTCGAAAAATTTGGCTTTGTTGAAAAGGCCAATTCCGTGCAGGTACGTATCGGAATCCACCCTTCATTGTGGCACAGGCGGGTGGGATCGCAGTACGGAGACGTAGCAAGCTACGTCTCTACGATTGTTTATCGGCCGAAAATCACGTAGTGATAGCTGGTCGCCATGAAAAACAACAGGGGCACGGACAGAAAGAAATTCGTTCGCGACGCCAGGAAAGCCTGACGAGCGAGAACGGCGGCGTTGGCTGGCGGAGTTCCGGCCAGGGTGCCTCGAATAATTTTCTTTTGATTCGGCCAGATGATGCCCCAGACGTTGAACAGCATGATAATGCCGAAGCCGCCGCCTACACCGATGGAGAGCACGTGGTTATCGTCCTGTCCCACGGGTGTGTAGTTCACAAACAGCCAGGCGGCCAAGATGGCGACCACGGTGGTGATGGCGCCGAGAACATATCCGCTGGGCGCTTTTTTGATAACGGCAAAAAGAATTCCCCAAGCCGCGATCCACACCAGCCAGAACAAACCAATCGTGCTCAAAGGACTGACCCCCATGCGGGCGGCGTCGGGTCCAACGTACATTTGCCCCCAATACCAGAAGCCAAGGAAAACCGTGAGCAGCGCGCTCCAGCGAAACCAGTTCAGGGCGGGCAAGGTCAGATATTGAAATACCTTGGGCTTCATGGCGGCGTCGACCTGCTTCATAAAGGGCACATTGACCAGGTTGAAAAAGTAAAGCAATCCCACCCAGAGGATGCCGGCAATGATGTGAAACCAGCGCAGAATAAGTGCGAAGGCTTCTGTGCCAGTGTGGGTGGGCATTACGTATGAGGCTGCGAAAGTATGCATCGATATCCCCCGCCAGCGGTAAAGTGCGCGACCCAATTGCGACGTCAAAAATCGAAGTGCTGGTTCCATCTGACTTACAGCGCACGAATGGTTGCATTTTGCCGCTCCTGTGTCAACCAGGATGAGAGATGCAAATCGCCTGCTTGAAAAGTCGGAGGCGAGGCCGTATTGTACGGAGTGTCGCTTTGGGTGCGCCGGCGGAGCGGATGGGCGCTCGTGCATCCCAGGCTGTCCCCCTGTTCCTCAGTGCCGTGCAGGTTGCGGCCCGGGGAGCTGACCCTGTGCAAGTTCACAAAGCTTTCGCGATTGAGAAAGCTAAGGAGATCGGCATGGAAAACAAGCCGGCGCAGAACATTCAGGATACCTTCCTCAACACCGCCCGCAAAGAACGATTGAATATCACCATCTACCTCTTGAGCGGCGTCAAACTGACCGGACGCATCCGTTCGTTTGACAAATATTCGGTAGTGCTCGAGACCAATAATCAGGAGCAGTTAATCTTCAAACATGCCATTTCGACGGTGGCGATGGGAAGGGTGTCCCATAGCCACGGCGATAAGCCCGCCATGGTTCCGTCTCCCAGCCCCGCTACCGAGGCTGGCCCGGCTCCGAGTGCGTCTGGTACGGACGGATAGGTAGTTCATCTTTGAGTAGTTCAGAGTCAACAGTGTCAGGCAAGACCGGGCGAGGCCGACGGGCTTTGGTTTCGACCGCCGATCGCGGTCCGACGGAACGGGCGTTCCTGGTCGGAATCGACTATCGCGTACGCTCGCGAGTGGGTCCGGCGGCGAACCCGAAAGGCTCGCTGACTGCCGCCGCGCAGGCGGCGCGAGACGGCGCCAGCAGTGTGCCCGGAGCGTCGAAGGCGCCTCGGATTCCAGAATTCAGCGCGGAAGAATCGCTGGACGAACTGCGTTCTCTCGCAACCAGCGCGGGGGCGCAAATTGCCGGCGAGTTCTTGCAGCATCGCGACAAGCTCGATCCGGCTACGCTGATCGGCAAGGGCAAGTTGGAAGAGATTGCGGGGGCGGCCGCCTCGGTTTCTGCGGATCTGCTTCTGTTCGATCACGACCTCACCGCATCCCAGCAGCGCAACATCGAGAAAGTTGTCAACATCCGGGTGATTGATCGCACTCAGCTCATCCTCGACATTTTTGCCAAACACGCCCGAACCCGGGAAGGCCAGTTGCAGGTGGAGTTGGCGCAACTCGAGTACATGTTGCCGCGCCTGGGAGGCCGCGGAATTGAAATGTCGCAACTGGGCGGCGGCATTGGCACGCGCGGTCCGGGTGAAACCCAACTCGAAACCGACCGCCGTAAAATCTATCGTCGAATACGACACGTTAAGCAGCAAATTGAAAGCGTCCGCCGCATTCGCACGCAACAACGGCAGCGGCGCGAATCGGTTCCGGTGGCGCTGATCGCTTTGGTGGGCTACACCAACGCCGGGAAATCCACGTTGTTCAACGCGCTGACTCAGGCTGCTGTGCTCGAATCGCCGAAAATGTTTGCCACGCTGGATCCCACCATTCGGGGAATTACTCTACCTTCCCGTCGCCAGGTATTACTCTCTGACACTGTTGGATTTATTCGCAACCTGCCGCACACCCTGGTTTCTGCATTCCGAGCCACCCTGGAAGAGGTGCAGCGCGCGGAACTCATCTTGCAAGTTTCCGACGCCAGCAGTCCGCTTTCAGCCGAGCAAGATGCGCAAGTGGAAAAGGTGCTGAAGGAACTGGAGGCGGAAAAGAAACCGCGGCTAAGAGTCATGAATAAGATTGATCTCCTGCCTCCCCGGCAGCGCGATAGCTTGCGGGACGACACCGGGACAGTCCACCTCTCGGCTGCGAAAGGCATCGGCATGACCACGCTACTCGACCGGATTGATCAGATGCTCCAGGGAGATGCTCTGAGCCGCATCCACTTGCGCGTGCCGCAGAAAGAAGGAAAGACGCTAGCGCTGCTCGAAGCCCGAGCCCGGATTTATTCACGCAAGTACAAAGATGGGCTCGTGGAATTGGAAGTCGAAGCACCAGAGTCCGTGGTGAGAAGAGTAAGAGAGTGGGTGGCGCCCTGACCACGCAGTTCGCCTTGAAGAGCTAGCCGACTTGCCTTATAGTAAATATCAATGCAGGGAGAACCTGCAGTATCTTAAAGAAACTTTAGAGGTTTATATGAAAACTAAGATTGAACAAGTAGAGCCGCAGTTTGCACAAAAGTTAGACAACCCTTTCAAGAACATTCTGCAAGAGCTTCGTTACCCCGTTCCTCCCGGCTACCGTCTTCGCGTTTCGCTGTTAGATGCCAATGGACGAAAGAAACGCAGTGATGCATCCGCAGACAACTGGTCCCCCCAATCTGGCCGGATTGAGATTAGATTCGAGCCGGCACCGGAAGAACAGAACGTCGCGGCTGCCGAAGGCTCCAGCAGAGTCGCCAGCAACTCCAACCCGCAGCCCCAGAGCTCTCCGGAGGGTTTTTCTGGCCCGAATACTTTTGTGACTAAGCTCGAGATCGAATTGCTGAAGGCTCTGGAGCGTGCGGAATCCACGCCTGGTTGGAAGTTTGTCTCGTTGAAGAAATTTCGCGACGGTCTTACATCCGAAGCGATTGCGCCTGGTGACTTCCAGCCCACCGATGTTCACTGGCAGGAGGCGATTCGGAATGCCATCGAGAAGAGGTTGATCCTCACTAGCAAAGTGCCAAACCCAAAGTCCCCTCAGTTTCCGGTGACTAGCATCCGCTTAAATCGCCTGATGCCTGAGGTACAAGTGGCGCTGGGGCTCCCCAAGGGAGACTTGGATTTCCATCCGATCCACATCAAAGGTGAGCCGCTATCCGCCACTATTCTCCGCGAGAGGCGCTGAGAATTGGCCCTTTATTATTTAGAAACGAGCGCCCTTGTCAAGCTGTATGTGTTTGAGCTTGGCACCGAACGAGTGCTTGGTCTCGCAGCCGGCGACGCGAACCGATTCGCCATCCTGTCTCTTGCGCAGGTGGAGTTTCGAGCCGCGATACGGCGGCGGCAGCGTAATGGTGAGATTCCGGATTACGCCGCAGACGAAATGATTGAGGCCTTCAGACGCCATGCGGAGGGCAGGTTTCTCATACAGTCGTTCTCGGACTCCGTGCTAGACGTTGCGTTGGCGCTGGTCGATAGCTACGCTTTGAAGGGATATGACGCCGTGCAACTAGCGGGCTATTTACTGCTGCGTTCAGTTTCTGGGGTCGAGGGATCTACTTTCGTTTGCGCGGACCATGCTCTCCTATCAGCGGCGCGGAACGAAGGCTGCCCGATTCTGGATCCTTGTTCGCCCTGAGGGGCCGTACTCGTAGCAAATTTAAATGGGCCGGCAACCAAGAAGCGGTGACAGTCCTTGGCTATCGGCCCATTCGATCCTGAATTGGATCGGAGGTGATACTTCTATGCTAGACCCGCTATCCTAGAAGTCAAGTATTCTTTCCTCGATTCCACTGAAAAGGCTTGACAACTGCCCGAAAATGCGTTCTGGGAAATCCCGCTTGTCTCGTTCTGGGACACCGACCGCGTTGACACTAAGCCTTGCAGGATGTTAGGTTTGATGGTTTCTTAAGCCCTCTTTCGCTAGAGCTGTCAGGCACAAGACTTTTATCAAACTCAAGACATGGACGAGACACTCAAACAAGTAGGGGAATTACTGCTCGGATCCATACCGACCATTATCTTTATGGTTCTGCTGTATGGACTCTACACCGTGCTTGTCCACAAACCGCTGGTGAAGGTGCTGGCCGAGCGGCGGGACAAGACCGAAGGAGCGGTCGAGAAGGCGCGCGCCGATATTGCCGCGGCCGAGGCGCGAACTGCGGAATACGAGCAGCGCCTGCGCGAAGCTCGCATGACTGTGTTCAAGCATCAGGAGGCACTTCGCCAGCAGGCGCTGCAGGCACGAGCGGCGGCCCTGGCTGATGCGCGGAAGAAAGCGCAGGCCCAGGTCGAACAGGCGCGCGCCGCCATTGAGAAAGACAAAATTGCAGCGCAAGCTGGTCTGCAGGCGGAGAGCGGGAAACTCGCCGCCGAAATCATCCGAATTGTTTTGCAGCCCGGGACGGCGCCGGCTTCGGCAGGTGGTGGGCGATGAGACCAGAGCTAGCTCCGAAAAATCTGCGCGCTGCCGGGAGAACGCGGAAGTTCCTGCTGCCTTTTGCAGTTGCCGCATTGTTGTTGTTAAGTTGGTCGGCCTTCGCAGGGCATGCCGTCGGGCAGGAACCATCCTCCGCCAAACCCGGCCAGCAATCTAGCAAGCGCCCTCACGGGAATTCGCTGAGCCAGGAACTGGTGAAAGAAACTCGTGAGGCCGCTGGAGAAGATGATGCATCACAGTTCAAACACTCTTCGTCGGTTCAGTGGGTGGCTAAGCTTACCGGCTTGAATCTGGAGCACGCGTACCTGCTTTGTGTGTTGTTGAATTTTGTGGTAATTGCCGGCGCCATCTTCTGGCTATCGAAAAAGACTCTGCCGGGATTGTTCCGCAATCGCACCCTTTCAATTCAAAAGGCAATGGAAGAAGCACGCAAAGCCAGTGAAGACGCTAACCGGCGCCTGGCGGATATTGAGGCAAGGCTTTCCAAGCTGGATGCGGAAATCGGAGGAATGCGAGCCGCTGCCGAAAAGGAAGCCGCCGCGGAGGAACAGAGGATTAAAGCTGCGGCGGAGGAAGATGCGCGCAAAATCGTGGAGTCCGCGGAGCAGGAAATCACCGCAGCGGCCAAGTCGGCGCGGCGCGAATTAACCTCCTACGCTGCGGACCTCGCAGTATCGCTGGCGAAAAAACAGATTCATGTGGATGCGGCTACCGATCAAGCATTGTTACGCGGCTTCGCCCAGGAGCTCTCGGCCAATGGCGGCGAGACGCGGAAAGGCGGGCGATAACCGTGGCTTCCGTGACCAGCACCTACGCCCGCGCATTCGCCGACGCTGTCTTTGACGGCCATCACGATCCCGGGAAGACCTTGCAGGAGGCGCAATCTGTGGCCGAGTTGGTCGCCGGGAGCAAGGAGTTGCGGGAGGTTTGGGAGACGCCATCGATTACCGCGGAACAGAAACGGGCGGTGCTGGATGCGATCGTTGTGCGCCAGGGAATCTCCCGGACGGTACGGAATTTTGTCGCCGTGCTGATCGATCACCGGCGCATAAATTTCCTGGGCCCGATCGTGAAACAGTTTGAGCAGGAATTAGACCAGCGTATGGGATTCGCGGAAGCGGAAATCACCAGCGCCCACGAACTCAATCAGAACGACCGGCGCATGCTCGAAGCCCAAATGGAAAAGTTGACCGGGAAAAAAGTGCGAGCCCGCTATTCCCGCGATGAGTCAATTCTCGGCGGAGCCATCGTCAAGATCGGCAGCACAATTTACGACGGCTCGGTGAAGGGACAATTAGAGAGGATAAGACAAGCTATTACCAATTAGCCAAACCTTTGCGTAGTTTCCGCCTGTAACTGACGGACTAATTGCTAATCGCTAACTGCTAATTGCGAGAAAACGAACCTTATGGCCCAAATCAAAGCAAACGAGATCACGCAGCTGATCCGGCAACAAATCGAGAACTACGAATCCAAGATTGCGGTCGACGAAGTCGGTACTGTCGTCACCTTGGGCGACGGCATTGCCCGGGTACACGGCCTCGACAAAGTCATGGCCGGAGAGTTGCTTGCCTTCCCTCATGACGTTGCCGGTATCGCCATGAACCTGGAAGAAGACCAGGTCGGAGTCGTTCTGCTCGGCGAATACACTGAAATCAAGGAGGGTGATGAGGTCAAGCGAACGGGGCGCATCATGAGCGTGCCCGTGGGCGACGCCTTGATCGGCCGCGTGGTGAATTCGCTCGGGCAGCCCATCGACGACAAGGGGCCCATTGCCACCGACAAGTTCATCGCACTGGAACGTCTCGCGCCGGGAGTCATCGACCGGCAACCGGTCCGCGAGCCCATGGCTACTGGCCTGAAAGCCATCGACAGCATGATTCCGATTGGCCGAGGCCAGCGCGAGTTGATTATCGGCGACCGTCAAACCGGCAAGACCGCCGTCGCCCTCGATACCATCATCAACAACAAAGGCAACAATTTAATTTGCATTTACAACGCCGTCGGGCAGAAGCGGTCTTCGATCGCGCAGGTGGTGAAGATTCTGACCGACTACGGCGCCATGGATTACACCATCGTCGTGGCGGCGTCTGCCTCCGAGCCCGCGCCCATGCAATATATTTCGCCTTACGCCGCCTGCGCGATGGGCGAATTTTTCCGCGATAACGGAAAGCACGCACTGGTGATTTACGACGATCTCTCCAAGCACGCAGCCTCGTATCGCGAAATCTCGCTACTGTTGCGGCGTCCGCCAGGCCGCGAAGCGTATCCCGGCGATGTTTTTTATCTCCACTCGCGCTTGCTGGAACGCGCTGCCAAAGTCAGCGACAAAAAAGGAGGAGGCTCACTCACGGCCTTGCCGATCATTGAAACCCAGGCGGGCGACGTTTCGGCCTACATCCCGACCAACGTGATTTCGATTACTGATGGGCAGATCTTCCTGGAAACGGATTTGTTCAATAGCGGCGTACGGCCGGCGGTGAACGTCGGCATTTCCGTAAGCCGCGTGGGCGGCAGCGCTCAGATCAAGGCCATGCGGCAGGTGGCTGGAAGCATGAAACTCGATCTCGCACAGTATCGCGAACTCGCAGCCTTCGCGCAGTTTGGCAGCGATCTCGACAAAGCCACGCAGAACCAGCTCAACCGCGGACAGCGTCTGGTCGAAGTCCTTAAGCAAAAACAGTTTTCGCCATTGCCCTTCTCCAAACAGATTCTGATCATCTATGCCGGCACAAACGGGTTTCTCGACGACCTCCCAGTAGACCAGGTGCGGGACTTCGAAGCCGAGCTATACAAATACGTAGACGCGACCAATCCTGGCGTGCTGCGCACCATCATGGAAAAAAAGATTCTGGACGATAACTTGAAAGCCGAGTTAAGCAAAATAATCAAAGAGTGCAAAGAAACATTCGTGACAGAGAGACAAGCGGTAGCGAAGTGACTCTGTAGAGACGTAGCTCGCTACGTCTCCACAGAAAAGTAAGGCATGGCCAACATTCTCGATATTCGGCGCCGTATCCGCAGCGTGACTAACACGCGGCAGATCACCAAGGCCATGAAGATGGTTTCGGCGGCGAAGCTCCGCCGTGCGCAGGAGCGCGCTCTGGCCGCGCGACCCTATGCGCAAATGCTGACCAACGTGTTGAAGTCGCTGGTGTCGCGAGCCGAAATCTATGATCCGGATACGGGCGAGCCGAAGCATCCCCTGTTAGCGCAGCGCCCGGAAAATAACATTCTGCTGCTTGTGGTCACGGGTGACAAGGGTCTCGCCGGCGCTTTCAATACCAATATTCTGAAAGCGGCGTCGCGCTTCCTGG
>Ga0307476_10001539_pt1 | contig 13976 bp, 7 predicted proteins | sample atmos_gasesECM2C_2_FD_203314 | JGI IMG/M metagenome (GOLD analysis project Ga0307476, IMG submission 203314) | Hardwood forest soil microbial communities from Morgan-Monroe State Forest, Indiana, United States - atmos_gasesECM2C_05 | ecosystem: Environmental > Terrestrial > Soil > Temperate... | reverse complement strand
GATCGCGGTGCCGGTCAACACCAGCAGCCGGAGAATTGCCTGATATTCCCCGGTCGAACCATCACACCAGTGAACCCGATCGGGCTTGCACATGTCTGCAGCTTCTTCGACCCAGCGCTCCAGCTTTGCGTGCCGAGGGCTACGCGAGGCTGCCTCAACTTCTATCGTGATCGTGGCCATGGTGGTTGCTGTCTCCCGGTAAAATGAAACGCGCAATACGCTATCCCTGGCGAAATGCAGAGGACCTCGCAAGCGCCGCTGCGGGGTATGAGGACGGTTTGTTCTCCGCCAGGCACAACCCTATATTCTCTCGCACTTGCGGGGATTATTCCAGCGACTGATTCAGCCGCAACCTTAATGTTGGGAGGAATCCAGCAACTCCTTCAGATATTGTTGCCAAAGCACAGCCCAGGTATGAGAACCGTGTCCATGGCTCTGTTCGGAGACAGGAAGCAGGACAAAGCGGCCCTTCTTCACTCGGTTGATCTCGCGTTCCGCAATTCCGAGCTCCGGAGGGTTGATGAAATCATCGGCTGAATTCACGAACATTACTGGCGCCGTTATTCTCTCCAGCTGCGGCGAGGGATCGTAATTCCACGAAGCACTCATCGCGTAAAGCAGGTCGTTACCATCGTGGCTGGCAGAAAACTGTTTCGCGAATTCCGCAATCGCTGCATCGGTTGCTTCGCGGGAGGGAAGGTTTTTCTGCATCTGCAGCGCTGAACCCGCGGCTATGTAGAACATCTCTGCCGCCACTTTCAGCCCCGACCAGGGCTCGCTGGTATAGTCGCCTTTCTGCCAGCCGGGGTCGTCGCGAATCCCGTCGATCACCATTTTGCGCCAGGCACGGTTCCGTCCAGCGATCGGTGCTGGCTGGCAAGCCAGGGGCATGAGTGCGTCCATGAAGTCGGGATAGGTTTCGCCCCAAATCCAGGAATGCATGCATCCCATCGAGGTCCCCAGGATGAGACGCAGATGGTTTACGCCCATTCCTTTTTGCAGCAGCTCATGTTGCGCTGCAACCATGTCGTCATAGTCATACTGGGGAAAATGGGCGTGCATCCCATCGCTGGGCTTGCTGGATTTTCCGTGACCAATGTTATCCGGCAGAATGACGTAGTACCGCGTGACGTCGAGGAGCTGTCCCGGCCCAAACAATACCCCGGCAAACTGTGGCGCCAGGAATTGACCGCCCGCACCAGTCGTACCATGCAAAAGCAGCACGGCATTTGTAACCCGGCCGTTCGCATCCCGGACCGGACTACCGAAAGTTGCATAGTGCATTCGCAACTCAGGCAGCGTTTCGCCTGACTTGAAATGGAAATTGGGAGAAACGTAGTCGCCTTCTTTCGGGGCGGGCCACTGGCCCGGCTGCTGACCGAACACAGCTGATACCCGGGAAAGCAAAAGCAGTACTACTACGAGCCGGGCAGCTCGAATGCAACCGTGCATATTCGCACCTCGTCGCGAGGCAGAGTATCACATGAATAGGGCAGCTCTCGAACCACCGACCTCACCGGTGGTCGATGCAGACCGCATCTTGCCATCAGCAAAAGGGGAGATGCTCATCGTTTTTGTTTTTGAGCGCCGGAAGAAACAGCCGCAGAATCTTCCTTGCCCTGCTCCTCAGAATTCGAAGCCGCAGAAATCGAAGTCCCACCGGGCGGAGCCGTCATTTCCATCGCCCAGATTCCTGCCGGCCGCATGTACATTGAGGCGCGAAAGTTTCCTGTGATGTCGTAGGCTTCAGGCGTCCTGAACCAGTATCCCTTCGTTTCGTACACAACATGGTACACGCCCCAGGCAGTACGGTAGCCTTCTTCTTTCATTGCGTCGCTCAACATCAGAGCAGCGATGCTGAAGGTTGCACCGGTCCAGACTTCGCCCGCCTGCTCATTGTCGCTTTTTCGTATGATGCCGCCATCCGCTGTCATGCCGCTTACGGCACCCATCTCGCCGTTCGCGAACTTCATGACGTTGAAGTCAAAAACTTTCTTAAGCGCCTTGCGTTGCATTTCCGGCGGAACCAGATTCCCCAGTCCAGTCATATTCGCGTACCACTGTCCGGCAAGCTGCTCAGCCTGGATATCGTCCCTGTATTCGCTTTGGGTGTCGTAGAGGAAGTATTCTCCGTTCCACAGTTTCTTGATATAACTCGCCTGTCCTCGGGTAAACAGTTCGTGGTATCTTGACGCGCTACCCGTATCGCCGAGCAACCGGCCCATTTCTTCAGCGGCACGCAGGGCGGCCAGCCATAGCCCTCCACAGTAGGCGCTTTCTCCTCGCACCACCCATTCGTCGTAGGTTTGATCGGGATAACCATCATTCTGGGGGATGCCGTCGCCGCTACTGGCAAACTGACTCACATAAGCCAGCGCCTCCATTACCGAAGGCCAGGTGTATCGCAGAAAAGCAGTATCCTTGCTCCCGGTAAAGACAAAGTCTCGATAGACCATCAACACGAATTTCGGATTCAGATCCTTCCAGCCATTCGTATCCTGCCAGCTGAATTGGTTGACCAGGATAAAGGGGTCTTCCTTCGGAACTCCGAGATCGTGTGGAACAGCGCCCTTGGCCTTGCGCGTCCGGAACTGGTCTTTGCCAGTCTGTTGCGATTTCCATACCCACATATATTTGTCGTCGATCTGGGTGGGAACAGTGTCGGCAAACTGACGCATCACCTGTTTGTCCAGGTCAGGCCAAAACTTGACCAACGGTAACGATCCGTAGAATAAAACGTCCAGGGTGTTGTAGTACGAGTAGTCAAAGCATTCGAGAAAGCCGAACGTCGACTGCGTGCCTTTAGGCGAGTCCACCGGACGTCCCCAGAGTGAACCGCCATCAGCCAACACGTACAATTCGTTGAATAGGGCGCCGCGATACCAGAGCGGCTTGCTTTCATCCGTCACGTACGGCGCCTGCCAGGAGTCGATCGCGTCGCTCCATTGCGCTGCATTCGTCAATCCGTCGGCGGCGATTTTCCAGGCGTTGGTTCCACTGGTGCCGTAGAAATCAGTGTAGCGCCGGTACCATTTACGGCCAAATCCGAACTCAACGACCGGCAAGTCCCAGGAAACGACCATCGGGACGATGCGGCTTTCACCCGGCTTGAGGGTGAAACTGATCGCGATCGCGCCGGCAAGATCTTCTCCGCTGCTGACCCACTGCCGATCGTTATTTCCGAGCCTGCCATCTTTAGAAAAAGGCGCCCACACTTCATCCCCATCCGCGTCCGGCAAGTACGTGGTTTGGTAGCTAACTTCGACGCCTGGAGACTCCAACGACGCAATCGCCATCTGCCCGTCCCATTCATCGGTAACGGTTGAGCCGATGCGATGGCGATCGAAAACGATACCCTTTAGGGATACGCCGGCCCGCGACTCCGCCACGAACCGGTTGCAGTTGCCTTCACTGAGGTGCTCGCCGAAATTGCTGGAAACTCCACGCGACCAGCCGACCATATTTGTCCACGACAACAAAACCGATACGTGAACCGTCTGGCTTGTGGGATTGTTGGCATGCCAGCGATAAACTGCGACTGGATAGCTGGTTTCACGATAATTGTTCGGAAGGATGGGAGAAAACTGTTCCAAAGTGACGTGCGCGGGAAACTTGTTCCAGCGGTACTCGTACCAGGACTTGGGATAAAGGGAATAGTAGTTACCCGCTCCCACGGGATAATCCCACTTCCAGGTGTTCAACGAATGCGCGGTCGGGTGATCGGTAGATAAGACTTGAGCGACGCCTTCCTTCGATCCTTCAGTCTGTTGATACATTGCGAATTGATTGGCGTAAAGGGTCTGATATTTGTGAACGCCCGTCTTGAGATGCCATCGCGAAAAATTCCCCGCGAACGTTCGGGAAAATGTGCCAGATCCGAATCCGCCCACCGGCGCGCCCTGCCAATAGCCGTCGTCGATGACTTGAAGATTGGCTTTCCTGGTGCCCGGAGCGCTTAACGGCTCGCCGATTCCTCTCTTCCAGGCGGCTTTAGGAATGGAGTCTGCCCCATAGACGAAACCGGGTAACAGTCCCGCGAAAAAGCACAGACCCGCTGCATAACCGAGCCGTCGCTTCATAAGTTCCTCCGCAGAATCAGGTTCTCGCAAAACTTCAGATGAAGATTAGGAGCTCTACAAAATCGTTATTGTTATAACACGAACTTCTCCTGCCAAAAAAACGTTGGGGGACCGTGGAGGGGCATCTGAAGGTAAAGGGCGAGATTCGCGTTCCGGTAGGAACTCTCCCCATCTGATATAAAGACCTTCTGACCGGTCAAGGTCTTTCGCCGTGATTCAAACTGATCGGAGACGATCTCAACTATGGGCCAAGTAAGAAAGCCCCGCCCCAAGCCGGCAGTGGTCACGCTGAAAATGGTTGCGCAACAGGTCGGGCTGACGCCTGGCACAGTTTCCGCAGTGTTGAACGACGCACCGTCTGCCCATTCCATTCCGCAGAGCACCAAAAATCGGATTCATGCCGCTGCGAAAGCACTGGATTATCGCCCTAATTTTTTCGCCCGTAGCCTGCGCAACAAGCGTACCTACATGATTGGAGTGATCGCGGAGGAGATTGGGGATTCTTATGGCTCCATGGTGATCAGCGGGATCGAAGAATATCTTAGGGAAAGAGATTATTTCTTTCTTACCGTCGTTCACCGCCACAATCCTGAATTACTGAATCGATACTCTCAGCTTCTGATGCAGCGGGGTGTCGAAGGCTTTATTACCGTGGACATGAAATTGACTGGGGCGCTCTTGTTGCCCACCGTAGCTGTCCCTGGACACCAGAATTTTCCCGGCGTTACCAACATTGTGCTGGATCATCGGCAGGCCGCTCGCTCCGCGCTCAATCACCTGCTGCAACTGGGACACAAGGACATCGCGTTCATGAAAGGACAGTCCTTCAGTTCAGATTCCGAGGACCGCTGGCAAGCCATCTGCCAAGTCGCCGAAGATCTGAAGATCAAAATAAGGCCCGAGCTTACCGTGCAGATCGACATCGACGACCCCACCCCGCAACTCGGCTATCCCTTTGCCAAACAGCTTCTTGAGCGCAAACTTCCGTTCACTGCGCTCTTTGCCTACAATGATATTTCTGCCCTGGGAGCGATGCGAGCCTTCCAGGAGGCGGGACTGCGGGTCCCGCACGATATCTCGGTGATTGGATTCGATGACATCCAGGGCGCTGCCTTCAGCAATCCGGGGTTAACCACCATACGGCAACCCCTGGCCGACATGGGGCGCCTCGCAGCGCAAACTTTGCTTTCCCGAATCGAAGGCGCAACCGATTGCCCGGCAGAAATCCCGATCGAACCGCTACTCGTGGTGCGGCAATCAACAGCTCCTCCTCTTCCGCCTCTCTCCGGCGTCGGGTCTTAACCTTTATCAAGACAAGAAATGAGCATCTCCCCTCGGGGACTTGGGTGCGTATTCTGTACGCTAGGGATACCATGCGGCCGGCACTATCGCACACCGATTCCGCCTCTTCCACGAATGAGGCAGCTCACGCTGCCTTCGTTCCGATTGGAATGGTCACGGTACTTCTCGGTCCGCTTTTGCCAATCCTGTCGGCCCGTTGGGCGCTCAACTATGCGCAAGCCGGCACCCTTTTCACGGCGCAGTTCCTCGGAGCGACCATAGGAACTGGGCTTTCTGGCCTCATTGTTTCGCGCTGGGGATATCGATTCGCGATCCTCACGGGCCTTTTTGCGATGGTCATTGGCGTGGGCAGCCTGCCGTTCAGTGCGCGCTTCCCAGGGCTGATTTGCATTTTCGCTTACGGGATTGGTCTCGGACTTTCGATCCCGGCCGCCAACTTGCTGGTCGCGGCGATGAACGCCGACCGGCGCAGCGCTGCCCTCAGTCTGCTTAATTTCTCATGGAGTGTAGGCGCTGTAGCTTGCCCTTTTATCGTGGCTGTAGCGGTCAAAGTCGATCAGATTCGACTGTTCCTGGTGGCGCTTGCTGGATTCCTGCTGTTGGTGCTGCTGGCGATCGCAAGCCTGCGCTCCTTTGTTGAACCTGCGGTCGAACCCATACTGGAGCGCAAGCATGAGCCGCCTAACGCCTTGCTAGCTCATGGGAGCTGGCGGTCGTTCTTTATCCTCGCTGCCTTATTTTTCCTGTACGTCGGCGCGGAGAACGCGTTCGGCGGTTGGATCGCGTCCTACGCCAAAGGCCTCGGGAGTTCGTCGCCGACATTGTCGGTAATGACGCCCTCGTTCTTTTATGCTGCCTTGATGGTCGGAAGATGGTCGACGACCCTGGTATTGAAGAAGACAAGCGAAATCACAGCGGCGCGCGCCGGCCTCCTCCTTGCATTCATGGGAATGGCGGGACTTATCTTCTCGCGAGCCCTCCCTTCGCTGTTGAGCAGCGTATCGGTGGCAGGTTTGGGACTGGCCGCCGTTTACCCGATTACAATCTCCCGATTAGCTTATGAATTTGGACCGGCGGCCTTACGGCTCGGCTCCGTCATGTTCACCATGGCCAATCTCGGGGGCTCTTTTCTGCCTTGGGCTGTGGGCTTTTCCTCCCACGAATTCAATAATTTGGGGGTCGGCCTGGCGGTTCCCCTCGCCGCCACAGGTCTGATGCTGCTCCTCTTTCACCTCTACGCAAAGAATTTGAGCCCCACCCCGGCTTGACCGCGTCCGACATCGAGCAGCACCAGTCGCGAAGTGGCGTGGATTAGCGGATCTGAGTTTGATTGACCGGGGGAATCGTTCTTAGTCGGGAAGCATTGTGGGAGTCCTGGGCGTCTGCAGCAATTAAAAAACTCAGCACGACGACTCAAATCAGCGAAAATCCACCACTCCCGATTCGTCTTTGTCATGTTCCCTCGGGCAAGACCGAGACCGTGCGGACCGTAATCTACGGACGAACGACCTTCACGCCGCTGACTGCAGCATCGCCCACTTCGGGCCGTGCGGGCGAAGCAGCGGCTTCCACGGCAGGGAGCGGAACCTTGGACTTGATGCCTTGTCCCTCCACGACGGCATAGATGAAGTCGCCTGGGACATTCTTGAAAACCTCGCTTTGTCCGCTCGGCCAGCGTACAGTCACCTCGTCCATGACGTTGTTACTTCCCAGGCCAAAATGTTGGCGAAGATCATTCTGTGATAAATAACTGCTGCCCCCCTTCACTTCGCTGAACTGCGTGAGACTGCCGGTCCGCACAGTTATGCGCGCGCCAATCGCAAGCCGGTTGCTCCTGGTTCCCAGCAGCTTGAACAGCACGCGATGATTACCGTTCTGACAGTGATTCAGCAGCAGCGACGGTGGCTGCCCCCAGTTCAAAGTGACAATGTCCACACAGCCATCATTGTTGATGTCTCCAAACGCCGCACCCCGCCTTGACTGCAGCGGAGCACTGTTGAGCCCTGCGGCCGATGCAACCTCGTCAAACGTTCCATCCCGATTGTTTCGAAACAGCAGCATGGGCTGGCGGAAATGGGCCGCATCAGGAATTGTATCCACCTGTGGATAGACGTGACCATTCGCCACGAAGATATCCAGCCAGCCGTCATTATCCATGTCGAAAAAGCCTGTGCCCCAGCCAACATAAGGATGGCTCGGTTGCGCAATGTGAGAGTTCCAGCTCACGTCCTCGAAGCCGTTCTTTGCTTTGTTGTGGTACAAAGTGTCTGACTGATCCACGAATTCCGTCACAAAGATGTCCAGAAGTCCGTCGTGGTTGTAGTCTCCCATGTCAACGCCCATGGAACCGAGTTCCTGGCCGTCTCCGCTAAGGTCGGCTCCGAGCATCAGACCAACTTCCTCAAAGGTTCCGTTGCCCTTGTTGCGAAAAAGATAATTAGGCCCGGCGTCGTCGGCTACATACAAGTCCGGCCAACCGTCGTTGTCGTAGTCAGCCCACTCAACCCCCATGCCGTAGTAGTGGTGAGCATTGTCTACCCCCGCCTTCTTCGAGACTTCCTCAAATTTGCCATCACCGCGATTGTGGAACAGCAGGTCGGTTTCTCCCTGCAGACCCCAAGGCCCACACTGCACCAGCACCCCACGAAAGCGGCAGAACTTCTCGTTGCTGCCTAATTCCGGGAGCTTATTCATGTCAACGTGGACATAGCGGGATACAAACAGATCCACGTTGCCGTCACGGTCATAGTCCCCCCAGGCCGCCCCCAGGCTCAACTCTCCGCCGCCCACGCCCGCCTTTTCGGTCACGTCTTCGAACTTGCAGTTCCCCAGGTTGTGGTAGAGGACATTTCCTCCGTACCCGGTAACGTAAATATCGGGAAGGCCGTCGTTGTCGTAGTCCGCAACGGCCACTCCCATACCCCAGCCCCGGCGCGTGAGTCCAGCCTGTATCGTGATGTCGGTGAACTTGAGGTCGGCGTCCTGATGGTAAAGCGTAATCATCGGATCGCCACCCTGTTGACGGTAGCGCTCGACGTTCGAACCGTTGACGGTGATGATGTCCAGTTTGCCATCGTTATCACAGTCAATCAGGCCGACTCCGCCGCTGACCGATTCGATGATGTACCTTGCGGCCGGCGAAGAAATGTGGGAGACGGTCAAACCGGCTTGACTGGCGATGTCCTCGAAATGTGGAACCGCGATGGCCGTCAAACTCCGTCTCCGCGGAGAGGCAGAATTTGGCCGGGCTGGCCCCGTCTGGGCCAACGCTGCCGCGCACAAGAGACTCCAGATAAGAAATAAACGCATTGCACGAAGAATACAGCAATCAAGTCCTGAAGTTCACAGTGCTGCATTTTCTCACGCGTCCCGATTGAACTTGTTGCGGGACGGACCTATGGATTCAATGAAAGTCTGGCCGGAAGCCGTTGTCGTATTCTCGCTCCATCGTTATGATCTTCTCTTGAAAGGGTCGGAATGAAATCCGCGCATTGGCCTCGCAGTTTTCTCTCCGCGCGAGGAACTGGGCGCAGGTTGCGGGCTCTCGGCTTAGTTTGTCTGTTCTTCCCCGCCGCCTGCGCCGCGCAAAGCTGGACGCTCGCCTGGAGTGACGAGTTCGACGGCGCCGCCGGCAGCCCCATAAACAGCAGCAACTGGCAGTACGACACTGGGATCCTGAAGGTCAACAATGAAGTGGAGTACTACTGCGCGCCGGGTAGCAGCACGCCGCCCTGCGTTTCCGCAGCGCCGAACGCCTACATTGATGGCCAGGGGCACCTCGTCATTCAGGCCATCAAGATCAATTCCAGCGTGACGCCGTACAGCGGCAGTTGGACCTCCGCTCGCCTGAATACGGGCAAGAATCTGCGGAACTTTCAATTTGGCCGGCTGGAATCGAGCATTTCTCTTCCCGTCGGGGCAGGACTTTGGCCCGCCTTCTGGGCGCTTGGCAACAACATTGGCGGCATAGGCTGGCCGGCCTCAGGCGAAATGGACTTCATGGAGAACGTTCCGGCCTCAGGCGGGCTGGGGCCGAATGCCTTCCGGTCAACCATTCATGGCGGGAATTCGTCGACCAGTTGCTATTGTGGCGGAAATGGTCTGGGGCAGTCGTACACGTTTCCCATCAATGATCACAGCGGTCGCAGTGTCACTGCCTTCCACAGTTATGGCGCAATTTGGTCGACAAACATGGTGCAGTTCTACGTTGACGATCCCGGCAATGTCTTCTTCGTTCGCACCGTCAATGACCTTCCGGCAGGTCTCACCTGGGACTTCAATCGTCCATTCTTTCTGTTGCTGAATCTCGCCGTGGGCGGGACTGGCAGCTGGCCAGGGCCCGCAGATGGCAAGACGCCCAATCCTGCCGTAATGGCGGTGGACTATGTTCGCTGGTACAAGCCGTCGGCGGTCGCAGGGCTAACCATGAGCGCTGCCCCTATCAGCGTGAAGTCTGGCGGCGCAGGTAGCGCCACGATCAGCCTGAATTCGACAATTGGCAGCGGGCGCGTCTATCTCTCCTGTACGACCACGGCTCCCAAGGCGACCTGCTCGATCAACTCTGGCGATGTCTTGAATACCCATACCGTAGACTTCAGCAAGGCCGACCGGGGCTCCGCTACCGTAAACTTGACGACCAAGGCCAACACGCCGGGGTCGCCTAAAGGCCGAAGTGGCAACGGAACCAGTCCCGGAAATTATGCCGTCACTGTCAGTTCCTACACCGTCAGCAATACCAGCGGGACTCCTGATTCTGAGCTAAGCATTCCCCTGACGGTCAATTAAAACTCTGGCGCCGTGCAGCTCCCGAAGGGTTCGACAGGAGGCATGCCTCCCTACGGTTGCACTCGGCTGAGGGTTGCCGAGTCAGCGGTCGGCGTCGGAAGCAAGTCATAGAGCGGCTGCGCCGGTTTAATCTCCGGATTCTCTTCGGTCACAGAGATAGCCAAAACGCGAATCTTTTCGTTGTCGGGCAATTGAATGCTCTTGGCGCCGGCCGGAAGATCGATCGGGTACGCGAACAGATACGAATACCGGTAAGCCACGTTCTGTCCCGCGGCGTTGTGATGGTGCGAGCAATACCACGCCAGGTCGGCGCGCTTGATGTAGCCCGGCTTTATGCCAGTCATCTCGCCATAATCGTCGTGCGAAGTATCTTTCGAACTCCACTGCCGGTCGTCCCACTGGCCGATGAATCCGCCCCAGTCTTGGACAGTCAGTTCTACTTTCTTGCCGCCGGCTTCAAATATCGCTTTCTGATCGCCATCCGCCGAAGCTGCCAATACGTATGCCCGGTTATATTGGCCCGATGGCAGATCAATGATCTGCCCCTTCGCTATCGCTGCGTTGGGCGCGCCCGTCTTTGCTGGGGCAAGTTGGAACTGCACATCGTTGAACGCGATCAGCTCCGGCAGCATTTCTGCAGGCAGCGCGTTTCCCTCGCCGTCAAACCCGCCTACTGAGCGTGTCCCGTCGCTACTCGCAGCGGCGAGATCATATTTCAATGGGACCGGCACCGATTGCACTACCGGTACTTTGGTTGCCCCTTTAGCTAGCTTCACCGCGAACGTGCGTGGCTGATACGCCGCGAAGGAAGTAACCAGGGCGCCACCGCTCACCCTTGCCGTTCCCACCGCCTGCTCCTGCCCGTTGACTTCACGTGCGCCGACGATTGGTGCTCCAAAGGCCACACGGACATCTACCTGCGGTTTACCATCCAGTTCCACCAGCCGTACGATGATCTCGTCACTCAGTTCCGCTTTCTTCAGCGCCAGAACTCTGATTCGCGGATTGCTGACCTGCAGTAAAGAAAATTCCCGTCCTAGCGGGCCAGCATGTTGTGAAGTTTCGAAGGCAATCATCCCATCGTTCAACCGCTGCGCTTGCCAGTCGGTCCCGCTGCTGCGCCAGCCGCCCGCATGCCCGGCGATTCCGTAAACGAATTCGTGATGTCCAATATCCTGCGTGCCTTGGTCCGCATAACCTCCGCGAGTTCCGGGCGTTCGGATCAGCGTCAATCGAATCGTATGATCGTTCGGCTTATCCGATCCATTCTTGCAATCGGTCAAGATGGTTGCGCCGAATTCGCCGCTCGCGTCGGTTAAATCAATCCACTGATGTGTCGGCACTTCGAACTTTTTCGGCTCCGCACTCGGTCGCTCGATCGTGCCGATATCCCAGTTGTAAGTGGCCATCTCGTTTGAAACCGTCAGCGGAAACGTCGCCTTCAGATTCGACTCTCTGGTATTCCAATCAATCACGTCTTTGAACTCAACGCGCCGTCCCGCATCGCCCGTCGCTAGGCTGATGGTCTGTACAAACTTGGAGCCCGCAGCCTCTCGCGAAACTTCCACGGCCACACGCGCCGGGCCCCTTTCCACTACCCGAATCTTTGCCGGACCGCCGGCATACGCTTTCGGTGCAGCCTGCTCCTGATCCCAGTCCATGTTCCACGCGGGCCAGTGCTCCGGGTTGTCGTAGGAAATCGCCAGCCGGGCCGGAGCACTCAGTAACTCCTTGTCTAGCGACTTGTCGAAGATGCTGGCGACATCACCATCGGAGTTCAACTTGACCCGGTAATACTGGTTTTCGAGTGAATTCACCGACACTTTCATACGGTCCTGGTCGCCAGGTCCTGACCCCGGCTGCACGTCGTAAATCGCGTAGCCGACGGATGGCGCTTTAGCGACGAAGACCACTTTGTCATTCGAAATCTGCGCGGGAACGGCTTTCCCATCCGGACCGGTCACGTGCGCAAACTTCGGTTCGCCACCGCGGAAGCTCACACTCGCCTCCACCAAATCTTCGCGCGCGATGTTCAATGGATTGAAGACAACGATGGGGATACCCTTCGTCTCGGTGTTTAGGGCCGCAGCAACGCCTTCGGTAGCGGTCGACAACACGCCGGCAAACTGGTTCATCGCGATCACATCGTCATTCCAGGCGAATTCGTACGATTTGGGCGTAGCAGTGCCGGCAGCGAGGTCGTGAAAGTGCCCGCCCATGACCAGCGTCCAGGCGTCATTCAGGCGCTGCAGCGGATAGTGCCGCGCTCCCAGCCATTCTGCTGCGATGGAAGCTTTCTCGGCGGCATCGGCCAGCAATTCTTCTTTCCGAAGCCAGCGCTTCTGATATGCCTGCGAGGTCAGCGACCCAGCCGAGTGATTGGTAAGCTCCATTTCTCCTGTATAGCGCGGCAGTCCCGCGGCCTCGTCTGGCGTGATATCAAGAAACATCTGCTCGGCATTCGCGGAGATCACATGCACTGGCCCAGCGCCGACTTTCACCGGCGGCCCCTGAGCATGGGAGAGACGAGAAAAGAGCGGATCCGGGCCGGGAGGGAAACTTGCCGTGCCTTCAGTCACGATGGCTTCGAGCCGCTTTACTGATTCTTCGTCCGGAGTTCCCCCGATATCGCCCGTGCCGAAATAGTGGTAGTCGGTCAATACACCGCTGACCTTCCCATTCAGCTCAACCCGTGCTGCCCAGTCACCCTGATGTCGATTCAGTTCCCGATCCTGCTCGGCTTTGGAGAACGCACTCTGCTGATTCCGGAAGTTGAGGAACTCCTCGATGTCTTTCGCATCCAGGGTTTGTTCACTTTCTTCAGCCTTCTGAACTTTTTGTTTCAGCGGCTGCAGCCTCTTGTTGAGGTCTTCTAGAGCCGCATTGGGCGGGAGCGGCGGCAATGGCTGGCTGAGATCGCTGTAAATTCCTCCGCTGTAATCGCCCGGATTCAGTCCGCTCAACACACTTTCGCCATCCGGGCCAATCCACACGCCGACGTTGAACGGCGTCCCCTCCGGCGTTTTCTCCAGCGACTCCACGCCCCCGCCAGGCGCCGACGATCCCCATACCAGCTTCTGCGTGGAGAATCCCTTGACTCCGGAGTGCGCCAGAATTGTAGGCAATGACGCCGGAAATCCGAAGCAGTCGGGCAGCATGTACTCCGCGCTGGCCTTCCCGAGCTCTTTGCGAAACCAGTTGTTTCCGTACAGAATCTGCCGAATGATAGTTTCGGCGCTGGGCGTGTTCACGTCGCCCTCTTCCATGGAAGAGCCCGCTGGGAACCAACGTCCTTGATCGACATATTTCTTCACCCGTGCGAAATCGCCGGGAAAATATTCCTTCATGAAACGGTAGCGGTTCGCGCCGCTGAAGTTAAAAATGTAGTGCGGATATTTCTCAAAAAGCTTGAAATTATCCTCCATGGTTTTACGAATGTATTCGTCGATCACCTGGGGATATTCCCACCGCCATTCCGTATCCAGGTGGGCATAGCCAACCGCATAAAGCGTCGGCTGCTTGCTCAAGTCGGTTTTTTCTGCAGTTTGTGCGTGGGCTGCGCTGAGCCATTCCACGCAAGCCAATACCACCGCTATCACTTTGTAAATTCTTCGCATCGCATCTCTCAAGATAGTTAGCATGCCAGGGCGGTTGCCGGCCCGTCGAATACGAAATCAACAACTATTTGCGCATAATATGCTTATGCGAAATTTGGCCTCAGGGGATAATCGATGATGATCGCCCTCCCGTCCGTGAGGGCCTTGACCGAGTGAGGAACGTTGCCTGGCACAATCGCGACTATACCTGCTC
>Ga0307476_10001538_pt1 | contig 13988 bp, 9 predicted proteins | sample atmos_gasesECM2C_2_FD_203314 | JGI IMG/M metagenome (GOLD analysis project Ga0307476, IMG submission 203314) | Hardwood forest soil microbial communities from Morgan-Monroe State Forest, Indiana, United States - atmos_gasesECM2C_05 | ecosystem: Environmental > Terrestrial > Soil > Temperate... | reverse complement strand
CAAAACCAAGCTCGTCGCGATCGGCTACGCATCGAACGCAGTCGGCACCGTTAATCCAGTTAAGGAAATCGTCCGCTTGGCCCACGCCACTGGCGCGCTCGCCTACGTCGACGCGGTTCACTATGGCCCGCACGGCCTCATCGACGTTGCAGCGCTCGATTGTGATTTTCTCGTCTGCTCCACCTACAAGTTCTTCGGCCCGCACATGGGAGTCCTCTTCGGCAAGCGCGAGCACCTGCTGCGCCTGCGTCCCTACAAAGTGCGTCCGCTAACCGACGCCATTCCCAACCGCTGGGAGTGGGGCACGCTCAACCACGAATGCATTGCCGGCATCGCCGCCTGCGTTGACTACCTAGCCGATCTCGGCCGCCGCACGAATCCGGAATCCGCCACGCGCCGCGACGCCATCATCGCAGCTTTCGAATCGATTCACCGCCATGAACACGCACTGATGAATCGCCTGATCGCCGGGCTTTCCGAAATACCTCAGATAAAAATCTACGGGATTACTGATCCCTCCTGCTTCGCTTGGCGGTGTCCCACGCTCGCGCTGCGAGTCGTGAATCAGGCTCCCGACCAAACCCCGCTCGCGCTCGCCACCAAACTAGGCGACCGCGGCTTCTTCACCTGGGACGGAAATTACTACGCCCTGAACTTAACCGAGCGCCTCGACGTGGAAAAGACGGGCGGCTTCCTCCGCATCGGCCTCGTCCACTACAACACCGGCGAGGAAGTGGACCGCCTGCTGGAAGCGCTTAGGGAAATTGTGGGATCGTGAATCGTGGATGCGCCAGAAACACGTCAGCCCAGGACGTTGGTCCCAGGCTGGTAGGGAGCGCGAACGCGCAAAGAATCAAAGAAGGCGCGCCAACAAATTGCTGGGCAACCCGCCGGGCGCCGCTTACGGCCAGCGCTTCGCGGTATCGTCCCAACCGGCTGCGCGCACCGGCTGTGCCGCCGCTACTACAGGGGGCGACGGAATGCGCATCGGCTGCTGTGGTCCGTTCACGGCCGTAGCCAAGGCCGGCTTCGCCGCGTCGGAGTTCATTTCCATACCTTCGGACAGCAAGGGAGCCACCAGCCGCAGCGCTTCCACTTCTTTCTCCAGACGGGTCAGCTCCATTTCCTTCTGCCGTAAAACCTCGTAAACGTTCTTCATAGAGGGCACCTGTGAGTCCATCATAGGGTCGACGTCAGCCTTTCTCGAACTTTAGCAGACTTACCCGTGTTGTCAAGGAATTAGGGCCTAACCCCTAGTATTCAGGCAAAGGTATTCAGGTAAACACGCCCGGCTTTACGCTCTAAAGGTTTCCCCTTCGCTTCATACCCCGCCTGCGAGATTCCCGTCCAGTAAGGCTTTCGCCAGATTTTCACATTTGCGGAGGCATCGCGAAAGCCAGCAATTCCCGCCCCATTTTGGTCCAGTATCGCGAAAACCCGCGCCCCGCCTGCCTTCTGCGCGAAATCGCTTCCCTCCACTGCACAAAATCCGGTCACCCGCCTGTGGATGGCCCGCATCTGATTGAAAACAAATTAGATAGAATCGCACTCTTTTTGTTGACTCAGAAATTAGAAAGAGTACAACAAGATCGTTCTTTGACAGTTTCTTAAGTTTTTCCGGTTGGTGCAGCGTCCGGGGCTCAAGCGCAGTCACCCTCAACATTGCAAAATGAGGAGGGAAGGCAAGCAAGGGTCTATAGCAAAGCGCTGGTCGAGAAGAACGCGAAACCCAGTCGAAGGCAAGATAGAGTTCCGAGGCGTTGGGTAGGTTTGTCCGGTTGGCGGTAAGCCCGGAGCCCGAGCGAAGATCGCGCGCAGCAACCCGCAAGGGAGGCAGCGACAGCAGGTCGAGCAAGGGTCTAAAAGCGAGCTACTGGCCGAGAGGAATGGACCCAACACCACCTCGGAACTCTTAATTTTTTGGAACCCCTTTCTTAGCTTCCAACCTTCCAATAAAAACCCTCTCACCCTCTGCGCTGCATTTGACTGATACCGGCTGGACTTGAACCTGGAAACTAGGAGCCGGATACTGCCTCAATCAACGTGCTCCCCCTCCGCCATAAAGCTCTGTTCCGACGGAGGCAGCCTGTCCCCGGGCCGCGCCCAGAACACATACAACGTCGGCCACAGGATCACGCTCACGAACAATTCCACGATCAGCCCGCCCACAATCACAATCGCGAAGGGACGCTGCGAGTCTGACCCAATATCGTGCGACATTGCCGCCGGAAGTAGCCCCAGAGTCGCGACGATCATCGTCATCATAATGGGACGCAGCCTCAGCGCCGCGCCTTCCTTCGCCGCTTCCCGCACCGGCAGCCCGCGTGTGCGAAGTTGGTTAATGTATTCCACCATGATCACGCCAATCTCCACCGAGACTCCAATCAGCGCCAGAAATCCGAGTCCGGACGACACGCTGAAATGCGTCCCCGTCAGCAGCAGGCTGAGAAATCCGCCCAGCGGCGACAGCGCTACTACCGCCAGAATCAGGAACACCCACTTCCACGACCCAAACGCCGAATAGAGGATGAATGCCATCAGCAGCAGCGTGATTGGCACAATGAATGCCAGCCTTCGGTTGGCGCGCTGCTGGCTCTCGTATTCGCCCGTCCAGTCGAGGTGATAGCCCTCAGGGAACTGCACCTTCTGCCCGACCTCTTCAATCGCCTGCCGCACCGTGCTGCCCAGGTCGCGCCCGCGCACGCTGTATTTGATGGCGATGTATCTCGAATTGCCTTCGCGATAAATCGTCGACGCGCCGTCGTCCAGCGAAATGTGGCTTACCTGGCTGAGTGCCACGCGCTCCCCCGAAGGCGCCAGAATCCGGATGTCGCCGATGTCCTCCACCGTCCGGCGGAACTGCGGCTGGTAGCGCACCGTCAAGTCGTAGCGTTGTTCGCCGATCAGAATCTGGCTCACGGCCTTTCCGCCCACCGCGCCCTCCACCGCATCCTGAATGTCGCTAACATTGATCCCAAATCGATCCGCCGCCGCGCGATCCACCACCAGATTTACATTCGGCTGGCCGCGCACCTGAAACGTTCCCAGGTCGGCGACGCCCGGAATCTGGCCCATCACGGCCTGCATTTCTTCTGCTTTTTGCTCCAGCGTCTTCAGGTCGCGGCCGAAAAGCTTCACCGCCAATTCGCCTTTCACGCCGCTGACCGCTTCTTCCACGTTGTCGGAGATCGGTTGCGAGAAATTCCAATCCACACCGGGAAACTTGCTCAGTGCTTCGTCCATTGCCGCGATCAGCTCATCCTTAGTGTGATATTGCTTCCTCCATTTCTCCCGTGACAGCAAATCGACGAAAAACTCGGTGTTGTAGAAACCGCTGGCATCGCTGCCGTCATCGGGACGCCCCACCTGGCTCACCACTTGCGTGACTTCCGGAAATCCCGCCAGCACCAGTCGCGCCTTGTTTGCCAGGTCGATGCCGGCCGTAGGTCCGGTGCTCGGCGCCAGCGTCCCGCGTACCCAGATCGCGCCTTCATCCAAATGCGGCAAGAATTCTGACCCGATAATTCCGCTGAAAACCAGTGCCAGCATAGCCGCCAAAGCTAGCAGCCCCATGCAGAGCGTGAATCTGATGTGGTCGAAGCACCAGTCCAGCGCCCTCCCGTAGCTGCGGTTCAGCCACTCCAGCACCGGGTTCCGCCATTCCTTCATTTCGCTGCTGAAAAGGAAACTACACAGCACGGGCGCGATGAACAACGCGAACACCAGTGCCCCCAGCAAGGCAAAAGCGACGGTCCAGGCCATCGGACTGAACAGCCTCCCCTCTACTCGCTGCAAGGTGAAGATGGGCAGATACGAAACGATGATGATAATGCGCGCGAAGAACACCGGCTTCTGCACTTCGTGCGCCGCCACCGCAATGATCTCCATGAACGACTTCTTCCTGTCGCCGAATGCAGTGTGGCGCAGGATGTTCTCCACCATCACCACCGACCCATCGACCACCATGCCGAAGTCCAGCGCTCCCAGCGACAGCAGGTTCGCCGGAATCTGCCGCAAGTCCAGCAGAATCGCCGCGAACAGCAGGGAGAAAGGAATCGTGATGGCCACAATCAGCGCGCTGCGCACATTCCCCAGGAACAAGAAAAGAATCAGCGTGACCAGCAGCACTCCGTCCGTCAGATTCCGCAGCACCGTATGCGTTGTGTGCTTCATCAGCTCGCTGCGGTCAAGATGCGGCACAAACCTCACGCCTGCGGGCAATAATCCGTGCTGCCCATTCGTTCCGTTCAGTTCATCAATCTTCTTATGCAGGGCAGCCAGCGTGGTTTCCGCCACGGCGCCTTTGCGCAGCAACACAATGCCCTCCACCACGTCATCCGAGTCGATGATGGTTCCATCCTCTTTGTGAACAGCCTTGCCCAGTTGCCCCAGCCGCACTTTCGGTGCCTGCACCACCCTGCCCAAATCTCGCACTCGCACAGGAGTTCCACCCTGCACCTTCACCACGGTCGCCGCAATGTCGTCCGTGGTCTCCATCAATCCCACGGCGCGCACATTCAGCGCCTGTTCGCCGCGCTCAATAAATCCGCCGCCGGCATTTATATTGTTCGCGGCCAGCGCGTTCTCCACCTGCGCCAGCGACAGCCCGTAGGACACCAGCTTTCCCGCATCCACCTGTACCTGGTACTCCCGCGTAGGCCCGCCAAACGGATTCACATCCACAATGTTCGGCACCGACTTCAACTGATTCACCACAAACCAGTCATTCAGCGTCTTCAACTCCATCACGTCGAATTTCGGATTCGTGCTGGTCAGCGTGTAGAACATGATCTGCCCGGTCGGACTGTAATCCGGCCCAATCCCGGGATTCACCCCCGGCGGCAGCGTCACCTGCTGCAGCCGGTCGAGCACTTCCTGCCGCGCGTTGAACGTCGTGATGTCATCGTCGTAGATGATGGTGATCATCGACAGCCCCGACAATGAAACCGACCGCAGGTGCGTCAGATGCGCCACACCGTTTAACTCAACTTCGAGCGGAACCGTAATCTGCTGTTCGACTTCTTCCGCTGCATGCCCCGGCCATTGTGTGATGATCTGCGCGTATGTGTCGGCCACGTCGGGGTAAGCTTCGATCGGAAGATTGTGAAATGAGACGATGCCCCACACGAACAGCACCAGCGCTCCGCCCAGCACCAGCAGCCGGTTGTTCAGGGCGAGGTCGATCGACTTGCGGATCATCTATTTCTTCTCCGCCACTTCGCTCGAGAACTCCAGCGCTTTCATCACCACTTCATCGCCCGCCTTCACGCCCTCGCGAATCTCCTGCATGCCATCCGGAGCCAGCCCGTCCGCCTGCACCACCGTCCGCCGGAACTTGTTGCCTCCTTCTTTCCGGAAGACCCAGTCCTTATCATGCAAACGCATGATCGCGGTCGCCGGAACCACTACCCGTTCTGTCATCCTCCGCGACCGGAACTTCGCCACCGCAAACATCCCCGGCCGCAGCGCTCCGTCGCCGTTTGGCAGCACGATGCGCACTTTCGCCGAACGCGTGTTCGGGTCGAGGACCCGCGAAATGTCCACCACCGTCCCGCGAAACAAGCGCTCCCCAAAAGCGTTGAGCTTGATTTCCGCAGCGTCGCCCAGATGCACCTCGCCCAGATCGTTCTCGAACACGTCGCACACCACCCAAACCTGGCTCAGATCGGCGATAGTGAAAAGGTTCGGCGTGTTGTCAAGGCTCTTTACGCCTTCAAATCCTGCTACGTTCTGCTCCACAATCGTTCCCGCCACCGGCGCGCGCAAATCGATCAGAGCGCTCGTATGCGCCGGGTCCGCACCCAACACCCGCACATGCTGCTCCGCCGTCGATACATCTACCTTGGCCTTGTCCTCCAAATCTTGCGCCGTCTCCAGGTCCTTCGCCGCGATCGCCCCCTTGTCGTAGAGCAACTGCGCGCGGTCCAGCGCCTTGTGCGAAAGCACTTCATCGGCAACAGCCTTCTGATAGTCCGACATCGCCGCCGCCAGGTCGGGACTCGAAATCACCAGCAGCGTCTGCCCTTTCGTCACCGCATCGCCCAGCTTCACCTTCAGCTCCACGACGCGCCCGCCGCCCAGCGACGTAACGTGGATCGTCCGCGTCACATCCGGAGTCACCGTCCCGTTCGCCGTAAGTTCGGTCGGCAGCGCCCGCGTCTCCGCCTTGACCGTCTTGTACAATTGCGGATCACTCACCGAAAAAATATCTGGATCAACCGTAACCGGAGCCTTGCTCGCCGCCGCCGGAGTTTCCTTCGAACATCCCGCTCCGCCTATCAAAGCGGCAAGAAACGCAAACAGCGGAATCAGTCGCAAGGTCTCCCTCCTCCAACCCCATCCCATCTTCATTGCATAACCTCGCGCCCCACCGCCAGATTCAACTGCGCCGCCGCCGTCAGATACGATCCCACCAGGTTCACATAATTCAACTGCACCGCGCGGTACTCGCTCTCCGCGTTCAGAAAATCCAGCAGCGCAGCGCCACCATGCTGATAAGAAAAGAAAATCGTGTCCCGCACCCGCACCGCCTGCGCCAGATATTTCTGCTTGTAAGGCCGCAGCAGAATCACATTGCTGTTCAACGTCGCATAAGCCGAATCTACGTCGCTGAACACCTGCGCCTTCGCCGCATCCCGCAGCCTCTCGTTGCGCGTGATGTCGAGCTTCGTCCGCAGCTTCTCGCCCTGGTTGCGATCAAAGATGCGCAATGGAAAATTCACATCGAAGCCAATATAAGCATCAATCGGCGGATTCCGCCCCACATCGAAGCTGAACGTCGGATCGGTCGATCCATTCGCTTCCGCCAGCTTGTAGTTGGTCTGCGCCATCTCCACCGACTGCACCGCCGCTTTCAAATCCGGACGCGTGTCCAGCGCCATCTGCCGGTAAGAATCCAAAGCCTCAATCTGATCGCTGAAGTCGAACACTCCCACGACATCGAACTGCTCCACCGGCGTCCGATCGTTCAACAGCGTCAACAACTGGATCTTCGCCGTCCGCAGGTTCACATCCGCCGATTGCAGATCCGACTCATACTGCACTCGCTGCAACTCCAGCCGGTCCAAATCGATCTGCGCAATGTCTCCCGCCTCAAACCGGTCGCGGCTGATCTTCAACACATGGTCGTAATATTCCAGGTTGTCCTTCGCCACCTGCAGCACCGCCTTAGCCTGCAGCGTCCCTACAAACGCTCCCCGCAAGCTGAACAGAAGATTTCTTTCCAGATCCTGCTGCTGCGAAACGCCAACCGCCGTTGCCTGCTTCGCGCTTTCCGTGCGCAACTCCCGCTTATGCGCCCGCTCGTGCAGATAACTCACCGTCGCCGACGGCAGCAAATAAGCAAATGGTCCATGTCCAGGCCCGCCCGGAAACGGATCGATCTGATCCGCCAGCAGCGTTAACTGCGGATTCGGCCGGAAATGCGCCGTAATCTCCTGCGCTTGCAACTCGCCGATATTTAACTTCCCCGCCAGCAGCGCTGGATTATTCAACTCCAGCCGGTCTTTCACCTGCTCCCATGTCCAAACCTGGGAGGTCGGGCCTTGAGGCGGCGCCTGTGCAGTCTGCGCCGAACCCAGACCCACACCCAACACAATCAGCACGCCACAACACCGCCACAATTTCCGTCGCATCCGTAACTCCGATCCAAACGTCCAGGAACTGTCCGCAAAGACGTAGTTTGCGCTTGCCCCCACAATCCCGACTGCGAATAAACGTTCCCCGAGTATCTTGCCTCCCTCTTAAGTATCCCTAAAGACGAAGGACCTATCGTCGTGGATTTATTGCGCCAATCCCCATCAGCGATGTAGGAACCAAGGACCTGTCCAGAATGATTCAGAAACTACCCGAGGAGGGAAAAAGGTGGCGCCCGACCACCATAGAAAACGCAAGCCCGCATCAGCGGAGACAAACCTCGAACCGAAACTTCCAGCCGCCCCACTTCCGGAACCACGAGCCACACCGCACTCGCCTCCGCTGCCGGAGGCCCTTCCAGCCGGTTGACCCAGGCCGAATTCTTTTCGCTTCCAGCCTGCCGCGCCGTGCGCTTGCTGATCGAGGAATCTTCCATCTCGGCCCGCATCGCATGCAGATCGTCCGAAGCTGAGATCACCGGAAACAGCAGAACCAGCACACATCCCAGAACCAGCAAACCCTGCAGCGCACTCACCCCGCGCGATCCTGCGCCTCGCCACAGCCAGTAAGCCGGCAGCGCGAGCAGCACCCACGCCAGATTGAGCAACAGCTCCATCATCACTTTCCGGTTTTGAGTTTCCAGCTTCAACGCAAACGTTCACGCAAAGCGCGACGCAAGCGTCTCGATACACAAACACGTGTGCCTAGTTTTCCAGAAACCCCAAACCCAAGTCAACGTGACCACAGTACCAACGCCCAAATCCGCGGGCCGAAAACTGAAATCTGACCCCTGGCCCTGACCCCTGCCTCACGGTCCAACCACCACCTGCAGCGCCCCCGGCGTCTGCATGCGTTGCCGATAAATCGCGTTTCGATTCGCCACCTCGCCCACTACGTTGACATAGATCACATACGCCCCTTGCGGCAGCGTCTCGCCAAACGGCAACGCCATTCCAACCGTGCCCCTCTGCAACAAAAAGCGCTGATACCCAATCTCCGTAGCCCGCCCGTTCTCCGCTACCGCCTTCACATCAAACGTCAAATCCATGTCGTCCCGTGTCGTGTTCGACACCGCCACGCTGCCGTCGATCCGATTCCGGGTCACGTGAGCCGGAACCTTCCACTCCACCCGGAGCGCCTCCACTACTTTAATCACAAACTCCCGCTGCGCCCCCTGCTGCGGTTTGCCGCCGTCCCGCGCCTCCACCACAAACCGAAATTCGCCCGCTCGCTCCGCCGCTCCCCGCAGTTCTCCGTTGTCGTTCAGCGTGATCCCCGGCGGCAGCGTGCCACTCACAAGCCGCCAATGCAATGTCGGAACGTAGTCGCCACCCCCGTACAACTTCACCGCATAAGGCTCGAGCGGATAAGTCCCCGGCAACTCCTCCGGCTCAATCACCAGTCCCCCGACCTTATCTGGAGAACCCTGGTCTGTAGAAGCCTGATCTGTGGAAGCCTGTTCTGCAGAAGCGTGGCCCGTCGGCGTCGTCTGCCCCAGCGCGGCCGCACCCATTACCATCACCGCCCACGCCGCTAACTCCAGATATCCCGTCCGGACTCTCAAATCCCACCTCATGCTCATCGAAAAATCCCGGCAGCGCGAGCCGCCAAAACTGCCAGTGTGCGCCCTGGACATTCGCCGCTACGCTCCAGTTTAGGCTAGGACGGTACCTGCGCGCATTCCGAAGGGACAACCATCTCCAGAATGTAAAGATCCGTATAGCTTGCGCCGCCTTGGCATTTTTCTTCTACCTCGCGCTACTTATTTCCTTAGTTCGGGTTTCATGCAACTGGATTCACCTGTGCTACCCTCAAAACCAAAGGTATCCCGCTCCACGATCGATTCGCTCCCACGGAGGCAGTCTATGTCAGTCCGCAACGCACTCGTCTTGTTCCTCGCGCTCTCCTCGCTCTCACTCCTAGTCGCTTGCGGCAGCAGTTCGCCCAGGGCTGTACCGCCGCCCAGCGGCGCCTTCAGCGCCAGCAACCTGAACGGTACATACGTCTTCTCCATCTCGGGCACTGACTCTAACGGAGCACCATACGCAATGGTAGGCACTCTCACCGCCAATGGCCAAGGCGGCAGTAACGGCATCACAGGCGGGACCCTCGACATCAATGACGCGGATACTACGGTATTCACCTCCGGACCCATCGCTGGCGCTTCCATCGACAGTAGCGGCTCCTACAACGTCGGGCCGGACGGACGGGGACAAGCCACAATCCGCACCAATATCTCTGGATTCCAAGACCTCACGTTCGATTTCGTCCTCTCCTCGAGCTTCCATGGGCTCATCACCGAGTTCGACACGTTCGGTAGCGGCAGCGGGACCCTCGATCTGCAGTCGGCCGGAGTTTCGCCCTCGGGTTCCTATGCCTTCAGCCTTTCCGGGGCCAGCTATGCCGGCGCGCCTTGGGCCACGGTTGGCAATTTTGCCTACTCCGGAGGAGGAGCCGTCACTGGACTCGACGACCTTAACGAAGGCGGCCTCTTGCCCTATGCCGGCTCAACGCTTACCGGCTCGCTGGTTCTGGGACCGTCTACTGCGCCCGCGACAACCCTAACTGTCGAAAACAGTGGCAGCACCGTGTTCAGCGGGTTGTTCGACGTGTACGCCATTGACGCCACGCATCTGAAGTTTATTGAGATGGACGAGACCGCGACTTTGTCGGGCGATGCCTTCTCTCAAACGAGTCCAACCATACCAACAAGTTCCACCACCATGGCTTTCACACTGTCAGGTGAACTAACGGGCAACTTGTTGGCGGCTGGCGGCTTCATGACCACTAACGGCACTGGCGGCATAACCGGCGGAGAAGACTACAACGCCGAGAACGGAAGCCAGGTTTCGTCAACGCCAGTGCCCTTCACCGCTAACTACACCGCCGCCGGCACTGGCCGATATACTCTCGGCAGCTTCGCCACCTTTGTCGGAGGCTCAGCGTATTCTGCGTATCCTTCCAGCGGCGGCCTGCTCCTGTTGGAGATCGACACCTCCGGCATCACAGTCGGCGCCGCCTACCCGCAGTCGACCACCACGTTCGGTGCCACGTCGCAAGGCTACGGGCTAAACCTTACGGGCATCAACGTACCGGCGTCTCAATCCGTAGGCGCAGCCATCGAAGTGGATGACATTGCCGAGTTCACCGCCTCCGCCGCCACCAGCGGGGGCGGAACCTTGACCACCGGCATAATTGACGAAAACGCCGATCCTGCCGGTGTCTCGCTCGGTGCTCCGTTCTTTCAGTTGGCCCTTACCAACGGTACTTACGGTTCCCTAGACAGTCTTGGCCGCTACGGGCTCTCAGCCGCGGCCGGGAACAACAGCGTCAGCACTTTAAACGGCGGATTCAATCTCACCTTCTACACAGTAGACGGCACGACCTTCCCGTTCATAGAGTCGGACAGCACCCAGGTTGCGACCGGCGTGTTCGTACTGCAGAACGCTTCTGCAACTGACCCGGGGGCGGCACAGTCTCACATGTTTGTTCCGCGACCGATAGTGCGAGCGCATGGTGCTCTGCGCAAAAAGAACTAGACTGCCAACCATTGCGTAAGTAACCACGGGCGCGGCTCCAATGCCGCGCCCTTTGCTTTCGCACCTCCGTTCTCCCAGCAGGCCGACCGACAGGCCTGCCGTCTAACCCCCACTCCCTCGTGACCTTAGTTACCTTTAATCATTGCCCACTCTTCCAGCACAATCGCTTTGAAGGTCTGTGTCTTCGGGAGAATACGATTGCTCTGTCAACGCTTCCTGCGAGTTTCCATATTCGTGCTCATCACTATCACCGCGTCCCTGGCCTCAGCGCGGGATCTCGCCCTGGTTTCTAACAAAGCCAATGCTGGGCACGCCATCACCCTCTCTGACCTGGTCAAGGTCTGCAAAGCCGAGACCAGTCGCTGGCCTGACGGCAAGTCCGTCACCGTCGTCATGCGCTCTCCGTCTTCACCTGAAATGAGGGTTGTCCTCGAAAAGGTTTACGGCATGTCCCAGACCGAGGTCGCCGGACTCATCGTCACCTCTAATCAAGGGCACCCGAGCCATCCTCCTTTCGTGGTCGTCACTTCCGACGACGAACTCGTCAACCGAGTGGCCTCTATCCCCGGCGCCGTCGGTATCGTGGATGTGTACTCGATTAACAGCAGCGTCGCAGTCGTCAAGGTCGCCGGCAAACTCCCCCTCGAGCCCGGCTACCTGCTCCACGGCAATTAGGTTTTGAAAGGGCGGCTTCCAGCCGCTCCGCCGACAGGTGAATTAAAGATGCGGGCTTTACCCCCGAGGGAACCAGCACCAGAGACTCGAACAGGCAACGGAAATGAAGAATGAAGAGTGATCGGTGATCAGCGGCCAGAAAGAGAATCCCCCTAACTAACCGCTGGCCCCTAACCCCTGACTTTATGCCAGCTCCGGGCAAGAAACTCGATTCCAATAAACCGGCCGCGCCGACCGGGGCCCATGCTCGCCGTTTTCCGCGTTTTACCGTCGATGTCCGCATGCAGGTCCGCATGTTTCAGGATGGCGAATTCCGCTCCTGTTGGGGACGCTCCATCGAACTCGGTCAGGACGGCATCGGCGCCACCCTCACCGGCGAACTCGAAACCGGCGAAATCGTTTCCCTAGAAATTCCCCTGCCCCTAAGTCCCTATCCCTTGAAAGTCCGCGCCATAGTCCGTTACCGACAGGGTCTCCGCTACGGTTTTGAGTTCCTGACCCTCAACGACAACCAGCGCCAAATCATTCGCCGAGTCTGCGAAATGCTAGCCTCCAAAGCCTGAAGAATCAGGTTTCAAGGTTTCAAAGTTTCGTGCGTTTCAAAGAAACCCTGAATTTTGAAACTTTGAAACATGAAACCTTGAAACCTGATTCATTCCAATTACCAGCGTAACTTTCGAGTAACCGCCCCTCGTTCTACCATGCCCATGGCTGGGTTCTAGAGGGGGATCTTCCAGATGGCCGATCGTGTCACCCGTGTGCCTCAATCACGGGAACTCGTACGCGCCAAGCGTCTGCATCAGGCGCTCGAGCGCGGAGCCCCGCCCGCCTTCGTTCCGCCAGTGGTCCCCAACCCCGTCAAACAGCCATCTTCTCTTTCCTGGAGTTCCCTGGAAAAGAACCCCGTAGATTCCGGAAAAACAAATTCCAAACAAAAGAATCCAAAGAAAACCAGCCCTGAAGAAACCCTCAGCATCCGCCGCCAGTATCTCGAACAGCTCTTCCAAAACTCGCCCGACCCTCTCATCATTTCCGACGCTTCCTTCCGCGCGCAATGTGTCAATCAGGAGTTTCAGCGCATGTTCGGCTACTCCGCCGCCCAGATCCTGGGCAAATCCATCAGCGACCTGATTTTCCCCGCCGATCGCGCCGCCGAGTCCAAATGGATCGCCCAATGCCTCGAGCGCGGCGAGCACATCACCCTCGAAACCCAGCGCCGCTGTAAGGACGGCTCCCTGCTCGACGTTTCCGTTTCCTCCGCTCCCCTCATCATCGACGGCCAGACCGTCGCCTTCTACGCCATTTATCGCGACATCTCCGAGCGCAAACGCGCCGAAGCTCTCAGCTCAGCCCTATATCGCATCGCCGAGAAGGCCAGCGCCACTCAGGATCTCCAGCAGTTCTTCGCCGCCATCCACGGCATCGTTGACGAACTCATGTGCGCCCGCAATTTCGCCATCGCCATCCACGATCCCGAATCGCAACTGCTCAGCTTCCCCTACTTCGTCGACGAGCAGGAGCCCGCTCCCGCTCCCGCAAAACCAGCGGCCGGCCTCGTCGAATACGTTCTGCGCACCGGCGAATCCTTGCTCTGCACTCCCCAGCTCGCGCAACAAATGCAGCAGCGCGGAAAAATCGAACTCAACGCTCCCACTCCGCTCCACTGGCTCGGAGTCCCGCTCAAGGTCAACCATCACATCCTCGGCGCACTCGTCCTAAAAAGTTATTCCAAAAATACCCACTTCCGCGAGCGCGACAAAGACGTCCTCACTCTAATCTCCCATCAACTGGCTGCCGCCATCGACCGCAAACGCAACGAGCAGGCCCTGCGCCGCTCCGAAGTCCGCTACCGCTCTCTGGTGCAAACCGCCGTCTACGGAATTTATCGCTCCAGCCTCGAAGGCCACTTCCTCGACGTCAACCCCGCTCTCATCGGAATGCTCGGCTACAGCTCCGCGCTCGAAGTCCTGTCTCTCGATCCCCAAAAAGACGTCTTCGTCGATCCCGCCGAACACACCCGCCTGGTCGACGAATTCCGCCGCACCGGACGCATGGACGGCTTCGAAGTCCGCTGGAAACGCAAAGACGGCGCCTCCATCACCGTCCGCATCAGCGGCCGCGCCGTAGCCGGCGGCGACG
>Ga0307476_10001537_pt1 | contig 13998 bp, 10 predicted proteins | sample atmos_gasesECM2C_2_FD_203314 | JGI IMG/M metagenome (GOLD analysis project Ga0307476, IMG submission 203314) | Hardwood forest soil microbial communities from Morgan-Monroe State Forest, Indiana, United States - atmos_gasesECM2C_05 | ecosystem: Environmental > Terrestrial > Soil > Temperate... | reverse complement strand
CCAGAGAGCGCGAGGTTGACCTTGGCTACCGTGCCGTTGCCGCGATAATGCTGCAGCTTTTGCACGAAGTCGGGGGAAAGATGTGTGGGATCGGTGAGCTTGAGCAGACTGCGTTTGGGGTCGGCGTTGGAGATTACGGTTTTGGCATTGATTTCTTCCCCGGTTGAGAGGAGCACGCCGATGGCTGCTCCGTCTTTGACGCGAATCTCGATGACCTCGGCGGCGGTGCGAATCTCGACGCCGGCGGTTTTGGCGGCGGACGCCATGGCTTGCGTTAGCCCACCAATTCCACCGGCGGCGAAGAACGCCGAGCCCGCGGGATGAGAATCGCCGGCGGCACGAATCAGCAACTGCAGACTGCTGCCGGCTGACCAGGGGCCGAGGAAAGTTCCGAAGATTCCGCGCGCCGCTATGACGGCTCGCAGTAATTCGGTCTCGAAATATTCTGCTACCAGATCAGCCACGGCCATCGGTCCCCAGCGCAGGACGCGGTACATATCCCGCTTGCCGAGGTTGCGCAGGGCGCGGCCGGTCTTGAGCATGCTCCAGAGATCGCCGCCGCTGGGGTGGTCGATGTCGGGCGGAGTGGTGGCGAGCGCTTCCGCGATTACTTTGCTGATCTTTTCCAGGGATTTCTCGAACTCGGGATACTTCGTCGCGTCTTTTTGCGAGAAGGTGGCGATTGACTGCGCGGATTTGTTCTCGTCCTGATAGAGCGAGAGAGCACGGCCATCGGGCGAGAGTGCGGTCACGCAAGTGTCTGGCGTGATCAGCCTCAGGCCATGTTTTTCGAGTTGCATATCGCGGACGATGTCTGGACGAATTGGTCCCGCAGTGTGGGCCAGCGTGGAGCAGCGGAAGCCGGGATGAAATTCATCCGTGATTGCCGCGCCACCGACCTGAGGCCTACGCTCGAGAACGAGCGGCTTGAATCCCGCTTTGGCGAGGTAGAAGGCGGTGACCAGCCCGTTGTGGCCGCCCCCGATGATGACGATGTCGAGCGCGCCGGATTTAGAAGTGGTAGTCATAAATTTCCGACTGCACAGGGAGAACGCCTCGCCGCGCTTGTGCTGAATGAAAGTGTACGGGGTCCTTCGACTGCATTTGTCTCGCGCAAACGCGAGACAAATTTCGCTCAGGATGACAGAGTACCTTCATACGCTTAAGCCGCTCCTTTGAGGTCTTTGAGAATTTCGAGAGCTGCGAGACGGCCGGGGGCGCCCATGATGCCGCCGCCGGGATGCGTGGCTGAACCGCACATGTAGAGATTTTGAATGGGCGTGCGAAAGCGCGCATATCCCGGCGCTGGACGCAGGAAGAAGAGCTGTTCCAGTGAGAGTTCGCCCTGGAAGATGTTGCCTTCGCTCAATCCCCACTCGCGTTCGAGATCGAGCGGAGTAATTACTTGCTTGTGCAGGATTATGTCTTTGATGTTGGGCGCGTACTCGGCGATGGTGTTGACGACGGTGTCGCCGAAAGCCTCTTTCTGATCATCCCAGTTGAGGCCGGGGCGGAGTTTGTAGGGCGCGTACTGCACGAAGCAGGAGAGCACGTGTTTGCCCGGCGGCGCGACTGAGGGATCGGTGAGCGAGGGGATGACCATGTCGATGTATGGCTTGCGCGAAAAGTTTCCGTACTTGGCATCGTCGTAGGCGCGTTCCATGTATTCGACTGAGGGGGAAATCGAGATCGCGCCACGCAGGTGTGCGCCGGGTCCGGGGATGGCTTTGAAGTTCGGGAGGGCGTCCAGCGCCATATTCACCTTGCCAGAAGATCCGCGATATTTGAAGCGGTTGATGTCTTCGAGGAAGTCGGCGGGGAGATGCTCGGCTTCGATGAACTTGTTGAAGGTTAGTCTCGGATCGACGCTGGAAGAGACCGTTTCGGCATAGATTTCGTCGCCGTTGGTGAGGACTACGCCTTTGGCTTTGCTGTCTTTGACGATGATTTTCGCGATGGCGGCTTGAGTACGAATTTCGACGCCAGCTTCGCGGGCGGCGTCGGCGATGGCGTTTGAAATCGCTCCCGTGCCGCCGCGGGCGAAGCCCCAGGCGCGGAACGCACCGTCAATTTCTCCCATGTAGTGGTGGAGAAGAACGTAGGCCGTGCCCGGAGAGCGGACGCCGAGGAACGTGCCGATGATTCCCGAGGCCGACATCGTTGCTTTGAGGACGTCCGTTTCGAACCATTGATCTAGAAAATCAATGGCGCTCATGGTCATGAGTTGGACCTGGTTGTATTTGTCATTGCTCGACATGCCCTGGAAGCGGCGTCCGATGAAGAGCAGTTTCATCAGTTCGCGTGGGTTGAGCGTGTTGGGGTCGGGCGGCACCATGCTGAGAATCGGTTTTACGAATCGGCACATTGCTTGCATGGCCTTACCGAATTCATCGTAGGCCTCGGCGTCGACGCGCGAGTGGCGCGCGATCTCGCGATGAGTTTTTCCGTGGTCGTTCACACGCCAGAGGTAATTGCCGCTGGGCATGGGAGTGAACGTGCCGTCGAGCGGAAGAATTTCGAGGCCGTGGCGCGGCAGGTCGAGGTCGCGGATGATTTCCGGGCGCAGCAGCGACACCACATAGGAGCAGACTGAGAACTTGAAGCCGGGAAAGACTTCTTCGGTGCAGGCCGCGCCGCCGAGAATGTGGCGGCGCTCGAGCACCAGAACTTTCTTCCCGGCGCGCGCGAGATAGGCGGCGTTTACGAGGCCGTTGTGGCCGCCGCCGATTACGATTACATCGTATGAATTGGCCATAAACTCTTCAGCCTTTGGCTGCTGGCTTGCTGGTTGAGAATGGGGACGAAGAATAGTAGCGCAGATTTGGGATGCGCGTATTAGAGGCCGCTGGGAAGGACGCTCCAGCTGCGAAGGACATTCGAGAGGATTGGTATGAGTGAGCGCATGGCTGGAGTCGAAGGGTCATTCTACCGGGAATGGGGAGTTTTGTCCTGCACGTTGCACGGCGGTGACTGATAGTCATGCGCTGCTAGGTTGCTGCACGAGTCTGCAGGTGCATATAATCCGGCTTCGAGCTAATTTCTTCGAGGAAACAGCCTTGCCCATTGGAACTGCATTTCACGAGAGAACTTTTCCGCTTTGCCACAGCTTGAATTACCGCGAGTGGTCGGGATATTACACGGTCAGCGTTTATGAGGTGCATCACGAGCACGAGTACAACGCCATCCGCAATGCGGCGGCGCTGATTGATATTTCGCCGCTTTACAAGTATTTGATTACCGGGAAAGACGCGACCCGGCTGGTGAACCGTGTGATCACGCGCGACATTAACAAGGTCAAAGTGGGGCAGGTAATTTACTGCTGCTGGTGCGATGAAGAGGGGAAGGTCATCGACGACGGAACGATTTCGCGGCTGGAGGAAAACGTTTATCGCTGGACGGCCGCCGATCCGAGCCTGCGCTGGTTCCGGCAGAACGGTTTGAATATGGATGTGCAAGTCGAAGATATTTCCGAGAAAGTTGCGGCGCTGGCGTTGCAGGGGCCTACTTCGGCGAAGCTTTTGAAGACGGTTGCTGATGCAGACATCGCGAACTTGAAATATTTTCGCGTGACTCGCGGCAAGATTGCAGGCGTGCCGGTGGACATTTCCCGCACGGGATATACCGGGGATCTGGGATATGAGATCTGGGTGCCATTAAAAGAAGTCAACGATGCGGTGAAGGTTTGGGATGCGCTCGCGGAGAAGGGCAAGCAGTTTGATCTGCACGCGGCGGGCATGTTGGCGCTGGATGTGGCGCGGGTGGAAGCTGGGCTGCTGCTGATTGAAGTGGATTACTCGAGTTCGAAGAAGGCGCTGATTCCATCGCAGAAATATTCGCCGTATGAGTTGGGCTTTGCCAAGATGGTGCATCTGCAGAAAGATAATTTCATCGGCAAGCGGGCGCTCGAGCTGGACGCGAAGAATGGCGTGCCGCGCCAGTTGGTCGGCGTGGAAGTGGATTGGACCGATGTGGAGGCGCTGTATGAACGCTATGGGCTGACTCCGGCTGCGCCGAGCCAGGCTTCGCGTGTGGCTGTGCCCTTGTACTCCGGGGAGAAGCAGGTGGGCAAGGCTACGACGACGAGTTGGTCGCCGATTTTGAAGAAGATGATTGCGCTGGCCAGCGTGGAGACTGAGCATTCGAAGCTGGGGACGCAGTTGCAGATGGAGATCACGATCGAGGCGATCCGGCTGAAGACGAATGTTAAGGTGACTGGGCTGCCGTTTTTCAACCCGGCGCGGAAGACGGCGACGCCGGTGTAGGATTGAGCCAGGGAGGTGTCGATTATGACGACGCGGGTCGAACGTCAAACCGTAGATCTCTCGAAGTATCCCGACCTGGTCGTGATTTACCTTGGAATGCGAGTGAATCGCATCTACGGAATCAAGACCCTGTTTGGATTCGGACCAAAGATATCGTCCTCCGTAGAGGCGCAACCAGATGGACTCCTGCGCCACGAGAATTTCATGTTTTCCCTGTTTCCGATGCATGTCGGCATTCGCCAATACTGGCGCGACCTCGATTCGCTGATGAAGTGGACGCGTTCCGATCCGCACCGGCAATGGTGGCAGCAGTTCCTGAAGGATTCGGGAGGCACGGGATTCTGGCACGAAACGTATCTCCGGCGCGGGGGGATGGAGGCGATCTACGACGATATTGTTCCGCGGATTGGATTCATGAGCTTCGCACCAGTGCTGCGGGCGCGTGGCCCGATGTTCGGCGCAGCCGCCAGAGCGGATAGGGGACGTTCGACCGACGCGGTGGTTTCCGAAGCTGAACTGTACGGCGATTCAGGAGATCAAGACGCCGCGTAAGTAGTGCGCGGAGTAGTGGTTGCCATTTTCGGGTTCAGCATTTTTCGGTTTCAGCGTCATTCTTCAGCGCGCGCCCGCCGCCTTCCTGCAGCATAAATCCACACCCCGACCAGCACCAGCGCTCCGGTTCCTCCCACAATTTTGAACAGCGCCAACGGTTTGTTGGGTTCGTCCGGCTGCGGAATCAGGGATAGAACAATCGTTAACGTCGTTGTGACGAATCCGAGTACGGCTACGAGCTTCGCCACCGTGCTTCCTCCTGGCACACGGATCACATCCGGGCCAGCGGGATCGCGCTGCAGCTTGATCATGGCGGCGAACAGGTAGAGGTACGGGATGAAATACGTGATCACGCCCATGCTGACCAGCACGTCGTAAGCGCCTTTTACGCTTGTGCCAGCCTGGCCTAGAAAAATGAAGAGCGCGCCTAGAAAGAACTGAGTCAGCAAAGCAACCCATGGAGTTTTCCAGCGTGGATGGAGTGCGCCAAATACGGGCGGCAGGAAGCGATCGATGCCGGCGACAAAGGGCAGACGGGCTACTGCGGCGAGATAGGCACCTGCAGCGCCGATGTTGCTGAGCGCGATCAGAAATGCTGCGACGGGTAGCACGCCCGGGAAACCCACGCGGGATGAGGTTTTCGAGATGGCCTGCACTAATCCCTGCAGGCTGCTGACTTCGCTTGAGGGCAACGCAAGCAGTACGGCGGCAGTTCCGACGATATAACAGAAGGCTACGGTCACCCCGCCGAAGAGTAGAGCGAATGGGATGGAGCGGCGGGGGTTCTTGATTTCTTCTCCCATGAAGGAAGCGGTTTCGCAGCCGCCGAAGGCGAAGGTTAGTACCGACCAGAAAATAATGTCTTTGAGGTGCGTGCTGGGCGTCATTGAATGCACGGTGAAAGACGTGGCCGAGCCGTAGCGATGCCAGGCAATCAGTCCCATCACGATGATGATGCCGACTGGGATCCACATGGCAAGCGCGCCGACGTTGTGCAGCCACTTGCCTACGTCGAGTCCGACGATGTTCATCAGGGTCGCGGCGCCCAGGGTTAGCAGGGAAAAGACGATGTAGAACGTGGCGTTGTTCGAGAGATGCGCCCATGCGTTCTGGCGCATGAAGAGGATGTTGCTGGCGGCGAAGTAGAGGACGGCGGGGAAATAGGGGAGGTTGCTGGTCCAGTAGGTCCAGGCGGACATGAAGCCGGAGAAGTCACCGAAGGCGCGCTTGCTCCAGACATAGAGGCCGCCTTCACTGGGATAGCGCGAAGAAAGTTCGAGCACCGAGAGCGCCAGGGGAGTGTAGAAGCAGAGCCAGGCGCCGATCCAGATGACGATGGAACTGGGACCGGCGGCTGCGGCGGTGGCGATCCAGCGCAGACTGATGCCGGTGACTACGTAAAACAACACCAGATCGCGGAAGCCAAGCACACGCTTGGGGCGGTTGGGATCTTGGTTCGGATCTTGGGCCTCGGCGATGGACACGCCGGAGGAGACGAATGAGATTCGGTTCAGCGGGTCGGCGTCCGCGTTTTTGTCAGGCAATCGGTTGCCCCGGGTGATGTTTTGTCAAGAACAAGCAGCGCCGATCCGGCATTGCGTCGAACGGATTAGTTCAAATGCAAAGAATTCTTTGTAGATGCCGCGTTAAAGTCCAGCCGTTCTTTTCTGACCGAGAAGAGCTTTTAGGCGGCCTCGAAACCCGCGCTGTTCCTCGATTGGCACCGGAGGCGCCATGGGGATCGGCGTCAGCATCGGCCGTTCCACTTCCACTCTGGACGGGATGTCTCCGTCATTCCGCAACGCCCTATGGCGCAATTCCAGCCATATCGCGATACCGATGCCGAACGCCAGACCGGGACCAAGTCCGTAGGCCGCAAATTTCCACCGGACGGGAAAGCCAGGGGAAACCGGCAAGCTAGCGGCATCGAGGAGTCGCATCTGTTCTCCTTGTTGCCGGTATTCCAGGCCTGTCTGTATCTCCGAGTCGCTTTTCCTGAGCAGAAGACTGTCGTAGATCTTATAAGCAGTCTCGTTGTCCCGGGTCAGTTGCTTGAACTCTTCTTCCACCTTGGGACTGAGCGTCAGCCGGCTTTGATAGACACTGATCATTTGCCCGAGCTGTTTCTGCTCCTGTGTAGCCTTTGCAATGAAGCCCTCATTCTGGTCGATCTCCTGGCGCAATTGCAGGATCTCCGGCGGTTCCGTTTTGCCGTTCGCCTCGTCGGGGCCAGTTTTCTGGTCCGAGGGGCTCATTTGCTTCTGCTTGGCCTCGAGCTCGGCGATGTCACTTTTCAGTTTGATTACGTCGGGATGATCGTCCGTGTACCGGGCTTGCAGGGTGACCAGCTGGGTCTTCAGGGATGCCAACTGCTGCTCGATGTTCTCGGAGTTCTGAGAATTGCTGTAAGCTTTCCAGGCCGCGAGTTGCTGGGCCAGAACGGACTCGGCATAAGATTTGTCCTGTTGCGCACGGTTCAGCTGCCAGGTGACGGCGTCGAGCTGAGAGTTCAGCCCCCCTAAAATCTTCAGGTTATTGTCCGCATCACTGGGCAACTGGCCCGCGTAAAGGTTCTTGAAGGCCGCGAGCTTCTTGTCCGTTTCATCAAGATTGCTCTTGGCTTGATCCAGTTGCCGCGAGAAAAAGTCGGATGCGCCCAAGGCCGCTTGCTCGTCGTTCTTGAGATTCTCTTCCAACAGCATGGACGTGATTTCACCGCAGAACTGCTGCGCGTCGTGCGGGTTGTTCGCGGTGAAGCTCACATAAAAGCCGGCGGCATCGCTGCTCTTGGTCGTGGGATTGGAAGACGAAGCAGCGGATAAACCGAAAGCGGGCGCTTCGGTGACCGAAACCGCGCTTTGTATCTCGTCAATAACATCCTCGACGCTCTTGCCACCGCTGCCCAGGTCCGAGCGGCGATTGACCAGCGCTTGTAACCGGCTGCGGCTGAGCACCTGCTGCTGCAGGGTTAGCATGCGATCGCGCACGGACGCGGTACCCGTGGACTTGGCTGAACCAGAAGGAACGGTCGGCCTTTCCACTAGCACCAGAGACTTCGAGGTGTATCTGCGCGAAAAGCCAAAAGAAATCAAGAAACCGGCCAGCATCGCCACGAGCGCCGGAACGAGGATCACCTTCAGGCGGCGAGATAGGGCCACGTGATCATCCGATTTCCATACCCGATTCGCGATCATGTTCGTTTCCGTTTCCGCGGGGGACGAGTAATTCTTATGGCATAGTTCTTACGGAACTCTTCTTACGCCACCGGTTTTTGCGCCGCTGTTGTTTACGGAACAACGATCGTATCCCCGGGCTGCAGGAAGATGTTCTCCGACGCCGCTTCTCCCTTGATGACTCGCTTGTAATTGAACGGGAACCTTTTTTCCTCGCTGCTTTCGATGCGCAGAACGTAAATCCCTTTGGTGTTGGCGAATTGAGTGAATCCTGCGGTCGCGAGCGCCTGCAATACGGTCATGTTATGCAGCAGCGACATAGGTCCGGTGCGCAAAACCTCACCCAGCACGTAGATCCGCTGGGAATTGGTCTGGGTCACGAGTACGGTGACGTTCGGATTGGCCACATATTTCTTCAGCTTTTCAGTGATCGCTGCGGCCAGTTGCATCGGTGTCATCCCCGCGGCCTGCACGTCATTCAGCAAGGAGAGCGAAATCATGCCATCGGAGCGGACGGGCAGCGTGGTTGTCAGATCCGGTTCTTTCCAGACTGCAATGTGAAGGATGTCGTCGATGCCGATCACATACGGCACTGGGGGTGGCGGTGGCAGAGGCACCGACGTTTTCTGATCGTTGGTTGCCGCGGTGGTATCGGTGTTCTCGTCCCCACCGTTTTGGTGATCGTCCTGTGCCCATCCCCCAATCGCAGTCAATGCCAGCAACAGCATCGTGAGTGCCAGCTGTCTCATATAATGCGTTTCCTCGAAGCGGCGAAGCAGGATGCTCGTGGCAACCTGTCTTTCCCGTTGGAAGCGCCGCTCAGAGATCTCCTCGTGAAATCAGGCGTTTCGTGCGAAAAGAAGCTATTGTAGCCTGATTCGAGACTCGAACAAAGTAACTGTCTGCATTGAAATCGCATAAATATGCCAAGGGTTAATCCAGCCGAACCGGGCGAATATACCAATCGAAGCCAATCAAAACGATCTGGGGGTGTAGAGGAGGAATGCAATTCTGGGAGGCGCCGCAACCGCCAAAATTTTCGTTGTTGAATTGATAACTGGCAAAGGCGGTCAAAGATCGGCCCAATTGCCGCTGGATAGCCGCGCCCGCGTAACCATACTCGTACGAAGTGGCGGGTGTTCCAGCTGCGCTCAGTCCGATCCCGCTCACTTTAGTGTAGCCGCCGTCGAGGATGGTTCGCCAGGATCGAGAAATATTGCGGCTGAGGGAAAGAAGGGCAATCTGGCTGATTCCACCTGCGAAGAAACCAGAGCCCGCGCTCACCAGCCGGTTGTAGGAGAGGCTGAGACTGGATTTCTGCCAGCGATAGCGCAGCGAGGCCTGGACGGTAGCTGTGATTTGCATGGTCTTTCCGCTGGTTCCCCCGCTGAGGTTTATGAATTCCGGGCCGATGCCGAGCAGCAAATCCATACGGCCGGAGACGCGACGCTGATAGGCCAACTGCACCGAATTGGCGACGAGTTTGCCCACCCCGCTCTGAGGAAATTTAAAAACTTGATATCCATACACCGCTTCAATTTCTGCTGGTCGACTGAGTTGGTGATCGTATCCCGCTTGCGCCGAAATCTGGCGGCTGTTGAATAAGCTTTCCGTGTTGCTAAGGTAATCGGTGAACGAGTAGTCGCCAGCCACATAAGCCGACGAGCGCGGCGTCAAGGCCTGGGTAAAGTCCACTACCGAGGCATTGGTGACGTAGGCTTCCTGGCTTACTTCGCCGAACTGACTGGCGCCGAAAAAATCAGATACGCCGGTGTTGGCGGGAATGCCGGCGCCGACCCCGGTCGAATTGTAAGCGCCGACCCCGCCGAACGACGACGATCCGAAATCCCCATCGCCTGTATAGAACGAGTCCCGGAAGGCCAGTTGTCCTTTCGGCCACAGGAAACGTTCGTCTGCGTTTAACTTCTCAAACTGCTGGTTGTGGGGTTTTTCGGCGGCGTACTCGCTGTACAGCGTGTCACCGCCCATGTAGTCGATTGCCGTTTCGGAGGTGCGCCGGGATTTCAGCAGACTAAGGCTTCCCAATAGATTTGTAACCGAAGCTGTCTGGGACGAAAACCCCGACATCCAGCTGGGATTGCTCTCCGCTCCTTGACTGACGTGGATGCCGGCAAGAAGGCAGCTTCGAGATGGCGCTTGTGTGGGCTCGACGGACGACTGGTCGAGGGCGGAAATTGGAGAGGTTTCGACCGGCTGAGGCGCGGAATCTGGTCCCAGGTCTGCTTGCGGAATCGAGCCTTGCCCACTCGATGCTTGCCCATTCGAGGCTTGCCCGCCAATGTTGGCGGGCAGTTCCCAGCCATTTGATTGCGACCAGCCCGTTCCTAAAGCGGACACGAGGAGCATCAAAGTCCACAGGCGGTTTTTGGGGACTGCTGCCATCAGATTCCGCTTTCGCAACGGAGCACTTGCTCAAGCTAAAGACCAGGGCTTCCCGGCTTATTTTTCTATCGACGACGTGGCCAGCCTGAGGCGCGGCTCCACGAGGGAAAGCAGTTCGTCTTTGAGGAGCGGTCCGCTCGCCAGCAGACCTGACAGAAGCGGATCGCGGCGATTGGCGGTCAGAGTGGTCTTCTCCAGAGTGCTGACAAAACCGCCCGCGCTTTGCACCAGGGCCGCTCCGGCTACGACGTCCCATTCGTTCTTGGGCGTCAGAGTAAAAGTGACGTCCGCCAGGCCCGCGGAAACCAACGCGAGTTTGTAGGCCACCGAACCCATGGGGCGGATCTTGAAACCCGAATTCTCGAATGCCTTCCATTCCGCGCGTTTCACCTCGCTGCGGCTGGCGAGAACCAGGGCGCCGTCCAGAGTGTTACGCTGACTCGCGTGCGCGGGTTTGCCGTTATAAGTTACCCCGGATTCTATTGAGCCGAGGAACATCTCGTTCGTAGCGGGATTGCAGATTCCTCCGGCAACGGGACGCCCATTCTCAACGAATCCAATAGAAACGCAGAACTCGGGAATGCCTTGCACAAACTCGCGCGTGCCATCGAGGGGATCAACCACCCAGACTCGCGAGTGCTGCAGGCGGATGGGCTCGTCTACGCTCTCTTCCGACAGCCAGCCTTCTCCGCTGCGCAACAGTTCCTTACGCAGAACGGCGTCAAGGGCCCGATCTGCCTCAGTGACTGGATCGTGTCCGACCTTGTATTCGGCTTCAATCGCGCCTGGCGTGAAGCGGGCAAAAACCTTGCGAGAGGCTTCGAGCGCGGATTGAATACGTTCCAGTATTTGGGCGTACGAATTTGAATGCATAATCTGATTACGTCATCAACATGCGGGCGCCCGTCGCCAGTAACACGGCGCAAAGGATGCGCCGGAGCCAGGGAACCGGGACCCGCGTACTCAGGTAAGAACCGAGCAGTCCTCCGGGAATCGAGCCGATCAGGAGCGCTCCAACCAGGTGGAGATCAACGTTGTGCAAGCGAAAATGAAGAAGACTGGTTACGCCTGTGAGGATGAGGGCGTGCACAATGTCGGTGCCCACCATGACCTTGGGCTGGAAGCTATAGAACAATAGAAGCATCATCATCACGATGCTGCCTGAGCCGACTGAAGTGATGCCGACCAGAAAACCTGCGACCAGGCCGATCAGCGACATCCAGGCGAAGGACTTGATGCTCGGCGGCTTCGCCGCAGCCCGGTCTTCAATTTTCTTCTGGAAGAACAGGAAAGTCGGAATGCAAATCAGCAAGACTCCGACCGCCACGGTAATGAAGTGATTGACCCCGTTGCCGTAAGCGTTTCGCAAGTGAACCAGAAAGCGCACGCCCAGGTAAGAGCCGGGAGCACTGCCGATAGCGAGCGCCATGACTACCTTGAGCCGCACTGTGCCTTTGCGCAGATGGACAGCGCTGGCGCCGATCTTGGTGACGAAGTTGAAAAGAGCGTCGGAGCCCACGGCCAGCATGGGCGGCACACCGAGGCCGAAAATGAGGATGGGGAGCAGCAGAACACCGCCCCCGACTCCCGTCATTCCGATGAGGGCGCCGACTCCAAGACCGACCAAGCTCTTGATCAGGAGATCCATTGTTAGTAGATCCATGACACTATCAACTTCCGACTCGTCATTTTGCGGGGCGATGCGGAACTAAATCGACTCCGCAGCTGTTCCGATAAAGCCTTCCCTTTCGAGATGTAGAATGATTTCCTGCGCCGCCTCTTCGGCTGATAAGTCGCCGGTATTGATGGTGACTTCAGCATCGGCTGGAACTTCGTAAGGATCCGAGATGCCGGTGAACTCTTTGAGAATTCCTGCGCGCGCTTTCGCGTACAAGCCTTTGCGGTCACGCTGCTCGCAGACGTCCACGGAGGTTGCGATGTGCACCAGAATGAACCCTCCGTAAGGCTCAATCATTTGCCGCACATGTTTGCGGGTCGCGTCATAAGGCGCGATGGGCGCGCAGATGGCGATGCCACCGTTCTTAGTGATCTCCGAGGCGACGTAGCCGATGCGCCGGATGTTAATGTCGCGGTGCTCCTTCGAGAAGCCGAGTTCGGCCGACAAATGCTTGCGCACCAGGTCGCCATCCAGCAGGGTGACGGGACGTCCGCCGGTTTCGAGGAACTTCGTCAGCAATACATTGGCGATAGTCGACTTGCCGGATCCGGAAAGTCCGGTGAAGAAAATGGTCACGCCTTGTTTGTGACGGGGCGGGAAACTGCGGCGCAATTCGGAAACGACTTCGGGATAGGTAAACCAGCCCGGAATCTCGCGGCCTTCGTTCAGACGCTGGCGAAGCTCGGTGCCGGAGATGTTCAGCACGCGGTCTCCGTTCTTAACTTCGTCGTCGGGAACGTACTTGTCCTGACCTTCGAGGTAGACCATCATGTTGAAAGGCACCATGGTCACACCGATGTCGGCTTCGTGCTTCTTGAAGACTTCTTGGGCCTCGTAGGGACCGTAGAAGGGCTTGCCATTGGTGTCCTTGCCCGGGCCAGCGTGATCTCGGCCGACAATGAAATGACTGCAGCCGTGATTCTTGCGGATGAGTGCGTGCCAGATGGCCTCGCGCGGTCCGCCCATGCGCATGGCGAGGGGCAGCAAAGAAAGTTTGGCGGTAGACTGCGGGAACTTGGAAAGCAGCAACTGGTAGCAACGCACTCGCGTGTAGTAATCCACGTCACCCGGCTTGGTCATGCCCACGACGGGATGAATCAGCAGGCTGGCCTCGACTTGCTTGGCAGCACGGAATGCGAGTTCGACGTGGGCGCGGTGCATGGGATTGCGGGTCTGGAAGGCGACCACTCGCCGCCAGCCGATGCGGGCAAACTCGCCACGCACCTCGGCTGGAGTCAAACGGAGGTTACGAAAATCATAGTGGGAGGGAATCTGGGTTCCCTCTAACGTTCCTCCCACATACCACGGATTGGCCTTGTTGATGGCGTAATCGGCGCCGGGATGGGCTGCGCTGGTGCTGGCGAAAACGGCCTTGGCTTCGGCCTTGCGGTCGGGCTGCCAGACTTCTTCCACATTCAACCCTGCCAGCATCACACCTTCCGGATCGCGCAGCGCGAGCTTGCTGGTGCCCGGCGTAAGTTTCTTGGCGAGTTCCTCGGTCACATCCAAGGTGATGGGCATGGGCCAAAGCGTTCCGTTGGCCAGGCGCATGTTATGGCAGACACCTTCGTAGTCGGCGCGGGTCATGAAGCCCCGCAGCGGAGAAAACCCGCCAGTGACCAACAACTCAAGATCACAAAGCTGGCGGCCAGTCAGATCCCACGAGGGCCATTCTTTCGAATGGTATTTCAGTTCAGCAATTCTCTCAGGCTGGGCGATGAGGTCAACAAGTTCTCCGCCGTGCGGCGGAATGAGATGACTGGTCGAAGCGGTCAAGTCTTAAGCCTCCTGGAATTCCGTTGTTTTGTCTACTACGTCTATTGTATTTGACTGGATTGCTTCCCAGATCTCATCGGAGCCATGCGAAACCACTTTGCGGATCCTTTAAGGGAGAGGGAATCCTGAAACGTTCCACACAGAGTAACACTTA
>Ga0307476_10001536_pt1 | contig 14002 bp, 10 predicted proteins | sample atmos_gasesECM2C_2_FD_203314 | JGI IMG/M metagenome (GOLD analysis project Ga0307476, IMG submission 203314) | Hardwood forest soil microbial communities from Morgan-Monroe State Forest, Indiana, United States - atmos_gasesECM2C_05 | ecosystem: Environmental > Terrestrial > Soil > Temperate... | reverse complement strand
ACATGAAAAACCCGGAGGTCTTCGACAAGGACATTGCGAAGCTCGCCCAGCTCCGTACTAAGGAAGGCGCCTACCCGGCTTCGCTTCACAGTAAAACGGAGCGCGAGATTGAGCGCAAGCTGACCACGCCGGTGCCGCTGCTCAACTTCACCGACGTTCCGCTGGACGAGGTCATCAATGAATTGCGCGCCACGACCGGCCTCAACATCTACGTCGATCAGCGAGCGCTGGAAACGGAGAACATCAGCCTGAAGCACCCGGTTACGCTTGTTCTGAACAACGTGTCGGTGAAGTGTGCGTTGGACCTGGTCCTGAAGCAGGCCCGCCTGACCTACATCGTCAACAACGATGTGCTGCAGGTCACGACGGAAACCGAGGCCAAGGGGAAACTGGAGCGCGTCACCTACCAGGTGGCCGACCTGGTCATCCCGGTGCCCAACTCCAGCGGCGTCACGCCGTTCGGCAGCCCGGCCACGCCGGTCAATCCGCCCTACGCGCCCACGCCGATCCAGGGGCCGTATGCGATCGGCACCGGCACGCCGACCGGCCAGCCGACCGGTCAGCCGATGCCCCCCGACCAGAACAACGGCGGGTGGAACAAATCGGGACCGACGGTCACGTGCCAGGATCAGCTCATCAAGCTCATCACCAACACGGTGGAGCCGCGCAGCTGGAGCGACATGGGCGGCCCCGGTACTATCGACTACCATCCACTGACGATGGGCCTCGTCATCAACCAGACGCCCGACATCCAGGAGCAGATCGTGGACCTGCTGAATTCGCTGCGGCGGCTGCAGGACCAGGAAGTGGCGTTGGAAGTGCGCTTCATCGCCATCTCCGACGACTTCTTCGAACGGATCGGCGTCGATTTCGCCATGAACATCACGAACAACAGCGCGAACGCCAACTACGGCTCGCAGCTCGTGTCCGGAGCGTTCCAACCGCCGGGCCTTATCAACAGTTTCCAGCCCAGCAAGCTGATCACCGGCATGTCGGGTCCGGGCACGCTGACGTCGGACCTGGGCATTCCGATCAACTCGGTGGGCGGCGGCAACACGTTCTTCAACACCGTGCCGGCCTACGGCGGTTACATGCCGGGCTTCTCGCTGGGCCTGGCGTTCCTGAGCCAAATCCAGGTGTTCATGTTCATGGAGGCGGTTCAGGGCGACAACCGCGTCAACGTCATGCAGGCGCCGCGCATCACCGCCTTCAACGGCCAGACCGCGACGCTCAACGTGTCCGACAACCAGACGTTCGTCACCAACGTGAACGTGTCGATCGGGGCCAACGGCAACCCGCTGTTCCAGCCGGTCATCACGAACTCGGGCAGCTCGGTGTCGCTGACCATTCAGCCGGTCATCTCGGCCGACCGCCGCTTTGTGCGGTTGAACTTCGGCAGCCCGTTCGGCGGCGGCGGCGCCGGCAGCACGGCCACCGGCGTGACGCTGGTGAACCTGGTTCCGGGCGTCGTGGGTACCTTCCCGGTGGTGGTGCCGGTCTTCTCCGGCAGCGCCATCCAGGATCCGACGGAGCAGGTGGTGTTCACACAGCTGATCCAGCAGCCAGTCGCCGAAATCGTCAACATTTCGACGACGGTGTCGGTGCCGGACGGCGGCACGGTGGTGATGGGCGGCCTGAAGCGCCTGTCGGAATCGCGGAGCGAGTACGGGCCGCCCATCCTGAGCAAGATTCCGTACATCAACCGCCTGTTCAAGAACGTCGGTTACGGCCGCAGCGCCGAGAGCCTCCTCATCATGGTGACGCCGCGCATCATCATTCAGGAGGAGGAAGAGACGCGCCAGACCGGCTTCACCGCCGAGGCCCAGACCGGGCCGTGATCTAACGATCGATCGGGGGGAAGGGGAGCGATGAACGGGAGCAATCCCGTTCATCGTTTTTTTGCGCCGCCCCGATCGGCTCAGCCGCGAATGATGCGGTCGTCGGCCGCACGGCCGGCGTCGTCGGGCGCCTCCGATCCGCCGGATCGCGGCGATTCCCAAGCCGCCCGGCCGCCGGTCTTGTCGGCGATGTCGCCGATCCGCTGATAGTGCCTTGCCGCATCCACGAAATCCTTGAAGACCTGGTCGCTGGGAAAGGCGCGGCAGGGCACGACGACGGCGGTGACGCTGTTGATGTAAAGGAAGGCGTGTTGGAGCGTCGCGCCGACCTTCTCGATGCCGTGCCAGAGATACGTCGAGGAGGCGAATGCCGAGATGTTGCGAACGGCTTCCGCATCAAGGAGAACCCGCCGCCAGCCTAGGAATTTTTCCATGTTGCGCCCCTGCCGCATCGCCCGGTTCAGCCGCAGCGACGCCGTCAGTCGGCCGTACAGGATCAGTCCCAGCAGCATCAGGGCGGCCCCGAGGACGACGAAGGGGATCATTTCCACGTAAAAAGCGGCCGTCGGATTGTCGGCGAACACGAGAAACAGCGCCGTCGTGGCCAGCGATACGAACATCAAGCCGCCGACCAGGGCGGTGGTCGGGCCGCCGCGCTGCTGGGGAATCGGAGCGTTTTGCGCGTGATAGCGCTGGAAGGCGATCAGATCTTCCGGCGTCAGGTCGTATTCGACTTCCATGACGAGAACTCCGCTAGGGATTGGTTTCGCGCTTTTCGCTGAGCCGGCCTGGGGCGATGATCCGGTCGTCCGCCGGGGCCTCGCCCGGCAACGGCGGCGGCTCGACTTTCGGCGGCCGGCTTGCCGCCATTAACCGGGGCGGTTCTGCGCTGACCTCGGCCATGCGATGATAGCGCCGCGCCGCCTCCAAAAACTCCTCGAACTCGCGGTCGGTGCGGAAAGCCTCGCGCGGCACAATGAAGGCGTTGTTCGTCATGAAGTAGATGAAGGCGTGATCTTCCGACGCCGTGACGGCGTCAATCGCCCACCAGAGATAGATCAAGGAGGAGTATTCCGTATCGACGTGGAGGGCCTGTTCGTCGATGGAGATGCGCCGCCAGCCCAGCACCTTCTGGCTGTTGCGGCCCTGCTCCAGCGCCCTGCGCATCCTGTTGGGCGCGGTCAGTTTTGCGTAGAGCGTCAGACCGATCAGCGTGAGAATCGCGCCAGCGCCGACGCCGGGAAACAGGGCGAACAGGGTGTCGAACAGGGGATCGTCCAGGATCGCCCGCACGAACACAAAGGCGAAGACGGCTACCGCGAGAGTGGCCGAGATGATCAGACGGGTCGGATCGAACTTCCGCTGCGTGGGAATGGGCGGGTGCTTTTGGTGGAAGCGCCGGAGCGCGGTCAAGTCGTCGGGAGTCAGGCGGAATTCGACTTGCATGGCCGTTCCCCCGTGGTCGCTGCGGGGCGCTCCCCTTGTGGGTCGCGGCTACCGACAGTCGGGAGAGGAATGTCCGCCGCCTCTCGAGGCGGCCTTCGTTTGGCTAACAGCTAGTAGCTGTTAGCAAAATGCGGACATTACTTTCCCGATCATCGCTAATCGGCGGGCGGCGCCGGCGCCGGTTCGGCTGCCCCATTCGTCTCGCCGTCTTCGCCCTCCTCCTGCGCCACCTTGGCGATCGACGCGATCTTGTCCGCGTCACGCAGGCCCATCACGCGCACGCCCTGGGTATTGCGGCCGGTGACGCGGATTTCGCGGACGTGCGTCCGATTGACCATGCCGCCGGTGGTGATGAACATGATATCGTCGGTGTCGCGCACCGCCGACACGCCGACCACGGGGCCGTTCCGCTCGCTGGTGCGGATATCGCGGACGCCCTTGCCGCCGCGGCGCTGCTTGCGGTAACGCATGGCGGAGGCCGTGACCGGCACCTCTTCGCCGCCCTCCGCGTCCACCGGCGCTTCGCCGTCCAATTCCTCGCTCTCTCCATCTCCCGATTCGACGCCGTGCGTGTTGGGGCCGAACGGCGTCCGCTTGCCGTAGCCGTTCTCGCAAATGGTCAGCAGATAACCCGCCTCGTCCGCGACCACCATGCCGACCACGGCGTCGTCGCCCTGCACGGCGATGCCCTTGACGCCGCGCGTATTGCGGCCCATGGCGCGGGCGTCGGCCTCGTCAAAGCGGATGGCCATGCCGCGCTGCGTACACAGCAGCACCTCGTCAAAAGGCTGCGTCAGCGCCACGTCGATCAGCACGTCGCCCTCGTCGAGGCTGATGCCGATGATGCCGCCGGCCCGCGGCCGGCTGTAATCGGCCAGCGGCGTCTTCTTCACCACGCCGCGCCGCGTCGCCATGATGAGACAGCGGTCGCCCTCGAACGTCCGCACCGGGATGACGCTGGTGATCTTCTCCTCCGCGGCCAGCGACAGCACGTTGGCGATCGAGCGGCCGGAAGCCGTGCGGCTGCCCTGTGGAATGTCGTAGACCTTCAGCCAGTAGACGCGGCCGCTGTTGGTGAAGCAGAGCAGATAGGCGTGGGTCGAGGCGACGAAGAAATGCTCGATGAAATCGTCCTCGCGGGCCGTCCCGCCGGAGACGCCCCGGCCGCCGCGGTGCTGGGCGCGGTAGGTGTTCAGCGGAAGACGTTTGATGTAGCCATTGTGGCTGATGGTGACGGCCTGGTCTTCCTCCTCGATCAGGTCCTCCAGGTTGACCCGGCCGACTTCGCCGGTGATTTCGGTGCGGCGGTCGTCGCCGTATTTGTGCCGCATTTCCAGCAGATCGCTGCGCACCACGGCCAGGATGTTGGCCTCGCTGCCCAGCAACCGTTCGTAGCCGATGATCTTGTCGCGGAGGTCGTTGTACTCTTTGAGGATCTCGTCGCGCTGCAGCCGGGCCAACTGACCAAGCTGCATCCGCACCACCGCTTCGGCCTGGGCCTCCGTCATGTGGTAGGCGGTCTGGACGCCGATCTCCCGCTGCAACGCGGCGAAGTGTGCGGCCCCCAGCGCCCGTTCAAGGACGGCGGCGCTCACCGCCATGCCCTGCAACATTCGCTTGGCCTCGTCGCGGCTCGGCGCCTCGCGGCAAGTGCGAATCACCTCGTCCAGCGACGAGATGGCGATGAGCTGCCCCTCCAGGACGTGACCGCGCCGTTTGGCCTCGCGCATCAGATATTCGGTGCGCCGGCGGATGACGCGGACGCGGTGGCGCAGGAACTCGTCGATCATCTCCTTGATGGAGAGGTAACGGGGCCGACTGTCCACCAGGGCCAGCAGGATGATGCTCACCGTCTTCTGCAACGGCGACAGGGCGTAGAGCTGGTTCAGCACGAAATGCGGGTCGGCGTCGCGCTTGAGGTAGACGACGATGCGCACCGGCTCGCCGGTTCGCTGACTGCTCTCATCCTTGATGTCCGCAATCCCTTTGATCCGATCGTCCTTGACCAGCTCGCCGATGGCCTCGGCGAGGCGGATGCGCGTCTGCTGGAACGGCACTTCGCGGATGATGATCTGCGGCCGGGAACCTTCTTCGTTGATGTCGGCGCGGGCGCGGAGGGTGACTCGGCCGCGGCCGGTGGAATAGGCGTCGAGGATGCCCTGCCGGCCGCAGATGATGCCGCCGGTCGGAAAGTCCGGCCCTGGCAGGACCTCCAGCAGGTCGAGCAAGTTGGCCTGCGGGTTGTCGATGAGCAGCACGGCGGCGTCGCAGACTTCGCGGAGGTTGTGCGGCGGAATATCGGTGGCCATGCCGACCGCGATGCCGTCGGAGCCGTTGACGAGCAGGTTGGGGAAGCGGCTCGGCAGGACGGTCGGCTCCAGGTGCCGGCCGTCGTAATTGGGGATCATGTCCACGGTCTCGTGATCGAGGTCCGTGAGCATTTCCGCGGCTACCGCGGATAAGCGAGCCTCTGTGTACCTCATGGCGGCCGGCGGCAGGCCGGCGATGGAGCCGAAGTTTCCCTGTTTGTCGATGAGGACGCAGCGGAGGTTCCATTCCTGGGCCATGCGAACCAGCGTGGGATAGACGCTGGCCTCGCCATGCGGATGGTAGTTGCCGCTGGTGTCGCCGCAAATCTTGGCGCACTTCACCCGGCCGGAGTTGGGGCCGAGGTGCAGGTCGTTCATGGCGACCAGGATGCGCCGCTGCGACGGTTTAAGGCCGTCGCGCACGTCCGGCAGCGCCCGGCTGATGATTACGCTCATGGCGTAGGTGAGATAGCTGTCTTTCAGCTCGTCCGCGATGTTGAGCGGATCGGCGCCGTCGCCGTTGGGAGGGACGGCGGTAGGCGTTGCGGGGGGAGTCGGCGGGCTGCCTGGCGGGGTGAGGTCGTCCGGCACTGATCCATTCCTCGGGGTCGATGGGGTTGCTTCCTTTTCCAGGGTTTATCTTACCAGAACGCAGGCGATTCCACTACCGCGGTTGCCGCGTATACTGCCCGCATGACGACGCTCCCGCTGCTCCCCGCGACCGTGATCGGCAGCTGGTCGTTTCCCGGCTGGTACGCCAAATTCTGCGACGACGCGGCCCGCCAGCCGGACCTGTTCGGCGCCGCCGACCGAGACGAGGCGGTGCGCGACGCCGTCCGCCTGGCCGTGGACGATCAGCTCCGAGCCGGGGCCGATCTCATCACCGACGGCGAGATGCAGCGCGTCGATTTCAACCTCGGCTTCTACGACCATTTGACGGGCCTCAAGCCGTTGCCGTCCGGCCGCCGCTGGGGTCCGCCGGCCCACGACCAGCGCAGTCGGTATCTCTGCGTGGCTCCGCTGGCGGCGCCGCATGGCCTCGGCATCGTCGAGGAATATCGCCGGCTGCACGGCCTTACCGACGCCCCCATCAAAATGCCGGTCCCCGGCCCGTTCACGCTGGCCGGCTGCATCGACGGCGGCGAGGTTTACCGCGACCGCCGGGCGATCGCCGAGGCGCTCTTGCCGATCGTCAACCGGGAGCTGCGCGCGCTCGAGCGGGTCGGCGTCGAGTTCCTTCAGCTGGATGAGCCGAGCTTCGCCTGCCGGCCGGATAGGCCGGAGGAATTCCTCGACCTGATCGCGCGCACCATCGAGGGCGTAACCGCATTTACGAGTTTGCATATGTGTTTTGGCAATTATCGCGGCCGGGCGGTGGGACGGCGCAGCTATCGGGCCCTGTTCCCGCATTTGGCGCGGGCCGCGGTGAAGCAGCTGGCGCTGGAATTCGCCAGCCGCGAGATGGCGGAGATTGAGCTGGCCGTCGAGATCAAGCCGCCGATGGGCCTGGCGGTCGGGTTGGTGGATGTGAAGAACACGTGGATCGAGCCGCCGGAGCTGGTCGCGGAGCGGCTGCGGACCGTGCTGCGGCACATCGACGCCGAACGCGTCCAAGTCACGCCGGACTGCGGCTTCTCGCAGACGGCGCGGTACGTGGCGGTCCACAAGCTGGCGGCGATGGTCGAAGGCGTGCGGATGGTGCGCGAGGAGATCGAAACGCTGCATTGATCGTGGGATAGGATTGGAATCCTATCCTACGTGAAGGAGGCATGATGGCGGAGCCGTATCTGGCCATTCAGGTCGTCATGATGCCGCGCGACGTGAACCCGCATGGGGCGATCTTCGGCGGCGTGATTTTGAGTTACATCGACCAGGCCGGTGCAATCGGCGCCCGGCGTGCAGTGATGCAAGCAGGCGGACTGCCGCCGATGCTGGCGACGGTGGCGCTGAACCGCGTGGAGTTCAAACGGCCGGTGCTGGTCGGCGACGTGGTGCGATTCTGGACACGAACGGAACGGCTCGGCCGCACGTCGATCACGATGCACGTGAGCGTCGAGGCGGAGCGCGGCACGGAGACGCTGCCCGTCACGGAAGCGGAAGTGGTGTACGTCGGACTCGATCCGGTAGGGCGGCGGCCGAAACCGCTGCTGGGGTGAGACCATGACCGACATTCGCGAGATGGAAAGACCCGAGGCGCCGGCGGCGCGCCGGGTCAGCAAGAAGGACCAGATTTTAACGCTTTACAAAGCGGGCATCACCGAGGTCAATGACCTGGCGGCGATCACGCTGTCCCGGCCGAGCTACGTCGCAGGCGTGCTGCAAGGGGCCGACCAGGCGCCGGGCTATTTCGATCTCTATACGTCCACGGCCAAGCCGATGAACGTCTACTCCAAGTTCTTCGCCGGAAAGCTCGGCTTCCGCGACGAGGCGTCGGCCCAAGAAAGTGTGGACCTCATCGACACGCTGTACCGTCAGTTTGAGCTGGCCGGCGACCGCGCCGGGCAGCACCACGCGTTGCTGATGGCGCTGACGATGTTCGATCGGGCGCGCTGGACCAACAAGGAGGCGGAGGCCGACGTGTTCCGCCGCTGGCTGCGCAAGCGGCTGGACGAACCGACCTCCACCGCCGTCACGCCAGCCAAGAAGTGAACGCCATGCCGCGCATCGTCTCCCTCATCGCCAGCGCCACCGAGATCGTCTGCGCCCTCGGCTTCGAGGAGCAGCTGGTGGGCCGATCGCATGAATGCGACTATCCGGAGTCGGTGCGTCGGCTTCCCATCGTCACGGCGCCGAAGTTCGACGTGGAAGGCTCCAGCCGCGAGATCGACCAGCGCGTCAAAGCGCTGCTGAGCGACGCCCTGTCCGTTTACCGCGTCGATGCGGAACGGCTGCGCGAACTGGAGCCGGACGTGATTGTGACGCAATCGCATTGCGAGGTGTGCGCCGTCAGCCTGCGCGACGTGGAGCGAGCGGTCTGCTCGTGGCTGCGAGCCTGTCCAAAGCTCGTGTCGCTGGCGCCGAATCGGCTGGCCGATGTGTGGACGGACATCGAGCTGGTCGCCGAAGCGCTGGATGCACGGGACTGCGGCGGCCAGGCGATTCGGAGATTGCAGAGCCGCATGGACGCCATTGCGGATCGGGCGCGATCGCTGACCGATCGGCCGACCGTGGCCTGCATCGAATGGATCGATCCGCTGATGGCGGCGGGCAACTGGATGCCGGAGCTGGTGGAGCGGGCCGGCGGCGTGAACCTCTTCGGCGAAGCGGGCAAGCATTCGCCGTGGATGACGTGGGACCAGCTCGCCGAGCGCGACCCGGACGTGATCGTGGTGCTTCCGTGCGGCTTCGACATCGGGCGGACGCGGCAAGAAATGCCGGCGCTGACGGAACGGCCGGAATGGCCGCGGCTCCGGGCGGTGCGCGACGGCCGAGTATTTCTGACGGACGGCAACCAGTTCTTCAATCGGCCGGGGCCGCGGTTGGTGGAATCGCTGGAAATCCTGGCGGAGTTGCTGCATCCGGAGGCGTTTCGCTTCGGACATGAAGGAATAGCCTGGCAGCAGCTGTAAGCGCGATCCTTACCGCGGGAACTGCCGTCGTCGTCCATGCCCTCGGCCCCGCGCACAGCCAGCGCAGGGCCGGCGGCGTGCACTTACTTGCCCGGCTCCTTCTTTTCCGGGCCCTTCTGCTGGATCTGCTTCAGCTTGCCCTCCTCCTCCACGATCAGAACGTCGTTGCCCGAGCGGAAGACGTCCAGGGCCGCCACCTTGCCCGTGCTGTCGAAAAAGCGGGCGTCCTCCGTCAGCGCGAACATCTTCTCCACGTCCTTGCCGTCCTTGTCCTTCATTTTCACGGTGATCGTTCCCTTTTTCGCATCCACATTGGTGATCGTGGCCTCGAAAGCCGGATTGTTCGCCGGCCCGGCCTTCTGAAGCTGCAGCGCCGTGACCTTGCCGTTGTTCTCGGTCACGCGCACCTGCTGACCTTCCTTCAAAGCCTCGGCGTTGACTGCCTTGCCGTTCTCGTCGGTCAGCTGCACGTCCTTGCCCAGCTCCACCGTCTGCGTCTGGTCCTTGCCGTCCTTGTCCTTCCAGCGCAGGCTGACGGTGTTGTTCTTGGCGTCCACCTTGAAGACCGTCGCTGTCATGCCGTTGTCATTCTTGGCGTCCTTGGCGTCCGCCGCCAGGCAGACGCTCCCCAGGCCCAAGAGGGCGGCCGAGCACAGAAATGCTCGCATCATGGAACCATCTCCTCTCTTCGCAGACAGGCCGCTCATGCCGGGCGCCGCGCCCGGAGGAATGCGGCCCACGAAATCGTCGCAAGCCCGCCCTTACAGGCGGATCAAGGCCAATTTTGACTCCGGATCGTATTTTTTATGCAAGTGCGCCGGCGACTCCACCAGGATCACTTCCAGCGTCGGCCGCACGTGCGCTTCCAGCAGGTGGCCGCCCCGCGTCGTGCCGTCGAACCGGCCGACGACGACATGGGCGTGGACTTTCGGCCCGCTCTTCTCGTCCCGGGCCACGAGTCCGGCCGGCCGGGGCCCAGGCCGTCGAGCCGAGGCCGCCTTCGCGCACTTTCCAGATCATCTTTTCTTGCTTGGGGTCGTCGAACAGCTTCATCTCTGGCGGCTTGCCGCCCTTCTTCAGCGCCTCCATGCACCGCCGCGCCTGCTCGTCGGAGTCGGCTTTGCTGTCGCCGCTGAAATCGACCATCAGGAAGCCCTGGCCCGGCGGCAGCAGCTTCAGGTCGGCGTCCTTCTCTCCTTTCTGCTTCACGAATTCGTAAAGGAGGTGATCCAGGCCTTCGAGCGCCGTGGGCTGGAAGGGCAGGATTTCCATCAGGTGATCGGCCGCCTCATAGGCGTCCGGGTAGCCGAGAACGAGCAGCGACCGCGCCTTGGAATTCGGGACAAGGATCATCGTCGCTTCGAGGATCGTGACCAGCGTGCATTCGGGGCCGGCGAGGGCGCGGGCCACGTGGAAGCCGTTTTCCGGCAGCAGAGAGTCGAGGTTGTAGCCGGAAACGCGCCGCGGCAACTCGGAGATCTTCGGCATTCGCCGGCGGATCTCGTCGGCGTACTTGTCCCGGAATGCCTTGAGTTTCGCGTACAGTTCGCCCCGTGGGCCGCCTTCGTGCATGATGCGCTCCAGCTCGTCGGGCGTCGTTTCGCCGACGCGCAGCCGCAGACCGTCGTAAGTGAGGACTTCCAGCTCGTGCGTGTTGTCGGCGGTGCGCAGGCCGAGGCCGTGCTTGCGGCACAGCAGGGAATGGGCGCCGCACGAGTCGTTGCCGAGCATTCCGCCAAGGGTGTTGTGCGTATGGGTGGCGGGGTCGGGGCCGAAGGTGAGGCCGTGCTCCTGAGCCGCGGCCCGCAGATCGTCCAGCACACAGCCAGGCTGGACCATGCCCAATCGCTCAGCCGGGTCGATCCGGATGACGCCGTGCAGGTACTTGGTGAAGTCGAGGACGACGGCGACGTTGCAGCACTGGCCGGCCAGACTCGTGCCGCCGCCCCGCGCCAGCACCGGAGCGCCGCAATGCCGTGCCGCCGCGACCGTCTCGATCACGTCCTCCGTGCTGCACGGCACGACGACCCCGATGGGGACCTGCCGGTAGTTGGAGCCGTCCGTGGCGTACAAGGCCCGGCTGCCGGCGTCGAAGCGTACCTCACCCTGGATTCGCTTGCGCAGCTCGGCCTCCAGGGCCTTCGTGTTTTTGGCGGGAATCGGGGTGCGCGAGTCGTCGTAGCGCTGACGCTCGAACCGTTTTTGCTCGTTTTGCGCCCTCAATATGGGAAGGGTGGTCAGCATGGCTGCTCCTTGCAATAGCGGCGGGCGGTTAACCGGAGTGGACGGCGTAACGCTTGGCGTCGGCGCGCTTCAATTCCAGCCCGTGGCCGGGCCGCGACAGGTCGGGCCGCAAGGCGCCGTCGATGGGCGACAGGGCGCCGTCGAACAGCATGTGTTCGATGCGCACGTGGTCGTGGAAATAGCGGCTATGTCCATGCCGGCCGGCGCCCGGTCGCGGACGAGCCGCAGCCCTTCCAGGTCGTCGGAAGAGACCGGCTCCTCGAACCAGGTCACGCCGAAATCGGCGACGCGCCCCGCGAAGTCCAGAGCCAGCTTGCTGCTGCAGGCGCCGTTGGCGTCCACGAAGAGTTCGGTGTTCTCGTCGATCGCCTGGCGGGCGGCGCAGACGCGCTCGAATTCGTCGGCCGGATGCGCGCCGATTTTCATCTTCACGCGCGGAATACCCTCCGCAACCCAGCCGGCCAGCTGCTCCTGGAGCCGCGCCTTCGTATAGGAAGTGAAGCCGCCGCTGCCGTAAACCGGCACGGCGTCGCGGCAGGCGCCCAGCAGCGTGACGAGCGGCAAGTTCAGGAGGCGGGCCTTCAGATCCCAGAGGGCGGAATCGACGGCCGAGATCGCCATCGCCGCAACGCCCGGCCGACCGATGTTGCGCACGCATCGGTTCATTGCGGCCCAGGCCGCCGGCACGTCGATCGCATCAAAGCCCTGGACCGCCGGCGCCAGTTGCTCTTCCACGACCGGCGCGGCGGCCGCCGCCGCATAGGTATAGCCGAAGCCGACGGCGCCGCCGGCGTGGGCGTGGACGGCGACGAGCGTGGTGGAGTCCCAGGAAATCGTCCCGTCCGATTCTGGGGAATCGGTGGGAATCGTATAGGCGGCGACTTCCAAGCGGGTCAGCGCCGCGTCCGGCCGAGCCAAGGAACTTTTCACCTCGCACCTCACACGACCTGTCGGATCGTGTCCGCCAGCACCGTTTTGATGATTTCGGGAGCGTATTTTTCGCCGCGGATGAGCGACTTGGCGAAGTGCCACATCTGCGACATCGTGGCATGGCCCGGCAACGGCGGCTCGTGAGCGTCGATCGTCGCTTCCACCAGCGCCGGCCCCGGATGCGCGAACGCCTCGCGCAAGGCCCCATCGACGTTCTTCGGATCGTCCACGGCGAAGCCGGCGGCGCCGCAAGCGCGGGCGTAGGCGGCGAAGTCAATCGGCTGCAGATCCACGCCGAACTCCGGGTTGCCCTCCATGACCATCTGCTCCCACTTGATCTGACCGAGCGTGTTGTTCTTGAAAATGACGACCTTGACCGGGAGGTTGTATTTCACCATCGTGGCCATCTCGCCCATCATCATGGTGAAGCCGCCGTCGCCGCACAGCGCGACGACCTGCCGGCCCGGATAGGCCAGGGCCGCGGCCAAGGCGTAGGGCATGCCGTTGCCCATCGTCGCCAGCAGGCCGGACGCCGAGAACTGCATCCGCTCGCGCATTTTCACATAGCGGGCGCCCCAGGTCGTCACCGTGCCGCAATCGCAGGCGATGACGGCGTCGTCGGCCAGGTACTTGTTGACCGCCGCCGCGACCACCTGCGGTTTGAGCGGCTTCTCCATCACCGTGGCGCGTTTTTGCAGCAGGTCGTTCCACTCCTTCATGGATTTCTGGGCCTTTTCCAGATAACTGCGGTCCTTCTTCCGCTCGATCATCGGCAGCAGCGCGTCCAGGACGCGGCCGCAGTCGCCCATCAGGCCGACGTCCACAGGGTAGCGCAAACCGATGCGGGCAGGGTCGATGTTGATCTGGACGCACTTCGCCTGGCCCGGCTTGGGCAGGAACTCGTCGCAGGGGAAGCTGCTGCCGACGATGACCAGCGTGTCGCATCCCTTCATCGCCTCTTGCGACGGGGCTGTGCCGAGCAGGCCGAGGCCGCCGGTGGTGTACGGATGGTCGTCGGGGACGACGGCCTTGCCGAGCAGCGCCTTGACGATCGGGGCGGCCGCTTTCTCCGCCAGCTGCAAGAGCTGCGACGAGGCGCCGAGACAGCCGCGGCCGGCCAGCAGGGCGACCTTGGATCCGGAATTGATGAGATCGGCGGCCTGCCGAATCACCGATGGGTCGGGCAGCAGCGGCGAGTTCGCATATCCGCCGCTGTGGCCCTTGACGTTCATGGCAGTGCGTCCCTTCTCCGTGGCCGTCCACTCCTGGATGTCCTTGGGGATGCAGACGTGAGCCACGCCTCGCCGACCCAGCGCGGTGCGAATCGCCTCGTCGATGCAGTTGTCTACGTGGGTCGGCCCCATGAGCCGTTCGTTGTAGACGGCCACGTCCATGAAGAGCTTGGTGAGGTCCACGTCCTGCTGGAAGTGCGTGCCGATCATGTCGGAGAAGGTGTGTCCGGTGATCGCCAGCACTGGCACGCCGTCGCACTTGGCGTCGTACAGGCCGTTGAGCAGATGGACGCCGCCGGGGCCGGACGTGGCGCAGCAGACGCCGATCTGGCCCGTGTACTTGGCGTGGCCGCAGGCGGCGAACGCGGCCGCCTCCTCATGCCGCACCTGGATAAAGCGAATCTCTTTTTCGTGGGTTCGCAGTGCTTCGAAGA
>Ga0307476_10001535_pt1 | contig 14005 bp, 11 predicted proteins | sample atmos_gasesECM2C_2_FD_203314 | JGI IMG/M metagenome (GOLD analysis project Ga0307476, IMG submission 203314) | Hardwood forest soil microbial communities from Morgan-Monroe State Forest, Indiana, United States - atmos_gasesECM2C_05 | ecosystem: Environmental > Terrestrial > Soil > Temperate... | reverse complement strand
ACGCTGTAAGCGATGAAAGCGGCGATGATGTAACTGAGGATCACGCCAGGGCCGGCGATCTCGAGAGCCGCGGCGGAGCCGAGGAGAAGGCCGGTGCCGATGGAGCCGCCGACGGCCACCATCGTCATTTGTCCGGCAGTGAGTTGGTGGCGGAGACCTTCTTCGTGAACTTGTTCTTGGGCGATCTCCGGATGCGGCGGGGCCGAAGGCATGGGGCACGATAACAAATTCCTGCGTCGGGGAGCGAGAGCAGAGGAATATCTTTGACACCGGGGACATGGTGATTTAAAGGGTAGGACAAGAGCGGAGCCAGTGACTTTCGTAATCGCTGGCGCACCCTTGCGGATTGCTGGCACCGAGGGCGGCTCCTAGAATCGAAGCGAGCGGTAGTCTGCCTACATCCGACCCATGGCCGATACGACAACGCGCGCGGACCGAACTGAGCTAACCCGGCGGGTGGAGCGCGCCGGAAAACTTCTCCAGAAGGGTAAGGCCGCCGAGGCGCTGGAAGAATATCTGTTGGTCCTGCGGGACGATCCCGAAGATGATACTGTGCGCGCACTCGCGGCGGATTTGTGTCTCTCGCAAAATCGGGGCCGCGATGCGGTTATGCTGTTGGGCGAACTATTTGAGCGGCAGGTGAATGCGGGAGATGCCACGCGAGCGAGCCTGACCTATAAGAAATTGGCGCGTCATGGCAGTCCCACCTGGGATCAGAAAGTCCGCTTCGGGCAGTTGCTGGAAGGATCGAACAAAAAGCTGGCGGTTGGCACGTATGAATCCGCATTGAGCGATCTGGCCAAGCTGGAAGACAAGAAAGACGCATTGCTGGTGCTGGGACGAATCGTGGCGCTGGAACCGACGCAGGCTAATTTCTTGCGAGTTGCGGAACTGTCTTCTGAGCTGGGAGAAAGCAAGGCATCTGCGGAAGCTTTCAAGCGCGTGGCGCAATCGACAACGGAAACCGGCGGCGATCCGGCGCAATGGTATGAGCGCGCTTATCAGGAAGATTCCTCCGATGAGGAAATTGCGCTGGCCTACGGGAAGAGTCTACTGGGGCAGGGACAGATTGGCGCGGCGATTTTTATTCTGGAGCCGCAGGTAAATGGGGGCAAAACTTCGCCGGAACTGCGCGATATTTATGCCGAGGCTTTGCTGGCGGCAGGACGGTATGCCGACGCGGAGCCGCTGGTGTGGCAGCTGTTTGAAGAGAATCCTAAGCGGATGTCACAGGTAACGGCATTGATTGGACAGCTGGTAGATGCGGAGCAGGATGATGCGGCCGTTTCTCTGGCGCGCAAACTGGGACAAGTCCAGGGGAAGCGCGGCGAGCGGCGGCAATTTATAGCCGTGATGCAGGATATTGCGGCGACGCGGCGGGCGTCCCCGGGAATGCTGGAGTTTCTCAGCGAGTTGTTCAATGCCTCGAATCGGGAAGGCGACTATTGTCAGACGCTGCTGAAACTTTTCGATGTGTACTGCGGAACCCAGGATTTTGACAAGGCGGCTGAATGTCTGGACCGGGCTGCGGAAGTGGATCCTTACGAATCCGGCCACACCAAACGGCTGGAAATGTTGAAGGGCAAGATTGATGAGAAGAAGTTTGAGGCGATTGCGTCACGATTCACTCCGGTAAGTAAAGCGGCGCCGGAGACCTCGGTTGAGCATGAAGCGACCCTGGGGGCTTCGACGTTACAGGATCTGATGTTGCAGGCGGAAATACTTGTGCAGTACGGAATGCGCAACAAAGCAGTCGAACGGTTGCAGAGAATTCAGGAATTGTTTCCGCGGGAAGAAGAACGCAATGAAGATTTACAGCGGCTATATCTTTCCGCAGGCGTTACGCCAACCTATGCTGGGGCCGCGCCTCGGGTGGCAGCGGCTGCTGCGGCACCTCTTGCGTCCGTCCCAGCCCCAGCGCCGGCACCGCCGGCAGTCGATCCTACAGCGGAGATGCGCAATGTGACACGAGTGGCGGAGATCACCCGCAAGCTCTATCACCAGACCACCGCAGCCGCGGTGTTGACGACGGCGGTGAATGAAATTGGCGGGCACTGGGAAGTCTCGCGTTGCGTGGCGGCGATGTGTACTCCGGGTTCGAGGCCCACGGCGGTGCAGGAGTTCTGTGGCAAGGGGACGAAGGCCGGGGATTCAGGAGCTGTCAAAGCCATGATGTGCGCGCTGCAGGATTTAGCTTTGTCTTCATCCCCGTCTTCGAACGAGCCCCTGATCATTGCTGACGCGCAAAAGGGAGCGGAATTGCAATCGGTACGTAAGGCCGTAGTGGAGTTGGGAATTACATCAGTAATCGCGTTTCCACTGAGCAATGGCGAAGATTCGGTGGGAGTGCTGGCCTTGTTGCACAACAAACCGCGGGCGTGGCCACAGACAGATACTGTCGTCTTAAAAACCCTGGCCGACCAAATGGTGATCGCGCTGAACAATGCGGGCCTGCGCCGGCTGGTGAAAAATCTTTCGGTTACGGACGAGAAGTCTGGACTGCTGAAGCGAAGTTCTTATCTGGATTTGCTGCTGGCGGAGAGTAAACGGGCGGCGCAGAATGCGTCTCCGGTTTCCGTGCTGCTGTTGCAATTCGGGCGAAGCGCGGCGCTGCTCAAGGAGTATGGCGACACGGCGATCGAAGCGGTGATGGAAAAGATTGGGCAACAGTTTGCGGCCAACATCCGGAGCAATGACTTGGCATTTCGTTACGACACCACGACAATTGCGCTCATCCTCGGCGACACAGCGGAGAAAGAAGCTATGATGGCCGTCGAAAAACTCCGCAAGGTGATTGCGGAAGTGCGACTGCCTGCCAAGGAGGGCGCTGAGAAAGGCAACTCGCTGGAGTTTTCTGCGGGGCTGGCCGAGGCAGTGGTGCGCGAGAGTTACGATCCCGTGGATATTGTGACAGAAGTGATTAACCGCGCCGAGCATGCGCTGGCCACTTCGCTGGTGCAGGGGCCGGGGAAAGTTGTGGCACTGGGAGCGGCGCTGGCGGCGGGCGCGGTGGCGTAATACCCTTTCACCACAGAGACGCAGCAGCACAGAGAAAACCATTGCCGCTCTTGGAGCGATTAGCAGCAGCCCGTTGTGTGCGACCCACTCCGTGCCCTTGCACTCACATCCTAATCCAGGATGATTTCACGAGTTCTGTTCGTCTCTGCGACTCTGTGGCTCTGTGGTGAGTCGTTCCTGCCTGTGGTCAAATCTCCTCGGGCGCTGCTACACTAACCAGTTTGATGGTCAATTTTGATCCGCTCTGAGTGCGGTGTCTGCAAGGAAATCAATGTTAAAACCGGGTGATATTGCGATTGTCAGCGGGGCGCGCACGCCTTTTGGGCGTTATTGCGGGAAGTTGAAAGATTTCACGGCGCAGGAGTTGGGCGCGGCCGCGGCCAAAGGAGCGATCGAGCGTTCAGGGATCGATGCCAAGGAATTTGATCATGCAGTGTTTGGCAACGCGCAGCAGACTTCGGGCGATGCCCTGTATGGGGCGCGGCACGTGGGATTGCGGGCGGGGCTGCCGATTGAGACTCCGGCGCTGACGGTGAACCGGCTGTGTGGGTCGGGGATGCAGGCGATTGTGAGCGCCGCGCAGATGATTCAGACTGACGAAGCCAAGATTGTGCTGGCGGGCGGGATGGAGGCGATGTCGCAGGCTCCGTTTACGATTCGCGGGCGCGATGGGTTTACGCTGGCGCCGGGCGGCAAGATGGAAGATTCACTGATGGTGGCGCTGCTCGATAGCTATTGCGGCTTGTACATGGCGAACACGGCGGAGTTGTATGGCGAGCAGCAGGGGATCACGCGGCAGGCGCAGGATGAGTTTGCGATGCGCTCGCAGCAGAAGGCCGATGCCGCTTATAAAGAAGGTCGCATTCAGGAAGAGCTGGTTCCGGTGCCATTGCGAAATTCGAAGGGCGAGGCTACGGGAGAATCGCTGACGGAAGATGATCACAGGCGTCCGCAGACCACGATGGAGGGATTGGGGAAGCTGAAGGCTGCGTTTGGAAAAAATGGAACGGTGACTGCGGGCAATGCTAGCGGTATTGTGGATGGCGGCGCGGCGGTGGTCGTGATGTCGCTCGAAGAGGTTCGCAAGCGGAACATGGAGCCGCTGGGTCGGATTGTGAGTTGGGGTGTTGCGGGAGTTGAGCCCAAGCTGATGGGGCGCGGTCCGGTGCCGGCGACGAAGATTGCGCTGCAAAAAGCTGGGCTGTCTTTGGACTACATTGATTTGATTGAAGTGAATGAGGCGTTCGCGGCGCAGTATTTGTCGGTGGAGAAAGAGTTGGGATTAGACCGCGAGAAGGTGAATGTGAATGGCGGAGCGATTGCGTTGGGGCATCCGCTGGGGGCGACTGGGACGCGGCTGGTGATTACGCTGCTGTATGAGTTGCGGCGGCGAAAGAAGAAGTACGGGTTGGCTACGGCTTGCATTGGGGGCGGGCAGGGGATTGCGATGATTGTGGAAAGTATGAACTAGGATTCTATGGGCGCGGTTTTGAAGAGAGTCGCCGGCCCGGTCGCAGGCGGAGTGCTGATCACAAGTGTTCCTCTTGTTCTGGGGATGCCGTTTTATAGGAGACCGTGGTTCAAACCACTCGTCGCCTTGTGTGATTGGCCCATGATGTTTGTGAAGGAACATCTCGGATCATCACTGCGCGGTAACGAAACTGACCGCCTCCTGGAATTCTTTTCGATCAATGTAATCGTGTGGTCGATTCTGATCGCATGCGTTGCAGTAATAAGAACTAATACTGTGAGGAATGGACGTGGAAATTAAGAAGGTTGGGGTACTCGGTTGTGGGCTGATGGGGTCCGGCATCGCGCAAGTCTGCGCTACGACGGGATTCGACGTGACTGTGCTCGAAGTCGAGCAAAAGTTTCTCGACAAGGGCTTTGCCGGGATTGAAAAATCTTTGGCGAAGTTTGCCGAGCGTCCGGTGGAGAAGGGTGGGATCACGGCACTGCAGAAAGACGCGATCCGTGCGCGGCTTAAGGGGACGACCAACAGGGCGGACCTGGCCCATTGCGACATTATTATTGAGGCAATCATCGAGAATGTGTAAGAGAAGAAGAAGATGTATGCGTCGATTGATAGCGTAGTGAAGAAGGACGCGATCTTCGCTTCGAATACTTCTTCGATTTCGGTGACGGAGCTTTTAACGGCGGTGAAGCGGCCGGAGCGGTTTATCGGGCTGCACTTTTTTAATCCGGTGCCACTGATGAAGCTGGTGGAAGTGGTGCGGACGATTGCCACTGTTGATGACGTTTACGAAGCCGCTTACGGGTTCGCGAAAAAGCTGGGCAAGGTTCCGGTGCGGACTTCGGACAAGACGGGATTTATCGTCAACCGGCTGCTGGTGCCTTATTTGCTGGATGCCATCCGCGCGTATGAAGAAGGCGTGGGATCGATTGAGGATATCGATAACGCGATGAGGTTGGGCTGCGGTTATCCGATGGGGCCGTTTACGCTGCTGGATTTTGTTGGCCTTGACACCACTTACTACATTACTCACGTGATGTATGACGAGTTCAAGGAGCGGCGGTTTGCATCGCCTCCGCTGCTGAAGCGGCTGGTGATGGCGGGATGGTACGGGCGGAAATCAGGCAAAGGGTTTTACGATTATTCGGATCCGAACAATCCGAAGGCGAATAAGCTGTAGAATCGGACATTCTTAATCGGCCATGCTTAAGTAGAAACGCTAGATTAAAGGCTGCTAGATTCAATCGCGATGCTAAGACGCAGAAAAACCGACCGACTGCCCGGTGAAGGCAGCCCGGAGGATATCGCAATGTATCGGCGATCCTGGCACAGCTACGTGGCGCGGCGGAATCTTGTGGTGGTGTTGTTTGTCAGCTTTCTGTTTCTCGGCTTAATGATCGGGAAACTCAAGCTGGGCGAAGGCAAGGACTTTGCGATCCTGCTGGCTTGGGTTGGAGTTTACCTGGCGGGAGCCTGGTGGCTGACGGAATGGAAGTGTCCGCGCTGCGGAAAAATATTTGGTAACCGGTTGTGGACGCAGCGCTGCATCAGTTGCGATCTGAGTAAAGAGGAAGTGGCGGCGGTGGCGCGGGAGAAGAGTTAGCTTTGCCACAGATCTTCACGGATCGGAACCGATTCCAAAAAACTCCATCACGGAGCCGCAAAGAATTTCTTGACCTGAGGCGAGCATCCAGCCCCCAGCAACTTACATAGGTTCTTCGCTTCGCTCAGAATGACGAGCTGCGCTGAATGACATTGAGGAATCCGTGGCAGGCTTAAATTTATGAACCTCGAAAACATACTGCTGGAAAAGAAAAGCGCGATTGCTTACGTCACCGTGAACCGGCCGAAAGTTCTCAACGCGCTGAACATGGCCACCATGGAGGAGTTGCGGGCGGCGTTTCATGACATCAAGAATGATGCGGCGATTCGCGTCGTTATACTTACTGGTGCGGGCGAGAAGGCTTTTATCGCCGGGGCGGATATCGCCGAGCTGGCTAAAAACGATGCGGTTGCAGCCAAGGAATATACGCACCGCGGGCAGAACGTTCTTAATTTAATCGAGAATCTGGGCAAGCCTGTGATTGCGTGCATCAACGGATTTGCGCTGGGCGGGGGATGCGAGATTGCGCTGGCTTGCACCATGCGGCTGGCCAGCGAGAATGCGAAGCTGGGACAGCCTGAGGTGAAGCTAGGGATTATCCCGGGATATGGCGGAACGCAGCGGCTGCCGCGGCTGGTGGGCAAAGGCATTGCGATGCAGATGGTGCTGGCAGGCGAGATGATCACGGCGCAGGAAGCGCATCGCATCGGGCTGGTAAATGAAGTTACCATTGCGGCGGAGTTGATTCCGCGGGCGGAGGCGATTGCGGCTAAGATTATCGCGAATGCTCCGCTGGCGGTTCAGTATGCCATGGAGGCCGTCAATAAAGGCATGGAGATGACTTTGAGCGAGGGGCTGTATCTGGAAGCGGTTTTGTTCGCGGTGGCTTGCGCGACTGAGGATAAGAGGGAAGGGACTACGGCGTTTTTGGAGAAGCGGGCAGCGGGATTCAAAGGGAAGTAAGACATTGCCACGGATCGACACTGATTGAAAAACAATTCACCACACAGAGACACAGAGAAGAGCAGTAAGAACAACCTTGTCGTAGAGGGTGTTCCGGAGCCTGCAGTTTCCGCGTTGGAGGGCTCACTGAACGCTTCGGGCAGGCGGTTCGCGATTGTCGCTTCCCGGTTTAACTCTTTCATCACTGAGAGACTGCTGTTTAGCGCGGTTGATGGCCTAACGCACTCAGGAGCCTCACGAGACGATATCGACCTTGTTCGGGTCCCGGGGGCATTTGAGATTCCGCTGGCGGCGCGGAAGCTGGCGGAAACGAAGAAATACGACGCCATCATCTGTCTGGGATGTTTGTTGCGCGGAGACACGGCGCATTACGACGTGATCGTGAATGAAGTGACGCGGGGGATTGGGCAGTCGGTGCAGGAGACTGGAGTGCCCCATGCTTTCGGCGTGCTTACGTGCGAGACCCTGGAGCAGGCCATTGATCGGGCTGGATTGAAGATGGGGAATAAGGGGTTCGAGGCGGCGCTGGCGGCGGTGGAGATGGCGTCGTTGACAGAAGCTATCAGCGGTCAGGCTCAGGGCAGGCTAAGAAAAGCTGTCGGCGAAAAGCAGGTTCCTCGCTCCGCTCGGAATGACAAGGGTGTAGGTCGGAACGACAAAGCTAAGAAACGGAATGGCAAAGTTAAAAAGATGAATGACAGATCTAATCGTGCTGCGACCAAGACAAAGCGGCGCAAATAACCTTCTGTGCAGTAAACTGAATCACCACTTCCACAACAATTTCTTTATGGGCACACGTCGTAAATCCCGCGAACTGGTTTTGCAGATGTTGTTTCAGGCGGACATGGGGAAGCAGACAGTCGACCATGTGCAGCGCACGTTTTGGGCGGAACATGCTGGAACCAGTGCTGACGTGCGTGGGTTCGCCGAGGATTTGTTTCGGGTGGCGACGGATCGCGGTCCGGAGATCGACAAGCTGATCGAGCGGCATGCGGAACACTGGCGCATGGAGCGCATGGCGGCGGTGGATCGCAATTTACTGCGGGCGGGAGTCGCGGAATTTCTGGCTTATCCGGAGACGCCGCGCGCGGTCGTGATTAATGAGTCGTTGGAGATTGCGCGGAAATTTTCCAGTCTGGAATCGGTGCAGTTCGTCAATGGCGTGCTGGACAGTGTGGCGAAGGAACTACAGAAGCCTGCGTAAGTGCCTCTGGGGCTAAAGCCCTCTCTTCCGGAATATTCGAATCGCAGCGCTGAAAGTGCTGCGCCACGCAAAATCAACCGCAGCGCCCCGATCGCACTTATGGCTTTATCGCGACCACATTGAGGTTGCAGGAGATTGAGTTGAAGCAAAAGTTATTCGAGGAGTTGGGGAGTTGGAAGAACGTCACTTCCATAATGTCGTTTGCCGTATTGGTGTCCAGTTCGTGCAGAATTCCGTCGGTACCCGCCACGTAGAGAAATTGTCCGTCCGAAGTGATGTCGGCGGCTACCGGCGCGGCGCCTCCATTCAGTGGGATTACGCTGACGGATGAAGTGACGAAGTTATAGATCAGAACACCCTGGTCGCTGGTAACGATGTAAACCGCGGCGCCGCCGGGCGCGACGAAGAAATTCAGCGGGTGGAAAGTTCCCCGTTGAAGATTGATGTGAATGGGATTGAAGGTTGTTGGCGGCTGCGCGACGGTTTGAGGGAGCGCCAGCTGCTGTGCCGGGCACAGTGCGCCCGGAGGAGAAGTCAGCGGAATTGTCGTAGACGACGTCGCAATGACATCGATGCCAGTGTTATCAATGCCCAGGAAAACGTCGAGGTTGGCCAAGTCGCTCTGGCTGAGAAGCGGAACGGTAGCGTTACCCATGGGGGCGCTGACGGCCGGGACCATTTTGAGCAAGGTGGGCGTCGTTGGCAGCCCGGTGAGCGCTAAGCTAACCGGCGAGTTGTTGCACGTGTTGAGGATGTCGATGTTCGAGGTTGCACTTCCGCCTGCGATGAAAGCGAAGGCCCCGGTGGAAGAAAACGCAATCGAAGTGGCTGGCGCCGACAGGGGAATCGTCAAAGGAGCCTGGAGCGTCGAGTAGACGTATAAGGTGTTGCCGCCATTACCAAGGATGAAAGCTTTCGAGCTGTCCGGGGAGAATGTCGCCGTGGTTGCGCTGTTGATATATAGAGCGGTAGTGACCGCGGCTGAGGTGGTGGTGTTGACGACGTAAACCTGGTTCGGAGTAGAGATTGTATCGGCGAACACGGCCAGATTGCCGTTGGGCGAAACGGCCAGGACTTTACCGGTCACAATCCCCAGAGTGCTGGCTGGATTGGGCAGGAACGTAAAAGGATTAGTGGTGGATGAGCCGAGGTTCGCGGTCGTGATGAGGAATGATCCGTACTGGCTGCCGACATAGGCCTTGTCTCCCGCCGGATCGAATATCAGGGAATTCGGCGGAGCGGGCATCGAACTGGGACTGGCTGCAATGTTTTTTGCTGTCGAGATGTCGTAGAGCGCGACAGTGCACTGAGAATTGCTGTAGCAATCCTGACTGGTTGCCAGGACGCTGGTCGAGACGGGGACGCCGGTGACCAACCCAGAAATAGAAGTGACCGGGTAAACCGGTTGCGGAATGTATGGTGCGGGAACGCCGGCGGGATTCAGCGGGAAGCCAACATTACAAGTCGGCGGACTACACGAGGCGGTAATGGCTGCCGTGCCAGGTTGTGCCGTGCCAATCGCACAACTTGCTGCGCCGGAGCATCCGGTGGGCGCCACGGGGGTAGTTGTCGTAGTGGTTGTCGTCGTAGTGGTAGTTGTCGTGCCAGCGGCAGGCGCGCCAGGGGTAAGCGCAGCGGGAGCCGAAGAGGTCCAGGTCAGCGGGGGTTTGGGTACGATGCAACCCTGCACATCGACGGCCGTCGCAGTAATGGTCTCCGAGGTGCCCTTGGTGGCGATGAAGTTGGTCTGGCCGATGTTTTGTGAGCCGTTCGAGCCAAGCTGCAGACTGATGCATTGCACCGGGCAAGTTTCTGCAATGTAGGGTTGGCTGAATACTCCGGAGGCGGAGGCGACCACCTGGGTCTGGCCTGGCGTGTTGGGCGCCACGGTAGCCTGGTTGGTGATGAGGTTCGATGAAGCAGACACGATCGGCGTGATCGTAACAACATTTGTATTGACCTGGGTCCAGGTGAACGGCCCAACCGAACCGGTGATGTCAACTCCCTGGCTGAAAGCCGTGGCCTGTAAGGTTTGCGTCTGATTTTGAGAGAGGCAATAGTTGGCGGCGCCGGTATTAAACGGGATATTGCAAGCCAGCGGAAGTGCACTCTGCGCAGGGCAAGCGGGAGGCAGAGAATTGACGGGAGGAACCACGCTCACCTGAATATTATCGATTGGAGGATGCACGAAGACCGTAGTAGGTGGGCTAATCTGGCCGAGGGCTGTTGCGATCACCTGAACCGTGCCCGATCCAGCTGGCGTGCAGACGTTGAAGAACGGGGCGTTCCAGGTTCCGGCACAAGCGAATCCGCTGGGGGAGATGGAGAGTATCCCCGGCGGGCTGTCGGGAGTCAAAGAGAAAGTGAAGGCCGGCGAGATGGTTGCATTTGTGCCGTTTTGGGCGCTGGCAGTGAACGCCAGTGTGCTTCCCCATTGCATGGAAGCGCTGATCGAAGGATTCAGAGTAATCTTTGCGGGAAACGGGTTCGAAGGCGCGGGTTTGTGTCCTCCGCAAGCTGGCAGCAACAGAAAGAAAAAGATCGTGATGACAACTCCCGCCCACTGAACGCAGCCGAACCTTCCCATGCAACCTCTCGTCGCCTCAAGTAGCATCTGCGAAGCGATTCGCTCATCTGAATATGAAAAATGAATTGGAACGGAAAACTTTTGTAGTGTAGAGGCTGCAGGCGGATTCAGCAAGCTGGCTGCGCGCCACTCTCCACGATCAGTTATTCCGCATTTGCAGTGGGATGCAAAATCATGGGTTGACGATGTTTCGCCCGAGTTGCTATAGTAGTTTGGTTCCGCGAGTTAATCCAAGCTTGCTGTAGGCCGTGAGTTTTGCGGAGTACTGTGCAGAATTCCGGTTGAGCTTTTGAAATGCGTTTCCGAATTGAGCTTTAGTTCGGAAACTTTCCTCGCTGAAATGTTCCTGCGCTGCCTTTCGCCCTCGGGCAGCCGGTGCGACTGATTTCGAAGTACCGGCGGTCTGCGGAAGGATATGCAGGACAGAGCTGGCGATACGGAGTACCCCCGGAGTTTTGGCCGGGTGCCACCGTCGGCAGTTCAAACCTAGATCGGGAACCCAAAATCTCTCTCCGTGAGTACGTGTGCGGCGAGAAGCATGGTTGGCCACTGAGCCTGCCAGCCCGGATCATGTAGTCAGACCGGGAAAGCGATGATGCTGCGCGCGGTAATCGCGCTGCGCGACATCGGTGTGAAGAAGGAGCGGCAAAGAGTGCCTACTTTTAATCAATTGGTGGCGAAGGGCCGCAAGCGGCCACGGTACAAGACGGCGAGTCCGGCGCTGCAGGGCTGTCCGCAGAAGCGCGGAGTTTGTACGCGTGTGTACACGCAGACGCCGAAGAAGCCGAACTCGGCGCTGCGCAAAGTGGCGCGCGTGCGTTTGACTAACGGAATTGAGGTCACGACTTATATCCCTGGTGTCGGGCATAACCTGCAGGAGCACTCGATTGTGCTGATCCGCGGTGGCCGCGTGAAGGATCTGCCGGGCGTGCGTTACCACGTGATTCGCGGCACGCTGGATGCGGTGGGTGTGGCCGGCCGCCAGCAGGGACGATCGAAATACGGCGCGAAGCGCGCCAAGAAGGGTTAAGAAGCAGATGCCCCGTAAAGGACATACAGCAAAGCGGACCGTGCCAGCCGATGCCGTGTATGGCTCGAATCTGGTGACGAAGTTCATTAACTCGATGATGTGGCAGGGCAAGCGTTCGACCGCAGAGGGAATCTTTTATGAAGCCCTGACGAAGGTGCAGGAAAAGGGCGGCGACGAAGCTTTGAAGCTGTTCACCAAGGCGGTCGAGAATGCCAAGCCGCTGCTGGAAGTGAAGACTCGACGAGTCGGCGGAGCGAATTATCAGGTTCCAGTGGAAGTGAATGCGGACCGGCGAACCTCGCTCGCGATCCGCTGGCTGCTGACTTATGCGCGAGGTCGTGCGGAACGAGGCATGGTCGACAAGTTAAGTAATGAATTGCTGGACGCGGCCAACGGAAAAGGCGCGGCCATCAAGAAGAAAGAAGATGTTCACCGCATGGCGGAAGCGAATAAGGCGTTCGCGCATTACCGGTGGTAAGAAGAGATTGAGTAATTGGAAAATTTGTAATTGGGTAATTGGTCGGACAAGCGAGGACTTTGGTTTCGACTTACCAAGTTACTCAATTTCCCAATTACCAAATCAGAAACAAAGCCGGAGCCCTGGAAAGAGTAGAGACGAGTCGTGCCTAGAACAGTCCCATTAGAACGCTGCAGGAATATCGGCATCATGGCCCACATCGATGCCGGCAAGACCACTACGACGGAGCGCATCCTGTTTTACACGGGAAAGACGCACCGCATCGGAGAGGTGCACGAAGGCACTGCGACCATGGACTGGATGGAACAGGAGCAGGAGCGCGGCATCACGATTACGTCCGCCGCGACGACCTGCACCTGGCGCGATATTCGCATCAATATTATTGATACGCCCGGCCACGTCGATTTCACCGCGGAAGTGGAGCGGTCGCTACGCGTGCTCGACGGCGCCGTTGCGGTGTTTGACGCGGTGCATGGTGTGCAGCCGCAGTCGGAAAAAGTCTGGCGTCAGGCCGATAAATACGGCGTGCCAAGAATTTGCTTCATTAATAAGATCGACAAGATGGGCGCGGATTTCGAGCATGCGGTCGATACCATCCGCAAGCGTTTGAGCGCCAAGCCGGTCGCGATTCAGATTCCCATCGGCCAGGAAGATAAATTCAAAGGCGTCATCGATCTGATCAACATGAAGGCGATCGTGTGGGTAGACGACACCATGGGCGCCGAGTACGTCACCGAAGAGATTCCCGCCGAACTGAAGAAGAAAGCTGAAGCATTCCACGCTCAGTTGGTCGAAAGCATTGCCGAGAACGACGACGAAATCCTGCACAAATTTTTAGAAGGCGAAGAGATCAGCGCAGAGGCGCTGCGTAAGTCGCTGCGCAAGTCGACGATTGCGCTAAAAGTATTTCCGGTTGTCGTGGGAACGGCTTTCAAGAACAAAGGCATACAGCCGCTGCTGGATGCAGTGGTGGATTACTTGCCTTCGCCGCTCGATGTGCCCGAAACGCATGGACTGAATCCCGAGAATGGGGAGCAGATTTTCCGCAAGGCCGATGACAAGGAGCCGTTTTCGGCGCTGGCGTTCAAGATCATGGCCGATCCGTTTGTCGGACAGCTGACGTTTATTCGCGTTTACTCCGGGCAGTTGAAGACTGGAGACTCCGTGTTGAATACGGGTCGCCGACGGAGTGAGCGCATTGGACGTCTGCTGAAGATGCACGCCAACAAGCGCGAAGAGATCAGCGAGATTCTCGCGGGCGATATTTGCGCCGCGGTAGGACTGAAGGGCGTTAGCACCGGCGACACGATTTGCAATGAAGATCATCCCATCGCGCTCGAAAATATTACGTTTGCGGTTCCCGTGATTTCGGTTGCGGTTGAGCCGAAGACAAAAGCGGATCAGGAAAAAATGGGCATGGCGCTGGGCCGTCTGGCCCAGGAAGATCCCACCTTCAAAGTTCACACTGATCCCGACAGCGGACAGACCATCATCAGCGGCATGGGCGAGTTGCATCTGGAAATCATTGTCGACCGCATGATGCGCGAGTACAAGGTTGAGGCCAACGTTGGCAAGCCGCAGGTGGCGTATCGCGAGACCATCCGCAAGCATTCGGAAGCTGAAGGCAAATACATTCGGCAGACCGGCG
>Ga0307476_10001531_pt1 | contig 14036 bp, 8 predicted proteins | sample atmos_gasesECM2C_2_FD_203314 | JGI IMG/M metagenome (GOLD analysis project Ga0307476, IMG submission 203314) | Hardwood forest soil microbial communities from Morgan-Monroe State Forest, Indiana, United States - atmos_gasesECM2C_05 | ecosystem: Environmental > Terrestrial > Soil > Temperate... | reverse complement strand
ACTCTAACACTGTTTTTCCTCGAGTGGAAGAGCCAAGTGGTGGACGAGCCAATTGATCACGGAGGCAATTAGAAATGAAAATTCCAATGCAGACAAAAGCATTCCAGGTTTTTATTTGCGCTGTTGCGGTCGCACTGACCATCGGCGTAGCAGGGCAGGGAGCGCAGTGCCAGGAGAAGAAGGCGATCAACCTGTCACCAGCCCGGGGACTTCCGTTCAGCGATGCCGTTCTGGTGGGAAACACTCTGTACATCGCAGGCCAGGAGGGTACGGATGATTCTGGAAAACTTGCCTCGGGCGGTATTGGTCCAGAGACCACCGCGGCCTTGGAGAACATTCAGAAAGTGGTTAAGGCCGCTGGCTTCGAAATGAAGGACATTGTCAACGTTACGGTTTTTCTGGCTGACATTCATGAATTCCCGGACATGAACAAAGTTTACAAGAGCGTAATGCCTGACCCCAAGCCGGCTCGTGCCACCATTCAGGCAGCGGCGTTGGTGAACAATGCCCACATTGAAATCTCGGCAATCGCAGTGAAACAGAAGTAGGTAGCTGAGATGCCGAGCATTAGCTGCTAGCCCCTGGAGAGACGTCCCGAGACAAGTAACGCTTTTCCTCTATCGCGAGCGCAAAAATGGTTGACATGTCTGCTGCGATTGAGATAAACCCTCAATCCAAAGGGCATTAGACTTTCAAAATTGACCGGCGGGTTTCACCAGGCGAAAGTGTTGGGTGAAATCTGCTGAATGGGGCAAAACCCTGTTTTGGCAGGAGATCACCTATGGGTAACCGTTTGCGCGTGGCTGTCGCAGTTCTTGCGTTCGCATTTATAGGGTTAACGGTCGCCTGGGCGAGCATTACCGGTTCCATTTCCGGCGTGGTGACCGATACCTCGGGCGCAGTCGTCTCCGGGGCGTCGGTCGTCGCCGTTGACACCCAGACCGGTGTTCGGACCACGGTCACGACTGACGCAAAAGGCTTCTACAGTCTCCCAACCCTCGCCATTGGGACCTATGCGCTCGAAATCCGGCATATCGGTTTCAAGACCTTCCAAAAAAACGGATTAATCATCGACGCCAATTCGACGCTGCGCGCAGATGCCATTCTCGATGTTGGCGCGATCAACGAGAAAATCGAGGTGAGCACGGATTCCGTGCACGTGGAAACCCAGAGCACGCAGATGGGAGACGTGATCACCGGCAAGAAAATGGAAGCAGTTCCGCTGAACGGTCGGAGCTTTACGGACTTGCTGGCACTCCAGCCCGGAGTATCTCCCTACACTTCCACCGACACCGGAACACCAGGAATCAGTGACCGCTCCGTCGATGGCGGACTGAACTCCGGCAACCAGTCGGTCAATGGTCAGCGTGAAACCGCCAACGGTTTTATGGTGAACGGATCGAATGTGGAGGAAGGAAAGAACAACGGTGCGGCTATCATTCCCAACCTCGATTCGATCTCTGAGTTCCGCATTATCACCAATAACTTCGACGCCGAATACGGAAATTACAGCGGTGGACAAGTGAACGTTGTGACCAAGTCGGGAACCAATCAATTCCACGGCAGCGGGTTCGAGTTCTTCCGCAATACCGCGCTCGATGCTACCGAATACTTTACTAATTCCGTTCCTGTCTATCGCCAGAACCAGTTCGGCGGAACATTCGGCGGACCGATCAGGAAAGACAAGACCTTCTTTTTCCTTGATTACCAGGGAACACGCCAGACGCAGTCTTCCCCGGTGAATACGCAAATGCCATCGGTTGCGAACTTCACAGGAAACTTCTCGGACTCCGTGACGTCCCTTACGGGAAGTGTGAATGGCGCAAACTTCGCAAACATCCTGAACCAACGGATGGGTTTACCCCCGGGAACTATCTTTGACGGCGAACCCTACTACGCTACGGGCTGCGCTAGCCAGAGCGATTGCGTCTTTCCCAATGCCACTATTCCCAAGTCAGCTTGGTCGCCTGTCGCAGTAAGCATGCTGAATCTCGGCTTGATTCCCCAGCCCAATGCACCGAACAATTTTTTTGTGTCCTCCCAATACGCGCAGAAATTGCGCGACGACAAGGGCGGCGTCCGTGTTGACCAAAATACCCGCTTGGGTACGCTATTCGCATACTACTTCGCCGACGACTATTTGCTGAACGCCCCGTATCCGAATGGCGGTGCCACTGTTCCGGCAGCGACCTTTGCCTACAACGGCACGACTGCCGGGCGGGCTCAATTGGTGAACCTGGGAGATACCAAGAATTTTGGCTCGTACTCGGTGAATGAACTTCGCCTCAGCTACGTGCGAAACAGCCTGGCCTTGGCGGAACCGCAAGGCGGGGTCGGATCCAATTACAGCCTGGCCAACTTAGGATTCGTAACTCCCTGGTCCAACCCGGCCGGAGGCATTAGCCCGATCGCTCCTAATCTGGAGGGCGTGCCTTACATTACGTTCAACAACTTCAGCATCGGTGTCCCCCAGGTAAGCACTGGTCAGTTCAACAACTCATTTCAGGTGCTGGACAATTTTACGAAGGTCATGGGAACGCATAGTTTTCAGTTCGGAGGCCAGTTCCACTACGACCAGATCAACGAAAGAAACCTGGCAGCGGAAAATGGCCAGTATTCATTCACCGGCGGCGAGACTGGAATCGACTTCGCCGACTTTCTGATCGGAGCTCCCGACAGCCTGACGCAGGCGAGCCCGCAAATTCTCGACTCCCGCAGCAAGTACTACGCGCTGTATGCGCAGGATAGTTGGCGAGCCACCAGCAGCCTGGTGTTGAACTACGGACTGCGCTGGGAAGCCAGCATGCCGTGGTACGACACTCAGAACAAGATTGAGACCATCATTCCCGGAGAGCAATCCGTAGTGTTTCCCGGCGCGCCGAAGGGATGGGTGGTCCCCGGCGATCCCGGCGTGCCCCGCACCCTGGCGCCCACACAGTGGCACAATTTTTCCCCGCGTCTAGGCCTCGCTTATTCTCCGAGTACTTCGTCAGGAATTCTGGGAAAGCTTTTTGGTGGTCCGGGGAAAACCAGCATTCGCGTTGGCGGGGGCCTCTATTACACGTCAGTGGAAGATCTCTCACAATTCCTCGAAGTGGGTGATCCGCCCTACGGGCTTTACTACGGCAGTTCGAATCCTCCGCTTCTGGAGGCTCCATACACTGTGCGCTCCACCGGCGGCGTTGTCTCTGGATGGCCACGGTTTCCCTTCGCGTTTCCTCCCACCAATGTTTCTGCCAGCAATCCGGACACGACATTTGATTGGGCAGGCGTAGAACCGATTTCCTATGGATTCTCGTTCGATCACAACAACAAGCTGCCTTACTCCGAACACTACGAATTTTCGCTGCAACGCGAGATTGGATCTAGCACCGTGTTCACTGCCAGCTATGTTGGAAACCAGGGGCACCGCCTGGTGACTTCGATCGAGGCGAATCCCGCCAATCCAGCGCTGTGTTTGTACCTGAGCAATCCGGCAAACCTCGCTCCTGCGAGCACTGCGCCGCCATGCGGCCAATTCGGGGAAACGCCTCCTTCGGGCACTGACTGGGTCACGCTTCCAGGTCCGTCACCGTACGCCGGACAAACCTTCCTCAGTACCCGCCCTCTCGGACCCGACTTTGATACCAATCCCTACGTTTCCACCGTGGCAAACTCGCGTTATAACTCACTTCAGGTGAGCGTTAGCCACAACACCGGATCGCTGAACTTTCTCGCGGGATATACCTACAGCAAGTGCATGGATAACGCTTCCGGCCTGCAAGACTCCACCTACCCGTTTGATCCCCGGCTGAGTATTGGTCTTTGCAATTTTGACTTAACGCATAATTTCGTATTCAGCTACAACTGGCTGCTGCCTTTCAAGCTGGCTAATGCGGGCTGGATGGGAAGAGTAGTTAACGGCTGGAGTCTGAGCGGCATCACAAACTTTGCCACAGGACTTCCAGTCTCACTGTCAGAGAATGACGATAACGCCTTGATTGGCGCAAACGCAGTTCCAGTCGACGTTCCGAACTTCGCTGGAGGCCACGTTCTAGCCGATACGAATCCTCGCGATGGCAATCCTTACTTCAACACTTCGCTATTCAGCAACGAACAGCTAGGACAATTTGGCGACTCACGCCGCCGTTTCTTTCACGGTCCGGGACTCAATAACTTCGATATGGCTCTTGCCAAGTCGACCAAGTTTACTGAGTCGAAAGAACTTCAGTTGCGCCTCGAAGCGTTCAATCTGTTCAACCATGCGCAATTCCAGACCCCAACTGGCGAAATCAACTCCAGCCAGTTCGGGCTCGTAACCTCGGCGAGGCCGGGCCGCATCCTGCAGCTGGGTGCAAAGTTTTTGTTCTGAAGGCGACGTTAGTTGTGGTCAGTAGTGATCGAAGATAAACTGCGGTTCGAGTCTGATTTTTCTGATGCTCGCAAATGTGAAGTCAGTTCCAGCGCTGGTGCTTCTTTTGGCGGCCTTCAATGCCACTGTCGCCAAAGCCCAAACTCCACAGCAGAGTCCTCAGCAGCAACGCTCCGCCGCTGATTCGGTGCGAGGAAAACAAACTTTCGCGTCGACCTGCGCTGGATGCCATGGACTCGACGGTAGAGGTGGAGAGCGCGCCCCGAACATCGTCGACAATTCTAAAGTGCAGCGGCTATCCGATACAGAGATCGGCAGCATTATCGAGAACGGCATTCCTGGAGCTGGAATGCCCGCCTTCCGCTCGCTGGGGGATTCTCAGATCAAAGCGGTCATTAACTACCTGCACAACCTCCAGGGAGCGAAAGAACTAAGTAAGGTGCCCGGCGATGCCAAGCGCGGAGAAGCGGTTTTTTTTGGCAAGGCGCATTGTTCCGGTTGCCACATGGTAGCCGGCAAGGGCGGCTTCATCGCGTCAGATCTGTCAGGTTACGCCGGTACTCACGGCCTGGATCAAACCCGAAGCGCGATAACCAGTCCTGCTCTACGCGGCAACCGATCAGCGCGGACGGCAACCGCAACTACTCGAGAGGGCGAGAAATACGTTGGCAGAATTCGCAACGAAGATAATTTCTCTCTCCAGTTGCAGGCCTTTGATGGCGCCTTTCACTTCTTATCGAAATCAGATCTGCAGACGATTGAGTTCAGTTCGCAACCGTTGATGCCGACTGAGTATGGTTCGATACTGAGGCCAAATGAACTCGATGATCTGGTTAGTTATCTAATGCGGGTGGCGAACCTCAACAGGGCAGGAACTCCGGCAAAAGCGAACGAAGAGGATCAGTGATAACGACACGGGTGCGAGCGAATTAGCGTATTTGAAAGGAAAGGCGTTCTTGTGAATCGCGGCATATACATTCCATGCAGTTGCATCGTCATCCTGCTGTTCTTTGCGGTTCTAGCGTCAGGCTTACTGTCTGCTTCCCCAGCGCCAGCAGAGTTTCACCTGCAAGCTGAGTCGCCGCAGTTCTGGAATCTGGTGGATCGCAACGCCAAGCTAGGTGTTGTGGCCACCGGCTTCGGCTTTACTGAGGGCCCCATATGGGATCAATCCGGCTTCCTTTATGTGAGCGACGAAACCATCAACAAGATTTACCGCCTCCATCTTGATGGCAGGAAGGAAGAAGTGATTGCGCTTGGCGACCCTGACGGCAACACGTTCGACCGCCAGCATCGGCTGATCGACTGTGCCAGCGTGTTGCGCGCCATCATCGAAATAACTCCGGATGGAAAATATAAGATCCTCGCGGACCATTATGAAGGCAAGAAACTTAACAGTCCGAATGATGTGATCCTTGGCCCGGATGGGGCTTTGTATTTCACGGATCCAACTCTCGATCTGGTGGCCGGCGAAAAACAGGAGATTTCATTCCAGGGCGTCTACCGTCTGGACGCAAAGGGCAATGTGCAGCTGCTCACCAGGGATTTAACTCAGCCCAACGGTCTCGCCTTCTCCCCGGACGGCAAGCGCTTTTACGTCGACGACAGCGAATTGAGAAACATCCGCGCATACGATGTTGCGCCTGACGGAACTCTGACAAACGGTCGCATCTTCGGCGAGGAACCGGGCAGCAAGGGTGAGGGTGTGCCGGATGGAATGAAGGTGGATAAGAGCGGAAATATCTTTGTCACCGGGCCGAAAGGTATATGGGTCTGGGATGCAAAAGGAAATCATCTCGGCACAATCGTCATGCCAGAACAGCCCGCCAATCTCACCTGGGGCGACAAGGATTACCGAACGCTTTATATCACAGCCACCAAGTCCGTGTACCGGCTTGAAATGAAGACGACAGGCTTCATGCCATCTCTGCCATGAAACGGCGTGGGGACACATGAGACCCGCGACTGGAACGAAAGCAACGATTTTAGCGATTTACGCCACTCGCGAGAAAACCGCCATCCACGGGAAGCACGACGCCGGTTACGAAGTTGGCAGCGTCGGATGCGAGAAAGACCGCCGTTCCGATCAACTCGTCTAATTCGCCGAACCGGCTCATCGGCGTGCGGATCAATACTTCTTCTCCGCGCGGCGTTCCCACCAACAGCTTCTCGCTCAGCGGAGTGCGGAAGTAACCCGGAGCAATCGCGTTCACACAAACTCCATGCCGCGCCCATTCGATAGCCAGCGACTTCGTCAAAGAGGCGACGCCGGCTTTGCTCGCGCAGTACGCCGCCACTTCATAAAGCGCCAGAAATGAGCCCATGGAGGCGATGTTGATGATGCGCCCATAACGGCGCTCGATCATGTGGCGTCCGAAAACCTGGCAGGCGCGCAATGTGCCAGTGAGGTTGGTATCGATAAGTCGGTCCCAGTCGGCCTCAGGAAAGTCGAGCGTTGGAGCACGCTGGTTGAATCCTGCAGCGCTAACCAGGATATCCACCTTCCCCAGCGCTTGGAGAGAAGCTTGCAAAACTCCTTCCAGCGACCCGCGGTCCGTTACGTCGCAGCTGACGCGAAGCGATCGTCGGCCCAGGGATTCAATCTCGTCGGCGATCTCGTTTACCAGTTCAATTCGCCGCGCGCAGGGCACGACATCGGCCCCGGCCTCAGCCAGTCCGCGCGCGAGAGTGCGGCCGATTCCCGAACTGCCACCGATCACTACTGCCACTTTGCCGTCGAGGTCCAGACGCTTATATCCCATAGTGCCTCAAAGTGTGTTCGAGCATCAGATTCGCCGCACCAACCTCTCATCGATGATGAAATGAAGCAATCGGCTTCCGGGCGGTCACCATGTGTGATGGGTCGCGACTGGCATGCTAAGAGCTGATCGTAACCTGCGATTCATTATTCTGCGTATTTTGATTAAGAGTATTCTGCAGGGCCGCACCCAAAAGCGCAGCCGAATCCTTGTCGAGATAGACCGTCGCATTAGGATGCCTGCGCAGAATAGATGCTGGCGCTGCGGGGCTGATGGCGTTCTCAAAGCAAGCCTTCACCGCTTGAGCCTTACGCGGGCCGGGCACGACCGCCAATATTTCTTTGGCCTTAAGAATCTGCCGCACCGACATAGAGATCGCCTGCTTCGGCACCTGTGAGATGTCGGCGAACCAAGCCTCGCCTACTTGCTGTTGCCGGCAAGCCTCGTCCAGGTTCACGATGATGTACGGTTCCTCAGTGTGGAAGTCGGCGGGAGGGTCGTTGAACGCGATGTGCCCATTCTCGCCAATGCCAAGAAATGCAATATCCACGGGCCGGGATGCGAGTTGTTCGCTCACTCGGCTCACCACTTCCATCGGATCACTGGCGTCACCATCGAGCAGATGGTAGCGGACGATATCGGTTTTCTGCACTAACTGCTCCAGTAGCATCTTGCGGAAACTACCTGGATGAGTAAGCGGCAAGCCGATGTATTCGTCAAGATGAAAAGCTTCCACCCTGGACCAGTCGATTCCCGGAGCTTTAGTCAAAGCGTCCAAAAATTCCAGTTGCGACGCAGCGGTTGCGGCAATGATCCGCGCGCTGCCGCGTTCTGCGATGGCGCGGCGAATGGCCGAGGACGCCTGTTCGGCAGCCGCATGCCCTAATGCGAGCCGATCACTGAATACTCTTATCAGCATGAAGAAACGCTCTTTGCCGGACGGAGGATTGCTCAATTCGGAGCTGGCGAATTATACAAAAGATCGCGGCTGATCATACCTCGGGCATGCGGGTGCTCTATCCCCCACTTTTCACTTGTCTTGGCACAGTCCTTAGACGTGAAATTGCTTTGAGATCGGTCGCCTGTTGGCCGCGAATCCGTTATAAGCTTTTTATAAGCTGCCGTATTGGGGGAGTGATGGCCTCTATTTCTCTGCGGGTAAACGGTCACGACCACACAGTAGATGTCGATCCGGAAACTCCGCTCTTGTACGTCCTCAGCGACGAACTGCAACTGCGCGGGCCCAAGTTCGGCTGCGGTCTCGCGCAGTGCGGAGCTTGCACAGTCATTCTTCGGGGGCACGCGGTGCGCTCGTGCGTACTACCGGTCACCGCTGTGAAAGAGGAGGTTACAACGCTCGAGGGTCTGGGAACTCCGGAAAAACCGCATGCCATTCAGCAGGCATTTATAGATGAGGGTGCGGCGCAGTGCGGGTTCTGCCTCAGCGGAGTGATACTCACCGCAAAGACTCTGCTGGATGAAAATCCCAAGGCCTCGGACGAACAAATTCGAGAGTCGATGTCGAATGTGTTGTGCCGGTGTTTTACCCACACGCGGATGCTGCGCGCCATCAAGCGCTATCAGGCGGAGCGCGCATGAGAAAGGAAATCTCTCGTCGCGACTTTGTAAAAGCCTCTGGTGCTCTTATCGTCTCATTCAGCGCAGCGTCGTTCATAGAACCGTCCGTCTGGGCACAGGGGCCGTTCGACACGCATCGCTCGCATGTCGATCCGGACAAACTGGACTCATGGCTCGCGGTCGCCTCCGATGGCACTGTGACCGCATACACGGGAAAGTGCGACCTCGGGCAAGGCATGTATACCGTGCAGACGCAGTTGGTCGCTGAAGAATTGTGTGTATCACTGAGCAACGTGAAGTTGATTCAGTGCGACACATCCGTGACTCCTGATCAGGGGACGACGTCCGGCAGCCAATCCACGCCCACTAATTTCAATACGCGGAATCTGGCGCAGGCCGCGGCAACTGCCCGCGAGGCTTTGGTCGCCATGGCAGCGCCGAAACTAGGTGTGCCCGCGGATCAGCTTACGATTGAAAATGGCGTTGTCAGAGCGAAAGGGGGACAGCATATCGGCTATGGCGAGTTGATCGGGGGCAAGCATTTCAATATCGCAGTGAGCTCCACGGCAAAGCGCAAAGCGCCAACGCAGTGGAGGGTGCTCGGCAAACCACTCCCGTCGTTGGATCGAGTTGCCCTCATGACCGGTACGTTCGAATTCGTTCACAATGTGCGGGTGCCGGGAATGGTACACGGTCGAGTCGTGCGCCCGCCGGAAATCGGAGCAACTGTTGGGAACGTGGACGAGAAATCGGTGCAGCACGTTCCCGGACTCATAAAGGTCGTTGTGCGAAACAACTTCGTCGGCGTCGTTGCGGAGAAGCAGTGGCAGGCCGCACAAGCCGCCAAAGATCTGAAGGTCACTTGGAAGCCGGGCCCCGGGCTACCGGCGCAGGAGAATTTCTACGAGTACATGCGGAAGCAGCCGTCACGCGATTTGATGCTCGTCAATTCCAAGGATGTAGATGACAGGCTAAAAGCGTCCTCTCGAGTTTTGAAAGCCACCTACTCGCATCCCTATCAAGCCCACGGTTCGATCGGATCTTCCTGTGCAGTGGCCGATGTGCAGGCGGATCGTGCGACGGTCTGGTCGGCCACGCAGTCCGTGTATCCGACGCAACACGGGGTATCGGCACTCACGGCTTTGCCGCTCGATAGTGTGCGCGTAATTTTCGTACGCGGCTCGGGCTGTTATGGTTTGAATGCTGCGGACACTGTTTCTTTCGATGCGGCACTGCTGTCGCAAGCCGCGCATCGACCAGTTCGCGTGCAACTCACGCGGCACGACGAGTTCATTTCTGAAAACTACGGCTCCGCCTGTGTGATCGAGCAGCAAGCCGGACTCGATGCCGGCGGCGCGATTGACATTTGGGCATGCGAGACATGGACGGCGTCGCTTGGCGGGAGACCCGAATATGAAAAACCCGGCAACGTAATCACGGGAATGCTGGCCGGCTTTGATCCGGAAACGATTACTCCCCGAACCGCGGTAGAGCCTACGGAAGAGCTGCGCAACGGCAATAATGCCGTCCCCTCGTATGTGGTGGGATGCGTCAACGGAAAATGTGGCGGAGCTGGAACGATCCGCAGCGAGCGCGTACTGACGCATGCGGTGAAGTCTCCCTTCTTTACCGGACCGTTGCGATCACCATTGCGCCTGCAAAACACGTTCGCGCATGAATGTTTTATGGATGAGATCAGCTCGTACGTTAAGGCCGATCCGGTCGCATACCGGCTGCAGCACTTGAGAGAGACGCGGATCATAGATGTTGTGAAAGCCGCGGCGAAGGCGGCGCACTGGGATGCGCGTCCCTCACCCAAACCGGGTGCGGCGCGCATGGGAACCGTCAGCGGACGCGGGATCGCTTGCGTCGCGTATGAGGGCGACAACGGATACGCTGCGCTCGTCGCTGAAGTGGAAGTGGATCAGGCGGCCGGGCAAGTGCACACAAAACGGTTTGTCGTAGCCCACGATTGTGGACCGATTTCCAACCGGGACGGCTTGCGCAATCAGATCGAGGGCGGAATATTGCAAGGGACCAGCCGCGCTGTCGGAGAGGAAATAACCTGGGACGATCGTAAGGTGACCTCAGTCGACTGGCAGAGCTACAACACGCTGCCGCTTGGAATTCAACTTCCGGTCATCGATTGCGTTCTCCTCGACCGTCCGGCAGCAAAGGCTACCGGCGCGGGAGAAACGGCCATCACACTAGTTGCCGCCGCAATTGGCAATGCGATTTTCGATGCCACCGGCGCACGGCTTCGGGAAATTCCATTCACGCCCGATCGCGTGAAAGCTGCACTGGCGGCCCGTGCATGAGCGCGATACGGCACTAATGTTTCCTTTGCCGGTTGACAATTATCGCGCGAGAAGGCACTATGGTTGGGCTTCCCGGACGATTGAACGAATCGACGCCGAGGGCTGCGTCATTTTGTTGCAGTATCGTGCCGGGCTGGATATTACCTCCCCCCGTTCCAGCGAGAACGCCAAAAAGAGCGGAGCTATTCGCACCGCGCTAAATGCCTGGTAATTGATTCCCCATAACGTTAGCTGTCGCTGGTCAATGTCGAGTCCCGTATCCCGGGAGAAGGATCAACCATGAGATCTTTTAAAGCCAATTTCCGCCTGCTGGCCTTTGTTGTTCCTGTATTTCTAGCGTTCGCAATTGCTCCTCAGGGCTCGCGTGCGCAGACCGTGTCGGTATCTCCCGGTAACCTTTCCTATGGCGTACCGACGCAAACCCCGTTTCCGACCACAGTATTGCCTCTTGCCAGCGCTCCCGATAGTGTTACGGTGATTATCAGCGGGAGCGGTTCGGTCGCTTTTTCAGGGGCAACGGTGGGCGCTCCCGGGGCAAATCCGGGCGACTTCGTCATCGACGGAAATTCCTGCACCGGAACAATCACCTCGCCAAGTACCTGCCAGGTAACGCTGCACTTCAACGCTTCCCTGGCCCCCGCATCGACCTTGGAGACCGCCACGCTGGCGATTAGCTTTACGACTGGCTCGGGCCCCGGAAGTCTCAGCGTGCCGATGAATGGCGCGTATGGGGCGATTAAACTTTTCAGCGCGCTGGACATAAATCCGTCCCTATTCTCAGGCGTAACTTGGCCCAATTCGGCAGGAAATCCGGTGAACACAGTCCCAGTGAATCTGTCATGCCCCGCCAACCCAACGGCGGTGCTTTCGTCGACGCCCGACGGATCGGGCAACGTATTTCAGGACAATACAATTCAGATTGCGGACACGATCGGCAGTTCGACAACGACAACGACAAACGTTTGCTATGGAGGCGACACTAATTTTCAGGGATTCACGGGCTTTCCGGCAGGGACCTCCAATTGCTTCCAGCCGAGCTATGAATCAGCAGCGGCGGGCCTCATCGGCCAAAACCCTGATTTGGCAGGCGTTCCGGCCACTTTTGGCGTCCAACCGTTGAATTTGATGAATGCAGTTTTCCCGGCTGGCACAACGAACCTGTTGTATTCCCCGGTGTTGCAGGCTGGCCCTCAGTCGCTCTCCGTTCAGCTAACCGATGCAGGCGGTGATCTTGGCGCAGCCACGCTCCACCTCGTAACGAATTGCACTCTGGCAGGAGTCACGCCTGGCGGCACGATCACTGGCAATCCCATCAACCCTGCGAATCCGGCTTCACTGTCACAAACGTACACACTTGACAGCGGCCCTGGGCAAAACATCTCGATAGTGGACAACGATGCGCAAAGCCCACCGCCTGCGGGAGCCGTGCCCAGCATTACCGATATCGGCGTACCTCAGTCGCTCTTTTCTCAACTCGTAGCCGGCTCATCGGCTGCCCCGGCGGTATGTCTGCGGATGGCGGGCGAAGTGGATTCTTTGGGGAATCCGATGTGCAAAGGATTTCTGATCCAGTGCACCAGCGGCGGCTCGACCAGTGGTAGTAACTGCGATCCGACCAATCCGAACACAGCCAGAAGTCTATACGATGCGGTACAGTTTGCGTCGCCAGACGGGCCGGTAAACGGCTTCAACTTCCTGTATGGTCCGGTAGGTAGTCCCGCAGCCGACGCCTGCAGCAACGTGTTGACAGGCCTGCCCAGCGCCGCCTGTGCCACGGGCACGGGACCGGGCATGTTGATGGGAAGCGACAACTGGCTGTGTGCCCCGGGCCAAACCGCGCCCTGCACGCCGCTGGAACCAAATACGGCGACTCCCACATCTCCCGCGACCTATTCGGCAGGGAACTGCGAACTTATGGGCAGCGTAGCGGGCGACCTCTGCCCTCTCGATACGCTAACCCAATTCAAGGGTGCAGCGGATGTGCTCCCTGGCGGCACCACTTCCGGGAAGAACTCGGTATTCATTCCGGTAGTCAACATGCCGCTGCCATCCACGGTGTTAGCGAGTTCGTTTCAATCGAACGGTTGGGTACATGTGCCTAATCCGGCAAGCGTGACCTTCACGGCCAACCCGGCGAGCTATAGTCCAGGGACAATCAATCCCCCGACCAACGGATTTGTTCCGGCGTCTGCCTACAGCGTGACCTATGGCGTAACGCCAGCGAGCAGCCCTCTGCCGGATACAACCTTCCCCGTTCCGGGGGATACAACTCTGTTCAATCCGACCGCGAATCCAAATTTTGGAGCGCCGCTCTGCTCGCCTTCGACCACGCCATCCTTTTCGGCGTCGCCGGTCAATCTCACTACTCCAGGGGATGGCATCTACAACCTGCACTTCTTCACAACCGACTGCGCTCTGACCGAAGAACTCGTCTTCAATCCGCAGGGATCACAACTCACTGACCCCACGGCGAACTGGGCATCGTTCCGCTTCGTGACCTTCGGTCTGGATACCGTTGCGCCTACCTTTTCCTGCAGCTCACCCAGCAACAGCGTCTGGTACAACGCGAACCAGACCGTATCATGCACGGTGACCGATCAAGGCTACGTTGCGAATGTTTCGGGATCCGGCTTCCTGCCGCTGGTAAGCGGCATCCAGGGCAGCCAATCTGAAATAGTATCGGTTTCCACAAGCGTAGCTGCAAATACTGTTAATCCGGCAGCCCCTACCAATGCTCTGCAGGCTTGTGATTTGGCTGGAAACTGCGTCTCCGTTGCTGCCGGTCCATTCAAGATCGATCTGCAGCCACCAACCATTTCTGGACCCACGCTCAGCCTCGCCGGGCCTTACTATCTGAATGGCCCGCCCGTTGCGGTGACGTACGCCTGTTCCGACGGGACCGGCTCTGGCGTCGCCAGTTGCACCGGCACCGAGACTCTTCCCGGCGGCGGCACAATTAACATTTCCAGCGGTGGGACAATCAATACGTCCACCGCAGGAAATTACAGCTTCACCGTTAGTGCAACCGAC
>Ga0307476_10001530_pt1 | contig 14037 bp, 13 predicted proteins | sample atmos_gasesECM2C_2_FD_203314 | JGI IMG/M metagenome (GOLD analysis project Ga0307476, IMG submission 203314) | Hardwood forest soil microbial communities from Morgan-Monroe State Forest, Indiana, United States - atmos_gasesECM2C_05 | ecosystem: Environmental > Terrestrial > Soil > Temperate... | reverse complement strand
TAATCCGCAAGCCGTCCTCAGTTCGCTCGAAGCGGCCGCCATCTCTGCACGCGGCGGCTTTGCCTGCGTGTTCTCGACCGCCGAAGAATACGAGGCGGCCGTCATCGTCGAGCGGCGCGCCCAGGGCCGCTACACTTCCCGAAAGAGCCGCTGGCCGATCGTCATGTTTATCGGCTGCGCGATTGTGGTTGCCGGCACGGTGCTGTTCTTCAACTAAACGCAAAAGCGGTCCTCTCTGGCGCCTCTTTTCTTTTCTGCCGGTTCGGCTAGAGACAAGCCTTCCTAACGGAGAGGCTGAACAATGGTCACCGAAATCGCCCAAATCGAAGTCAAGCCCGGCACCGAGAAGGATTTTGAGGCCGCGGTCGCGAAAGCAAAACCGCTGTTCCTGCGCGCCAAGGGCGGACGCGGCATCGAGCTTCACAAATCGATCGAAAAGCCGACGCGCTACCGCCTGCTTGCCAAGTGGGACACGCTGGAAAACCACACCGTCGATTTCCGCGGCTCGGAGGATTTTCAGGCCTGGCGTGGCCTCGTCGGTCAATACTTTGCCAGCGCGCCGGAAGTCGAGCACACCGAAACGGTCGTGAGCTAAGCTCAAGCCGGTGTTGCCTCCTCGGCCTTGAAGTGATCGATCAAAACCTTGACGATCGCCATCAGCGGCAGCGCTAGTGAAATGCCCCAGATCCCGAACACGATGCCGAGCAGGATCTGGAACGCAAACAGCGTGGCCGGCGGAATATCCAGCGCCTGCCGCTGCAGGATCGGGGTCAGGATATAGCTCTCCAGCGCATGGACGCCGAGGAAGAGCACCAGCGCGCTCGCCGCCGCCACCCAACCCGAAGAGAGACTTGCCAGGACGACGATCACGCCGGCGACAATCGCGCCGACGGTCGGGATGAAGGCGAGCAGCCCCGCCTGAATGCCGAGGATGAACGAGCCGGGAATGCCGATGATCGCAAGCCCGAGCCACGTCACCGCGAACACGGCGGTCATGACGACGATCTGCGCGATCAACCAGCGCTCCAGCGTCTCGCTGATCCCGTCGATGATGACGGTGGCGCGGGCGCGGTGCTTTGCCGGGGCAAGGTAAAGCAGCCCGTTGCGGTAGACGCTCGGCTGGGCGGCGAAGGTCAACCCCAGAAACAGCACGATGAAGAAGTTGCCGACCGCGCTCAGCGTGCCGAGCAACAGCTTCAAGGTCTGGCTCACGATCGCTCCGCCGCTCGAGGCAATGGCGCCGGCGCTCGGAAGATTATGCGTCGGCGGCGTGCCCGGTGACGTCGACGCCGGTGACCCCGAACCGGGATTGGCGAGATCGAAGTAGCTGGTGTCGATTCCGTTGCGGTCGAGCAGCGCCTTGAGGTCGACGAGCTGCGCCTTGATCGTGTTGCTGAGTGCGCTCGCCTGCTCGGCGATGGTGGTGCCGCCAAGGAAGACGACGCCGGCCATGAGCCCCGCCAGCACGAGGCACACGATGGCGAGCCGCAGCCACTGCGGTGCTGCGAGGACGTGGCCGAGCAGGTGGGTCAGCGCATTCAGCGTGACGCCGAGCAGCACGCCGGCAAAGATCAGAAACAGCGTCGTTGCGAAGGTCCAGGCAAACAGCAGAAGGCCCGCGAAAGCGACGATGCCAATGCCGCCGACGGCAATCGCCCAGGCAAGGTCGGTTCTCGTATCACGGCGATCGTCAGGCAATGGCGGCACGTTTCTCGAACTCCCAGACAATTGAAGAGGCACTCTTCCGGCAAACGCGGCGCCGATCAAGCCGCGTCGCGGGCTTGTCCGCGGCAATCCGCTGTCCCTGAGGCCAGGGGATCACGGAGGAATGAATCCGTTGCAGGGCAGGGTGGCCGTGGAAAGCGCTTCCAAAATATTGATCCGGCAGAGAGGGAAGGGCATTATCGGCCGTATCAACGGTTCGCGAATTGGCAGAGGTATGAGACGGAAGCCGGTTGTCGGTGTGATCGGGAATTCCCATCGCGTCGAAGGTCGTTTCGAGGTGCAGGCGGTCGGCGTGCGGAATCTGCGCGCCATCGCGGAAGTGTCCGGCGCGCTGCCTCTGGTGTTCGCCAGTTGCTCCGACATCACCGACATTCCGGCGCTGCTGGACGTGGTCGACGGCATCGTGCTGACCGGGGCGCGCGCCAACGTGCATCCGACCCGCTTCAAAAGCGAACCGCACGCCAGCCACGAGCCCTACGACGTCAAGCGCGACGAGATCGCGCTGACGCTGTCGGAGGCCTGCGTCGCCCGAGGTGTTCCGCTGTTCGGCATCTGCCGCGGCCTTCAGGAGATGAACGTCGCCTTTGGCGGGTCGCTTCATCCCGAAATTCGCGAATTGCCCGGCCGCATGAACCATCGCATGCCGCGGCTGGAGAATGGCGACATCCATCCCGACCCCAAGGTGATCTTTGCCGACCGCCACGAAGTGCGTCTGCTCGCCGGCGGCGCCTTTGCCGAATTGCTGGGTTGCGACACCATCCGCGTCAACTCGCTGCATGGTCAGGGCATCCTCGATCCCGGCGAGCGGGTCGTGGTGGAGGGCGTGGCGGAAGACGGCACGATCGAGGCGATCCGCATTGCCGACGCGCCGTCCTTTGCGCTCGGCGTGCAATGGCACGCCGAATACGATCCGCAGCGCAACCCGATCAACCGCGCGCTGTTCGAAGCCTTTGGCAAGGCACTGATCGCCGACAAGCGGGTGGCGTAGAGCCGGCTGCCTTCACCTCGCCCCGCTTGCGGGGAGAGGTCGCCCGGCGAAGCGCAGCGAAGTCGGGCGGGTGAGGGGGACTCTCCGATCATTTGTGCTAACTCCCCCTCATCCCAACCTTCTCAGCGCGAGCTTCGCTCGTCGCGGCCCCGCATCCGCCGTCGCTCTTCGAGCTATGGCGGACAGGAGCGGGGAGAAGGGGCTCAGTTTTTGCGCGGAGCCACCAGGACATGCATCCCGCGGCATTGATTGCCCGAGCTCTGCATCAATCTGCCCTCAAACAGAGGGCGCAGGGAAAGCCGGATGCTTGGCCGCACCCGCAGCCTCGTGCACAAACAAAAAAGTACACGAGCTTAGTCACCACAGGTATGGCCGGGCGATCCGGCTTTCCCCGCGCGATTGGTTTTAACGGTTTCCTTCGTGCTCTTCCCGGCGATCGGGCTTTCTTGTCGCCGTCGCCGGCGTGGCGCGTTAGCACCATCGCCGGCTTGATATCAGCGTCGAGATATCAGAACCACACGACTTCACCGTCCGCCGCGATGCGCTTCGTCTTTGCGCACCTCGAGCGTCCATCGCAGCCCGCACCCAACGTTCGTGACGATCGCGAGCGCCCCTCCTGGAAGAGCGCGGGCCGGCCAATCTAGTGGACTTGATTTGCCCGACGGCGCAAGGGGATTTTCGCTGGAGCGAGCCGCGCCGATGCGGCCAATTGGCACGACGGGCAAATCACCTCGTGTGTGCGAAATGGTGTCAAGGCCTTGTTGTCATTCCGGGGCGCCGCGATTGCGGCGAGCCCGGAATCTATAGTGCCGTACCAACGTCTGGAGAAATGGATTCCGGGCCTGCGCCGTTCGGCGCATCCCGGAATGACGGCTCAGGTCGGACGATCAGCGCCAAATGAAACGCAACTGCTGTTCGACAGGACATCATTTGCAAAACCGCCCCAGCGATTCCTCCATTTTGCTGCATCGCCAACAAAGCACCAAAGCGTGATTTTGAGTGACCCGATTGGCCGAAAGCGCTAGTGCCGCGGCGCGGAATATCCGGTAAGCTGGGTTGTATAAAATAAATAGTCGCTCGCGGGGAACGCCATGGGGAAGCGAAACTGGTCGCGCCGCGACATGCTTGGCGCGTCCGCAGGACTTATGGCCGGCGCAGTGTTCGCCGAGCCTCTGAAGGCCGCAGCGCCGCAAGCAACACCCGTCACATCGGACCTGATCGAAGCCGCTCTGAAAGAAGGCAAGGTCTCCTATTACGCCGCGATCGAGCTCCGTGTTGCCGAGCGCCTGGGCAAGCTGTTCGAAGCCAAATATCCGGGCATTTCGGTCCGGGTCGAGCGCTCCGGCGCCGAGCGGCTTTTCCAGCGCATCGCGCAAGAGCAGGGGAGCGGCATTCACACCGTCGACATCGCCAACTCAACCGATGTCGCGCATTATCTCGAATGGAAAAAGCACGGCTTGCTCGCGGCCTATCTGCCGGAGGAGGTCGCAAAACATTTCCCCGCCGACCAGATCGACGCGGATGGAATGTACGCCACCTCATGCGCCTGGCTGGAGGCGATCGGCTACAATACGAATTTGGTGAAGCCGGAAGACGCGCCGAAAAGCTACGCCGACCTGCTCGATCCGAAATGGCAGGGCAAGCTCGTCAAGGGCCATCCGAGCTATAGCGGCGCGATCCTCACCACGACCTACATCCTCTCGCGCGAACTCGGCTGGTCGTATTACGAAAAACTGGCCAAGCAGAAAGTGATGCAGGTGCAGTCGGCGGGCGATCCGCCGCAAAAGATCATGCTGGGCGAACGCGCGGTGATGGCCGACGGCAACGATTACCAACTCGTGCTGTTCAAGGAGCAGGGCAAGCCGGTCGAGGTCGTGTACCCGGCCGAGGGCGCGCCGCTCATTGTCGTTCCGAGCGGTGTGTTTGCAAACGCCCCGAACCCGAATGCCGCGCGCCTGTTCCAGAACTTCTTCCTCAGCCGCGAGGCCCAGCAGATGCTGGTCGATGAATTCGCCCATCGCTCGTTTCACGACGAAGTGAAGCCGAGGGCGGGGCAAAGGCCGATGTCGGACGTGAAGATGCTTAAATCCGATCCTGTGCAAGTGCAGGCGATGAGCGAGGAGCTGAAAGCGCGCTACGCCAAGATATTTCGGGTTTGAGGCAAGCAATTGCTGTCAGGGAGATCGGACCCTCCTTACGGCAGCGACCACAAAAAGTCAGGTGTCCGCAAAAGGAAAGATAGATGCCAGTCTACAGTATTCTCCTCCTCGGTGCGTCGTACGGATCTCTGCTCGCATCCAAGCTCTTGTTCGGTGGCCATTCGATCCACCTCGTATGCTTGCCGGCGGAAGCCGAACTGATCAATGCCGAGGGCTTCAAGGTCACGCTGCCGGTTCGCGGCCGCAAGGACCCGGTGCTGCTGGAGTCCCGCAAGCTGCCTGGCAAGGTGACCGCGGGCCCCGCGACCGGCGTGGATCCGTCGAAGTTCGATCTGGTCGGACTGTGCATGCAGGAGCCGCAGTATCGCTCCGACGGCGTGCGCCAACTGCTCGATGCAGTCGGCAAGTCGGGCGTGCCCTGCATGTCGATCATGAACATGCCGCCGCTCGCCTATATCAGGCGGATTCCCGGCCTCGACTACAAGGCGCTGGAGGCGGCCTATACCGATCCGCGCGTCTGGGATTCGGTGAGCCCGCACAAGATCACGCTGAACAGCCCCGATCCGCAAGCCATCCGCCCGCCGGACGGCAAGGCCAACGAGCTTCTGGTCACGCTGCCGACCAACTTCAAATGCGCGAGGTTCGAGGACGACAAGGATACGCAGATCATCCGCAATCTCGAAAAGGATGTCGATGCTGCGCGCTTCAAGATTTCAGGCGATGAGATCGAATTGCCGGTCAAGCTGAAGGCCTACGATTCGATCTGGGTGCCGCTGGCCAAATGGTCGATGCTGCTTGCCGGCAACTATCGATGCATTACGAAAGACAGCATGCGCAATGCGCAGGAAGCCGTCCATTCCGACATCGATGAATCGCGTTCGGTTTACAATTTTGTCTTCGATCTCTGCGTGAAGCTCGGCGCCGATCCCGCCGATCTCGTGCCGTTCGAAAAGTACGCCGCGGCGGCGCAGAGCCTGTCACGTCCGGCATCTGCCGCGCGCGCCTTGCAGAATGGCGCCCAATATATCGAGCGCGCCGACAAGCTGGTGCAGCTCATCGCGCTTCAAAAGGGCTTGCGGCATCCGGCGATCGACGCGCAGGTCGCGCTCGTCGACGAGCGGCTGGCTGCGAACAGAAAGGCGGCGAAGAGTTAGTACACACGCGACGACGTGGGCGGGGCGACCCGCCCACGCGGTCGTGCGGCCGATCAGGTGATCGCGATCGGGCAGCCGTTGCTTCCCGTGGCGCCCTTGATCGGAGCCGGCGCGAAGCAATAGACGAACTGGTATTTCTTTTCGGCGATGAGTTCGTCGAAGATCAGGTTCTCGTGGTTGTGGATGCCGTGCTTGGTCTGCAATTCGGCATGGACCGCAAAGGCGAGAGTCTTGTCGGGGTTGGGCACCACTTCGACCGCCCAGGTGTCGGCCGCCGTCAGGCAGAGATCCTTCTCGATCACCCATTTCGCGGCGTCGAGGCCGATGCCCGGTTCGCCGCTGTTGAAGCGATCGTTGTTCTTCATCCAGAGCGAGCCCCAGCCGGTGTGGAACATGATCGCGTCGCCCGGCTTGATGTCGCCCTCCGACATGTTCTGTTTCGCCAGTGCAGCCTTGATGTCGGCCGACGTAATCTCCTGGCCTGCGTCCATCATTCCGCCCTTCAGCGCGACCATGTCGAGAAGATGCGCGCGGGTGAACAGCGGCTTGAGCTTCTCGACGCCGAGCTTCTTCAGGCCATAGGCGTCGCTGATCTCCTGGGCGGTGTGCCCGTTGTAGAACCGCATCTCGCTCCTGTCGCCATCCTTGCCGAGCGCGATGCCGATGTGGCCGAGCCCGTCGAACTGCGTGCCGGTCTGGCCTATTTCGGTTGCGACGAACTCGTCGTGATAGACGAGCTTGTTTTCGCCGAACGGTCCACCGGTCGGACCGCCGGGAATGCGCAGCGTGAACACGCGGGCGCCGAACAGCGGCATGGCGGCCTCGTAGACGCGACCGAGCTTGTAGATCTTGCCGTCCTTGATCCACTTGATCGTATCGAGGACCTTCGCCGGCGTGATGTGGTTGGAACCGCCGGCCTCGTCCTCCGCGCCCCATTTCGACGGCCACCACGGTTTGTCGGTCCCCTTGGGGAACGATGTCGGTGTCTGCGCCTGCGCTTCGCTGATCGGTGCGAGCGAAAACTTGCCATGCATTGCGCCGGCGAGTGCCGCTCCCGCTGCGCCGGCCAGACCTGCTGTCCGTAGCAAGGTGCGGCGATCGGTTTCGATGCCGCCGGTCTGCGCGTCGTCCCTGGTCTCCTCGTTCATCGCTCCCTCCCGTTGTGCCTGATCATTCAGGCTTTAAAAAATTATTTTGGACATGCTCTTCCTCGGCTACTTTGTTGTCCAGCGACAAAAATATGACGGGCGAGGGATGCGACGATGAGTCTCTTCGAGAGCGACAAGTCAGCAAAGCGGCTGCCGGTATCGTTGATCACCGGCTTTCTCGGCAGCGGAAAAACCACGCTGCTCAATCGCTTGCTGCGCCACGATGCGATGAAGGACAGCGCCGTCATCATCAACGAATACGGCGAGATCTCGCTCGACCATCTCCTCGTCGAACGCGTCGATGGCGAGATCGCGGTGCTCGCGAGCGGTTGTATTTGCTGCACAATCCGCAGCGACCTCGAAGAAACGCTGCGCGGACTCCTGATCAAACGCGACCGCGGCGAGGTGTCGCCGTTTCGCCGCATTCTCATCGAGACCACGGGCCTCGCTGACCCGGCGCCGATCCTGCAACTCTTGCTGAACAATCCGCTGGTCTCGCATTTCCTGCGGCTCGATGCCGTCGTGGCGACGGTCGATGCGGTCAACGCGGGCCGCCAACTCGATCAACAGTTCGAGGCGGTGAAGCAAGTGGCGCTCGCCGACCGGCTGCTGATCACCAAGCGTGATTTGGTCAGTGACATTGTCCCATTGGAAGCGCGTCTTCGCCGGCTCAACCGGGGAGCCGCAATCGAAAGCGTGATGCATGGCGAGATCGACCCGGCACAATTGTTCGACGCCGGACTGGTCGACCCTGCAAAGAAATCAGTCGACGTCGCACGCTGGCTCAACGAGCACGCATTCGCCGGGCATGAGGGTGCGGTGCACGACCACCACGACCACGCCCACGAACACCATGGTGATGATCATCAGAGCCACGATCATCACCACCACGATGCATCCATTACAAGCTTCATGCTGTCATTCGACGAGCCGCTGGACTGGATGATCGTTTCGCAATGGCTTGCGTATTTGCGCAGCGTGCGGGGCGAGGGCCTTCTGCGGGTCAAAGGAATTCTCAACCTGATCGGCGAACCCAATCCGGTTGCGATTCACGGCGTGCATCACGTCTTTCACCCGCCGGTGGCGCTACCCAAATGGCCCGACGATGATCGCCGTTCGCGTATCGTGTTCATTACCCGCGGCATCGCGCGCCAGGAGGTGCTTGACCTGTGGCAGGAAGGCTGCGCGGCGGCGTGAGCGATACGCGAGGGTGTTTCGGGTTCAAGAGAGGAAGACCGAATGAAATACGTGCTCGCGAGCGTCATGCTGCTGATCGCAACCGCACCCGGTTACGCCGCGCCGTCGGAAGACGCCTTCGCTATCATCGCGCAATTCAAGAAGGCTTATGATGCCGCCGATCCGCATGCGATCGTAAAATTGTTCGCGCCCGACTCCATATTTCTGGGCACGAGCATGCAGAAGCCGACGCGCGACAAGGATGCGATTCTGAAATATTTCCAGACTTCCGCTTCGGCCAACTTGCCGAAGCACGTCGAGATCGAAAACTACGAGGTGCTTCAGGTTTCGGACACCGCCGTGCTCTTTACAGGACAGGATACTTTTTTCCAGACGCGGGACGGGACGAGCGTTCCGACGCCTGCCCGATTCACGTTTTTGATCATCAAAGGGCCGGAAGGCTGGCGTATTGGTCACTTCCATTCGTCGCGGCGGCCCGAGGCCCAATGAGATAGACGGAGAGGTTGCGCGGGCAGCGCAGCGTTAGCCCTTGACCTCGCACTTGCGCCGCGGGAGAAATAATGGGGTTCCGATGTCCCGGCCGGAGCTGGCATGAAACGTTTCGACGCGATCGTCATGTTCGTGAGCCTCTGGCTGCTCGCTTCCATGGTGATTGATGTTCTGACCCCAAAGGAGCTGACGGTTTACGCCATTGGAGCTGCGATCGCCCCCGCTACCGCGATGTCTGCACTGCTTTACTGGTTAGGCGTGCCGAGGATCGATTTTGCGGTGTGTTTCTCGGTGCTTTGGATGATCTCCGGGATGGTGCTCGAACTGATCTCGCCGGTATCGCTATCGCCGTGGATGATCGTTGTGACGCTTCTGCCGGTATTGGTGGTGGGGGCGGTGATTAACTTCCAAAGCTGGCGACGTTCGCTCGCGGCAAAGGCGCCCGACGCAGAACAGGTCAGTTGACCGGCCGAAGGGCAACGGCGTCACCGGACTGACAGGTCCCGGTCCTTGCCAGTTCTTCAACGCGTGTCGATTAGAACCCGTATTTCTACGTTGTTCCGGTTTCGGAACGCGGCGAAGTGACAGGGTTATAAAATCCCCAAAGACACCGCGTTATCCAGGGTTGTAATGGACCGAACCACGTCGCAAATCGCTAACCATTTTCGGCAATAGCCACCTCTCGCCGGGCGTAATGATCGTCTGGCAACCATTCGCAAACGCCGTACCCCTTAGCGTTCGACCCCAGTTGGAGGGGCGAAGACCGGCATATGCAGAAGCTGCAGCCGAATACACCGGCGCTCTTTGGGGCGTTAGCGAAGAAATCGCAGGACGGCGCAAAGGACCACACCCCTCACTTCACGGGGGCTGGTTCTGAAACCGAGCGCCTGCGCGGGCTTATTGCACAGTTGATGCATACGGCGGCGCACGATCCGCTGACGGGGTTGCCGACGCGCAGCCTGCTGCTCGAGCGGCTCGAGGACGAACTCGTCCGCGACGCCAGCGACCACGCGCAGATTGCGATCCTGTTCGTCGACCTCGACAATTTCAAGCTCGTCAACGACTCACTCGGCCACGGCAGCGGCGATCAGGTGCTGTCCGTGATGGCCAACAGGATCGTTGGTTGCATCGAGCCGGAGGATACGGCAAGCCGGTTCGGCGGCGACGAGATGGTCATCCTGCATGTGCACGCCACGGAACAGTCGGCGGTCGCGCTTGGCCATTGCCTGCTGACTGCGCTCGCCGAGCCGATCCAGGTGTCCGGCAAGGAAGTCGTGGTCTCGGCCAGCGTCGGCATCGCGATGTGCAGGCCGGGCCAAAAATCCGCCGAGCAATTGCTGCGCGAAGCGGACACCGCGCTCTATGCGGCGAAAGATCATGGCCGCGCGCGGCTGGAGCAGTTCAACGACGACCTGCACGCGCGCGCCGAGAAACGCATGCAAATCGAATCGGATTTGCGCGCAGCACTGCGTGAATCGCAGCTCTTTGTGGAATATCAGCCGCAGGTCCGCCTGAAGGATGGCGGCGTCGTCGGTGTGGAGGCGCTGGTGCGCTGGCGGCATCCCGAGCACGGGGTGATCCCGCCGGGCGAGTTCATCCCCGTCGCCGAAGATTGCGGGCTGATCGTCAAGATCGGGCAGATGGTGCTGCGGGAATCCTGCCGGCAGCTCGCCGAGTGGACCAAAGCGATGCCGGGCCGGCCATTGGCCATGACGGTCAACGTCTCGCCGCGCCAGATCATGGAGCCGGGCTTCATCACCGAACTCCGCGAGGTGATCGCGGACACCAACATCGATCCGACCTCATTGTGCCTGGAAGTCACCGAAAGCGTGATGATGAGCGCGACGCAGGAGGTTGTCGGTCTGCTCGACGAAGTCAGGCAGCTCGGCGTTTTTATCGCGATCGACGATTTCGGCACCGAACATTCCTCGCTGTCGCGGCTGCGCGACATGCCGGCCGAGGTGCTGAAGATCGACCGCAGCTTCATCGACGGCCTGAGCAGCGAACCCGGCGACACCGCGATCGTGTCCTCGATCCTCAGCCTCGCTTACGCCATGGGCAAGCACACGATCGCGGAAGGCGTCGAAACGCGCGAGCAGGCCGCGATGCTGCTGCGGATGGGCTGCGAAGTCGCCCAGGGCTATTTCTTTTCACGGCCCGTTGCGGCCGAACGGATCGTGCCGATGCTGAGCAGGGCGCTTTGGCAGCCGCGTGCCCAACTTGCGCTTCACGGCGCCCATGCGACCGAGGGGCCGGCGCGACGCGGCCAACGTTACTTCATCGATGAATTCCTCGAGCACATCGGCGCTCCCATGGGAACCAGAAGCGGGCTCTCACCATGATGTCTCTCATCATCGGCCTCACCAATCTGGCGGTCGGCCTGGCCTATGCGGGCCTTGGATTGTTGTCGGTCTGGGAAACCGTCAGTCTGCACCGCTACCGCGGCTGGTCGCGCTTTGGCATGGGCTTTGCGATGATGGCTGCAAGCTGCGGCCCGCATCATCTGGTGCATGGCTGGCACGTGCTCGCCGGCGAGGCCGTGACCGTGCCGATGCTGGCCGTCACGCTGATCGGGTTGCCGGCCGGGCTGATATTCGTCCTGCTGCGGCTGGAGACGGTGTTCGGAGGGCAGGGCGAGCGTCTGTTCGCAGCCTCGCCGGACCGGGTCGCGATGTTCGTCGGCGGCTTCACAGCAGTCGCAGGCGTGCTGGCGGCCAGTGCCTTCATGCAGCCGGCGTCGGCAAGCCTGTTTCAGTTGATCTGCGCGCCGTCCACTTTTGCGGCGCGTGCAGCGGCGCTTGATTCCGGAATCGATTTTGCGTCGGTCATGTTCGTCACCAACGTGTTCGTCACCGTTACTTACGGCATGGTCGGCTGGTATCTCGCCGATTGCCAGGTGCGCCGCTATCTCACCAACGGCATCTGGTCGCTGTCGGGTGTCGCGCTGACCGGCGTGTTCTTCACCTGCGCCCAGATGCACCTGATCGATGCCACCAGCGGCGGCAATGCGCCGATACTTTTCTTCGACCTGATGGGAGTTCCGGCCTCGGTTTATTTTCTGTGGGTCGTCAAGCTCGTGCACAATGATTCCGTGATGGACTGGAATCGTCGCCCGCTGGTCGGCGCAGCCGCCGCGCCGCCCCGTCCTTCGCCATGGCGCGGCGAGAGCCCGCAGCATTGAGCATTCGACGCGCTGAACCCGATCCGCCGATGGCGCGACGTCGAGGTCATCTTTACAACCGGTCGTCAGGAGAGCGCCGTCGAAGTCACGACGACGAGCTCGAGGCTCGCTGCCTCTCGCGCGGCTTGCATCGCGAGCTCAAGGTCGGTGAGCGCGAACACTTTCGGCCTGATCGGGCGCAGGCTGAGCTGGCCGGAGCGGACCAGCGCAAGCAGCGGCAGATAGGCATTTTGCGCGTGCATAAAATTGCCGATGACCTCGAGGTTATTGAACATCACCTGGAGATAGTTGAGAGGAAGCGGTGCCGTGCTGCTGCCCATCAGCACGATGCGGCCGCCGCGATAGAGCGCGCTGAGCGCTGCCAGCGTCGAATTCGGGTCTTGCGAATTGCCGACCATATCAAATGCCAGATGCGCACCACCGCCCGCCGCCTCGCGCAGCGCCACAGTGTCCTTCTCCACGTCGCCGCCCAGCATGACCGGCGAGACACGTGAATCGGTGGCGTTCGCGAGTTGATCCAGCATGTCCCTGTTGCGCCCCGCAGCTACGACGCGCGAGGCGCCCATCGCAAGCGCGACCAAAACGGCGGCTGCGCCATAGGCGCCGGTTGCTCCATTGACAATGACGCTCTCGCCTGCCGCGAGCCGTCCACGCACGAGCCCGCCAAAGGGCACGATGCAGCGCGCAATCGCGGTCAGCTGCGGCAGATCGTGTGCGTCGAGGCCTTCGATGGGCGTCACGGCCTGCGCCGGAAAGAGCGCATACTCGGCAAGCGTGCCGTCCTTCCACGATCGTTGCAGCGCGTCGCCGATGCCTCCCGGTGAGGTCACGCCGATCAGGATCTGTCCGGGCTCGCTGACGTTTTCGCGCGCCACGAGATGAGATGACGCCACGACGCGCTGGCCTTCGCGGAGGTGCCAGACGTCGGCTCCGACGGCCGCGATGGTGCCGATGGCATTTCCGCCGGGGACGAAGTCCTCAGGTGCGCGATAGGCCTTCAGGGCGCCTTCGACATAGGGCTTGAGGTAAGACATCAGCGACTGCGTCTCGACGCGAATAAGAATGCTGCTGGGGCGGGCTTCCGGAATGGGCGCATCGACAAGTCGGAGCTGGCCGCCCAGACGGTCGAGCTTCCATGCCTTCATGGTTTTGGGCATTGCGATTCCTTGGTGGTGTTTCAGCGCATGCTTGCGCCTCTCGGCCGTGCGCACCATAATGATGGCGCCATGAATCCTATTAGATCGTACGAAACTTTGCCACGCGACCCGCTGACGGACGTGCTGTCGCTGCTGGAGGTTCAGAGTTTTCTGTCGCGCCGCCTGGAGGCGTCAGGCGCGTGGGCGCTGCGCGTTCCCGAATATCGACACATGAAGTTCGGCGGGATTATCGAAGGCTCCCGCTGGTTGTGGATCGAGGGCGTCACCGAGCCGGTGAAGCTCGAGGCGGGAGACTTTTATCTCCTCAGCCATGGCGGTCCCTATTGTTTCGCCAGCGATCCAACAACGAAGCCCGTCGACGGCCTGGCGTTCATGGACGAGCATTTGCAGGGCGACGGCGTCGTTCGCTTCGGGTACGGAGAGCAACGCACCGTCGGGACCGGCGGCCGCTTCACGTTCAACGACGAAACAAGCGCACTGCTGCTCACCTCGCTGCCGCCGCTCATCCACATCAGCGGCAGTTCTCCGCAGGCGCGCGCGCTGCGCTCGGTCCTCGACCTCATCGCCTTCGAGACCGAAGCCGAACGATCGGGCAGCGCGGCCATCGGCGAGAGCCTGTGCTCCATCGTGCTCGTCAACATTCTTCGCGCTTATCTCGCAGGCGATGAGCGCCCGCGAGGCTGGCTCGGCGCGCTGTCCGATCCACACATCGGCACTGCACTCGCCCTCATGCATGCCAATGTGGCCCGGCGCTGAAAGCTCGGCGATCTGGCGAGCGAAGTGGGCATGTCACGTACGTCGTTCGCCGGGCGATTCAAAAATCTTGTCGGGATGGCGCC
>Ga0307476_10001529_pt1 | contig 14037 bp, 12 predicted proteins | sample atmos_gasesECM2C_2_FD_203314 | JGI IMG/M metagenome (GOLD analysis project Ga0307476, IMG submission 203314) | Hardwood forest soil microbial communities from Morgan-Monroe State Forest, Indiana, United States - atmos_gasesECM2C_05 | ecosystem: Environmental > Terrestrial > Soil > Temperate... | reverse complement strand
ACCGGGCATCCTCCGTGGTGTCGGTGGATGGCGGCAGACCGCCGAGTGTGCCTGCTCGGGTGGTGGGGGCCCACGCCGTCATCGCAGCTCCCGGAGGGCGAGCCACGTCGAGACGCCCACCAGCAGCGCCGCGAGCGCCAGCAACAGGAACACGTTCCACGAGCCGCTCGCCGCCCGCCCCAGGCCGAGGCGCCAGGCGACGGAGTTGGCCAGCGACCACCACGACTGCCCGCCGGGCTGGAGGTATTCGATGTGCATCCTGCCTGGCAGCGCCTTTCCTTCCCCGTGAGCCGCGACCGCGCTGCGCGTCGGGACGCCGAGCATCGTGACGTTGCCGTTCAGGTCGGTCAGCGCGAAGCAGATCTCGACCGGCGAGAAGGCCTGCGCAAGCGGCTTGACCGGAACGCTCACCGACGCCCCCTCCCAGCCCGGCGAGTGGGTGCCGCGAGCGAGCACCCGCCGGCCCGCCAGCACCTCGACGTCCACCCGTGCGCCCACATCGGAGGTCAGCGCGAGCCGGATCGCGCTGACGCCGGCCGGCAGCGTTTCACCCGCCTGGCACGCGCTTGCGTGGTGGACCGCGGTGATCAGCGTGTGGTGGGTCTCGGGCAGGTTCTCCGCGACGACGACCAGCGGCCTGCGGGCGAGCGTCAGAGCCACCCCGATCGCGATCGCCAACAGGCCGGTGGCCAGCGCGATACCGACGCGCACTACCGCCGCCGCAGACCGAGGATGCTGAGCAGGAAGGAGCCGAAGACGATCTGGATCCCCATCACAAGTAGCGTCGCCGCCATGATCGCGAGGTGTTCGTAGGCGAGGCTGCCGAAACCCTGTTCGACCCACTCGATCGCGATCCCGACGAGCGCCGCCAGCCCGAGCAGCGCGATCGTGCCGCCCAGCAGCAGGCCGTGCTCGAGTCTGAAACGGCTGCGCATGCGATCGAACCAGGGGTCACGCTCGCCCATGAAGTAAGTCGCATAGGCCAGCGCGCAGAGGCCCAGCGTGACGATCTGGGTGCCGACGATCAAGAACAGCGAGCCGCCGATCAGCGCATGCTCCTCCCAGCGGCGCCCGAAGACGCTCACGTGAGCCAGCACCAGAATTGAGATCAGCGCGCCGAGCGCCGACAGCGCGCCGCCCGGCAGAATGAAAAGGTGGCGCGGCGCATGCAGGATCAGGAAGCGCAGATGCCGCCAGCCGTCGCGGAAGCTCGACAGCTTGGATTCGCCGCCCCGCGGGTGATACTCGATCGGGAACTGGCGGATGTCGAGCTTCGCCTTCGCCGCCCGCACCACCATCTCGGAGGCGAACTCCATGCCCGGGGCACGCAGGTCGAGCAACTCCAGACGATCCCGCCGGAAGGCCCGCATCCCGCAGTGGGCATCGCTCACGCCGGTGTGAAACAGCATGTTCAAGAAGCGCGACAGCAGCGGGTTGCCGATGTAGCGGTGGTGCCACGGCATCGCGCCCGGGCGGATGTTCTTCATGCGGTCGCCCATCACCAGATCCGCGCCTTCCCGCAGCTGATCCACGAACCGCGGGATCTCGTTGAAGTCGTAGGTGAGGTCGGCGTCGGCCATCACGATGAATCTGCCGCGCGCCGCCGCGAAGCCCGCGAGGTAGGCGCTGCCGTAGCCCCGCACCGGCTGGTGAATCACCCGGGCGCCCGCCTGTTCGGCCAGCTCGGCGCTGCCGTCTTCGGAGTCGTTGTCGGCGACGACCACCTCCCCGTCGAGGTCGGCCAGCTCCAGTGCCCGCCAGGCCTGCGTCACACAGCGCTCGATGTTCTCCGCCTCGTTGAGGCATGGGATGACCACCGAGACCAGACACTCGGCCGCTGGCGGGGCCAGTGTGGTGGTCGTGTCGGTGCTGTCAAGCTCGATGCTCATCGGCGGTGCCGGCTGCTGTGCGAGCGCGCCGGTCGGGTCACTCTGCCCAAGCTCCCGGAGGCAGTCAAGCGGCGTGGCGCACACCTGGGCACAGCGCGGCAGCCCGCCGCGGGTGTGTCTCCAACCGGCCGCGCTTGAGGGGTCGATCGCTGTCCGGCCGGGGCGTCGGTGGCTGCTCGGCCGGGGCGTCGATCGCCCCTCAGCCGGAGCGTCGATCGCTGCTCAGCTGTAGTAACGCGAGACGACCAGGAGCTGGCTGAAGATGTCGTGCGCCAGGAGCAGCAGCACTATCGCGGTGCCCGCAACCGGACCCCAGCGCCTACCTGCGCCGCGCGCCGCCAGCGCGAGGGTCGCACCCCAGAGCGCCAGCAGCGGCAGCAGGTAGCGCGGCTCGCGGAATTCGCCGGGCACGCCGTTGGCGTAGTCGGCGACGCCCACCACCGCGAGCGTGCCGGCGCCCATCGCCAGATAGACAGCGCACTCGGCCAGGCGGGCGCGCAGCGCCGCCCGGCCCCGCAGGAGCGCGCACGCGAGCAGTAGTGCGATCGCACCCGCAGGCACCAGTGCCGCATTGTAGACCCAGTTGGGGAAGGTCGTGTCGAGCCAGCCGTACAGGCCGACCAGGCCATCGAACCACAGCACCCGTGTCGTGAATACCCCGGGGAAGTACGCGGTCATGCCCGGCAGGCGGGGTAGGTAGAACTGCCAGATGTACTCGAGCTCGTGCACCAGCGAGCGACCACCGGCCTGCCCGGCCAATCCAACGACCTCTTCGGCCTGGGGCAGGCCGGCGTGCGGGCTGAGGATCGCGTACGCCAGGCCCGGCGCCGCCGCCGTGCCGAGCGCGGCAAGCAACGAGAGGCACGCGGTCCGGCGCGAGCTGCGCGCGGCACGCACGCCGAGCACGGCCAGGCCGAGCCCGGCGCCCGGCAGCAGGCCGAGGAAGTTGAGCTTGGTCAGGTAGCCCAGTGCGATCGCCGCGCCGACAGCGGCGCCCAGGCCGGGGGTGAGTCCCCGGCGAAAGGCTCGCGCCAGGCCGTAGAAAAGTGCCGCCGAGATCGTCAGACAGAGCGCGTCGGGGTTGACCGCGCCCGAAATCATGCCCAGCAGAGGGGCGAGTGCTGCGCCGAGACCGCCCACGGTCCACGCCCAACGAGGGCCGCCGGGCAGCGCCTCGCGCACGAACAGGAAGACGAAGAACGCCGCGATCCCGCCCATCAGCGCGGACAGCAGCCGCATCATGGCGAGGCGGTCGAGCACGGTGCCGCCCGGGGCGAGCCAGTAGGGGATGGTCTCCAGCGCGTAGTACAGCGGCGGCTCGTCGGCGGCGACGCCCGCGTCGCCGCTGCCCCTGCGCGACAGCGGTAGCGCGAGATCGCGTTCGAGGGTCGCCTGTTCGCCCACCGTGGAGATCGTCCTGTCAGCCGGCCGGAAAAAGATCGTCGTGAAATGCAGGCCGGCGCGCGCGATCTGCTCGGCGGGTGCGAAGGCTTCGCGATTGGACGTCGGCAGAGCCCCGGTTTCGGCCAGCGTCTGCACGTAGGCGAAGTGCGCCTGTTCGTCGGGCACCTCGAAGGGGGGCGAGAGGATCGACCAGCAGGCCGCGTTGAGAAACGCGATCAGCGCGCAGGCGAGCGCGCTGCGAGGGACGCGTGGCAGCCCGCGCGCTCGACGCGCAGCTCGCCGGGGGGCCGCGCCCCCCGGCTGTTCGAGCTCGTGCCGGCCGGCGGCGGCGACGCTCACCGCAGGTCTCGCAGGATCAGCCACGAGGAGAGCGCGAGCACCGCCGTCGCGAGCCCAAGCGCGAGCAGGGCGTTGACGTCGCCGTTCAGCGCGTGGCCAAATCCGATGTCCCGCAGGATCGTCCCGGCGTACGACCACCAACTGGCCCGGCCGGGGCGCAGGTATTCGATGCGCATCCTGTCCGGCAGTGCCCTTCCGCCGACGGTCAGCTGGGTGGCTCCCGGCGCGTCCGCTCCGAGCAACGAGACTTCCGAGTCCACGCTGTCCAGCCGCAGGCAGACCGTGACCGGGCCGCTGGTGTGTGGCACCGACCGCACCGGGACGACGATGTCGGTGCCATCCCAGCCATCATGCTGGGTGCCCTGCGTGACGAGCCGCGACCCGGCGTACGCCCGCACCGTGATCCTTGGTCCCAGCATGCTAAATAGCGCGAGTCTCAGCGCCGAGGTTTCGCGCGGCAGGGTTTCGCCGCTCTGGCAGACCTGGGTGGTGTGCTCGGTATGGGTCAGGGTGCTCGCGAGCGGCACGCCGTTGGTCTGTGCCAGCGTCGCCGGAGAGCGGGAGAGCACGGCGACGACGGCCAGCCCGATCAGCAGCAATCCCGTCGCGAGCGCGAGCCTGGTGGACACTTCCTCCACTTTCGGTCAGTTCGTCCTGTCCGGCGGCACCCGCGTGAGCTGGCACGAGCCGGCTCGGCGGACTGTGGCGGAGCTCCGCGGGGCGGTCAAGCGAGCTGCGCGCCAGCGTCCCCCCGGGGCCGGCCTGTGTTCCGAATACACGGCCAGTGAGCCGTCGAAGCGAGCCGCTGGACGACCGCCGGCTGGGGTCGGACGTTTCTTACAGGCCGCGTCGCCGGCGCGCCGCCCTCTGGTGTAGGCGTCCCGCCCTCAGCTGGTGGCCGGCGACTCAGCTGGTGGCCGGCGACTCAGCTGGTGGCCGGCGGCGCGAGGAGCACCGCGCGCCGCCGTCCTAGGAGCCCTCGGCTGCCTTGATCGTCGCGATCGGCGCGCCCGCCGCGATCGGCGCGCCCTCGCTGATCGGCAGCTCTGAGATCACGCCGGCCTTGTGCGCGGTGATCTCGTTCTCCATCTTCATCGCCTCGATGATGCACAGCAGCTGGCCCTCCTGGACGGTGTCGCCCTCTTTGACCAGCACCTTCCACATGTTCCCCTGCAGCGGCGAGGGCAGCGTGTCCGGTCCGCCTGCTGCGGCGCTCCTGCGCTGCGAGCGCTTGGGCGCCGCGCGCCGGCCGTTCGCCGCGTCCCCGTTGGCCGCCGCCGGGGCCGCGCCGGCGCCAACGGCCGGGCCGGCGACCCTGACATCGAAGCGGCGGCCCGAGACCTCGACTGTGTAGGACTGCTCGAGGCGCTCCTGCTCGTCGTCGGTGTCGGCGGCTGCCGTCGCGGGCTCGAAGGCGAGCGTTTTCAGCCACTTGCGGTCCTCGAGCAGGTCGCGGCAGGTCTCGCCGCGCTCCCACTGCTCGGTCTGCAGCAGCGCGCGATGGAAGGGGATCAGCGTGCGCAGACCCTCGATCTTGTATTCGCCGAGCGCCCGCAGCATGCGCCTGGTGGCCTGGGCGCGGTCGGCGTCCCAGACGATCAGCTTGGCGACCATCGGGTCGTACATCGGCGACACCTCGCCGCCCGCGCCGACCCCGGAATCCACGCGCACGCCCGGCCCGCGCGGCTCGCTGTAGCGGCCGATCCGGCCGGGCGCCGGCGCGAAGTTCTTGGAGGCGTCCTCGGCGTTGATGCGGCACTCGATCGCGTGGCCGCGCAGGACGACGTCCTCCTGCTCGTACGCCGGCGGCGGCGCGGATGCCCTCCTTGACGATGTCGATGCCCGTCGTCATCTCGGTCACGCAGTGCTCGACCTGCACGCGGGTGTTCATCTCGAGGAAGAAATACTCAGGCTCGCGGGTGGGTGGGCTTCCATTCCCTGCGGAGAACAGGCCCTCGATGGTGCCCGCGCCGACATAGCTCACGGCGCGCGCCGCCTCGACGCCGATCTGGCCGATGCGCTCGCGTGTCTGGGGGTCGACGACCCACTCCGGCGCCGGGGACTCCTCGATCACCTTCTGGTGGCGGCGCTGGATCGAGCAGTCGCGCTCGCCGAGGTGGATCACGTTGCCGTGGCGGTCGGCGAGGATCTGGACCTCGACGTGGCGCGGGTCGTGCAGGTAGCGCTCGAGGTAGACAGTGGGGTCCGAGAAGAACTTCTCGCCTTCGCGGCTGGAGCCCTCAAAAGCGTCCTGAATCTCCTCCTCGCTCAGCGCCACCCGAAAGCCCTTGCCGCCGCCACCGCCGGCGGCCTTGACGGCGACCGGGAAGCCGATCTCGTCCCTGGCGATCTGTAGCGCCTCCTGCACGGTCGCCACCGGTGTCGTCGTGCCCGGCACGATCGGCACGCCCGCCGCCTGCATCAGCTCGCGCGCCCGGGTCTTCGAGCCCATCGCCTCGATCGCGCTCGCCGGCGGGCCGATGAAGACCACCCCGGCCTGCTCGCAGGCCTGGGCGAACGGCGCGTTCTCGGCCAGGAAGCCGTACCCCGGGTGGATCGCCTGCGCGCCGGCCCGCGCCGCGACGTCGAGGATCTTCTCGATGTGCAAGTAGTTATCCGCCGCCGGGCCCTCGCCGAGGTTGTAGGCCTCATCCGCGCGCGCCACGTGCAGCGCGTCGCGGTCGAGCTCCGAGTAGACGGCGACCGAGGCGATCCCCAGCTCCTCCAGGGCGCGCATGATCCTGATCGCGATCTCGCCGCGGTTTGCCACCAGCACCTTCGTGAACATGGGGCGTGCAGATTAGTCGTTGGCCCGCGACGCGTGCTTCACGGCTGAAAAGGGACGCGGCCGTCCCGCCCTGGTCGGGACGGGGCGGGCCCTGACGAAGGGGCCGCGACGGGCCCCGGCAAAAAGAACCCGAACTGGATCCTGCAAAAAGAACGGGTCGCCCGCTGTGCGGACGACCCGGTTCCCTCTACGGCAGGCGGCTCGCGCCCGAGGTAAGCGCTCCACAAACCCCGGGCGCGAGCTTGGCGGCACCGCCCTGGCGCGCTTTCGCGCTCGATGCCGGCCTGCCCGGGTGGACGACCCGAAGGGCCGTCGCACCAGCTTAGTTTTCGGCTCTATCGACTTGGAGGCACTCTTTTCCGAAGATCTGTAGAATGGATGTCGATCTCCTTTCGTACCCAGCGTTGCTGGGTGTGTTAGGTGCCGGAGCGCTGGCCTCTCTAACCGGGAGCTGGCGCTTCGGCATTTCTACCCCAAGAACGCCGCCTCATGAGCCGAGCCCGTTCGGCAGTTGGAACGCCAGGGACTATCGCAGGTGGCTGCCAATACGTCAACGCAGATCCGCCTGGTTTTCTAGCCCAACGCTACCGCGACCGGGGCGCGGCGGCCAGATTTGGCTTTGTGAAGGGGTTATTCGCGGCTCTGGAGGCTTCGTAGGCCGCGCGGAAGTCGGAGACGTTTGTGTTCCCAGGGCGTACCAGGGGCCTGCCGAGGCCTGCCTAAGTCGGTCGCTCGGCCGCGACCATGCCTGCGCCGACCGTCTCGTTGGTGGCCTCGTCGATCAGGATGAAGCTGCCGGTGCGGCGGTTGCGTCCGTAGGGATCGAATGTCAGCGGCGCGCTCGCGCGCAGGCGCACGCCGCCGATGTCGTTGAGCGTGAGCTCCGCCGGGTCCGGCGTGCGCTCCAGTGTGTGCACGTCCACCCGGTCGGCTAGCTCGTCGACGATCGCGGTGACGCTGCGCGCGGTGTGCTTGAGGACGTAGCGCCCGCCCCTGCGCAGCGGTGTCTCGTGCAGCCAGCAGACGTCCGCCGCCAGTTCGCGGGCGACTGTAGGGGGCTGCTCCGGCCGGCAGATCAGCTCGCCCCGCGAGACGTCCAGCTCGTCCTCCAGGCGCAGCGTCACCGACATCGGCGCCAGCGCCTCCTCGACCTCGCCGTCGTAGGTGTCGATGCCGGCGATCCGCGTGCGCAGGCCGCTCGGCAGCAGCAGCACGTCCTCGCCCTGGCGCAGCGCGCCGCTGGACAGCTGGCCGGCATAGCCGCGGTAGTCAGCGTGGGGGTGCTCCGGACTCGCGCTGGCCGGTCGGATCACCCACTGGACCGGGAAACGCGGTGGAGTCTCGTGCGGGTGGTCGTAGGCGACTTCGACCTCCTCGAGGTGCTCCAGCAGCGTCGGGCCCGTGTACCAGTCCATCAGCGTCGAGCGCTCCACCACGTTGTCGCCCTCCAGCGCCGAGATCGGGATGTAGGTGATGTCCGGCATTCGTGCCTGGCCCGTCGACGGCGCGTCGGGCGCATCGGCCGCTCCGACCGAGCCGCTGACCCGCGAGTGCGCGCCCAGCCTGCCGGCGAAGCTCTCGAAGTCCCGCGTCAGCTCTTCGAAGCGCTCGCGGGAGCGCTCGACGAGATCCATCTTGTTGACGGCCACCACCAGATGCGGGATGCCGAGCAGCACGCTGATGAAGGCGTGGCGCTTGGACTGCTCGAGCACGCCCTTGCGCGCATCCAGCAGGATCACCGCGAGGTCGGCCGTCGAGGCGCCCGTGACCATGTTGCGCGTGTACTGCTGGTGTCCCGGGCAGTCGGCGATGATGAAGCGCCGTCGTGTCGTCGCGAAGTAGCGGTAGGCGACATCGATCGTGATCCCCTGCTCACGCTCGGCGCGCAGGCCGTCCGTCAAGAGCGCCAGGTCGAGCGCGCCCTCGCCGCCGCGGCGCAGACTGGCCTGGGCGACGTGCTCGAGCTGGTCCTCGAAGACCTGCTTGGTGTCGAACAGCAGCCGCCCGATCAACGTGCTCTTGCCGTCGTCGACCGAGCCGGCGGTCGTGAAGCGCAGCAGGTCGAGGGTCATCGCTGCGGTGTTCCGGGGTGTCCGCACGGCGCGGCGCGCCGGGTGCCGCCGCGCGCCGCGCGTGGGGACGTCGGGGGACGCCGGGGCATCAGAAGTAACCGGCCTTCTTGCGGTCCTCCATCGCGGCCTCCGAGACCCGGTCGTCGGCGCGGGTCTCGCCGCGCTCGGTAACGCGGGTGGCGGCGATCTCGGTGACCACTTCCTCGAGCGTCAGCGCACGGGACCGCACCCCGCCGGTGCAGCTCATGTCGCCGACGGTGCGGTAGCGGACCATTTCGCTGAAGACCTCCTCGCCCTCCAGCAGCTCGACGTCCTCGCGCCAGGCGTAGAGCATGCCGTCGCGGCTGAACACCTCGCGCTCGTGGGCGAAGTAGATCGAGGGCACCTCGAGCTCCTCCTGGGCGATGTACTCCCACACATCGAGCTCGGTCCAGTTGGACAGCGGGAACACGCGCACGTGCTCGCCGCGGTGGATGCGGCCGTTGTAGAGGTTCCACAGCTCGGGGCGCTGGCGCTTGGGGTCCCACTGGCCGAAGTCGTCGCGGAAGGAGAGGATCCGCTCCTTCGCGCGGGCCCGCTCCTCGTCACGACGCGCCCCGCCGAAGGCGGCGTCGAAGCCGTGCTCGGCGATCGCGTCCAGCAGCGTCACCGTCTGCAGGCGGTTGCGCGACGCGCGCGGCCCGGTCTCCTCGACGGCCCGGCCGCTATCGATCGAGTCCTGCACGCTTGCCACGATCAGCCGCTCGCCGAGCTCGGCGACGCGGCGGTCGCGGAACTCGATGACCTCGGAGAAGTTGTGGCCGGTGTCGACGTGCATCAGCGGGAACGGGAACGGCGCCGGGCGAAACGCCTTCTCGGCTAGGCGCAACAACACGATCGAGTCCTTGCCCCCGCTGAACAGCAGCACCGGGTGCTCCAGTTCGGCGGCGACCTCGCGCATCACGTGGATCGCCTCGCTCTCCAGTGCCCGCAGATGGCTGAGCTGCGGACGCTCGGTCACGCTCACGGTCGCTCCGCCGGACATCGGCCCTCCATTAGCCCACGGCCTCCACGTGCAAGCCGCACTCCGTCTTGTCGGTGCCCGCCCACCGTCCCTCGCGGCCCGCGCCGGGCTGCGTGCAGGGCGCGCAGCCGATCGAGGCGTAGCCGCGGTCGTGCAGCGGGTTGTAGGGCAGATCGCGCGCGTGGATCCGCCGCCAGAGGTCCTTCTCGGTCCAGGAGACCAGCGGGTTGTACTTCCAGATCTCCCGCCGCTCGTCGTGTTCGATCGGCTGGGCATCGGCGCGCGTCGGGCCCTGCTCGCGGCGGATGCCCGTGATCCACGCCTGCGCCCCGTCCAGGGCGCGCTCCAGCGCCGCGACCTTGGCCTGCGAGCAGCAGTGCTCGGGACCCGTCCAGCCGCCGTCGGGATCGCTTGCGTCCTGGACCTCGACGGAGATGCCGAAGCGCTCCTCGAACGCGCGCCACGTCTGCAGTGTCTCCTCGAAGAGCACGCCGGTGTCGATCGTCACGATGCGTACCTTCGTGGGGTCAGCGACGCGCAGCAGCTCGTCGACCAGCACCGACTCCTCCTTCTGGAAGGAGCACAGCAGCACCAAGCCGTTGCCGTGGCGCTGGACCGCCTCGCGCAGCGTCGCTGTCAGCTCGGCCTCGTGCGCGGCTAGCTCGGCCTCGTGCGTGGGGCTGTCGCTCAGACCGCGCACTCGCCCTCTCCGCGGATCACCTGGAACGGGACGTCGCGGTTCCAGTCGATGAAGTGGTTCATGGTCTGCAGACTGAACTCGACCGGAAGCGAGAGATCCTTGACCAGACCTTCCAGCTCGCCGGTGCCGACGCGCTGCACAAAGGCCTTCCACTGCTCGCCCTCGGCGCGTGTCGATTCGTAGTGGCGCAGCCAGCGCTCGACCGCGTCCGGCACGCGCTTGGCCGGTAGGCGCAGCTTCAGGCGCTGACCGAAGGCGACCTCTCCGCCTTCGAACACGCCGCCGACGTGTGGGATGTACGCCGGAATCGTGTGCTCGCCGACTTTGATCGAAGCGCCATAGAAGCCGATCGCGCCGACGTGATGCTGACCGCAGCCGTTGGGGCAGCCGCTCATCTTGATGTGTATGGCGCGGGTCAGCGGGTCACTGATCTGCATCGTCTCGATGCGCTCTTCGATCGCCCGGTTGAGGCCCATCGAGCTGGTGATGCCGAGCTTGCAGGAGTCGGTGCCGGGGCACGACACGACGTCGCCGACCTCGCGTGAGCCCGCGCCGCCCAGGTCGAGCTCCGAGAGGGCGCGCCAGACGTCGTAGACGCTATCCTCGCGCACCCAGCGCAGCACGAGGTTCTGCTGCACTGTCGTGCGCGCGTAGCCGCCCGAGAACTCGCGCACGATCTGCGCCAGGCCGCGGAACTGCTCCGGCGTGAGATCGCCGCGCACGATCTTCACCTCGACCGTCACGAAGCCCTTCTGCTTCTGCGGGCGCACGTTGGTCAGGCGGAAGCGCTCGAACTCGGGCAGGTCCCCGTTCGGGCTGCCGTAGCTCGCCGGCGGGGCCGGCGCGCTCTCGCGCTCGTCGTCGAGGAACAGCCGGTGCTCGACTGAGAAGTCGCGTTCCCCGACCCACTCGCCCTGGAGCTCCTCCTCGACTTGGCGGCGCAGCTCGTCGATGCCGTACTTGTCGACAAACACCTTGATCCGCGCCCGCGCCCGGTTCGCGCGCAACCACTCCTGGCGGTCGAAGACGCGCATCACGGCCTCGGTGACCTTCAGGTACTCGCCGTTGTCGAGCTCCACGAACTCGTACAGCACCTGCGCTTTGCGCGGCATGATCGATGTGCCGCCGCCGACAAGCATCTGCGCGCCGCGGACCTCGCGTGAGCGGGTGGGGTCGTCGGGATCGGCGAGCTCGCGGACACGGGCGCGGAAGGCGACGTCGTGGATCTCGCTGATAGCGCGGTCGCGCGGGCTGGCGTCGAAGGAGGTCTTGACCTTGCGCGGCATCGCCTGCGTCGTCGGGTGGCGCACGAAGTAGCGCACGTAGGCGCCCGCGTAGGGAGTGAGGTCAAAGAGCTCGTCCTGTGCCACCCCGGCCCAGGGGTCGCCGGTGACGTTGCGCATCGTGTTGCCGCAGCCCTCGCGGCTGGAGAGCCCCGCCTCGCCGAGCTCGCGGATCGCCTGCTCGGCGTCGAGCAGCGGCACGTGGTGCAGCTGGATGTTCTGGCGTGTCGTGATGTGCCCCTTGTTCAGCGGCACGTAGCGTTCGACGACGTCGGCGAACTTCTCGAGCTGCTCCGGTGTGATGCCGCCGAAGGGCAGCTTGGTGCGGATCATCTGCACGTCGGGCTGGCGCTGGCCGTAGACGCCCTGCTTGAGGCGGAACTTGATGAACTCGTCCTCGGGCGTCTCGCCGGCGAGGAATTTGGTGGCCTCGGTCTTGAAGTCGTCGAACTCGCGCTGCAGGATCGGGATCACGTGGCCCGGCACGTTCTGTAGGACCTCGGGGTCCGCGAGCGTGCCGCGGGGGGCGCCGGGTGCCGCCTCGCGCGCGGGATTCTGCGCCTCCTCGCGCGGTGCGTCGGCTACGGAAACTGGCTCCATCGTTGACTTCGACCTCCTGATCCAGGCGAGCCCGGACGCTGTTGGGTTGGCGCCCGCGCAGCGGGACGGTGGGTGGTTCAGAACGGTGCGGCGTAGAGGATGGCCCTAAAGGCTAGCGGCTTTTGGGTATTTATCCAGGTCTGGGAAACACCGGATGCAAAGTGCCGCCTGCGCTCAGCGCCACGGGTGCGGATCGCCCCAGGCCGACGGCCACTCGTCCTCGCGGCCGACGCCTTCGAGCATGGCCGCTCGCCACCACGGATCGGCGGCCTTCGCCGGTGGCGCCAGCGGGGGTGCGGTGTCGCGCATAAAGCGCTCCAGGGCCGCCACAATCGCGGCGGCCTCGACCGGCGAGGCCGAGGGAGCGACGAGCTCGAGCCGGGGCCGGCGGTTGACCATGGGCACAGTGTGACGCACTTCGCCCGCGCGCGGCCCCATCGGGTTTGGCTGTCTGGCCAGGCCGTTGGTAGGCTCAACCCGGTGTCCCGCTCCCTGGAGGATTTCCTCGCCGCCGCCCCGCAACCGCAGCGCGCCGGCATACGGGCGCTGCTGGCGCTGGTGCGACGCCCACGCGGTGCACGGCTGCTGGGGCTGATTCCGCCGCTGCGGCTGCTGGCCGGCAGCCTGCTAGCGGCCGCGCGCTGCGAAGAGGACTCGGTTGCCCGCGCGCTCGGCTGGGACGCCGACGCGGTGGTCGCCCGCGGGCGCGAGTTGCGCCGGGCCGAGGGGCGGCCTTGAGCGTGGGCGTGCTCGAGGCCGACGTCTGCGTGGTCGGCGCCGGCGCGGGCGGCGCCGTCGTGGCGGCCGAGCTCGCCGAGGGTGGCGCGCGGGTGGTGCTGCTGGAGCAGGGGCCGCGTCACGACCCCGACGGCTTCACGGCACGCCCCCTACAGATGCTCGGCCGGCTCTACCGCGACGGGGGGCAGACGCTGACGCTCGGCAACCCACCGATCCTGCTGCCGCTGGGGCGCGGGCTGGGGGGTACGACGCTGGTGAACTCGGGCACCTGCTTCCGCACGCCCGCGCCGGTGCTGGAGCGCTGGCGGCACGAGCATGGCCTGACACTCGACGGGGTCGAGCTGGAGCACTGCTTCGCACGCGTCGAGCGGGCGCTGTCGGTTGCCGAGGTGACACCGGAGCTGGCCGGCGCCAACGCCGCGGTCGCCCGCCGCGGCGCGCAGCGGTTGGGCTGGTCGCACGGCTACCTGCGGCGCAACGCCCGCGGTTGTGTGGGCTCGGGCGTCTGCGCATTCGGCTGCCCGACCTCGGCGAAGCAGCACACCGGCATCACCTACCTGCCGCGCGCCGAAGCCGCGGGAGCGCGGATCTTGACCGGGGCTGACGTGCGGCACCTGGTCGTGCGCGGCGGGCGCGCACGGGGAGTGCGGGCGCGGGTGGCCGGCGGCGAGCTGGAGGTGCGGTCCCCGCGGGTGGTGCTGGCGGCGGGCACGATCCATACGCCGCCGCTGCTCGCCCGCAGCGGTCTCGGGCTGGCCTCGGGCGAACTGGGGCGCAACCTCGTGCTGCACCCGGCGACGGCGGCGTTCGCTTTGATGGACGAGACGGTCGACATGGCGCGGGGCGTGCCGCAGAGCTTCTACGTCGACGAGTTCGCCGATCGCGGCGTGATATTCGAGAGCGTCGCCGGGCCGCCGTCCTACGTGGCGCTGGCGCTGCCGCTCGTCGGCGAGCGCCACGCGGCCGCGATGGCCCGCTACCGGCAGCTGGCTCAGTTCGGGCTCATGGTCAGCGACGGCCCGGGCGGCCGGGTGCAACTGGGCTTGCCGGCGGGGCGTCGGCCTGCAGGCCTACTGGCGGGCGACCCAGCCGGCGACGGGGGGGAGGGTCGGATGTATGTCGGCGGTGGCCGGACGTATCTCGGCGGCGGTCGGATGTATGTCGGCGGCGAGGTGCGCGCGCGGGCGCGCGCGCGTGCGCACACCCGCGCGCACACACCGC
>Ga0307476_10001528_pt1 | contig 14041 bp, 9 predicted proteins | sample atmos_gasesECM2C_2_FD_203314 | JGI IMG/M metagenome (GOLD analysis project Ga0307476, IMG submission 203314) | Hardwood forest soil microbial communities from Morgan-Monroe State Forest, Indiana, United States - atmos_gasesECM2C_05 | ecosystem: Environmental > Terrestrial > Soil > Temperate... | reverse complement strand
TTCGCTTCCTGGGCTGCAATTAGGGTGGCAATGACTTTTTTCTCACTCCGCGTTAGTCTTGCTGTTTAATTTTGGACTGCGAATTACGCGTCAGCATGCTTTCCGTCACTTCCAAGAAACGTTCGGCTCTGTTGCACCGCATTTTCCGGATCGAGCAGGTCCTGGTGGCCGTGGCGTTCGTGGTCTATTCGCTTTTGGTTTCGATCAACAAGCCCGCTTCCTTGTGGGTGGTAATCGTGGCGGCCCTCACGGTAGGCAACCTCGTAGTTCCTCTCGCTTTAGAAAGCCGCCGTTTGTACGTGGGGCGGCCCCTCCCGTGGAACTGGGTCGTGTTTTTGCCCACCCAAATCGTCTTTGGCGGGATCTGCGCCGTGAGCGCGATACTTTTCCTGCAGCTGACCAAAATCGATCGAGAGCCATTTTGGCTTCTCTTTTCCAACTTCGGTTATTTCGTCATCGTCGTCACGGTGGTCGCTAACGTTGTCCTGTTTGGGGTGGAAGAACTCCAACGAACGCTGAGAGAACGCAATCAACAACTGGAGCAGACTGTCGAGAAGGGGACCATCGCGCTGCAGCAGCAGGAGGAAGAACTCAAGCGCGCGCGAGAGATTCAGCAGATGCTGCTGCCCAGCACGTTGCCACAGTTGGCTGGAGTTCAGATCGCTGGAGCCTGGCAGCCGGCGCGTGAAGTCGGTGGCGACTACTTCGACGTGATTCAACTGGATAAGAATCGCCTCGGCATTTGCGTGGGCGATGTCGCCGGAAAAGGAATCACGGCCGCGTTGCTCATGGCGAATCTCCAGGCATCTTTTCGCGCCTTCGCTACTAGCGAGGCATCGCCTCAGTTGGTCTGTACGAAACTGAACAAGTTCCTTTGTGCAAACATCGCGTCGGGAAAGTTTGTGACTTTCTTCTACGCGGTGCTCGACGCCGATGCACGCACGCTCACCTACGAGAACGCCGGACACTCTCCCGGACTTCTGTTGCGGAGCGACGGCACAACAGAAACTTTGCCAGGAGGAGGAGCAGTGCTGGGTGCTCTGCCGGATTGGACCTACCAGGACTACACCGTGCAGCTTCGACCGGGCGATCAACTACTACTCTCGACCGACGGCATCACGGAAGCCGAGAACACCAAACTCGAAGAGTTCGGCGAGGATCGCCTACTGGAAGCCGCTCGCGCACGCCATGGAAGCGCGCTCGAAGTTCAACGCGCCATCATGCAGCAGGTGACGGCCTTCTGCGGTGGGAATTTCCGGGACGACGCGACCTTACTTGTTCTACGAATCTCTTGAGCGAGGCTGGGAACCGATGCCCCGATATCGGGGCCGGAGCGTAGAGAGTTTCGTGGTATCGAGGCGATGGTCGGGTTCACAATCTAGCTCAGCCAACACAGGTTCGCGATGCACCCGGCGTAGCCCTTCTTTAAGTCATCGTCAGAGCTGCTTTTTATGGCGTCCGTCACAGCGGTGTTGACCAGGGAGAAATGAAGCGACCAAATGTTCGTGGCGCTGGCTGCTGTGTATACCTGGAGTTGGCCTTGTAACGAGCCCCAGTCGTCGTGGTGCAGGGATTTGCCGCCCTTGGCGCCCTCAGCAGACCAGACTTGAAGGCTCGACTCTTTAATTTGGCCGGAGGAGGGCGCAAACCCGTCGAGGTCAACCAGCGTGATATGACTGTGGTCCCTTTTGATACGCGAGTTCACCACGTTCGCGATCGCGCAGCCGCTCGAATGGCCAACGATGTAAATAGTATCGGCGCCGGAGTCTTCGATTTTCTTGATCGCCGCATCGAACTGCCTGAAGCTGTTGACGGCGTCGTTATAAAGAGGCCCCGCGCCATCCGGGTAGGCGAATGCGTCATACTCTACGTCGTCCCCGCAGACGTTCTTGGCACTGGCCAGCCAGAGTCCCACGTCGATTTTAGAAGCTCTCCATCCGCCGAAGAAAACAGCATAAACGCTCATCGGTGTACTCCTTCTCAGAAATGAGCCCAAAGGAAATTGCGTCGAGTCAAAGACGAATGCCGGTGTCGTGCGGGAATCTCTTCCGTGGCCCCCAGATCGGGCGATTGTACACCGGCCTCGGTCGCGCCGAATAAATGTGTGCGTGTCAATCAGACTTTGCTCGCCACGAACTGAGGGGAAGCATTCGGCTAACGACTTTGCGATCCGCTCGGATACTTCGCTCCATATTCTTCAGTCGGATTTCTCAGTCGGTCATCTACAGGAGGCAAGGTTGAAGCTCAGCGGGCTCGGCCGATGACTGTTTGGGGATAACTGTTAGAACAGGCGATTGCAGTTATCGACTTTAAGCCGGCTCATCTAAGCCTGCTCAACCCTTCTCCACCGTGACCGTGTAGTCGGTGCCTTCCCAGCGATTCTCCGTGGGCCAGAAGAATGTGAAAACCACCTGGCCTCCTGGCGGCAACGATGCTGTGGGCAGATGCAGGGTGTAGATGTCGAGGCCGGTGTCGCGGGTGTCGGTGTCGTGGGACGTCTTCCAGTTGTCGATGCTCCAGCGGACGCGGGCGGGCGTGAGCAGCGCGATGCGCAGGGTCTGGTTGCGTGGAATGGTGCGGATTTTATTATTAAACCTCCAGCCGCAGTGTGGCCGGCCACGTTTCTGAATCAAATAGCGTTGCACGGTTTGCGGAGGTTGATCGAAGACCTTGTTGTCGCGAATCGAGCGGCGCAGCTTGATGTACTCGGAGTGCGCCCACACCAGCGGGCAGGCAGAGCCTGTGGGCTTGCCTCGGAAAAGTTCGAGCGCCGGGAGGTCGGCGGAGTCCCAGACCTGTTCGGGCAGAAGTCGGCTTTGTCCGACGGTGGAGTTTTCCATGACGGTGAGAAGCGCCTCGGCCTCATCGCGGTGGCCGCCCGCCAATGCGTAATGGGCGCGTTCTCCGGCCAGCAGGGGCCATGGCCGCCCAATGCCAGTTCCGTCGAAGGCAGAGCCGTCTTTGTGTTCACCATAGCCGTCGCCGTTATAGCGATACCAGCATGGGCCCTGGGGCAGTTCGACGGTCAGCAGGGCGTCGATGGCGCGCAGCGTATTCAAGATGCGCGGGTCATCGGGGGCGCGCAGGCCAAAGCGAACGAGAGCCAGGGCGTCGGGACTGATGATGTGGTAGGCCCGGTCACCGTCCTGGCCGCCGTCCTGGCCTGGCGGACGATTCTTGATGGGAACGAAACCTTGCGTCGGGGACGCGGCCGCGTCGGTCGTGGGGGGAGCGATGCGGACGTAGTAGCCGTCGATGCCAAGTTGCTGCGCCAAGTCGCCCCCGGTGGCGTAGACCCAGCGCTCAATGCTGTCGTTCCAGGCGTCGGCCGTGTCGCGCATGGTGGGAGCCATTTCGCCGTGGCCGGTGAGTTCGGCGATATCGGCGGCGGCCAGCAGCGCGGAAATCTCCGCAGCCAGCGTGAACGGCGAGTAGCCGGCGTCCTCTTCCCAGCGATCCTGTTGCGTGACTGGACCGTTGCGCAGAATAAAACTCGCAGCATTGCGCACCATGGGCCACCAACGATCGAGTTTGCCCAGAACCTCGGGGGCTTCGCGGCGGAGCAGATCAAGCAGCAGGATGGGGAAGGCGGTTTCGTCCATCTGGATGCCGTTCCAGTAGGGGCGGCCGTCGAGCCAGAGATTCTGCGCCCAGTTGCCGGCGGCTTCCTGCGTGGACTCCAGATAGCGCAGCACGCGGGCGGCGTCGCCGACCGCCCCGGCGGCGAGGAGCGCGCCCGCGGTTTCGACCAGATCACGGGGCCAGACCAGGTGGTAGCCGCCGAGGTCTTCATCGCCTTTGTTGAATCCCCAGGGAATCGAAAGACTGGCGATGATGCCGCCGAGAAAATCCTTGGACTCGTGAGTGCGCAGGACGGCGGTTGAGGCGCGATACAGATCGTACTGCCGCAGCGGATCATCAATCTTCAGCAAGCTGCTCTGCCACTTGTGCCACTGCGATACATACTGCTCGCGAGTCTCTTCATAACTTTCGAGAAGAGAGGAGCGGGCGTGCTGTCCCGCCTCGGTCCAGATTCCACCGAAGCCGAGGGCGAGCACAAACTCACCGTTGCAGGCGGCGAGATCGATTTCTCCGGTAAAGGCGATGTTGCCGTCCTCGGCGCGCGTGTAATCCCACTCCATCTGGAAGTGCTGGGAAATATCCTGCCAGCCATCGGAGGTGCCGACGAATCCCACCGAAGCCTTCCGCCACGGCGCGGAGGACGCCAGGGCCAGAGACACGTCGTTGCGCTCGGCAAAAAACATGGGGTGGCCTTTGTAGTCGCCGATCCAGCCGGTGTTGCCGGATCCGAAGTTTGCCAGGTGCGGCGAGAGCAGTGCGTACAGGTGATAGTCGGAAAGAAGGCCTTGCAAGGGCTCGAAGCGAACTTTCTGCAGCACAACGTTCCGGTAGGGATCAGTCAGGACTTCCTTGTGGATGCGGAAGCGTCCGCTGTTGCACGAATTCGTGAGCTCATAAACCGGAATCCCGGGTTCGATGGGATAGTTCTCAAAGATGCAATGGCGTTTTTCTTCGGAGAAGAAATCGAGGCCATTGGTCACGATGAATCCCATGTCGCGGGTGCAGGCCTGGTCCACGCGGGGAAAGTAAACCTCGTTGAGGATGCCGTGACTGATGGTGAACCAGACTTTGCTGTGCCGGTTAAGGGCGGTACCGGCGGCCGACTTGGCGCTTGAAGTCCAGCGCGGGGCAATGCCTGGGTGACCCGGAGCATTGCGTGCGGCGGAATCAGTCATGAAGTCCGTTGTCCTCGGGCCGAGGATGCTCCCCGGCAGAATTTGACAAAGCTTTTACAGCTATGGACTCTCGCCGGTGCGGCGTGCGTCATCCATATCATTGTCGCTGGCAAAACGTCGCTAGCAAAACGTTAGCAGACTCGGCGGAAGTAAATTGCAACTCAGAACCAAACAACGATAGCAAAATCGCATCAGAGCAGACGGCACCAGCGCGTTAAACATGGTCAAGAAATTTGATGCACGGGGGTTCAGAATAGTGGCAGTGTTGTGGGCCTGTAGCGCTCTAAGCGTGTGCGCGCGGGCCGAAAACGCCCAGAGGCCAGCCGAGGGTACTCCGCTCGATGACGGCTTCTCTGGACTCTACAATCTCGACTTTGCAGCCGCACAAAAGGATTTCACGACGTGGGAAGAACTGCATCCGGATGATCCGGTTGGCCCGGTCAGCGAGGCGGCTGGCTGTTTATTCTCCGAATTCAACCGGCTGGGAGTGCTGGAGGCGCAGTTCTATGAAGATGACGAAGCCTTTTCCGAACGCCCTAAGCTGAAGCCCGATCCCGCGGTGCGAGAACAATTTCTCTCTGCGATCGGTCGCGCCGAGAATCTTTCTCGTGCTCGGCTGGCCAAGGATCCAAGAGATCGGGATGCGCTGTTCGCGTTGACTCTATCTTCCGGTCTGCAGGCCGACTACGCGGCGCTCATCGAGAAGCGCAATCTGGCGTCATTGCATTTCACCAAGCGAGCTTCGGCCTCGGCGCAGGAGTTGCTGGCGGTTTGTCCCGACTGCTACGACGCGCTGCTGGCAACCGGCTTCAGCAAATACATTATCGGGAGCATGGCACCGCCGATCCGCTGGATTCTCCGCATGGGAGGGCTTCCGGCCGACAAAGAGGGCGGAATGGCCGACCTCGAAACCACCGCCGAACATGGACACTATCTGGCACCCTTCGCCAGAATCCTGCTGGCAATTGCGTACGTGCGGGAGAAAGATAAGGCCCGCGCGTTACAGTTGTTGACCGAACTGGGGCGAGACTTCCCGGCCAACACGCTGTTTCCCCGTGAGATCGAGCATCTACAGTCTACCCGCTAGATCATGAAGTATAAGTCTTCTCTCCTCAGATAGTTCCCGCGCCACGCTTAATCGCACAATTCAATGCGCTCCGGGTTCATTCATCAGAAATTCACTGGTTTGTAACTGTCCTGTAACACTGCGCCGCTAGAAAGGGGAGCTATATATCCCGAGGAGGCATTGATGGTGATGCGCAAAGTAATGCTGTTGGTGTGTGTCCTGATGGCCCTGCTGGTAGCTTCGCCGGTGATGGCCCAGACCACGCTCAATGGAGCGGGCGCAACGTTTCCCAACCCGATGTACTCGAAGTGGTTCAGCGAATACCACAAGGTCCATTCCGACGTTCAGATTAACTACCAGCCCATTGGGAGCGGGGGCGGAATCCGGCAGGTGACGGCGGGAACAGTCGATTTCGGGGCCAGCGACATGCCCATGACCGACCAGCAGTTGAAGGACTCCAAGGTCAAGATCATGAATATTCCTACCGTGCTGGGCGCGGTGGTTCCGGCATACAACATTCCCGGAGTCAGCGGGGAAGTGAAGTTCACTCCTGACGCGTTGGCGGGAATTTTCCTGGGAAAAATCACGAAGTGGAATGACAAGGCGATCACTTCGGCGAACCCCGGCGTTAATTTTCCCGACAAGGACATCATCGTGGTGCATCGTTCCGACGGCAGCGGAACCACCTTCATCTGGACCGACTATCTGTCCAAGGTCAGCGCGGACTGGAAGGGCCAGGTGGGCAGCGACACTTCGGTGAAATGGCCGCTCGGGATGGGCGGGCTGCACAACGAGGGAGTTGCGGGATTGATCCGCCAGTTGCCGGGTTCGATCGGTTATGTCGAGCTGATTTACGCCGTGCAGAACAATATTCCCTACGGCAGCGTGCGCAACTCGGCTGGGGTTTTCCTGAAGGCTACGCTGGAAGGCGTGACCGCGGCGGCCGCCTCGGCTCCCAAGATGCCGGCGGATTTCCGGGTGTCGATCACCAACGCTCCCGGCAAGGATGCGTATCCGATTTCCAGTTTCACCTGGCTGCTGATTCCGGCCCAGTCGAAGGATGCGGCAAAAGGAAAGATTCTTACCGACTTCCTGAACTGGATGGTCACTGACGGACAAAAGATGACCAGCGCGCTTTCTTATGCACCGTTGCCCGACAGCGTGGTGGCCAAGGTGAAGGACGCGATCAAGCAAATCAAATAGGCTCCGCAAACGCGGGACATTTCAGGACATTCATTCATTGCAGGACCAAAAAGGAGAGAACAATGAAGTTTGCGTGGAAGCTGTGTGCAATTCTTTTTCTGGCGACGGGACTGGTGGCGCAAACCAGCACCGAGCCCAAACCCGATTCCAAGGCTAAGAAGGCGAAGCCCGGGACCATAACCGCGGCTGACGTGCAGGCGCTGAAGGATGCGATCGCAGCGCAACAGGCCGCCATAGCGCAGCAGCAGCAGGAGATTGAGGCGTTGCGCGAAGAATTGCACCACAAGGATCAGGCGGTGCAGCAGGCGGAGAGCGCTGCCTCGGATGCGGCTGGCAAAGCCGATGCGGCGCAGGCACAGGCCGCGCAGCAGCAGCAGGCGGTCGGCCAGTTGACGAACGATGTGACCGACTTGAAGACCAACATGGCCAGCACTGTGGTGGCTGTGCAGGAGACGCAGAAGACGGTTAAGGAAAACGTTGATCCCTTGGCGCTGCATTACAAGGGCGTGACGATCACCCCGGGCGGCTTCCTGGCGGCCGAATTTGTGCGCCGCTCGCGGGCACTGGCATCGGACGTCAATACTCCTTTTAACTCGTTGACCATGCCCGGCGCCTCACAGAGCGCCGTTTCGGAGTTCTTCGGTTCCGGACGCCAGTCCAGAATCTCCATGCTGGCGGAAGGCCGGGTGGGCAGCGCGAAGCTATCTGGCTACGTAGAAGCCGACTTCCTGTCGGCCGGCGTGAGTTCGAACAACAACCAGAGCAACAGCTATTCGCTTCGCCAGCGGCAAGCGTGGGGCAAGGCTGCATTCGACAATGGATGGAGCGTGACTGGTGGCCAGATGTGGAGCCTGATCACTGAAACCAAGCAAGGCGTGGAGAACCGAACCGAAGCTACTCCGATGACCATAGACGCGGCGTATACCGTGGGCTTCAGTTGGGCGCGCCAGTACGGCCTACGCCTGGCGAAAAACTTCGGCAACAAGGCCTGGTTCGCGGTTGCGATTGAAAACCCGCAGGCTACGCTCACCACGCACAACAACGTTGCCAATTACCTGGTTGGCTCGGCGGGCGCCGGGGGCGGCGTTTATAACGGCGCAGTCACCACTTGCACCACAGCCAACAACAGCAGCGGCGCACCTGTGACCACTTGCACCAACGCAGCGAACTACGCCTTCAACCCCTCCCCCGACATAGTTGCCAAGCTGGCTTTCGAGCCAGGATTCGGACACTACGAAATCTTCGGCGTCTACAGCCGCTTCCGCGACCGCATCTTCCCCTGCGAAGATGTTTCTTCGACCGCGACGGCTCCCTGCGGCACCGGCACGACTCCTGGTGTCCCGAACGCTTCGGACGCGTTTAACAGCTCCAAGAACGGCGGCGGCGTCGGCGCCAACGCGCGCTGGTCATTCGCCGGCAAGCGTATGGACTTCGGACTGCACTTCCTGGGCGGCAGCGGAATCGGCCGCTACGGTGCGGGTGGAGAATCAGATGCTTCGGTGAAGGCCGACGGAAGCCTCGCCCTGATTAAGAGCCTGCAAGGACTGGGCACGCTCGAATGGCACGGGCCGAAGCTGGATGTCTACCTGAACGCCGGCACGGAGTATGCAGCCCGCACGGCTGACTACGACGCAATCACGGGCAAGTACGTTGGCTACGGATCGCCGTTCTTCAGCAATACCGGCTGCTACACCGAGACCGGGCCAGCGTCGGGCGGGTTCCTGCCGGGTGGCCTCTCCAGTTGCACTGCCGATACGCGGGTGCTGGTCGAAGGAACCGGCGGCTTCTGGTACAAGTTCTACGACGGTTCCAAGGAGAAAGTGAACAAGGGTAAGATGCAATTCGGAGTGCAGTACTCGTACGTGACGCGGAATACGTGGTCGGGTTCCTCGTCACCCAATGAGCCGCACGGAATCGACGGCATGATCTTCACCTCGTTCCGTTATTACTTGCCGTAAACGGGCTCGGGCCCGTCGCCCGAAACCAGAAGGATCACAAGCCGGCACTGGGACACGGTATCTGTCCGAGTGCCGGCTTTCCTTTTAGCGAACAGCGGAAGATGTGGCGTGCCGAGGAGGCGTCCTGCGCCCACCCGCGGGATGCTTTATACTGATAGTCCCCACTGCATTATTGGGGGTTCACCGGCGAATTTCGATCGGCAACCACAAATCCCACGAATCTGGCAGTAACAGCGGCAGCTATGACTCGTATTTCGCTCGACAACGCGGGTTATTACCTCAATCGCGACACTTCCTGGATGGCGTTCAACCGCCGTGTGCTGGAAGAGGCGGAGGACGAGGGCAATCCGCTGCTGGAGCGGCTGAAGTTTTTGTCGATCTCGGCCAGCAACCTGGATGAGTTCTTCGAAGTGCGCGTGGCCGGTATGATGCAACAGATCGAAGACGGCTACAACGAAGCCGGGCCCGACGGTCTGACCCTGACCGCAAAGCGGGACATCCTCAGCAAGCTGACCCACGAATTTGTCGACGACCAGTACGACTGCTGGAATGCCAGGCTGCGCCCCGCGCTGTCGACCAACGGAATTCGAGTGCTCGGGCTGCATGAGTTGGACGCCGGCGCCTTGCGTTTTGTTGAGGAGTATTGCGAGAAGGAATTGGATCCGCTGTTAACCCCGGTCACCGTCGACCCGTCGCATCCTTTTCCGCGCGTGATCAACAAGGCCCTGTGCCTCGGGCTGCTGTTGCGCCGACGCCGGCGGTCCGCGCTTACCTACACGGGCGTGGTGTCGGTGCCACGGGCGCTGCCCCGGCTGGTGCGGCTGCCGTCGCAAGGGACGGACGATTTTATTTTTCTGGCCGACCTGGTCGCCCATCATGCGGTGCGCATGTATCACGGGTACGACATTGTTTCGTCGGCGCCGTTTCGCGTAACGCGCAACAGCAATCTGTATCTGGCGGAAGAAGAAGCCCGCAGTTTGCTCGAGTCGGTGCGCACGGAGCTGCATAACCGGCGCAAAGGCGACGCGGTGCGCATGGAGATTGAGGCCGACGCCGATCCTGAGATTATTGATCGACTGCGCACTGTCTTTGAGATTGATCCGTGGCAGGTTTTTCCGGTGAACGGGCCGGTGAATCTTTCGCGGCTGTTCAATGTGTACGAGCAGGTCAAGCGTCCGGACCTGAAGGATCGTGCGTTTTCGCCGCGGGAACTGCGGCTGACTTCGAAGTCGAAGGACATGTTCGAGGAGTTGCGGGCGCACGACATTCTGCTGCATCACCCTTACGATTCCTATGACGCGGTGGTTTCGTTCATCGAGTCGGCGGCGGAAGACGACAACGTTCTTTCCATCAAGCAGACTCTTTACCGTACGAACGAACATTCGCTGATTGTGCCGTCGCTGATTGACGCGGCGTCGCACAAGGAAGTTACGGCGGTGGTGGAGTTGAAGGCGCGGTTCGATGAGGCTTCGAACATCCGCTGGGCACGCGATATGGAAGACGCGGGTGTGCAGGTGTTTCACGGCCTGGTGGGATTGAAGACGCATTGCAAACTTTCGCTGATGGTGCGGCGCGATCCTGACGGCGTGACCCGCAGCTATGCGCACATCGGCACGGGAAATTACAACGCGACCACGGCGCGAATTTATACCGACCTGAGTTTGTTCACGGCGAATCCGGAAGTCACGCGCGCCGTGCATGATGTTTTCAGTTTTCTGACGGCCTATGCCGAGAATCCCAGCTACGAGCCGCTGCTCGTAGCCCCACTTGACCTGGCGGAAAAAGTTATCGCGTTGATCGACCGCGAGGCCAAGCATGCGCGCGAGGGCAAACCCGCCCGCATCATTGCCAAGATGAACGCGCTGCTCGACAAGACGGTGGTGCAGGCGCTGTACCGCGCGTCACAGGCGGGAGTGGAAATCGATTTGATTGTGCGCGGGATTTGCGCGCTGCGTCCGGGCGTGCGTGGGGTGAGCGACAACATCCGCGTGCGCAGCATTGTGGGGCGCTTCCTGGAACACAGCCGCATTTACTATTTCGGAAATGACGGAGACGAACAGATTTATATCGGCAGCGCCGACTGGATGCCGCGAAACCTCTACGAGCGCGTCGAAGTGCTGGTGCCGTTGCGCGATGAGATGCTGCGGCAACGGGTGCATAGCGAAATTCTCGATGCCTACCTGGCGGACAACCGCAAGGCGCGAATCTTACTGAATGACGCAACATACATCCGAGCGTGGCAGACGCCGGGATCGCGGAATCGCCGTCCGCCGATGGGCGCGGCGGCTTTCAGCGCGCAAGATTTTCTGATGAGCGTGGCCGAAGGGAAGGCGCCGGTGGCCCTCCCCGCGCCGCCGGTTCCGGCACGCAGGGGAAAAGTCGTAGTGGGAAAGGGACGATAAGCGGAGATGATCCTCTACTTTTTGCGCCACGCGAGCGCCGGCGAACATTTTGCTAACGCCAAGAAAGACGAAAAACGAGCGCTCGACAAAGAAGGCATAGAGCAGTGCGGCTACATCGGACGCGCCCTGGCGGCGCTCGACGTTCAGGTGGATGCCATCGTCTCCAGTCCGCTGAAGCGCTGTACTCAGACCGCATCGCTGGTGGGCAACGAGTTGGGCTATGAAGGCAAATTGCAGATGGATACCGGTCTGCGGCCTGAGGCTGGACTCGCTGACTTTCGCAAGCTGCTGGAAAAATATGCCAAGCAGGAAGCGATTATGGTGGTAGGGCACAATCCTAACCTGAGCCAGTTTCTGGGATCGGTGGTTTGTGACTCCGGCTGCGAAGCTTCAGTGGAACTCAAAAAGGGCGCTGTGGCCAAAGTGGAAATGCGACGTGCATCCGGCACGCTGCAGTGGTGCGTCACGCCGAAGGTTTTGCGCACGCTCTATGACACGGCTGTCGAGAGCTCGCGCCCGAATACTTCGCGGAAATAGTCTCCGTCCTTCTCGATCGCCCAGAGTTCCAGATCGACACCCATGCGGCGCCGGGGAACCAGCGTCAACTTCACTTCCGCCGAGCGTACGCCGACTCGCACTTTTTCCACGGCACGGCTGCGGCCCAGGTTCAGGGCGCGGGCCAGTCGGAGTAAGAGGATCGCCTTCTGCACGTTGGCGCGATCAGCTGGGTCGACAACTTTCATGGGACCATCTTCCATCGTGGGGCGCGATTTTCCCAGATAGCGCGCGATGGCGGCGATCAGCCGGCGTTGCTGCGGGGTGTAGCCGAGAATCTCAGAATTCGAAATGATGTAGTGGGTGTGGCGATGATGGCCGTTGCGATTCACGTAGTCGCCGACTTCGTAGAGCATGGCCGCAGCCGAGAGCCACTCGAGATATTCGGGAGGCAGGCGATGGACCGAACGCAGCGCGGTGAATAGTGTGGTGGCCGCGTCGCGCACATCGAGAGCGTGCTTGCGGTCGACGCGATAATGGTCGACGGCTTTCATGATCGATTCCCAGCGTTCGGATTCGACCTGACGGCCGGAGCGCGTACTGCGATCGTAGTCGGCGGCCATCTGCGCGAGGATGCCGTCGCGCAGGCCGAGCGGTGAATAGCGAAAACTTTTCAGATGCAGGCGATCGAGTAGTTCTTGAAATACCGTCGCGCCGGCGACAATGATCTCTGCCCGGCGCGGCCCAATGCCTTCGATCTTGCGGCGTTCCGCCACCGGCAGGCGAGCGAGTCTTTTAGCGATGCGGCTCATTTCCGCCTTCGACACCACGGGGCGCTGCCGGCCCGCGCTATGCCGCAAATGGCTGGCGACCGCGGCCAGGGCGGCCGCTGTGCCGGAGGTCGCGATCACATTCTTGATCTTCGCGTTGGCGATCCGGTCGGTAATGCGATTGACTTCACGCGTGACAAAGCCGCGCAGGCGTTTGAGTTCGCCTTTACGAGTGGGATCATGGCGCAAGAATTCATTGGTCAGGCGAACCGCGCCCAGGGGAAGGCTTACGGCATCGCGAATGTGTCCGCCCTGCGAAACCGTGAGTTCGCAACTGCCGCCGCCCAAGTCCATCATCAACGTGGGAGCACGGTCCACGCGCGGGCTGGAAAACAGTCCCAGATGAATGAGCCGCGCTTCTTCAACGCCGGAGATGATCTCGACGCGCCAGCCGGTAGCGGAGCGCACCCACTCCAGAAATGCCTGCGAGTTGCGCGCGTCGCGCAGGGCGCTGGTCGCGACTACGCGCACACTGTCGGTGACGATCTGTTGCGTGGCGCGATGAAAGCGGCGCAGCACCTTCACCGTCTCGGCCATGGAGTCGGGAGTGAGAAATCCAGAGCCGAATACACCTTCGCCAAGACGCGTGACTTCGCGGTCTTCGTGGAGGGCACGCAGGCGGCCCGCCTGCAGACGCGCAATCTTCAAGCGGACTGAATTCGAGCCGATATCAACCGCGGCAAATGTGGGCATGAGGGCAGCGGAACGGGAAGCCTCACAGTGTACATGCACTCGGCTGAGTTGTGCGAAGCGGAAGAAGGTTGGCTTACGCGCCGCGCCGGTTTAGTGGGAGATCCCTCGCTGCGCCTGAAGGACGGCTCTGCTCGGGATGACGCATCCATGGGCAAGCTACGTAAGCGGCATCTCTGCCGAAGATTGCCTGATTTTTAACACCTTTGTAACAAGGCTCTGCTACTTTTAAGGCGAATGGCCAACCCAGCGTTACCACGGCCTGATATGCCCGGACCGCAACCCGTTGCACCGACGAAGGTTACATCCGTAGCGGCGGGCCGGGAATCGCCCTTGCGGCACGCTTCGAGCGGCGCGGTTTCTGACCGGGTTTTTCAATCTGCTATCACAGCCTGCGGCCTGGCTGTTCTTGGTATCCTCGTCCTGATTGTTTACGAACTGGTGCATCGTTCGAGCCTTTCCTGGCATGCTTTTGGCTTTAAGTTTTTTGCCGCGAGCGATTGGAACCCGGTCAGCGAGCAGTTCGGCGCTTTGCCGTTCATTTATGGCACCCTGGTTTCGTCGCTAGTCGCGCTCATCATCGCAGTTCCGCTTTCCGTAGGCGTCGCGGTGTTTACCACCGAAATGTGCCCCAAGCCAT
>Ga0307476_10001527_pt1 | contig 14043 bp, 14 predicted proteins | sample atmos_gasesECM2C_2_FD_203314 | JGI IMG/M metagenome (GOLD analysis project Ga0307476, IMG submission 203314) | Hardwood forest soil microbial communities from Morgan-Monroe State Forest, Indiana, United States - atmos_gasesECM2C_05 | ecosystem: Environmental > Terrestrial > Soil > Temperate... | reverse complement strand
GCGCGCGATCAATCCACGTTTCATCGCCGGCCAGATGCGTCACGGCCCACGCGGCGCCGCCGAGCTTGCCGAAACCGTCGACCGGCTGGTCGCCTTCGCCGAAACGACAGAAGCGGTGGCCAGCGAATTGTTCGATCTCCTGCACGACGCCTATGTCGCCGATGCCGATGTGCGCGAATTCCTGCTGCGCGAAAATCCGCAGGCCGCCGCCGCGATTGCCGATCGGCTCGATGCCGCGCGGCGGCGTGGCTTCTGGCATCCGCGGCGCAACGACGTCGACGCCGGTCTGTCGCTGCTGCGTGCGGAGGTCACGGCATGACTGCGGCCGCGCTCACTTCTCCGCAACGTCGCGGCGCCTGTCCGGGACTGTCCGCGCCGATGACGACCGGCGACGGTTTATTGGTCCGCCTGCTGCCGATCGGCACCATCGCGCTCGACGCCTTCGCCGGCCTGTGCACGGCCGCGCGTGAGCATGGCAACGGCATCGTCGAAGTCACCTCGCGCGGCAGCATCCAAATTCGCGGTTTGAGCACGGCGTCGGCACCGCGTTTCGCGGAGGCGGTCGCCGCGCTCGGCATCGCAGCCGGGGACGGCCTCCCGGTTCTGACCAACCCACTGGCCGGCCTCGACCCTGACGAAATCATCGACGCGGCACCACTCGCCGGCGATTTGCGCGTCGCTCTTGCGCACAGCGCACTCGCGCAAAGACTTTCTGCCAAAATCTCGGTGACGATCGACGGCGGCGGAATGCTCAGTCTCGACCATCTTGCCGCCGACGTGCGCCTGAACGCTGAAACGATCGATGGCATTGCAGCATTTTGCATCAGCGTCGGTGGCGATGGCCGTGGCGCGGCCCCGCTCGGCTGCATCGCCTGCCGAGACGGCGTCGCGGTCACCACTCGTCTGCTTGAAGTCTTGGCACGGCGCGGCCGCGTTGCTCGCGCGCGCGACGTTGTCGCGACCGACGGCATCGCCGCGTTCCGATCCGCTATCGCCGACCTGATCATTCTTGATGGGCCCGCAAGATCGCAACGGCGGTTCAGCGAAACCTTCGGCATATTTCCGCTGCGTGACGGTTCGTTCGCGCATGGCGTCGGCCTCGCTTTCGGTCACGCCGACGCGATGTCGCTGCAACGATTGACCGAAGCCGCCAAGGCGGCGGGAGCGCGCGGGATGCGCGCGGCGCCAGGCCGGGCGCTGATGAGCGTCGGCCTGACGCGACAGGCAGCTTCGTCCTTTGCCGCTGCAGCAGAAGCGCACGGCTTTATCGTGCGCGTCGACGATCCGCGGCGGCATGTCGTCGCCTGCGCCGGCGCGCCGATCTGCGCGTCGGCGGACATTGCCGCGCGCACGATCGCGCCACAAATCGCAGCGGCCGCTGCGCCGCATCTCGACGACACGTTCAAGATTCACATTTCCGGCTGCGCCAAGGGCTGCGCGCACCCTGCGTCGGCGGCCCTGACCATCGTCGGCACGTCTTCGGGCTGCGCCCTCGTCGCCAACGGAACGACCCGCGATGCTCCGTTTGAGGTCGTTGCGACGAATGAATTACCGGCCGCCGTCGCCGAAATCGCGCGCGGCCTAATTCACGAGAACGGCCATGTCTGAGCGCACCGCTTATCTGCGCGACGGCACGGCGATCTACCAGCGCTCGTTTGCCATCATCCGCGCCGAGGCCGATCTGTCGCGTTTCTCGGCGGCAGAGGCTGAGGTCGCGGTGCGCATGATTCATGCCTGCGGCCAAGTCGAAGTGGCGAAGCACGTCCTATTCGGCGGCGATGTCGTCACCGCTGCGCGGCAAGCACTGGCATCCGGCGCGCCGGTCTTTTGCGATGCCGAGATGGTGGCGCACGGCGTTACCCGCGCACGTCTTCCGGCGCGCAACGATGTGATCTGCACGCTCAACGATCCGCGTACGCCCGGCATCGCCGAGCAGCGCGGTACGACGCGGTCGGCGGCGGCGCTCGATCTGTGGCTCGACCGCCTTGCCGGCGCCGTGGTCGCCATCGGCAATGCGCCGACGGCTTTGTTCCGCCTGCTCGAAATGCTCGACGCCGGCGCGCCGAAACCGGCGGCCATCCTCGGCATTCCGGTTGGCTTCGTAGGCGCAGCCGAGTCGAAGGCCGCGCTCGCCGCCGATCCGCGCGGCGTGCCGTTCATCATCGTACGCGGCCGCATCGGCGGCAGCGCCATGACTGCCGCCGCCGTCAACGCGCTGGCGAGGGCAGGCCTGTGAGCGCCGGAAAACTCATCGGCGTCGGTGTTGGCCCGGGCGATCCGGAACTCATAACGTTGAAAGCGATGCGTGCGCTCGGCGCGGCCGACGTGATCGCGCATTTCGCCAAGGCGGGACATGACAGTCATTCGCGCGCCATCGTCGCGCAGCACCTGCGCGCCGAAGTCATCGAGCTGCCCCTGCTCTATCCCGTCACCACCGAACTGCCCGCGGACAGCAACGGCTACCGTGATGCCATCGGCGATTTCTACGATGGCGCCGCGGCTGAAATCGCCGCGCATCTCGATGCCGGCCGCGTCGTCGCCGTGATCTGCGAGGGCGATCCGCTGTTCTACGGCTCCTACATGCACCTGCACACGCGGCTGGCATCGCGGTTTTCGGCCGAAATCGTCGCAGGCGTCACCGGCATGTCGGGCTGCTGGTCGGCGGCCGGAATGCCGATCGCGCAGGGCGACGACGTTTTCACCGTCCTGCCGGCGACGTTGCCGGAGGGCGAGTTGACGCGCCGGCTTGCCGACGCCGATGCCGCCGTGGTGATGAAGGTCGGCCGTCATCTGCCAAAGCTGCGCCGCGCGCTCGACCGCAGCGGCTGCCTGCCGCGCGCCATCTATGTCGAGCGCGGCACCATGGCGGACGAGAAAATGATTCCGCTGACCGCCAAGCCCGACGACGACGCGCCTTATTTCGCCGTCGTCCTGGTCCCGGGCTGGGCGGGACGGCCGGGAGGCAAGCCATGAGCGGGCGGCTGATTGTGGTCGGCCTGGGACCGGGCGATCCGCGCTATCTCACGCCGGAAGCCGAGGAAGCGCTCGCCGCCGCGGAAGCGCTTTACGGCTACGGGCCCTATCTCGATCGCGTGCCGATCCGTGCCGGCCAGAGCCGCCATGCGTCCAACAACCGCGAGGAGAGAGCGCGCGCCGCCACCGCGCTCCGCCATGCGGCGCAGGGCGCGCGCGTTGCCGTCGTCTCTGGCGGCGATCCGGGCGTATTCGCCATGGCGGCCGCCATCTGTGAGGCAATCGAAGCCGGGCCGGACAGCTGGCGCGCGCTCGATGTCGCGATCGTTCCCGGCATCACCGCGATGCTCGCGGTGGCGGCGCGGATCGGCGCGCCGCTGGGTCATGATTTTTGCGCGATGTCGCTGTCGGACAATCTCAAGCCGTGGCCGGTGATCGAACAGCGGCTCGACGCAGCGGCCGGCGCGGGTTTTGTCATCGCGCTCTACAATCCGGTGTCCCGGGCACGGCCGTGGCAGTTCGGTCATGCGATCGAGCGCCTGCGCCGGCATCTGCCGCCAACAACGCCTGTCATCTTCGGCCGCGCCGTGGGACGGCCGGATGAACAAATAAACATTGTGACCCTCGATACCGCGGACGCGGCGAATGCGGACATGGCGACGCTGGTGATCGTCGGCTCGCGCGACACGCGCGTCATCACGCGCCCCGGCCGCCATCCGCTGGTCTACACGCCGCGCGCCGCCGCAGAGGTGAGCGCATGATCGAGCCAGACGATCGCGTCTTCGATTGTCTCGATCGCGGCTGCATCGGGCGGCGGCGGCCGGCGCAGCATGATGACGTCGATGCCGAGCGCGCGCGCCGCGGCGATCTTGCCATAGGTCGCGGTCCCGCCGCTGTTCTTCGCAACCACAATCTCGATCCGATGCTCGGTCATCAGCGCATGGTCGTCGGCTTCGCTGAACGGGCCGCGGCCGGTGACGTAACCGACATGAGGCAGCGGCAACGGCGGCTCGACCGGATCGACGCTGCGGATCAGATAATAGTGCTGCGGCGCATCGCGGAACGGTGCCAACTCGTTGCGGCCAAGCGCGACAAAGACGCGGCGCGGCGTTTGACCGATCGCGCGTACCGCCTCGCGGACATCGCTCGCCGCGATCCACCGGTCACCCGCAACCGCGACCCATGGCGGACGCCGCAACGCGATGAATGGCACGCCGTTTCGCCGCACGGCTGCGACCGCGTTTGCCGAGATCACGTTGGCGTAAGGATGGGTGGCGTCGATCAAGGCATCGATGCGCTCGGCGGCGAGATATTTCGCCAGACCGTCGGCGCCGCCAAAGCCGCCGACGCGGACCGGCACCGGTTGCGCGGCCGGCGTTGCGGTGCGGCCGGCGAGCGACAGCGTAATCTCGAGACCGGCACGGCCGGCGAGGCGCCCGGCCAATTGCCGCGCCTCCGCGGTGCCGCCGAGAATAAGGATGCGTGCCATGTCCGTATCTAAAACGCCGCGCCCTGATGCGATCGCGCCCGACACTGCCGCATCGCCGCGCTGGCTGTCCATCGTCGGCATCGGCGAGGACGGCGTCGAGGGCTTGAGCCCGGTGGCGCGCGGGCTGATCGGCGCCGCCGAAATCGTGTTCGGCGGCCGGCGCCATCTCGGCCTCGCGGCGCCGCTCATTCGCGGCGCGACGCGACCGTGGCCGAGCCCGTTCGACGCCGCCCCCGATGAAGTGCTGCATCATCGCGGCCGCCAAATCTGCGTGCTGGCGTCGGGCGACCCGTTCCACTACGGCGTCGGCACGGCGCTCGCCCGTCGCATCGACGCTCGCGAGATGACCGTCATCCCGGCGCCGTCGGCCTTTAGCCTGGCCGCGGCCCGGCTCGGCTGGCCGCTGCCGCAGACCGCGCTCATTTCGCTACACGGCCGCTCGCTCGATCTGGTGCGCCCGCATTTGCAGCCGGGAACGCGCATCCTGGCCCTGACCTCCGACGGCCAAGGGCCGGCGGCGCTGGCAAAACTCCTGACCCAATCGGGTTTTGGCGCCTCGCGCCTGACGGTGCTCGAAGCGCTGGGCGGATCGTACGAGCGCATCCGTTCCGCAAGCGCCGCCGCGTTCGATCTCGGCGCAGTCGATGCCCTCAATACGGTTGCCATCGAAGTCGAAGCCGCCGCCGACGCCCGCGTGCTGGCGCGCGCATCGGGCCTTGCCGACGCCTTGTTCGAGCACGACGGCCAGATCACCAAACGCGAAATCCGCGCCGTCACCATCTCGTCGCTGGCGCCGCGGCGCGGCGAATTGCTCTGGGATATTGGCGCCGGCTCCGGTTCCGTCGCCATCGAATGGATGCTGGCCGATCCGTCGCTGCGCGCCGTCGCCATTGAGCGGCACACGGATCGCGCGGCGCGCATCCGCCGCAACGCCGCGGCGTTCGGCGTTCCCGGCCTCGAGATCGTGGAAGCTGCCGCGCCGATCGCGTTCGCGGGACTGCCGACACCCGACGCCATTTTCATCGGCGGCGGCGTGAGCGAAGCCGGCGTGCTCGATGCGGCGACCCGGGCGCTGCGGCCAGCCGGCCGCTTGGTGGCCAATGCGGTGACGCTCGGCAGCGAGGCGCAGCTCCTGACGCGTCACGCCGCGCTCGGCGGCAAACTGATCCGCATCGCCATTTCGCGGGCCGATCCGATCGGCGAGAAAACCGGCTGGCACGCCGCGATGCCGGTGACGCAATGGATTTGGACAAAACCATGATCGTGGCCGGCGTTGGCTGCAGGCGGGGCGCAGCCGCGCCCGACATCGAAGCGGCAATCCGCGCCGCGCTCGATCGCGCCGGCATCGCGGCGCAGGCGCTCGATTGCATCGCCACGACCGTGGCGAAGTGTGGCGAAGCCGGCATCGAAGCGGCTGCGGCAAAACTCGGTCTCGATCTCGTTCTAATCCCAGAAGCCGAAATGCAAGCGGCAAACGATCGTACCAAGACCCGCTCCGGGCGCGTTCTTGCGCTCACCGGCGTGCATTCGGTCGCGGAGGCCGCGGCGCTCGCCGCGGCCGGACCGTCGGCGCGGCTGCTTGGTCCGCGGCTCATTATCGGCGACGCAACCTGCGCGGTCGCCGCATCGGAAGCCGCGCCATGACCGTGCACTTCATCGGCGCCGGGCCGGGCGCGGCCGACCTGATCACGGTGCGCGGCCGCGACCTGATCGCGCGCTGCCCGGTCTGCCTCTATGCCGGCTCGATCGTGCCGCGCGAACTGCTCGCCCATTGTCCGCCCGGCGCGCGCATCGTCGATACCGCGCCGCTATCGCTCGATGAAATCGAGGCCGAGTTCGTGGCAGCCCACGGCAAAAATCTCGACGTGGCACGGCTTCATTCCGGCGATCTGTCGCTCTACAGCGCGCTCGCCGAGCAGCTGCGCCGGCTCGAACGGCACGGCATTCCCTATACGCTCACGCCCGGCGTGCCGGCGTTTGCCGCAGCGGCGGCGGCGCTGGAATGCGAGCTCACCGTGCCAGAGGTCGCGCAGAGCGTGGTGCTGACGCGCGTCTCCGGCCGCGCCTCGCGGATGCCCGAAACCGAAAAGCTCACGACATTTGCCAAGAGTGGCGCGACACTTGTCATCCATTTGGCGATTCACGCCGTCACAACAATCGTCGACGAGCTGACGCCATTCTACGGCCCCGACTGTCCGGTGGCCGTCGTGGTGCAAGCGAGCTCGCCAACACAGCGCATTCTGCGCGGCACGCTCGCCGATATCGCGGCGAGAGTCGCGGCGCAAAAAATCGAGCGCACGGCGCTGATCCTGGTCGGCCGTGCGCTCACGGCCGAGAATTTTCGCGACAGCTCGCTCTACGACGCCGATTATCGCCGCCGCTTCCGTGGAGGCGCCGCTTGAGCACATATCTACTTGAACGGCGCGCGGCCGACCAGATTTTGCTCGCGATCGAACAGCACGATCTCGACGGCGATGTCGCGGCCGGCAACGACGCGCGCCGCGGTCGCCTGCGCCGCGCGCGCCACCGTATCGCCCAGCGCGATGTTTTGCGATTGCGCCAGCGCAAAAGCTTCCGCCGCGGTATTGGCCGTCTTGATGTGCGCGCAGAGAGCTGGCGAGCCGCCCGCCGTATCGGCAAATCCGGCGAGCGTCGCCAAATCGACTTCGCCGCGTCTGGAATGAAGATCGGTGAGGCCCTGGGCGAGCTTGGTCATCTTGGCGACGCCGCCGGCAATGGTGACGCGCGGCATCGGATGACGGCGCAAATATTTGAGCATGCCGCCGACGAAATCGCCCATGTCGATCAGCGCGATCTCCGGCAGGCCATAAAGTTTTTGCACCGCGGCCTCCGAGCTTGCTCCGGTCGAGCCGGCGACATGGGTCAAGCCGGCAGCGCGGGCGACATCGATGCCGCTGTGGATCGAATGGATCCACGCCGAGCACGAATACGGCACGACGATGCCGGTGGTGCCGAGGATCGACAGTCCGCCGACGATGCCGAGGCGGCCGTTGAGCGTTTTTGCGGCGAGCGCTTCGCCGCCTGGGATGGAGATTTCGACCTCGGCATCGGCCGCGCAGGAGGCCGCAGCAGCCACTTCGGCGATGGCGTCCTGGATCATGCGGCGCGGCATCGGATTGATGGCGGGTTCGCCGGGTGGCACCGGAAGGCCGGCCCTGGTCACGGTGCCGACGCCCGCGCCGGCGCGAAAGCTCACGCCGGCGCCGGTGCTGGCTGCGCGCACGGTCGCGCAGATCAAGGCGCCATGGGTCACATCCGGATCGTCGCCGGCGTCCTTGATGATGCCGGCGGTCGCGGCATTGTCGTCCTTGCGCGTCATGGCGAGCGCAAAGCTCGGCCGCTCGCCGCGCGGCAAGGTCACCGCGACCGGATCGGGGAATTCGCCGGTCACCAGCGCGGTGAAGGCGGCCTTGGCCGCCGCCGCGGCGCAGGTGCCGGTGGTCCAACCCCGGCGCAGAGGGCGCTCCTGCTTGGCCATGCCCTTCCCTTTAGTCCCGCCCGCAGTGATCGTCACCACGGCAAGCCGAGGAGCGGATCATGACCGCATGGGACGCTTTAGCCGCGCGCCGCGCCGGCGTTCCGGTATTTGCGCCAGGCCACGTCTGGCTGGCCGGCGCCGGGCCGGGCGATCCCGGCTTGCTGACGCTCGACGCGCTCGCCGGCCTCGCCCAGGCCGAGGTGGTCGTCCATGACGCGCTGGTCGATGAACGGGTGCTGGCGCTGGCCGGCCCGCAGGCGCGGCTCGAATTCGCCGGCAAGCGCGGCGGCAAGCCGTCGGCGACCCAAGCCGATATCAGCCAGCGCCTGGTCGCGCTGGCGCGCGCCGGCAAGCGCGTGTTGCGGCTCAAGGGCGGCGATCCGTTCGTGTTCGGCCGCGGCGGCGAGGAGGCAATGACGCTTGCCGCCGCCGGCGTGCCGTTCCGCGTCATTCCGGGCGTCACCGCGGGCCTTGCCGCACTCGCCGCGGCGGCGATCCCGGCGACGCTGCGCGGCACCAATCGCGCCGTGATTTTCGCCGCCGGCCACGGCGCCGACGAGGAATTCGACTGGGCGCCGCTGGCCCGCACCGGACAGCCGATTGTGCTCTACATGGTGATGCACAATCTCGAGCGGATCGCGGCTGAGCTGATGAAAGCCGGACTCGCGGCGCGGACGCCTGCGGCCGTGATCTCCTCGGCGACGACACCGAAGCAGCGTGTCCTGGTCTCGACGCTGGAAAAACTTGCCGCCGACGCGCGCGAGCAAAAATTCGAGCCGCCCGCCATCGTCGTGATCGGCGAGATCGTCGCGATGCGCTCGCAACTCCTCGGCTACAGCGCAGTGGCGCGAAGGGATTCTCCGTGACAGCGCGCGGCCTCATCATCGCCGCGGCCCATTCCGGCGCCGGCAAGACCACCGTGACGCTGGCAATATTGGCCGCGCTGCAGCGGCGCGGCGTCGCGGTGCGCGCGGCCAAAGCCGGACCCGATTATATCGATCCGGCATTCCATGCGGCGGCGACGCGCTCGCCAAGCGTCAATCTCGATTCCTGGGCGATGTCGGAGCCGCTACTCGACGTCATGGCCGCGCAAGCCGCAACCGGCGCGGACATATTTGTGATCGAAGGCGTCATGGGGCTGTTCGACGGCACCAATGGCGCGGCTGGGCAACGCGGCGCGACCGCCGATCTCGCCGCGCATTTCAGGTTGCCGGTTTTGCTCGTGCTCGACGTGTCGCGGCAGGCGCAATCGGCGGCGGCCGTGGTGCGGGGTTTTGCCGCGCACGATCCGGCCGTGCGCATCGCCGGCGTGATCCTGAATCGCGTCGCCAGCGACCGGCATCGGACTGTCGTCGCGGACGCCATCGCCGCGCTCGGCGTTGAAATCCTCGGCGCCGTGCCGCGCGATGCGGCTCTGGCGCTGCCCGAGCGCCATCTTGGTCTCGTCCAAGCCGGCGAACATCCCGATCTGACGTCGCTGATCGAGCGGCTCGCGGCAATCGCCGAACGCCATCTCGATCTCGACGCCGTCATGGCGAGCGCCGCGCCATTGACGATCAAACCCGCGACAGGCGACCCAGCCATTCCGCCGCCCGGGCAGCGCATCGCGCTGGCGCACGACCGGGCCTTCAGCTTCGTCTATCCGCATCTGCTCGCGGCGTGGCGAAATGCCGGCGCCGAGATTCTGCCATTCTCGCCGCTCGCCGACGAACCGCCGCCCGAAACGGCCGACTGCTGCTGGTTGCCCGGCGGTTATCCGGAGCTTCATGCGGAAGCGCTTGCCGCGGCACGGCGCTTCGGCGACGGATTGCGGCGCTTCGCGCAGACGCGTCCGGTGCACGGCGAGTGCGGCGGTTACATGGTTTTGGGTCAAAGCCTTGAGGATGCGGCAGGGCGCCAGCACGGCATGACCGGCCTGCTCGGGCACGGCACCAGCTTTGCCAAGCGCAAGCTGCACCTCGGCTACCGCACCGCGCGGCTATTGTCCGACAACGTGCTGGGACGCCAAGGCGCGATCGTGCGCGGCCACGAATTCCATTACGCATCGCTGACGTCGGCCGGCAATGACGAATCGTTCGCCGAACTGCGCGACGGCGAAGGCCGCGAACTCGGCAATGCCGGCGGCCGTCGCGGCCGCGTCACCGGCACATTCTTTCACGCCATTGCGACAGCGGATGCGGCTTAGGCGCGCCCAAGACAGACGATGCGGGGAGCGGAAAACGCGGTAATGTTCGGCATCGCCGAGCGATACCCACCGAGAGCGAGCCATGACGATACCCGACGGCTGGTTTGCGGATTGCACCAATGATCTCAAGGCGAGCATCGCCTTTCTGACTCGGCTGCCGGTCGCCGGCGCGACACCGGCGGCCGGCGCCGATATTTCGCGCGCGGCCTGGGCCTTCCCGCTGGCCGGGGTCCTCATCGCTCTCATCGCCGCTTTGATCTATGCGGTCGCGCACAAGATCGGATCGCCGCCATGGATCGCGGCCGCGCTTGCGGTCGCCGCGACGCTCGCCGTGACCGGCTGCCTGCATGAGGACGGGCTCGCCGATAGCGCGGACGGTTTCGGCGGCGGCGATACGCGCGAGCGCAAGCTCCAGATCATGCGCGATAGCCGGATCGGCACCTATGGCGTCTGCGCGCTTACGCTGTCGATCCTGTTGCGCGTGAGCGCGATCGCGTCGCTGGGCAATCCGGTCGTGGTGCTGTGGGCCCTGATCGCGGCGTACGGCGGCGCTCGGGCGGCGATGCCGCTGTTCATGGCGCTGGTGCCGCCGGCGCGCAGCGACGGCTTGGCGTTCGCCGCCGGCCGGCCTTCGGGTGATCGCGTCATCACCGCGAGCGTGCTGGGCATTCTGATTCTGGCGATCGGCTTAGGGCCGACGCTCGGTATTGCGGCGCTGATATTGCTGCTCGTCGCCATCGTGCTGATGGCGTGGCTGAGCGTCGTGCAGATCGACGGCCAGACCGGCGACGTTCTCGGCGCGGTCGAACAGGTCAGCGAGATCCTGATCCTGCTGGTTGCGTTGCGCTGATTATTTGTTCTCGAGCGCGTCGCGGACCCGCGCGACGACGTCGGGCGGCGTCCTCGAGACTTCTTCGACCAAGGTCTGCACCTCTTCGCCGCCGAGCGGATCGATATCGATTCGCGCCATGGCCGCCTCGCCGAGAAAGGCCGGATCCTTCACCGTGGCGTCGAAGGCGCGCCGCAATGCTTCGACGCGATCCGGCGGCACGCCCGGCGGCACAAAGAACGGCCGGCCGTATTCGAGCCGCGCTACCACGAGCTTGATGGCGGCACGATCCGCGTCGGTCTTGATGAAATCGAAGATCGAGGGAACGTTGCCAATCTCCGGCAGCCGCTTCAGCCCCCATTGCGCGAGCAGCCGGATTTTATTGTCGGCGAGCCAATTGGAGTTGAGCGCCTTCAAGGTCGACCAGTTGGCGATGGTGCCCTGCACTTCGCCGCGCTCCAGCGCCAGATGAATCTTCGGCGTGCTCTCGTAGCCGGTAATGACCTTGAATTTGTAGCCGAATAGGCGATCGAGGAGCACCGGATAATCGTATTGCGTCGAGCCGGGCGCCTGCGCGCCCATCACCAGCTCGGTGGTCTTGACATCGTCGAGCGTCTGCACCGGCACCGTGGACCAGACATACATCACCTGGGTCTCGCGGTTGGTACTGCCGATGTAAATCAGCTTCTCGGCATCGAACCGCGCGCTCTGCGGCGACAACAACGGCATGGTCGGCGTGCCGTTGAACGGCGCACCGATCGCCGTACCGTCGAAGGGGCCGGTGGCATAGAGCGAGTTGGTCATGATGGCGCCGCCGGCGCCCGGCTGGTTCTGCACGATGACGGTCGGATTGCCCGGAATATGCGCGCCCATGTGCCGCGCCAGGGTCCGCGCCGTGATGTCGTAGCCGGACCCGACACCGGAGCCGACGACGATGCGCAGCGTCTTGCCCTTGAAGAACGATGCCGCATCCTCCTGCGCGTGAGCCGGCGCGGAGAGAAGCAGGGCGAACAGCGCGATCAGTGTCCGTGTCACGCCGCCGCCAGCCCTTGTTCCGGCTCGAGCGGCAGCTTGACCGGTTGCTTGAGCTTGGCCGAGAGATCGAGCGCCTTGGTGAGCATCAGCCGGTTATGGGCTTCCGCGGCCGTGGCGGCCTGGGTCGGCAGGCCGAGCGAGACGCGGTTGAGCCAGGAATCGGTTTCCTCGCGCATCGGGCCGCGCAATTCGCCCAGCGCCATGTCGCCGGGCGGATAGGAGCCGAGGAAATCGACCAGGCGGCTTTCGTCGGGCGCATAGCCTTCGCCCTGCGGCTTCGAGACCGCGAGCACCATGTCGCGATGGGTGTCGTCGATGGTGAGCACGCCGTGAGTGCCGTTGATGCCGACTTCCAGGCTGTAAACGGCGCCGGGCCAGGTGACCGGCAGCGCCCAGGAAATGTTGAGGTGATAGACGGTGCCGTCGGCGCACATGATCATGCCAGCAGTGGCGTCGATGCCCTGATAGAGCGGCCCCAACACCTTGTCGATCGAGCGCGCGTAGCATTCGACCGGCTGCTTGCCTTCGAGGTACCACATGACGATGTCGAGCGCGTGGGTGCCGGAGATCACCATCGGCGAGATCGTGGTCGGATCGTCGGTGCGCTTGTAATTGTCGATGGCGACGAGGCGATTCATGAAGGCGCGAGAGGTCACCATGGTGACGTCGCCGAGCGCGCCGCTGCGCACCTTCTCCTTGCCGGCGAGCCATTTGCGGCGGAAGCGCTGGGTATAGCCGACGATGGCGTCGAGTTTTGCGTCGGTGATCGCTTTGAGCACGCGGGCGGATTGGGCGAGGTCGGTGGCCAGCGGCTTTTCGATCAGCATCGGCAACCCGCGCTCGACCGCCGCCAGGATCGGCTCGACGTGCAAATGCTCGTCGGTCGAAATCAGCACCGCGTTGACCTCCGGCCGCGCCAACAGCTCGCGGTGACTGGTGGTGACGAAATCGGCGCCGATGCGCGCGGCGACATCGCCGCCGCGATTATGGTTGAGCTCGGCGATGCCGATCCATTCCACCGCCGGATGCCGCGCCGCCACTTCGCCGCGGAACAGGCCGACCCGGCCGGCGCCGATGATGGCCAGCCCAATGCCCTTGGCGTTCTTCTTCATACGTTCAGTCCCGCGCGGTTCTTGGCCTTGAGCTCGGCGATGCCGGAAATCGTCTCGTTGGTGAGCGGCAGATCGATGGGCTCGTTGCGGTCGGCCGACAAGTCGGCCGCGCTATAAGTCTCCATCACCCGCCGCGCGCTTTCCGGCGTCACCATCACCGGCGTGTCGCGGATGCAGGCTTCGAGAAAATGGATGGTCTCGGGCGCGATGCCGCCGGCGAATACATGATCGACCCATTCGCCCGGCATGGTCGACATCGGAAATTCCTGGCCGCGCTTTTCGGTATTGAGCCAGTTGTCGCGCTGGGTGTCGTCCAGCGTGAGCGCGCCGTCGGTGCCGGTGATCTCGATCCAGGTCGAGCAGTAATTCGGAAAGCTCGGTGGGAAATTCCAGCCGCCGCCGATCATCACCACGACGCCGTTGTCCATGGTCACGGTGGTGAACATGATGTCGTGCGAGCCGTTCACCGGCTGCATGTAGCCATAGGCGCCCTGGCTATAGACGCGTAACGGCTTGGCCGGCTCCAACAGCCAGAATACGAAATCGAGATCGTGGGTCGATTCCATCACCACCGGCGACAGCCGCACCCGGCTTGCGATCTTCTTGCCCAGTTCGCGCGACAAATGGCGGCTGACCAGCACCGAAACCACCTTGCCCAGCGTGCCGTCGACGATCTTCTTCTTGGCGTAGGCCACTTTCGGATTGAAGCGCTGCGAATAACCGATGGTGAATTTCAGATTGTTGCGGCTCGCCAGCTGGATCAGCTCGTCGGCTTCCCACAGCTCGAGCGCGATCGGCTTTTCCAGCATGACGTTCTTGCCGGACCGCAGACAGTCGCGCGCGATCGGATAGTGATTGGCTTCCGGCGTGGTCGAAACATAGACCACCGAGATTCGCTCGTTGTTGATAATGTCCTGGTAG
>Ga0307476_10001526_pt1 | contig 14058 bp, 9 predicted proteins | sample atmos_gasesECM2C_2_FD_203314 | JGI IMG/M metagenome (GOLD analysis project Ga0307476, IMG submission 203314) | Hardwood forest soil microbial communities from Morgan-Monroe State Forest, Indiana, United States - atmos_gasesECM2C_05 | ecosystem: Environmental > Terrestrial > Soil > Temperate... | reverse complement strand
CGCGGTGCTGAGCAAGCTGCCCGACCGGACCCAGGCCGCGATCGTCGGCTACGGCGACGCCACCGAGGCCGGCAAGCTCGGCACGCCGAAGGCCGCGCGCGCCCGGCTCGTCCAGATCGCCCAGGACGGCAGCGCGAGCGAGCCGGCGCTGCTCGACACGCTCGATCGCGCGCTGCGGCTGCTCAAGAAGGCCAGGCCGTCGCGCGAGGGCGTCGCGCTGCGCCGGATGGTCGTCGTGATCGGCGACGGCCGCGATCGCTCCAACGACCGCGAGCGCGTCACCAAGCTCGGCGCGAAGGCCGCCAAGGACGGGATCCGGATCCACACGTTCGGGTTCGCGCCCAGCAACGTGCGCCGGCCGCTGCTGACGCTCGGCGAGCTGTCGAAGCAGTCGCTCGGCACGTTCCGCTGGGTCCGGACCGGCGGCACCGAGTCGTGGACCCCGGCGTTCCAGCAGCTGCGCGACGAGATCAACCGGCAGGCCATGCTGACCTACTTCCTGCCCGCCGACACCGACGTCGCCGGCAAGAAGCTCAAGGTCGTGCTGGTCGGCCGGACCGAGGCGACCTCGAACGAGGTCAAGCTCGGCGAGGTCCGGTGCGGCCGCGACGCCTGCGCCGGCTACTGCGTCGACGGGACCTGCGCGATCCCGCGCGGCTCGTCGGGCCGCGGGGTGGTCGGCTGGCTGATCCTCGTGCTCGGCATCGCGCTCGGCGCGGCCGTGGTGCTCGGCGTGATCGGCTTCGTGCTGCAGCGGCGCCAGGCCGCGCCACCGGGGCTCGCGCCCGGGCAGTTCCCGGGCATGCCCGCGGTGCCGGGCGCGCCGGGCCCGATGCCACCGGCCGCCCCGCCGCCGGTCAAGCCGTCGCGCTGGCGGAGCAAGCCGCCCAGGGGTGCACCGCAGCCGGTCGCCGCGGCGCCGCCTCCGCCGGCGACCGGCCCCGCGCTGCTGATGCTCACCGGGCCGCGCGCCGGCCAGCGGATCCCGCTGCAGAACGGATTCACGATCGGCAAGGCGCCCAACTCGCACCTCGTCCTCGACGACGGCTACACCTCGACCCACCACGCCCAGGTCGGCGTGGACGCGGCCGGCGCCTGCCGGCTGTACGACCGCAACTCGACCAACGGCACGTTCGTGAACGGCGTACGGGTGAACGAGGTCGTGCTGGACCACGGGATGAGCGTGCGGATCGGGTCGATCGAGATGCGGTTCCTGGCACAATAGGGAGTCGAGCGATGCCCCAAGGCAATGGAGAGCTGATCATCGGCGGGCAGATCTTCAAGATCGACGCCCCGGTGGTGAACTGGCACAAGAGCGGGTGGGACGCGACGAGCCCGTACTGCATCCCGACCAAGACCGATCCGGCGCCCAGGTGCCTGCCGGCCGGCGCCGGCCAGTATCCGTACGGCCCGCCGCCCCTGCCGTACACCCAGCGCTACGCGGTGCGGCCGAGCCTGCGGTCGGTGCCGAAGTCCAACAACGGCATGAACGCGAGCTACGACGCGGTCAAGGCGGTGGTCAAGCAGTTCGTCGTCCACCACGACGGCTGCAGCTCGGCGGACATGTGCTTCAGCGTGCTGCAGAACGAGCGCGGTCTGTCGGTCCACTTCCTGCTCGATAACGACGGGACGATCTTCCAGACCATCGATCTGGCGCTGATGGCCTATCACGCGTCGGACTGGAACCTGTACTCGATCGGCGTCGAGCTGTGCAATCGCGGCGACGCGTACAACGTGCCGAGCTACTACGACAGCGGCCGGGCCGGCCCCCGGCGCGACATCAAGCCGGTCCGGATCAACGGCAACACGCTCAAGGCGTTCGACTACACGCCGGCCCAGAAGGAGTCGTTCTCCCAGCTCTGCCGCGAGCTGCTCCGGCTGTTCCCCAACCTGCCCGCCGAGTATCCCCAGTCGAGCCCCGGCGAGCCGCTGTGGGACACGATGCGCGACGCGCCGATCAAGCGCGAGAGCTACGCGGGCTACGTCGGCCACTACCACATCAACACCCAGAAGTGGGATCCGGGGGTGTTCGACTTCAAGGACTTCTGCGGCAAGCTGCGCGGCGCGTTCTGCTTCCCGGTGTTCCCCAGGCTCGAGCCCCAGGCGTCCGACAAGGACAAGTCCAAGCCGATCCTGCCCAGCGACAGCGGCGAGCTCAAGGACGCCGCCAGGGCGCTGTACGCGCTCAACGAGGAGCGCGCCGACGGCGGGTTCTTCCCGGTCGGCCCGTGGGGCGAGACCGCGCTGTGGCACGGCGGGATCCACCTGGTCGCCAAGCGCGACGCCGGCGTGTTCGCGCCGTTCCCCGGCCGGCTGGTCGCGGCGTGCATGGGTCGCGAGTCGGCGATCGGCTCGTTCAACTTCGTGCTGCTCCGCCACGAGATGACGCTGGGCCCGAAGAAGCTCCAGTTCTACTCGCTGTACATGCACGTCGCCGACGAGACCAAGCGCGACAAACCGCCCGAGTGGATGACCAAGGGCGGGTGGAAGGCGAGCGGAAGGCGCGGCCAGGTCGCGCTGATCGACGAGCCGATCGAGGCCGGCGCGCTGATCGCCCACGTCGGCGCGGTCGGCCCCGACGCGCTGTCGCGCGCCCAGGTCCACGTCGAGTTCTTCTCCGAGCAGCTGATCGAGGATCAGAACAACTACTGGCAGCTGATCGACGGCACGTCGAGCGGGCGGTTCTGCGAGGCGCCCGAGATCCTCGGGGTGATCGACGCGAACCACGACGGCCTGCTGGCGCGCGGCGAGCTCACCCAGTTCTTCGCCAGCGGCGGCGGCGGCCAGATGCACCAGCTGGCCACGCTGCACGTCTCGGAGTGGACCGCCGAGCCGAGCTGGTCCGCCGCGCTCGCGGCGTCGAAGGGCTTCAAGTCCATGAAGGTCTCCGAGATCGACGCGATGGTCGCCGAGCAGATCACGCCCGGGCTGTGGTGGGACGCCCAGGTCGCGGCGCACTGCCGGCTGCCCAAGGACGGCGTCGTCCACCACTACCACCCGATCGCGTTCATCGCCTGGTTCAAGAACCAGCTGATCGAGGCGGCCGCCGAGGCCGTCCGGGCCGGCCCCAGGATCAACGAGGCCGACATCCGCGCGGTCCCCAAGTCGATCACCGACGACCTCGGCGACGTCACCGGCGCCTCGATGCGGTCGAGCGCCGACGTCACCGAGGATCGGTGCAACAAGAACCTGACCCTGGAGCAGATGGTGCAAGGCTTCGACGCCCCGGAGTGCAAGTGATGCGGCGCCCGAGCGATCCCGGCCCCGGCCCGTGGCGCCCGGTGACCCGGCGCGCGTTCGTGTCCGCGCTCGGTGCCGCCGCGGCCGCGCTCGCGGTCCGGCGGGCCAGCCGCGGAGTCGCCCACGACGACGTCGACGATCGCCCGCCGAGCCGGTGGACCGGCGAGACGCGCTGGATCGGTCACTGCTGACGCCGCGCCGCGAGACGCAAACCGCGGGACGGCCGCGCAGTTGAGGTAATGTCGCGCGCATGACGGCTCGCCGCCTGATCTCCGTGTTGACCGTGGCCCTGAGCGCTGGCGCGGGGGTCTCGGCCAGCGTCGATGCCCAGCCCGCGACCCAGCCCGCGACCCAGCCCGCTCCGAAGAAGGCCAAGCCCACCCGGGGCAAGGCCGGCAAGAAGGCGCCGCTCGCGCCGGCCAAGGACAGCGGCTCGGCCGCCGGCGCGGGCTCGGCCGCCGGCGCGGGGGCGAGTGCGGCGGGCGCGAGCGCGGGCTCGGCGGTGCAGATGACCGAGGACCCGCCGCCGAAGGACATGACCGGCACCGCGGAGAACCCCGACGCGCCGCACTCGATGCTCGAGACCGACAACCCGCCTGCGGTCGAGGTCGTCGCGGCGCCGGTGCGCCCGGCCGGCTATCCGATCGAGGAGGCGCTGCGGCCGATCGCGCTGCCCCAGAACCTGTCCGAGGTCTCGGTGATGCCGCACGCGCAGGTCTCGCCGTACGCGGCGTCGAGCGCGCTGCGCGTGCGCTACGGCGTCACGCCCAAGGTCCAGCTCGGCCTGACCTACCTGATCGGCGCGATGTTCGACGATCCGTCGACCGTCGAGGCCAAGCAGTCGTTCCACTCCGGCAAGGCGGTCGGGCTCGACGTCACCGTGATGCTGCAGGACTGGATCGGCGTCCAGGTCGGCGTGCCGATGTACATCAGCCCGTTCGCGGTGTCGCTCGCGCTCGGCGCGCCGATCAAGTTCACGTTCGGCGACAAGTTCGCGATCGGCGGGCTCGACGACTTCCTGAACATCAAGCTCAGCCGGTTCGCGCCGACGTTCTACCAGGAGCTCCAGAACGCGACCGCCGCCAACGGCACGATGACCAACACGACGCAGTCCGCCGGCGAGCTCCGGGTCTCGCTGTACGGCGTGTACCAGTACCAGCCGGACTTCGCGGTGATCGGCCGGACCGGGATCCAGATGGAGGACTTCGCGACCGGCAAGACCAACGGCTGCGCCGGCGAGTGCCTCACCACGTTCATCAGCGCCGGGTTCCGCTACACGCCGCGCAAGTACCTCGACGTCGGGCTGTCGATCGGCTTCGACGATCTCGCGCACGGCGGCTCGTTCGCCCCCGCCGGCTTCCTCGCGTTCCGGATCTGACGCCGGCCGGAGCGCCGCGTTGGTACGTGGTGGTTCCTGGATCGGTGACGCCCGCGGCGATCTCGTCGCGAGCGATCCGGTCGAAACAGGAACGCCGTGGTTCCCGTTAGGCGCGTAGATCGCAGCGCGCGCCACCGCGCAGCGTGAGAGCGGCTGCGGAACGGCCGGAATTCGCCATCGCGCTTACGGAACATCGACCTGGCGATCAGCGCTGACGCAACGCGCTGGTGCGCGCGCGCGCGCGCCGCGCCGCGTTGCGCGGCTCCGCGATCAATCAATGCTTGCGATCGCGATCCGATCCGGCGCATCTATCGCTCGCCGGGCTCGACCGGCCGGTCGGCGGGCGAGGCTGTCAAGCGCCCCCCGCGGATGACCTCGCCGCCGACCGCCACACCCGATCCGGAGGAGGAGTCCCATGCAATGCAGTGATGTGCAGCTATGCCCTCGCACCGTCCGGCGGCGCCGCGCAGCCGGCCTGGCCGCGGCGATCGCGGTGATCGCGCCCGCGGCGATCGCGGCGGCCGACGATGTCCAGCCGTTCGCCGTCGCGCTGCCGGCCGTCACCGGCCCGATCCCGTCGACGCCCGACAGCTTCGGCTTCGCGATCGAAGGCTTCGACGTCCAGCCGCCGGTGCCCGACGGCTACGTCATCGAGGAGTTCCTGGTCGCCGGCGTCGGCAGCCTCTACGAGTTCACGCCGACCGGGATCCGCGTGGTGTCGCCGTGTCCCGCCGCCGCGACCTCGGGCTGCACGAACATCCCGTACACGACGCGGATGATCGTCAAGCGCCCGCGGCGCGACCGCGAGTTCAGCGGCACCGTGGTGATCGAGCCGCTCAACCCGAGCGGCGGGTTCGACATCGCCGCGGTGTGGGACCGCTCGCGCGAGCTGTTCACCGCCAACGGCGACATCTTCATCGGCTGGTCGTCGAAGTCGGTGATCATCAACGCGCTCAGGCAGTGGAACCCGGCGCGCTACGCCGCGCTGCACTGGGACTACCTGCCGTTCACGCCCGGCAGCAACAGCGGCGTCAACGACGGCATCACGTTCGACATCGCGGCGCAGATCGGCGCGCTGATCAAGACCGGGGGGCGCGGCAGCCCGCTGCACGGCCTGCGCGTCCGCCACGTGATCGAGAGCGGGTTCTCCCAGGACGGCGGCTTCACGTTCACCCAGGCCGACGTGTTCCACGCGATCGAGCGCATGCCCGGCGGCGGCCCGATCTACGACGGCTACGTGCCGATGGGCACCAACGGGCCGAGCAACATCAACTTCGGCCTGACCCCGGCCGGCGCGCTGGCGGCGACCGATCCGCGCCGCAAGATGCAGCCGCGCGACGCCCCGGTGATCCACATCGACACCGAGACCGAGATCTTCCTCGGCACGCTCAGCCCGACCGGCCTCTTGTTCCGGCGCCCCGACGGCGACGCGCGCGGCGATCGCTACCGGATCTGGGAGGTGCCCGGCGCCGCCCACGTGTCGAACGACTTCGACGAGGAGGCGCCCGCGATCGAGCGCGACGCGGCGCAGATCCAGAAGCTCCAGCTCGCCGACTCGCCGCCGCTCGGCTGCGCCCACCAGGAGTTCGTCAACGGGCTGATCCACGGCATCCCCGGCGTGATCACGCCCGACAACTTCCCGTTCTCCAGCGTCCAGAACGCGGCGTTCCACGGCCTGGTGCGCTGGATCGAGACCGGGATCGCGCCGGCGCACGGCGCGCCGATCCAGATCGACGCCACCACGACGCCGCCGCACATCGTGCGCGACGTCCAGGGCAACGCGGTCGGCGGCGTGCGCACGCCGTTCGTCGACGTCCCGATCACGACCTACGTGCCGTCGGACACCGTCGCGCACGCCACCGCGCAGTCGGGGTTCTGCGTGCTGTACGGCTACAACCTGCCGTTCGACGCCGCCAAGCTCCAGTCGCTGTATCGCAACCACGGCGACTACGTGTCGCAGTTCGCGCGCAGCGCGATCCAGGCGGTCGCCGACGGGTTCTGGCTCGTGCCCGACGCGATCCACGCGATCGAGCGCGCGGCGCGCAGCGACGTGCCGTGACCGGTCGACCGCGGTCGAGAACCCCGGAGCTCGCCTGGAATGACCCGGATCGCAAAGCAGATCTCGCGAGGTCGAGGCGCCGCGACGAAGGGCTACCGGGCGTAACTCGAGGAGCGGCAACGAAGAGATCGCGGAATCTGCGCAGCGAGGCGGGTCAGATCAGGTGAGCTCTGGGGTCAGGTCGCGGAGCTGACCAGCTCGCGCAGCCGGTCGAGCGCGAGCTCGAGCCGCGACATCGGCGGGCCGAACGAGAACCGGAGGTGGCGGCGGAACCGCGACGCCCGGCCGCCGCGGCGCTTGCCGGGATCGACGTCGAAGAACTCGCCCGGCACGGTGATCACCTTGCGGTCGAGCGCCGCGCGGAAGAACGCCATGCCGTCGCGCAGGGACGCCGGCAGGTGCTCGGTCGACGCCCAGACGTAGAACGTGCCCTCGGGCGGCAGGTCGACGGTGAACCCGAGATCGCGCAGGCCATTGAGCAGCTTCGCGCGCTTCCGGCCGAACGTGGCGTGGATCGCCTTGGTCTCGGCCATCGCCGCGGTCGGCGCGAGCAGGTCGATCGCCTTGCGCTGCAGCGGCCGCGAGCCGCCGCCGTCGAGGAACGAGCCCGCCGACACCACGCCCTCGATCACGCGCTTGGGCCCGACCGCCCAGGTCACGCGCCAGCCGGGGTAGCGCCAGTTCTTGGTCAGCCCGTCGAGGATCACCACCGGATCGCGGTCGACGTCGTCGACGTAGCGCGCCGCGGTCTCGATCCCGCCGAGCGCGACCAGGTCGGGGCGCCACACGTAGTGCGCGTAGAACTCGTCGAAGATCAGCGCGCAGTCGAGCTCGCGGGCGGCCGCGACCCAGTCGGCGAGGTCGCCGCCGCCGATCACCTTGCCGGTCGGGTTGGACGGGTTCGACGCCAGGATCGCCGACAGCCCGCGGCCGAGCACCTCGCGGCGCAGCTCGGCGGCCGAGAACGCGTAGCCGCGCTCGCTCTCGAGCAGGATCGGGATCGGCGAGAACAGCCGGAACACGTCGAGCAGCTCCTCGTACGCCGTGTAGTCGGGCAGGAAGTGGCCGAGGTTGATGTGGCCGAGCGACGCGGCGACCCGGGTCAGCGCCGAGCGGCCGCCGCCCGACACGGCGACGTTCTCGGCGCTGTACTTGCTGCCGATCCCGCGGCGGAACAGCTCGTTGTAGAACCCGGCGATCGCCTCGCGCAGCTCCCACAGCCCGGCGACCGGGGCGTACTCGTGGTCGCCCTCGCGGATCGGCAGCTCGGAGATCCGCGGCGGCGCGCCGGGCAGCGCCTCGCTCTCGGGCATGCCCTGGCCGAGGTTGCACCAGTCCTCGGAGGAAGGCGAGTAGCCCCGGCGCTGCGCCTCGGTGGTCACGTAGATCACCCCGGTGCGCGGGACCTCGCGGAACGCGGCAAAGCTCGGTGCGGCGGCGTCCTCGGGCTCGCCCGAGGTCTTGATGCGCGACAGGGTCGTCACGCCGCCCAGGGTAACACCAGACCCTCACCGTGGCCCTCACCGTGCCGCATTCGCGGGTCCGGGGGGCGGACGCAGGCCCGCGTGCCGCTGCCGCGCCCGGTGAGAGATTTTCCCGATCCGGGCGGTGCCCCGCGTCACGTGTGCTAGCGTGAGGCGTGTCCGTCTGGCAGGGACTCGCAGGCCAGGAACGCGCGGTGGCGCAGCTGCGCCGCTCGATCGAGCGCGACCGGGTGCCGCACGCGTACCTGTTCTCGGGGCCGCCCGGCGCGCCGCTGGTCGACGCCGCCATCGCCCTCGCGATGGCCCTGTCGTGCCAGCGCACCCCGGGCGAAGGCTGCGATGCCGCCCCGGAGGCGCCCGGCGAAGGGGATGGCGGCGGAGATCGCGGGGACGGTGGGATGTGCGTGGCCTGCGGCAAGATCGCGTCCGGCATCCACCCCGACGTCGTGACGCTGGTTCGCGAAGGCGCGGCGCAGATCGTGCCGATCGAGAGCGTGCGCAACCAGGTGATCGCGCGGATCGGGTTTCCGCCCCACGAGGGGCCGATCCGGGTGTTCATCGTCGAGGAGGCGACCGCGCTGGCGCCGCCGGCCGCCAACGCGTTGCTCAAGACGCTGGAGGAGCCGCCCGGCCGCGCGCTGTTCGTGCTGTGCACGACCGCGCCCGATCAGCTGCTGCCGACCATCCGCAGCCGCTGCCAGCGCGTGCGGTTCGCCGCCGGATCGGCGCTGCCCGCCGACGCCGACCCGGGGCGCGCGGAGCGGGTGGCCGCGCTCGGCGCCGAGCTCGCCGGCGACGTCCACGATCGCTCGCTGTCGACGCGGATCGCCGAGGCCAAGGGCGACACCGCCCCGGTGCTGGTCGCCGCGGCGCGCGCGCTCCACCTGCGCGCCCACGCCGCGGCCCGCGCCGGTGACCTGGAGGTCGCGCGGCGCGCCGGCTCGCGCGCCCAGGCGATCCTGGCCTGGCACATCCCGGTCGCGATCCACAACGCGAACCCCCAGCTCGCGATCGACGCGCTGATCGCCCAGCTGCGCGAGCTGCCCGAGGTCGACGCGCGATGAGTCCGCCCGGCGACTCACCCGATCCGCTGGGCGACGAGCACGCGCGGCCGGCCGACGACGACGGCGGCGGGCCCGACGGTGGCGATGCCGGAGACTCCGGCGACTCCGAGGACGCCGGCGGCGAGCCCGGCGCGGCGGCCGGCGGCGAGGCCGCACCCCGGCGGCGCCGGCGGCGCCGGCGGCGGCGCGGTGACCCGGCGGCGCAGGCGACCGGCGATCCCGGCGCGCGGGGCCCCGAGGCCGCCGGTGGACGAGTCGTGGCGCAGGTGACAGGTCCGGACGGCGCCTCAGGCCTCGGAGATCCCGGCCCCGCGCGGGGCCGGAGCGACGCTCCAGCCGGCGATCCGGCTCGGCCGGCAGGGGGGTCCCAGCGCGGCGACGAGAGCGACCGGCGCCTCCGGTCCGGGCGCAGCGAGCCTCCAGGCCGCACCGAGCGCCGCGCCGAGCCCGGCGGCGGTGCCGAGGCCCGCGGCGGGCGCGAGGCGCGCGATCCGCGCGGCGGGCGCGAGGCGCGCGATCCGCGCGGCGGGGGCGACGCACGCGATCCGCGCGGCGGGGGCGACGCACGCGATCCGCGCGGCGGGGGCGACGCACGCAATGACCGCGGCGGGCGAGAGGCGCGCGATCCGCGCGGCGGGGGCGACGCACGCGATCAGCGCAGTGGGGGCGACGCACGCGATGACCGCGGCGGGGGCGACGCACGCAATGACCGCGGCGGGGGCGACGCACGCAATGACCGCGGCGGGGGCGACGCACGCAATGACCGCGGCGGGCGCGAGGCGCGCGATCAGCGCGGCGGACGCGACGCGCGCAATGACCGTGGCGGGCGCGAGGCGCGCGATCCGCGCGGCGGGCGCGACGACCGTGGCCAGCCCGCGGGCCTCGGTAGCGAGCCCCGGCCGCGCGCCGGCGAATCCGCGCCCGCGATCGCGGTCCCCGACGGCGATCAGGAACCCACGCCGGCCGGCGCGGCGGGCGCCCCACCGTCCGTCCGGCTCGAGCCCCGGCGCGCCGCGGCCCCGGCCGAGGACCCCGAGCTCGAGATGACCCCCGCGCCGATGACGTGGGGCACCGACGACGAGGGGCCGCCCGCCGAGGTCGTGCTCGCCCCGGACCTGCCCGACGACGCGCCGCTCGACGACCCCGATCCGGTCACCCAGCCGCTGCTCGAGGCGACCAGCGCGCCGCTCGGCGAGGACGTCGCCAGCGTCGCCGGCGTGCGGTTCGTCGCCGGCGGCCGCATCCAGTGGTGCGACGTCGGGGAGGCCGACCACGCGGCGGGCGACCGCGTGGTGGTCGACGGCGACCGCGGCACGCGGCTGGCCTGGATCGCGGTCGCGCCGTCGCGCCGGGCGGTGCGCGATCGCAGCATGCGCCGGGTGATCCGCCGCGCCAGCGAGCAGGATCTGCGGGGCGAGCGCGCCGGCGACGCCGACCGCGCGCACGCGCTGCGGCTCGCCAAGGACAAGGCCGCGGCGCTGCGGCTGCCGCTCAAGGTGTTCCGCGTCGAGCTGTTCGGTCAGCTCGGGCGCGGCGCCAGGCTCAACGTGTACTACACCAGCGACGAGCGGCTCGACCTGCGCGACTTCATCCGCGAGCTGTCGTCGGCGATCGGCGGCCGGATCGAGCTGCGCCAGCTCGGCGTCCGCGACGAGGCCAAGGCGGTCGGCGGCATCGGCTCGTGCGGCCTGACCCTGTGCTGCACCACGTGGCTGCCCGACTTCGTGCCGGTGTCGATCAAGATGGCCAAGGATCAGGGCCTGGTGCTGTCGCCGACCAAGGTGTCCGGTCAGTGCGGCCGGCTCAAGTGCTGCCTGGTCTACGAGCAGGCCGGGTACGCCGAGCTGCGCAAGGGCCTGCCCAAGCTCGGCAAGCGCGTGATCGGCGCGCGCGGCGAGGCCCGGGTCGTCGAGGTCGACGTGCTGCGCCAGCGCGTCCGGATCTCGTACGGCCCGGGCGATACCGAGGTCGTCGCGGCAACCGAGGTCCGGCCGATGTTCCCGTCGGGCAACCCGCCGCGCGCCCGGGGCGCCGAGCCGGGTGCGGGCGAGGACGACGCGCACGACGCGCACGATGGCAGCGATGACGCGATCGACCTCCCGGACGGGCTGTCGGATGCGCTGTCGTCGACGCTGCCCGGCGCGCTCGCGCTCGGCGATGAGCACACCGACGACGACCCCGCCCTGCCCGACGACGATCCGAGCTCCGCGCCATGACCCAGACCTTCTATCTCACGACGCCGATCTACTACGTCAACGATGTCCCGCACCTCGGTCACGCCTACACCACCCTGGTCGCCGACTCGCTCGCCCGGTTCCACCGCATGCGCGGCGACGACACCCGGTTCCTGACCGGCACCGACGAGCACGGCCAGAAGGTCGAGGAGGCAGCCGGCAAGCGCGGCCTGACCCCGCGGCAGCTGGTCGACCAGGTCGCGCCGCGGTTCGACGAGACCTGGAAGACCCTCGGCATCACCGGCTACCGCTTCATCCGCACCACCTCGGACCTCCACCGGCGCGTGGTCCAGGCGCTGTGGCGCCGGATCCGCGCGGCCCACCCCGACGACCTCTACCTCGCGTCCTACCAGGGCTGGTACTGCGTCGGCTGCGAGGCGTTCTACACCGAGAGCCAGCTGCAGAAGGACGGCGACACCTGGGTGTGCGAGGTCCACAAGAAGCCGGTGGCGTGGCTCGACAAGGAGCGCAGCTGGTTCTTCCGGCTGTCGCGGTACGCCGAGCCGCTGCTCCGCCACATCGAGGCCCACCCCGAGTTCATCCGGCCCGAGGCCTACCGCAACGAGATCGTCGCGTTCCTCCGCGGCGGCCTGCGCGACCTGTCGGTCTCGCGCACCAGCTTCGCGTGGGGCATCCCGGTCCCCGAGGACGACCCCGAGGGCCTCCAGCACGTGATCTACGTGTGGATGGACGCGCTCACCAATTACCTGACCGATCTGTGCCCGGACGGCGGCACGGAGGGTCCGGAGAATGAGCTGATCGCCGGCCCCGACGTCGAGCGCTACTGGCCGGCGGCGGTCCACCTGATCGGCAAGGATATCCTGCGGTTCCACACCGTGTACTGGCCGGCGTTCCTGATGTCGGCGAACCTGCCGCTGCCGCGCGGGATCTTCGCGCACGGCTGGTGGACGGTGCGCGGTCAGAAGATCTCCAAGTCGATGCCGGCGACCCGGATCGATCCGATCAAGCTCGCCGACGCGCTCGGCGATGGCTCGCCGCTGGGTCGCGCGATCGGCATCGACGCGATGCGCTACTACCTGCTGCGCGAGATGCCGCTCGGCAACGACGGCGACTTCATGTTCGAGTCGCTGTTCGGCCGGTTCAACGCCGATCTCGCCAACGACCTCGGCAACCTGATCAACCGCAGCCTGACGCTGATCGTCAAGCTGTCGGCGCAGACCCCGCCGGCGCGCGACGATGCGCTGTACCGCGCCGGCGAGAACCCGTACTGGCAGCTCGAGGTCCACGCCGTCGAGGCGTGCAGCCACGCGGCCGCGCAGTTCGAGGCGTTCGCGCCGTCGCGCGCGCTCGAGGCGATCTGGCGGTTCGTGGGGATGGCCAACCGGTTCATCGATCAGACCCAGCCGTGGGCCATGGTGAAGGCGAAGGACCCGGCGCTCGGCCACGCGCTGTGGTGCCTGCAGTCGAGCCTGTGGCTGATCGCGCGGCTGATCGCCCCGGTCCTGCCCGCGACCGCCGGCGCGCTGCGCACCTGGATCGGCGACGGCGACGCCGCGATGGCGTGGCCCGTGCCGGCGGCCGGCCGGGTGCTGCCGCTGGCGCCCGCCGGGCTGTCCGCGCATGCCCCGTCGCCGCTGTTCCCGCGGCTCGACGACAAGCTGCAGCAGGCGATCCTCGACAAGATCGTGCCGCCCGACGCCGCGGCCGCCGCTGCCCCGGCCACCGCCACCGCCCCACCGGCCGCCGCCGCCGCCCCACCGGCCGCCGCCGCCGCCCCACCGGCACCGGTCGCACCCGCCCCGGCCGAGCCGAGATCCGCCGCGCTGGCCCCGATCAAGATCGACGACTTCGCGCGGATCGAGCTGCGGGTCGGCACCGTGCTGTCCGCCGCCGCCGTCCCCAAGGCCAAGAAGCTGCTCCAGCTCTCGGTCGACCTCGGAGAGCCGGAGCCGCGCTCGATCGTCGCCGGGATCGCCGAGACCTACGCACCCGATCAGATCGTCGGCAAGCAGGTGATCGTCGTCGCCAACCTGGAGCCGGCGACGATCCGGGGCATCGCGTCGCAGGGTATGCTACTCGCCGCCGGCGACGGCCAGGTCGTGGGACTTTCCGCGCTCGATCGCCACGTGCCCCCGGGAACGCGGGTACGATAGGCGGGCTGGATATGTCCGAGCTGCGCCGCGCTGCACGCCTGGTGGTCAACGCGCCCGCGATCGTCGAGTCGATCGGCCAGGGCCCGATGCACCTGCACCCCAACCTGGCGGCGGTGTTCCGGCGGGTCCAGGCCGATCCGACCACGGTCGGCCAGCGGTTCCCGGCCGTGGTCCGCGACCTGTCGACCAACGGCGCGTTCATCTCGGCCACGCCGCTGCCGCTGCTGTCGCGCGTCGCGGTCAAGTTCGAGCTCAAGACGATCGGATCGGTCGACGCGGTCGGCTGGGTGCTGTGGCAGCGCGCCGAGGACTGCGAGCTGCCGGCCGCGACCGGCCAGAGCGGAACGATCACGCTGCCCAGGGGCTTCGGCGTCCTGTTCGAGTCGATCCCGCTCGAGATCCGGTCCGCGATCGCCACGCTGGTCGCCCGGTCGTGATCGGGCGCTCGTTCGCGTTCCGGCCGCGCTACCGCGCCCTGGCGTGGG
>Ga0307476_10001525_pt1 | contig 14059 bp, 10 predicted proteins | sample atmos_gasesECM2C_2_FD_203314 | JGI IMG/M metagenome (GOLD analysis project Ga0307476, IMG submission 203314) | Hardwood forest soil microbial communities from Morgan-Monroe State Forest, Indiana, United States - atmos_gasesECM2C_05 | ecosystem: Environmental > Terrestrial > Soil > Temperate... | reverse complement strand
GCGGAAAACGCCGCGAGCGTGGTTTCAGACTCTCGCGCGGAAGCAACTGTATCTCTGCTCCGGCAAATGCCTTTCGGCGACGGATTCAGTCTGTCCGCGGGCGGCGATTTGTCCGGGCAGATTTACGATCATCTCTCGGGTCTGAACAATGCCTCGGTCGAGGGGATCTTATCCCTCAAGAAAAAATGGGGATTGGGGGCCTTCGCGCCCTGGAGCCGCGCCGGAATTTCGCTCGGGCGCGTCGACTATGACGATGGTTACCGCGATGCGACGCTGTATTCTGCCTCGCTGGAGGCGGGGAAGCGCCTCGATGAACGTTGGAATCTCTGGGCGAGTTACGCATTCGATTGGCGCCGCGCCGCGCCCACCGCATCAGATCTGGACGACGTGTCGAGCGATGTATTCAGCCAGCGCGGCGAAACGTTCAAGGTCGATGTTCAGTATGCTTTGAGCGAGCGGATGTCGCTCGCGCTCGGATCCTTGCTGAGGCACGGCGATGTCGTTTCCACGACCCAACCCGGTGCCGGCATTTATGCAAATTCCAAAGCGGTCGCGCCCGATCCGACGTTTGGTCCCGGCGCTTACGCGTATAGACTGGCGGGGACAACTTTCGGCGCCCGGCTCGGCCTGGAATATTCGCTGACCGCGCACAGCCTGGTTGGCTGTGGATTTCAGCGTCTCGATACGCATGCCCGAGGCGGCACCAACTACGGCGACTCGATGCCGGAATTGACGTGGAACTATCAGTTTTGAAGCTCAATCGTTTCAGCGCAACTCTGGGGCTTGTTCTGGGCTGCGCCGCCCTCGCGCACTCGGCCGAATTGCGCGTGCTGGTCAAAGATCGCAACGGCAGGAATATTGGCGACGCCGTGGTCTTGGCCGTTCCGGCGGATCCGCGCAACGCCCAGCATGCGAAGCCCCCGCAGGATGCGGTGGATCAGGTCGATAAGCAGTTCGTGCCCTACGTCAAGGCGGTTTTCGTCGGCTCCACCGTGCGTTTTCCAAACAGCGACAATATCCGTCACCAGGTCTACTCGTTCTCTCCTGTCAAGAAATTTGAGTTGCCCTTGTATGCCGGCACGAACGCGCCGCCGGTGATCTTCGACAAGCCCGGCGTGGTGGTGCTCGGCTGCAATATCCACGACTGGATGATCGGCTACATCTACGTAGCGGATACACCATTCTTTGCCAAGACCGGGCCTCTGGGAACGGCCTCGATCACGGACCTGCCGCCGGGAGAATACCGCGTCAGAATATGGCATCCGAGTATGGATCGGGCCGAAGAGGCGACCAACCGGCAAATCGCGGTCGGCGCCGAGCCGGTGGTGAACGCCGAGTGGCAAATTGGCCTTAAAGCCAGTTTCCGCGTCCCGCGAGTCTCCGGCGCCGGAGCGCCATCTTATCCTTAGGATTTTACGAGAACGCCTGAATCCCGGTCTGGGCTCTGCCCAAGATCAAGGCATGAATGTCGTGGGTGCCTTCATAGGTGTTCACGACTTCCAGATTCACGACATGACGAATCACGCCGTATTCGTCGGAGATGCCGTTGCCGCCCAGCATGTCGCGCGCGGTGCGCGCGACATCGAGCGACTTGCCGCAGGAGTTGCGCTTCATGATCGAGGTGATTTCCACCGAGGCGGTTCCATCGTCCTTCATACGGCCGAGGCGCAGACAGCCTTGCAACCCGAGCGTGATCTCGGTTTGCATATCGACGAGTTTTTTCTGAATGAGCTGATTCGCGGCGAGCGGCCGCCCGAACTGCTTGCGATCAAGCACGTATTGCCGCGCGGTGTGCCAACAACTTTCCGCCGCGCCCAGCGCGCCCCAGGCAATGCCATAGCGCGCCGAATCGAGGCAAGTGAAGGGACCCTTTAAACCCTTGACGCCGGGGAGCAAGTTTTCTTCGGGGACGAACAGGTCTTCCATGAGAATCTGCCCCGTGGTCGATGTGCGCAGGCCGACCTTGCCGTGAAGCATGGGCGTGCTGAGTCCCTTCCAGCCTTTCTCGAGAATGAATCCCCGAATCACGTCGTCGTCGGTCTTTGCCCACACCACGAAAACATCGGCGATTGGGCTGTTGGTGATCCAAGTCTTGGCGCCGGAGAGCCGGTAGCCGCCGGCGGCTTTGCGCGCGCGTGTAATCATGCTGCCCGGATCGGAGCCATGATCCGGCTCGGTCAATCCAAAGCAGCCGATGGTCTCGCCCCGAGCCATGGAAGGCAGATATTTCTGCTTCTGCTCTTCGGTGCCAAACTTGAAAATCGGCAGCATGACCAGCGAGGACTGCACGCTCATCATGGAGCGGAATCCCGAGTCGATTCGCTCGACCTCGCGCGCGATCAGGCCGTAGCTCACATAGTTCATACCGCCGCCGCCATACGCCTCTGGAATCGTGGCGCCCAACAGTCCGACCGCGCCCATTTCCTTGAAAATGCCCGGGTCGGTGTGTTCGCGGCGGAAGGCTTCGAGGACGCGCGGCGCCAGTTGACCGTGCGCATAGTCGCGAGCCGCGTCGCGAATCATTTTTTCCTCCTCCGTCAACTGCGCATCCAGCAGCAGCGGATCATCCCAATGAAATTGCTCGCGTGACATGCCTTGAAATCCTGGTTTTTTGACCCCGCGAAGGATCGCATACTATCCGCGGTTCGGCACGCCCAACTCCTGTCAATTGACAAAACCGGCAGCGGGCCGGCGGCACGCTTACGGCGGCGCAAACGCGGGAATAGCCTGTCGGCGGCATCCTACAATGGCAAAGTCCGCACCCGCGAGGCTTGGCCGATATTCACCTACATTGCTGCCGGACCCCTGGTTTTACTGTGATGCGGTGACTACACCAAAGGAGCTTTTCAAATGTCGAACATGAATCAAGATTCCGACAAGAACCAAGGCCAGCCGGGCAAGAACCCGAACCAAAGCGGTCAGCAGAACCAGGGCAGCAAGCCAGGCCAGGGCGGTCAGCAAAATCAGGGGCAGCGCGAGCACGGCGGCGGCCAACAAACGGGCGGCGACAAGGTAAACCCGAACCGCAAGGAAATCTAAAAGCAATTCTTCAGGCGGGCTGACGCGCCAAGTCAGCCCGCACTGATTGGGGACGCCGCCATTGCGGCCTTTGGCGTGAAACTTCCGCTCGCAGTGTCATAGAATGACGGCCGTGAGCGCACCTTCTCCCGAATTCGGTGGATACATGAGCGGCTTCGGCAACGAATTCGCCACTGAGGCGCTGGCCGGCGCGCTGCCGCGAGGCCGCAATTCCCCGCAGCGGTGTCCTTTCGGATTATATGCGGAGCAATTCTCGGGGACGGCCTTCACCGCGCCGCGAGCTGCCAATCGACGCTCTTGGCTGTATCGCATTCGTCCCGCGGTCACCCATCACGCGTTCGAGTGCTTCAGTCATTCGCTGCTGGATGAGATGCGTGAAGAGCCCGCGACGCCCAACCAGCTGCGCTGGGATCCGTTGCCGATTCCTTCCGCGCCCAGCGATTTTATCGACGGTCTTGTCCCGATCGCCGGCAATGGATCGCCGGATGCGCACTCCGGATGCGCCATCTATTTATACGGCGCCAATCACTCGATGCAGCGGCGATTCTTTTACGACGCCGACGGCGAGATGTTGATCGTACCGCAGCAAGGCAGGCTCGTGCTCGACACCGAGCTCGGACGCTTAAGGCTCGAACCCCAGGAAATCGCGGTCATCCCACGCGGCCTGCGCTTTCGGGTCGAGCTGCCTGACGGCGCCGCGCGCGGCTATATTTGCGAGAATTTCGGGGCACCATTCAAATTGCCGGACTTGGGACCCATCGGCTCCAATGGTCTTGCCAACGCGCGCGATTTCCTCTCGCCGGTCGCGCGCTACGAGGACATCGACGCAAGCTGCGAGCTGATCGGAAAATTCGCGTGCCGCCTGTGGGCCGCAAAGATGGATCACTCTCCGCTGGATGTCGTGGCCTGGCACGGGAATAACGCGCCTTACAAGTATGATCTGCGGCGCTTCAATACCATGGGATCAACTTCATACGATCATCCCGACCCCTCCATTTTCCTGGTTCTGCATTCGCCGAGCGACACGGCAGGTACCAGCAATATCGACTTCGTGGTCTTTCCGCCGCGCTGGCTGGCCATGGAAAACACTTTTCGGCCACCCTGGTTTCACCGCAATGTCGCCAATGAATTCATGGGCCTGATCTGCGGAGTGTATGACGCAAAGAGCGCCGGCTTCGTGCCCGGCGGATCTTCATTGCACAACTGCATGAGCGGACATGGACCCGATGCAGCCACATTCGAAAAAGCGAGCGCCGCCGACACCTCGATTCCCGTCCACATTGGCGACACGATGGCATTCATGTTCGAATCCCGTAGTGTGCTCAAGGCCACACACGCCGCGCTGCATGGCACACCGCCACTGCAAACCGACTACTTGAGCCACTGGCTGGGTCTGAAAAAACGCTTCGATCCGGCCAAGCCGTGACCATCCCATCGCTGGATATGACGCACGATCCCAAGGCTCGCAGCTGGCTGGCATCCGCGAACATCAGCGGCTGCGCATTCCCGCTGCAAAATCTTCCCTTCGGCATTTTTCGGCACGCCCAATCTGCGGAAGGCTATCGCGGCGGCGTGGCGATTGGCGATCAGATCATCGATCTTTGCGCGCTCGCGGATATGCAATTGTTCACCGGCGATGCGGCTGAAGGCGTTTCTGCCGGCAGCATGGAGTCATTGAATTCGCTGATGCGGCTCGGGCCGCGCGTCTTGAGTGAGCTGCGCCGCGCGCTGTTTCTGGCCATGCTGCAAGGATCCGCGCACGAGGCGCTGCTGAGAAAGTGCCTGGTGCCGCAGCACGAGGCGGTATTCTCTCTGCCCGCGCATATCGGCGATTTCACTGATTTCTACATTTCGATTCATCACGCGACGGCCATCGGCCGTCTGTTTCGGCCGGACAATCCGCTGCTGCCGAACTACCAATGGATCCCGATCGGCTATCACGGCCGTAGTTCATCGATTGGCGTGTCGGGGCAAGACTTTCGGCGGCCTCAAGGGCAGACAGCCTCCGGTGGCGGCAGCCCAACGGTCGGCCCCAGCAAGCGTTTGGACTACGAACTCGAGTTGGGTATTTTCATCGGCTCGGGCAATGAGCTGGGTGCGCCGATCCCGCTGGCCGAGGCGGAGAATCACATCTTCGGCCTGTGCCTGCTCAACGATTGGTCGGCGCGGGATTTGCAAGGCTGGGAATACCAGCCGCTGGGTCCTTTCCTGGCAAAGAACTTCGCGACCACCATTTCGCCCTGGATCGTGACGCTGGATGCACTCGCACCGTTTCGCGTTCCCTTCAACCGTGCCGAGTCGGATCCTCAACCGTTGGCCTATTTGGACTCTCGAGCGAACCGTGAAGCAGGCGGCATCGATATACGCCTGGAAGCGCTCATTCAAACCGCGAAGATGCAGGCCCGCGGCGAGCCGCCGCAGCGGCTCTCCGAGACCAGTTTTCGGCACGCCTACTGGAGCATCTCGCAGCTGGTGGCGCACCACACCGTCAACGGCTGCAATCTGCGTCCGGGAGACTTGTTCGGCAGCGGCACGCAATCCGGTCCGACGCCGGCCGAGGCAGGTTCCTTGGTGGAACTCAGCAAAGGAGGCACCCAGGCGCTGTCCATCGGCAAGGATGAACATCGAACTTTTCTGGAAGACGGCGACACCGTGATTTTCCGCGGCTGGTGCGAACGTCCCGGCGCAGTAAGCATCGGATTTGGCGAGCTTTCTGGGCGGGTGCTTCCGGCCGTCGTCAGTTGAGGCTTTTGCGCGCTGACAATCTTATCAGCGTTGCTCCTACAGCCTTGAAAAGGCTCGCATTTTATAATCCCGCCACCTCCAGTTGCGGTGACTGCCATGAATATCGCGATCGCTCTGCTGTTGCTTCTGTGCCTTTTCCTCTTGTCGGCGTGGGGCTTGATCAGCGTTGTGCAGAATCTGACCGATAAATCCGCGCATGACGAACCGGCGTTTCGCGAACCGGGTCCAATTTTTCATCACAGCGCCGAGCAGCTCGGGGCTAGATCTCAATTTGCCTGGCAATCTCGATCGCATTCGAAGGCTCCAGATTGAATCGGTCGACGATTTTGACCGAATTGCGATAGAGAAACGCGAACAATGCCATGCGCCAGCCGCGAAGGCAGGCGTGCTCTCCCCTGGAGACCACCAAATCGCGGGTGCCGACAAACATCGCTTTGTCGAAATCGATGTCAGCGGGCAGACCTAGCGTCTTTTGCAGCGCTTGGCGCAAATCGGGTATTTCCAGGAATCCGAAACGCGCCACCAGATGCCACAACCCCTCGCCGACGTTTTCGACCACCCTGCACGGCGGGCCGGCGATGCGCGGCGTGCTCTCGAACACCACGCTCAAAGCGATGGCGTTGCGCGGCAAGACGCCGACAAAATGCGCCTGATCCATGATCAGCCGCGACACTTTCTGCGCGCTGCGCGTCAAAAATACCGTAGTTCCCTCCACGCGCGGAATCGCCCCGCTCTTCAAATCCGCTAGAAATTTCTCCGCCACTTGCGGCTGCTGCACCAAGGTGTTGCGGATGGCCTCGACGCCGCGACGCCAGGTGATCATGATGACAAACAAAATGGCGGCGAAGGTGAGCGGCAGCCAGCCGCCCTCGGCAATCTTCAAGAGATTCGCCGCGAAAAAACTCGTATCGACCACGATAAAAACGGCGGCAACCGGGATAACCACGACCAGCGGCCACTTCCACACATCGCGCATCGCGCGGTACAAAAGAAAAGTGGTGAGCAGCATGGTAGTCGACACAGCCGTGCCGTAGGCACCCGCCAGCCGATCCGAGGTGCCGAATGCCATGGTGGTTGCAATGGTTGCCACCATCAGCAGCCAATTGACCACCGGGACATAAATCTGACCGTACATGCGATCCGATGTTTGCCTGATCGCGACGCCCGGCAACCACCCGAGCTGCATGGCCTGCCGCGTCATCGAGAAAGAACCCGTGATGATCGCCTGGCTCGCAATGATGGTGGCGATCGTCGCCAACACCACCAACGGATAGATGGACCAGGCCGGTGCGATTTGAAAAAATGGATTGCCCGTTACCGTGCCCTTGTCGATCAAAAAAGCCGTTTGTCCGGCATAGCTCACCAGCAACGCAGGCAGCACCACGACATACCACGATCGGCGAATCGGACCCTTGCCGAAATGCCCCATGTCGGCGTAAAGCGCTTCACCGCCCGTGATGCATAAGAACACGCCGCCCAAAACCAGAAAGCCGGCGCGGCCCGAAGCCGCCATGAAGCGGATGGCATAGCGCGGATCCACCGCTGCAATGACGTCCGGGTGCTTCAAAATCGATGCCGCGCCGAGCAATGCAATCACGATGAACCACAGGAGCATGATCGGCCCGAACGCACGGCCGATCCTTTCTGTGCCGAAGCGCTGCGCAGAAAAAAGCACCAATAGAATGACGACCGCCATGGGCATCACGTAGGGCTTTAAGGTGTCGGTGACGACATTGACCCCCTCGAGCGCGCTTAAGACCGAAATCGCCGGCGTGATCACACCGTCGCCATAGATCAGCGCGGCGCCGAGCAATCCCATACCAGTGAGCAGCCGTATCCCGGGTGTAAAGCCGTTCGCGCCGATCAAGGACATCAACGCCAGAATCCCGCCCTCGCCGCGATTGTCGGCGCGCATGACAAAGAGGCAGTACTTGATTGAAATGGTCACGATCAAGGTCCAAAACACCAGCGAGAGCACGCCGAGTGCATTTTGCGGGGTGAAGTGGCCGCCCATAGCCTGCACCACCGTCTGCAATGTATACAACGGGCTGGTGCCCAGATCGCCGAACACCACCCCTAGCGCACCGAAGGCTGCCCAGGACTTGGGCCTCGCCGGAAGCGCTTCACTGACTTGATTTGTCATCACGGAACCGCCGTTTCCCCGTTGGAACCTTCTTCTGCCGCAACATTAATTTCGTAGGGCCTCTCCCACAACCATAGTGGAATCTCGCCGCTGCCTTCTCAACAGTGCGCTGCATACGATGAGCGTAGGTAATTTCCTATCGGGTATTACCTGGAGGATCTGAAGATGAGTGACCATATCAAGGCAGCATTGATTCTAGGGTTGCCGCTCCTGATGATCGGCACTGCACTCGGCGGCGAGGGCGTGCAGGTCAGGATTACCAACGACGGAACGCAGGACATTGTCGTCACAGTGTACGACATGAACGCCAATCCTCGGGCAATCTTGCTGCAAAATGCGCGGATCAACGGTTTCACTTCGGTGCCGCTATCCGCCATCGCGGACGCCACGGGGCGAGCGAATATAGCGTGGACAGCGACCAGCGCCGACCCGGTATCCGCAAAATGCGGTCACGCCGATACGTTAGGCGTGCGCAATGATTCCACCGTCAATGTGCACGCCGATTCGAGCTGCGAGGCTTAAGATACTAGCCGCGTAGCAGCTGCCGCCCTCGCGCCGCGCACAACGCCAGAAGACCGAGCAGCGTCGACAGCCCGAGCGCTCCGCCGCCGCCGCCGGAACTCGGCGGGGGCTGAGTCGCCACGGCATTTACGGATAGCGTCACTGAGGTCGCAGGCGAAGTTCCGGCAACATTCGAGCACACCAAGGTGTACGTGTCCGATCCCACACTTGCCGGGCTAACGGTCTGTGTGCCATTGCTTGCCAACGCCCCGGTCCAGCTACCGGTAGCCGTGCAGCCGGTGGTATTCACCGATGACCACGTGAGCGTCGTGGAGCTGCCCACCACAATGGATGTTGAAGCCAGGCTGAGCGTGGGCGCGGCGGGAATGATCGCCGGAACCATTTGCGCGGCTTTGTCGGCCAGAACAAATCCATAGCCGGACGCAAAATTGTACGTCCCTGCTGTGGGGTTTGGCGCGACGCCCATGGGCGCTGTGCTCTGCTGCAGAATTGAATAAATCTGCGTCGGCGTCAGCGACGGATCCGCCTGCAGCATGAGTACCGCGATGCTGGCCGCATGCGGCGCCGCCGCTGAAGTTCCGAAAAAATTCGGAAAGTTGGCATGATTTGCACACTGAGGAACCGTGCTGGGATCGGTGATCCCCGTGGTGCCCCCTATCGTGAATCCCAAAAATGTGTCGTTGCCGCCATCCGGGCTGACGAAATCGGGTTTCTGGCGCATCACAGGTGTTGTGAGACGATTCCCATTGACGTCAAACAGAATCGGATCGCCGCCGGCGGAGGAGAAAAGCTCCAGCGTAGGCGTCGTTGCTCCGCATGAAATGGTATTCGGGAAAAATACTGCCCCGACCGCCGCGGCACCTACGGCGCTTGGATGTCCCTGCAGCGTGCCGCTATTGGTTGCGTAGTTGGTGATTTTGCTTCCCGCACCGTCATCCTCAACCACCACCTTGATGCGTCCCGGCGTCGCGCCGCTGACCAAACCGACCTCGATATTTAGCGTTTCTTGCGAACTATTGGCGGTCGCATTGGCGGGATTGTCGATGATCATGATCTGCACGGGATCCTGACCCACGGTGCTGGCACCGCTGCAGGTCGCGGCAGCAAGGTTGCCATTGGCGATGACGTCGTTTCCGGTCGCATTCGTTATGCACACGTCGATCGCGCTGGTCGAGCCGCCGCTGTTTGGCGCGCCGGTCACGTAGGGTTGGTCCCATTCGACGACAATCACCACGAATTCGCCGGGAACCATCGGCGGGATCGTGACGGGTAGCATGGTCGTTGTTGCCGTCGGGGTCCCAGACGGGGCGAAATTCAGCAAGTGCTCGCCGGAATTCGGCGCCAATGTCGAAACGAAGGAGAAGTTCGGACTATTGTTGTTATACGCCAAGGTGCCGTTGTTGCCCGCCGAAGAAAAATACGCCACGCCGCCTGCTTCCACGGTGTCGACGGCCTGCGCCACCAGCCCGTCCTGAAAAAACGGCTCGTCGAAATAGCCGACGTCATCGATAATCACCTTGGCGCCGGCGTTTGCCAGCTTAGTGATCCCGGATGCAAAATCCGCCTCGCTGTTCTCGGCCGTATAGAAGGCCAGACCCGCGCCCGGCGCCACATCGTGAACGATCTGCATGATCGCGCGGCCTTCATCGCCAAATGGCAACTGAATGGGCGCACCGTAGTCCATGCAGGTCGCCTCTTCGAGCACATTGACCGAAGCAGGCAGATCACCGGTCGCCATGTCGCCTGCTGCCGTCGTATTGAATCCGTTGTTGGCATACCCGTTCAGGCCGTTTGCGTTCACGCCATTGGCCGCGTACACCGGATAGCAGTCATAGCTGTCGGAAAGCACGCCGACGGTAATACCGGCACCACTCAGCGAGTTGGCGGAGCGCACCAGATCGCTGTTCTGCGCATAGTCGCCCTGCGAGGTGACCGCGCCGGTACGGGTGCGCATCATCGCCGCCCGAATGGCGTGGACCTCGGTCAATGCCGCGGCTGCGTTCAATTGATCGACCGGCAGCCAACCGCCGACATCATTCGAATACTGCGCGGCACGCTGCAGGCCCAGCCCCACGAGCGCGGCCTTCAATTTCTGGGGATCACCCCTGGTGATGGCGTCGACCAGCACCAGAGGCGCTGAACTGTTGACCGGCCGGCTGAATCTCGCCGCGGGGTTCAGGTTATGCAGATCCTGGAGCGCCGACTCCGGCCGCAGGCTGTTCACATGGCGCGCGATTTCAGCCAGCGAGGCATCGAATTTCGAACCACTGGCGCTGTCGCGTTGCTGCGCGCTGCGGCTGCCCGCGACATGCAACATCGAAGAACCGGGCGAGTTGGGCGAAAGATGCCTGGGTTGTGAAGGACCGACTGCCGAGACTGCCGAGAGGGTCGTAAGCGCGCTCACGGTTACGATTGCAAAGATACGTAAAGACATCCGTGGTCTCCCTTGGTTGCCACGATTATTGGTCGATCTTTAAGACAGGCCCGACGATCAAAAGTTTGCACCCCATGGTAACAGTTGACCGCGACTCCGGCCGGGTCGTCGTGTAATCGCGACGCCCGGGAGCGAAACCGCGATCCCTACCCGTCCAACGAAGTGCTGGAAATGGGCGCCACGTGCAATTCCGCGCGGTCCAACTCATCTTCAAGGAGATGATAGGTATCGTCCTGAATGCGGCCGCGCCGGCGCCACTCCGCCAGCAGCCGCCGCTCGGCCGCAATGGCGCGCCTGCGCATATTGTCGTATTCGGTATCCGGTTGCGCCCGGCCGGCATTTCCTGCCCGCGCAGCCTCGTACTCGGCGCGTAGCGCCGCCGCGCCCTCGCCGGGAACCTGCGCCAATTCCTTCAAGGCTTCATCCAGCATGGCGCTGCGCGTTTGGCCGACGTCTTCATCGAGCGATGCATCGGGCGCAATGCGCAACAGCGCGATCAGCGGGCGGATGGTAAATCCCTGCAAAATGAGGGTACCGAGCACAACCATGAAGGCGCTCAGGACGATAACATCGCGGCTGGGAAATTCCTGCGGCAGCGCCAGTGCCGTTGCCAGCGTAACGAGGCCCCGCATTCCGCACCACGACACCAATACCCCGATCGAGGCGCTGGGCACCTTAGAATGCATTCGCGGCTCGAAGAAATGTCGAAACGTACGCAGCACGAAACCGTACGCCATCACGTAGACAATGCGCACACCGATCACGATCCCCAGCACGATGCCGGCAAAGGCCAAGGCATGCATGAGCGCATCGCTCTGCAGTTGACTGACAATGTCGCGCGCCTGCAGGCCCATCAATAAGAATGCCAGCACGTTGAGCACGAAAACCACCGTCGCCCACACGGCATAGGAATTCACGCGATCGCGAGCGGTGGTGCGTGAGGGCATGTAGCGCGCGATCACCGCCGCCAGCGCGACCACGGCCACGATCGGCGATAGCTGCAGACGCTCCGCCAAAATCCAGGTTCCGTAGGTATTCAAGAATTGCACGATGATCAAGGACAGCGTGCCGGCGAGCTTCTGGAAAATGAACATGCCCAACTGCGCGGACAACACTCCTAAAACCGCGCCGCCTGGAACTGCAATCAATAGGCGCGGCGCCAAGGAGCGCCACGCCCCATCAGGCGCCACGGCGGCGGTGATCGCCAAACCGAACACCAGCAGGGCGACGGCATCGTTCAGCAAGCTCTCGCCCTGCAGCACCGCCATCGTCCGACGCGGCAACATGAATTCGCGCAGCACCGCCGAGGCCGCGGCGGCGTCCGGAGGCGCAACGATGGCACCCAAGGCGATCGCCGCGGCAACCGGCAGTCCGGCCAGCGCCACGCCCGCCCAAGCCACCGCCGCGGTGGTGAGCAGCACGAGCACCACTGCGAGGGAGACCAAGGGGACCCAATTGCGCAGCATCTCTCGCGGCGGCATGTCGAACGCCGAGTCGAGAACCGCAGGCGCCACGAACAATGCGAGGGCAAGCTGCGGCTGGATACCCAAATGCGGCGCAAAGGGTAAGAGGGCCACGCAACCACCCGCCAAAGCCAGCAAGGAGGGATACGGCACGCGCAGGCGCCGTGCGATGTGCAGGAACACCACGGCGATGGACAGTAATAACAGGGTGATTTCAAATAGCTGCATGGCTGCAAAGATTGTACGAGGACGCGCTATATTTCCATACCAGCTTCAAGCGACGGAGTAAAAGCCATGCCTCTACGATCGATGATCCTCTGCTGCACGGTTGGATGGGTCCTGGCCGCCGCGCCCGCGCTTGGGTTAGACGCCAATGCCGGCAAATCGCTGTTCCGGGAGCGCTGCAGCGTCTGTCATACGGCGGAATCGGGCGACAATGGCGGCGCGCAGGGGCCGTCATTGATCGGCCTCATGGGACGGGCCGCGGCCAGCGCCCCGCGGTTTTCTTACACCACGGCGCTGCGTGATTCGAAGCTCACCTGGGACGTCGCAACCCTGAAGCGCTTCCTTGCAGCTCCCACCAGCGTCGTCCCAGGCACCTCGATGCTGCTCGCGGTACCCGCTGAATCCGATCGCGACAACCTCATCGCCTATTTCCAAAGCGTTTCGAACCAAGCGGCTCCCGCTGACTCATCCATCGTCGTGCCGGCGAGCAGCACGCAATCGGCCAATTGGCGCTTGGATGCGCCGGGCCGCCTACATCGCATCAATGCGAACTCGCTTCCCCCGGCGTTTGCCACACCTTCGTCGCGCAACAACGCATCCGTGGTGACAAAGCCGTCAAACGCCTCCCTGGCGGTGCCGCCCGGATTTCACGTCGCTACCTTCATCTCGACTCTCACCGGCCCGCGCAAAATGCTCGTTGCGTCCAATGGAGACATCCTGGTGACCGAGATGCGCGCCGGGCGGGTCACCGTGCTGCATCCCTCCTCCGACGGTAGCAGCGTCACCGGCACCGACGTCTACTTGCAAGGACTGAAGCAACCCTTCGGCCTGGCGTTTTATCCGAGCGCGCAGAATCCGCAGTGGCTGTACGTTGCCGAAACCAATCGCGTCACCCGCTACGCGTATCAGGTGGGCGATGTGAAGCCGCGGGGCGCGGCACAAATCGTGGTGGCGCAAATACCCAGCGGCGTGGGTCACTCCACCCGCGACATCGCGTTTTCGCCGGACGGCAAGCGGCTGTTCGTTTCGGTGGGCTCAGGTTCGAATGTCGCCGAGACGATGTCGAAAAAGTCTCCTGCCGATATCAAGACTTGGGAAGCCGCCCACGGCCTCGGCGCCGCCTGGGACGTGGAGACCGATCGAGCGGCGGTATTGGAATTCGACGCGGCAGCTCCGGGGCCGGCGGTCATCTACGCCAGCGGCATTCGCAATTGCGTCAGCCTCACCGTGCAACCGGCGAACGGCGCGCTTTGGTGCACGACAAATGAGCGAGATGCCTTGGGAGATGATCTTGTGCCCGATTATTCGACGCGGGTGCAACGCGGCAGCTTTTACGGCTGGCCGTGGTATTACATCGGCTCAAATGAGGACCCGCGCTTGAAGGGCGAGCGGCCCGATTTGGCCGGTAAGGTATCGGTACCCGATGTGCTGTACCAGTCTCACTCGGCGGCCCTCAGCATGACCTTCTATGCGGCCAGCGGCGGAAAA
>Ga0307476_10001524_pt1 | contig 14070 bp, 12 predicted proteins | sample atmos_gasesECM2C_2_FD_203314 | JGI IMG/M metagenome (GOLD analysis project Ga0307476, IMG submission 203314) | Hardwood forest soil microbial communities from Morgan-Monroe State Forest, Indiana, United States - atmos_gasesECM2C_05 | ecosystem: Environmental > Terrestrial > Soil > Temperate... | reverse complement strand
ACGTGGGCGCGCACGCGCGAAGGTATTCAGCACGCTCGCGCGCATGGCTTTCGAGTGCGCCTGGCGGCCACGGTTTCGACCGACGCCGAGGCTGAGACGTTCCGTCAATTCCTCGATGAGGAGAAGATTGCGGCAGAAGACCGGGTCATCCGCCGGATCGCGTTGCGTGGTTCTGCCAGCGATGGTGTCGCAGTGAGTCGAGCCGATTTAGTGCCGGAAGTCACCATTACAGCCGATGGTGTGTACTGGCACCCCGTCGGCGCGGAGGATGCCGATCTGCTGGTCACGCGCGACATTTTCCCCCTCTCCGAGTCCTTCGCTGCGGTCCGCCGCGCCTTCGACCGCGAAGGCGAACACGCCAATAGGCTCGCCAGAATCTTTAACTGCGCATGATGCTCGTCGAGGGTTGCCAGCGAAATTCGGGTTGGCTTAAGCCCCAATCACCTTATCTCTAAGCCGACTTGGCAAATACCTGCTCGAAGAATCCCTGTTGGGCAGCAGCCTCCCGCAATGCAGAGTAGCCATCCACGTGAGGTGGTAGCCAACGCTGCAGTCCTTCGGCGTCGAGTATCGGGCGATGAACTGGGTTGTCGTAGCTCATCGCTGCGAGCGCGTCGGCGAAGCGGCGCTCCCGCTCTGGGTCGAGATCGGGCCGTGCCGTGAACATGCAATGGTTGTATGCCGGAGAGGACCATATCTCGCAAAGGCTGCCTTCGGGTACGAGGCGCTCGCTGCGCACCGTGTTCCAGAAGGGGCTGCCGATGGCGCCGGCGTCGGCCCGGCCGTCGAGGACGGCGCGGACCACTTCCACTTCGCTGGTCCCCGTATCACCGTGTTTGCCTAAATCGCTGTTGAAGCGCAGCGTGCGGTAGTCCCTGCCCTCGCGCATGCCTTGCCGCTCCAAAAAGTGAACGGGCAGGATCGCTGCGTGTCCGCTGTCTCGGCTGCCAAGTGCAAGCGTTCGATTTTTCAGATCGGCGAGCGTAGAAACGAGACCTCCGCTAACTGCGACGATCTTTGTCATCCAGCCGAGATCAGTGTCGCGCATGGCGACCGCGCGGCAGGCGTGGCCGCTCCACTCATCCGCTTGCAGGTAGGCGAGGTTTGTGTTCCAGGCAATATCGATATGCGGCACGACCTCGCCGGGATGAGCAAGCAGCGCGAGGACCTGCGCTTCGTAGCTCTGAAATAGTACGACCTCGACAGGAAGATGCGCTTCCTCATGAAAGTAGCGCCGCATCCCCTCCCAAATCGTAACCACTTTCGGATTGTATGCAACAGCTCCCACCCAGATTGTTTTGTCCATAGCTCCCCACAGTTCTTTGTCAGCGGCGGTCACGAACACTTTCCGGCGCAAGCTGCTGGTGCTAGAAGAGCGGCATCCCCAACAGCGATTTCCCGATGAACTCGCGCAGAACGTCGCCCGTTGGCGCCATGACAGCGCCCGCATGCGCATCACGGAACAGGCGCTCGACGTTTAGATGCTTTGAGAACGCCGCACCGCCGCAAGCCCGCATGGCGGCTGACGTAACGCTGATCGCGACGTCACCTGCAGCGGCTTTGCACTCAAGCACGCGCAGCATCGTCGTCTCGCGGGGCTTCTCGAGATGCTCGATCAGATCGTCGATGCGTGCCGACAGTCCGTCAGTGTCAATCTGCATCGTCGCCAGTTGCGCGCGCAAGGTCGGCAGGCTCTCTCCGAGGCTCTGCCCCAGATGCTCGAATTTCGCGTTCTTGAGGTGCGACGCCGTTCCAGCAACTGCCGCTCGGCACAATCCCAGGGCCACTGATGCCGTTCCTAAATTAAATAGCGGCAGCACCACGTTTAGCATGGCAGGAAACCCCGCGCCATCTTCAGTGAGTTGAAGAGAGGATGGGACTTCGCAGTCGTCCAGTGTGACGGGCGCAGAAGCGTTGGCCCGGAGGCCCAAACCATCCCAAGGCCCCGCCACGGAAAAGCCGGGCGTCTGTGCCGGAAGAAGATAGAGGGTCGAATCGGTCGGCCCCGCTCCTTCGGGGGCAAGCGAAGAAACGATATAGCTGTGCGCGTGACCTGCGCTGGTCACCCACGACTTCTTGGCGCTGATTCGCACGCCGTTACCATTCCGATGTGCGCGTGACAGGGGCGCCCAGAAATGGCTGCGCGAGCCGGCCTCACTGAAAGCGAGAGTGGATAAGTGGCGGCCCGCACCAATCTCATGCAGTATGGGCGTCACTGCCTGCGTCGCGCTTGGTCGCGCCGCCGAGATGGTCGCGGCGCCGAGGATGTGCATGAGATAAACCATGGCGACCGAAGCATCGGCCTCGGCAAGCGTTGCGATCACGGCCGCAAAGGTGCTTGGACCTAACCCTAAACCGCCAACATCCACGGGGAGCATCAGTCCAAGCAGTCTGGACTCACCCAGCGACACGACAGCCTCGCTAGAGAATCGTCCCGCCTTATCGTTTCGCCCTGCGGACGGCGCCAGTACGCGACTGGCGATCTCTCGAGCCTTCGAAACGACCGCGTCATGAGTCATGATCGCTCCTAGCATCCACAAATCTACTGCGTCGAGGCAGCATTGTCGCCGAGAATGCGCAGACTGGTCAAACAGTCTCTGCCGGTTGCTGGCCCCAAAGCCGGGCAAAGGAAAGCGCGCCGTAAATTAGAAATGGGAAGTCTTAGTGCAAGTCGGCTTCTCGCGAGCGATGATTGGTGAATGCTAGGGCGGTTGCGCGCCCATTCTGTATGGAAGATTCATCTTGCACCCTATTTCAGATGTGTGCTAGTTTTCGCTCCACAGCATTTGGCAACCGCTGTGAGTAGCGATCTGTTTCGACTCCAGGCCTACTCTCCGCTGCTTAGCGCAGCGACGCAAGGCGACCTCAAACAGTTCGGGGGACCCATCATGTCGCAGCTGTTCACAACGGACCTGCTGCCGGATTCGGACCGTATCGACGCGTGGCAATGGAATGCCCAGCAGATCTGCGGTGACTGCCGCATTCAACTGCCGAGATCTTCATTTCACGGAGCAATCGAAGTTCGACACGTTGGCGGCCTGCCGCTGACGAGATTTTCTTCGAGCCCACTCTCTTTCTGGAAATGGCCTTCCGAAACGACAAGTAAGGATAACCGTTCATGCATCGTTATCACGCAGCTCGCCGGAAATCGGCGTTACATGCAGAACGGGAGCAGCGTACTGCTTAATCCCGGCGACAGTACGCTGATCGATTCCGGGCGCCCATGGTCGTCTAGTTGTGGGACGGACTGCACGCGTCTCTATCTGCGCGTGCCCCGCTGGATGATCGAGAATCGTTTGCAGCTACACAAAATTCCCATCACCCAGCGTATCTGCGGGACCAGAGGCGCGGGCTCCATCCTTTCGCGGCTTTCGCAATCATTGTATGAAGAAGCCGAGCGGTTCCAGGAGGATGAAGGCGCAGCGGCGCTGGACGCCTATTTCCAGATTCTATCGGCGTGCCTTGGCCATGCGGAGAGCGAGGAGCACAGTCCGCCGCAACTCCGCTCGCGGATTCAGAGATTTATTGATGACCATTTGCCGGACCCAGGGCTGCGGCCGGCAGAGATCGCAGCGGCCGCAGATATCTCCACTCGGCATTTGCACCGTCTCTTCTCCAACTCCGGCAGCACGCTGGGAGATTGCATTCGAGAACGTCGTTTGGAGCAGTGCAGGAACGATCTGACGAATCCAGGCCTGAGCCGGAAAACGATCACCGAGATCGCCTTTTCCTGGGGCTTCAGCGATTCCGCTCACTTCAGTCGAGTCTTCCGCAAGCAGTTTGGTACCTGTCCCCGCAATTTCCGCGCACAAATCGCGGCTAAAACCTGGAATCGCGAGAAGGAACAGGAAGTTCGACGGCTCTTCCAGAGAGGGATCGCGGAGACGGGATGTTTCAAGCCGAACTAAGCGGCATCGGCCGGGCACTTGTAGTGTCGATCCCAGCGTCTTGACGAGTGTAGCCTTAGGTTTCGAGAGTTGCTACTTCCGTCGCGGGTTCGCGTTGCTGATCGCTTTTCCGTGACGTCCGAACCGCCGCACCCAACAATCCCCAAATCGCCAGAGCTATCCATTCGTGCGAGGTGAAGTGACCCGGAACCAAGGGCACCAATTTCACCAGGATCATGACCGAGGTGACGACCAGGCCAAAGACGGCTGCGGAACGCTGGCGCCACGGTGGCTTCATGCGATAGTAAGACGCACAGGCGGCCATCCAGGCCACTGCTGCCGTCACCGCGCCTACTTCCAAGATCGGGACCAACAGAGCTTCCCCCATGAAGATCGCCAGCCCCGTTGCAATTCCAACCGCGATAATTGCCGTGGAAGGAGTTCGATTGACGGGATGCACGCGGCTCATCCAAGGATTGAGTAAGTTGCGGCGCGACATGGCATAGAGCAGGCGCGAGGACGCCACCATGTTGGCATTGAACGCCTGCACCAGCGCCACCAGGGCTGAACCCATGATGAGCACAACGATCCAGTGGGCGTGAAGCGCACGCTCAAACGCGATCGCCGTTGGGAACTGCTGGTTGCTGCTTAGACTTTGCCAGGGGGCTACGTACGAAACCGCTCCGATTACCACCCAGAAAAATGTAAGTCCCGCGAAGATTGTCAGAAGGATGGCGACGGAAAAGTCGCGCCCGTCGAAATTGGGATTGGCTTCCTCCGCGCACTTGCCCACGGACTCAAAGCCCGACACCAGCCAGGGCACGACTTGCCAAACCAGCAAAATGGAAAGCAGCGGCGCGTGGCTGAACAGCGGATGGAAATTCGAAACGGACCCGTGGTTAGCTCCCGCTAAAGCGAAGATGATGACAAGAGTAAGGAATGTGAATGTCGTGGCCTTGCTCAACCGGGCACTGCCTTGGATTCCGCGGTAGTTAAGCCAGGTCAACAAGACTGTGATGGTCAAGCCCAGCAGCATGTGCGGCAAGTACACGGGGTATCCGCCGAGACGGTACAGTTCGTACTTATTCAACGACGGGAAGAGATAACCGCTGATTCGTCCGGCGGCCAACGCCTCGAATGGACAGGTGAGGAAGTAGCTGAGGAACATCATCCAGCCGGTGGCAAAGCTCACGGACGGAGGAAAAAATCTCGCCACGTACGCCGCCTCGCCCGCGGCGTCTGGAATTTGTTTGACCAGCTGTCCGTACACGTAGCCGATTGGCAGAAGAATTAACGCTCCCGCCGTGAATCCAAGGATCGCGCCGAGTGGCCCACCGCGCCTCAGGATGTCGTCCATGACGACGAGCCAAGCGGTGCCTACCATCACGCCGAAACCCAGCGCAAAGTAGTCCACCAGACGCAACTTGCGTGCAAGGGTCGTCATAGCATGAGCAGAAATCAACTTGGGCGCCCGGCTAAGGCCGCCCTATCTCGGGATGCCGCTGAAATTCTAGAACTCGTACCTCAGTGCGAATTGCATTACACGTGGCTGGGTGAGCAGGCCAGTGTAGTTGCCGAACGACTGCGGCACCTGCTGCAAAGACGCAATGCAGGCGCAGGCCTGTGTCCCTAAACCCGACAGAACATTGAACCGGTGCAGGTTCGTCACGTTAAAAACCTCCCACCGGAATTGCAGACTGTTGCTCTCCCATGGCATCTTCCATCGCTTGCTCAAAGCCATGTCAAGACCGGCAAAGCCATCCCCGCGGATCACATTTCGAGAACCGCTTCCACCCGGAAACGGATGGATGAAATCGTTGGTGAACGCGACACTAGGATTAGCGAAAACGCTGACCGAGCCACCCGGTTGCACGAAATGTCCGGTCTTCGGACGATTCACCATTTGGGCGATACCCTGCTCGTCCCAGTCGGTGGGCCAAAAGTTACCGTTATCGACGGTGAAGGGGAAGCCACTGGTCCAGCGGCCCAGGCCTGACAACTGCCAGCCACCGATGACGGCGTCGAGCGCAGTTCCGGCGTTACTCGCGAAATAGCGCCCCTTGCCAAAAGGCAACTCGGCAATCCAGTTGGCATTCAACTGATGGGTGGTATCGAAGTCCGACACACCGCGGCGAGCGTTCGGAGCAAACGCGTTCACTAGCCGCGTTCCGGGAGCACCAACATTGACACTCGAACTGAACCCCAGCCGGGTCGCGGAGGAAGTGATGTCGATTGACTTCGAATAGGTGTAATTAAGGTCGAATTGAAGTCCATGGCCGAACTGCTTGCGCAAACTCGCCTGCAGCCCGTTGTAGTTCGAGGAACCGATGGAACTCCAGGCATATTGAGTAGTCAGCTGGTTATTGAGCATCTCGCCTGCGGTGCAATTCGGCGCTAAATACAAACAGCCGCCGGTCGGGCCATTGAAAAAGTAGTAGTTGCCTGCATTATCGGCGAGGTAGTAATACAAGTCGACGTTCCCCAGCCCGACGACCTCATTGCCGGGATAGGCGCCGGTGCCTGTAAAAAGACCGTAAACAGCCTGAACCAGGCCGTTATTCGGGTCTGTATCGACGCACGTGGGGTTGGAAGTCGAAACTTGACAGCCAGGAGTGCTGAAGTACACCAAATAACCGTTGGCGCTGGAGTTGAGCGGCCCCAGCATGTCATGCCAGTACTTGGCGGTTCCATTTAGCTGCGCCTCGGTGACTGCGCTGGGCGCAACCCGAGGGACTTTGCGGGCCAACTGCGACAGAGCCGTTGCCGCCTTGAAATAGTCAAGACTCTTGTCACGGGGATCGACCAGGTCGAGAGGCTGCCTGAGGTCGCGCTGCGTGAGCAAATTGCGGCCCAGGCGCCCGACGTACGCAAGCTGCAGCGAAAATTGCCTGGGCAATTCGCGGGCAATGGAAAAGTCGATCGCGTAGGCGTAGGGAGTCTTAATGGACTGGTCCACGCCCCACGTGATGGCTTGGCTGCCATTGGCGGGAGTTTGCGGAAACTGGCCCGGCGGAGGATCAGGAAAAATCTGCAACCCGCCACCCAAAGTGTTCCTGGGAATTGTGTTAACGTCTGTAATCCGCGGCGAGCCGTTAGCAGTATCGTAGGGTAGAAATGTCGCCCCACTGGGGTCCGTTAAATAGCAACATGGGTTCTGCACCGTCGAACTCAAGCCGCCGGGCGCGTTAGCGTCGAACGTGCTTAGCAGTTGCATCCCGGCGCGATCGTACACTTTCCCGAATCCGCCGCGGATTACCGTCTTGTCATTGTCCCCAAACAGTTTCCCCATCCAGCCACCTTCGGGGCGGGGCGAATAAGCAAAGGAGACTCGCGGTGAGAAATCCGATTTCTCGAAGTTATAGAAACCCGGCCCGTTGTTCGCGGGTCCACCCAGTTTGAACGAGACCAGAGGAACGGAAGTGTAACCCTGGCCCTGATTCATGAGCTGGACCATCTGATTGAATTCCGTGCCAGCATTGAAGCTCCAGGAGGGACAGCCAGTCACTGGATTCTGACTGGGATCGCACGTCGGACTCGCTTGGTAACCGTTGACTTCCCAGGGTGGCGGGAATAACGACCAGCGCACCCCATAGGTCAGGGTCAGGTTCGGTTTAATACGCCAGGAATCCTGGCCGTAGAGTTCGTACCAGTTCATTCCGTATTTCCGTTGTACCGCGGACCCTTCGGCCAGATTGGTTCCGGTCTTATCGTAGTTGGTATTCCTGACTAAATCGGAAACCATGCCCAGCAGGCCCAGCATGGGGAGATCATATTGCGGGCTGGAGACAGGTTCCGGCATGCCGATATAGTAGGGGTCGAGCAGACTGCCTGTGCTGATCTGCACGTGCGTGACTGGATCGAAAGTGGCAGTGTTTGCAAAGCCCGTGGGAGCCATCCAATTGGTTGCTCCCTTTCCTACACTGAACGAATGTTCATAGCTCTGGCGAGGGTCGCGCGCGAAACCCAGGTTCCCACCGAACTGCAAAGTGTGTTTACCTTTCGTCCAGGAGAAATCATCGAGAACGTTGTGCATCGGGGTCTGCGAGTTGTGACTGTACGCGACGCCCTGATCGAGGCCGTAAAACAGATCCCAATGCTGCTGCGGTGCGCCCGCCTGGAAGCCCGTGCTCTGCCGGGTGAATCCCCAATGAAACGAGTTGACCTTGTTGGAGCTGAGTACCGCCGTGTATCCCACGACCAACCCCTTGCTGTGGTCGACGATGGTCTGCTCGGGGGGCGAACCCGGTAGAAACGGAGCCTGCGGATTCGTCAGGTTCTGGAGCGCCCCGCGCCAGAACAGACTGTGCTTGCCATCGGCTGTCAGGTGATAGTCGAGGCGGCCGATGAAAACATTGTTGTTCAGGCTCACCGGCGCTCGGAAGCGGTAACCGGAGTAGTTCAAGCCGTCACCTACTGACGTATCGTTGGTTACGAATTGGCAGAACGTCTTGTCCCAGTAGCCTGTACTACCGTTAAGAATGTTCAAATTGATTCCGGGACCCTGGTTGTTATAACCCGTGAGCCCCGCGGCACTGAGATTCCCAGCGTCCAGTTGGGCGATGAGAGCGGGCGTCAGCGTGGTCACTCCGCCATTCTGGTCGTTGTATTGCAGATTACCTTTACAAAGACTTTGGGAGGGTATCGTCCGTACTGTGCTCTCCTGCTCGCGCTGGCGCGTGCCCTCATAGTTGACAAAGAAGAAAAGCCGATCCTTTTTCAACGGACCGCCAACCGACGCGCCAAAGATGTTTCTCAGCAATTTGTCGGGGACGTTCGGCTGCCCGCTGCTTACTTCGGCGGTCTTGACGAAGTAATCATTGGCGCTGGTAATCGTGTTGCGGTGGTATTCGTAGACCGACCCGTGGAAGCTGTTACTACCACTTTTTGTCACCAGCGACACTTGTGCTCCCGAGCCGGTCCCCTGATCGGCGTTGTAGTTCGAAGTGGTAACCCGGAACTCCTGCACGGAATCGAGAGTGGTCGGTAAAACCGAAGTAAAGGCATACCCATTCGATTGGTCGTTCACGTCGACGCCATCGAGTGTAATGTTGCTCTGATCGCTGCGTGCACCGTTGACTGCTCCGTTTCGCGTATCCTGGTTTTTGTCGATGTCGGGACGGTTGCCCGTGTACGACACACCTGCCTGCAGGCTGAGCAGGTCGGGAACGTTGCGGCCCTCAAGAGGAATCTGCCGCACCTGGGTCTGATTGAAGGAGTTTCCTAGCGAGGCGTCCACCAAATTCAGTACTGGAGCTTCGCTGGTAACCGTGACGTGCTCGGTCGTAGCCCCGACCTTAAGCCGCACGTTCTCCGTGGCTGGTGTGTTCACCAGTAGCTGAATCCCGGTCTGCTCATAACGCGCGAATCCGCCGGCGGTCACGGTCAGGGTGTAGGTACCGGGCGGCAGCGCCGGGAAACTGTAGTCTCCCACTCCGCCCGTCTTCGCCGACCGGGTAATCTTCAAATCCACATTAGCCACGACAACGGTGGCGTCGGGAAGTGCGCTCCCCGCGGGATCTGTCACGGTTCCGCGTAGAGAACTGGAGGACGACTGCGGAAAGCAAACCCCACTCAAGAGCAGACACACGACAAACAGGGACATCCACTGCCCAATGCGATTCATAGGCTCTCCTACCCGGAACTCACATTCCGTGACACAACCTGGGGTCACCGAGCACGACATTCACCAAGCTCCAACGCCCTTTGTGCAGGAAGGATACTCCGGGGCGCGGCTTTAGACTTGTCTGACAGTGACATGCACTTGTCGGGGAGTGACATGCGCCGTGGGGTTGCAGTCGAGCATATTCAAGGTACTTGAGTGAGGTTCTGTACCGACAAGTCTTAGTGCTGTATCTGAGGCTGGAGCATTTTTTCTTGCCTCCGTGAGCCCTCTACCTCCCTGGGCAGCTTTCGCTTACGCTGATGGAACCACACTCGCAGCACTAATCGCAGCCTTTCAGCTCGCTTTGCGAAGGGTCAAGCCCTTCCGTAATCTCCTGTGGTTTTTGATTGCGTAACATACTCGCCTCGCATGGCAACCCTCCCCCCAGTCCTCGCGTCCCGACGCGATACCCGAGTACAGCTTCCAAACTCCACCCCGGCTGTTCTTCGATGCCAGGATGGGAGCCGTGTGACAGGCTATTTGCAAGTTATTTCCGTAGCTGGCGGCATGCTCCGTCTGCCTCATCCTCTGGATCCGAACGCCCGAGCTAGTTTGATCTTCCTCACTGACGGAGGACCGGTGCTCGGGAAGGCAGAAATGTTGGACCCTGTGTCTCGCACGCAGCAGGCGTTTCGGTTCGTAGCGCTTGATCGAAACAACCGGCGCAATTTACAGCTCGCGATTCAGTCACACTTAAACCAGAGCTCCGATGAAGACCGATGGATTGCGAAGTATCGATCGGCGATCATTCATAGGGCGCCGTCACAAAGCGGAGCCTTGAAGATCGTCTTAGGATCAGTTGCACTTGGAATACTGGTTTTAATCAGCGCGGCGTCCTTTTTTCATTTCGAGTTACTCAAATGAATGCGTCTCACACAAATACCCGACGCTGGCAACGGTATCCGGGGGACCTGCGGGTCCACATCCTTCCGTGCAGCCGGCTTCCTGCGATTGCGGTGACTGGCCGCGGTACTGGATTGAGTCAGGGCGGGATGGCTCTACATGCCGGCGTGGATATGGAGCTTGACGATCTGGTTGAGATTGAATTTCCGACTCCGCACCCTGTGAAAGTCATGGCAACCGTTCGCAATCGGAATGGCCGCTATTTCGGGTTGGAATTTCTCGCGAGATTAAATGGGCAAGCGGATGGTTTGCCGAAGAATCGGCCGCCAGCCCTTCCCCAACCACATGTCAAGATCGACGACAACGTGAAGATCACCGACCTCCCTTTGGAAAATAAAATACTTGCGGCCTTAGATCGAAAGCTGCTAGAGATTACGCGTGTGCGGAAGGAAATTGAGGCCCTGATCACCGCAGCTCCCCTGCTTGCTGAATAAGTGGTCCGAATCCAGCAAACGCAAACCGAAGAATTACGCTACGGTCGTTTGGCTGTTTTTCTGCTCTTAACGGCCCCATTAGATCCATGTTCAACTCCTTAATCTTGTCCTCACTCCCGCACGAGTGTTGTGTTTCTGACCCTGGTAATGATTCCATAAACAATGTCGGCTCCCAGGCCCGAGTAGACTTTGGAAGCGCTAACCACCAAAGGGTTCGGAGGAAAGGAGCCGAACATGCTGATTATAGGTTGTGACTATCATCCGGGCTTCCAGCAAATTGCGTTCGTCGATACATCTTCAGTCTTGTAGTCAAATTAGAACGTCTGCGCCCAAGCTTCTGACATAGTCCACATTTTGACTACCGCAAGTCGCTGCTACAAGCAAACTGGCACTTTTTGCAAATTGCACGGCGAAGCTACCAACGCCTCCAGCTGCACCGTGAATGAGTACCTTTTGGCCCGGAATCATTCCACCCTTTTCCGTATGGAAAAGAGCCTGAAATGCGGTTAGCGAAGCAACAGGTACTACGGCTGCTTGAGCGAAGCTCAAGCTTTTCGGCATCGGGGAGAGATTCTTCACCGGAACACGCATGAATTCCGCATAGCTCCCCCACGTCCTCCCATCGGCAGCACTCCAGGTAATTACGCGATCTCCGGGCCTGAATCCGTTGACGTTCGATCCCGTTCTTTCCACAACACCGGCACCATCCATGCCGACAACGAAAGGAAACTTCACTTCTCGATAGCGATAGCCTCCGCGTGCGCTTTCGCCGGAGCGCGCTTTCGTGTCGGATGGATTAACACCCGCATAGCCGACCCGGATCAAAACTTCGCCATCTTGCGGTTCAGGAACCGGGACGTCCCTCAAGCTCATGACATCTGGGTCGCCGTAGCGATCAAAAACCATTGCGCGCATTATGTAATTCCTCCTGTACCTCGTGAACTAACCCCGATTGAGTTCCTTGGAAAGCATGCGTCCGCGATTAGCTCGTATGACCGTAGCCGATCCTGGTACCCGTGCATGATGGTGGCGATCATGATCTCGTCCGCGCCCGTGCGCTGGGCGAGCGCCTCAAGACCCGCCTTTACAGTGGACGGTGAACCCACGATGTGGGAGGAGAAGACCTCCGTGACGAACTGCTCCTGTGCCGCGGACCATGGTCCTGGCGGCCCGGCTTCGATCTCGTCGGCCGAGAGCAGCGGACCTCGGGTGCCAGACAAATTGCGAACAGTGCTGACGTACGCTGCGCGATGGTGGCGCTCGGCAATTTCGTCGGTTTCGGCACAGATGACTCCCACTGAGACGATCGCGTATGGCTTCTGAAGTGCCGGTGACGGACGGAAGGACTGACGATACGCTTCGACCGCGGCGACATTGTTTGCGGCCGCGAAGTGCCCGCCGTGCCCGAAAGGCAGTCCGATCGTACCGGCCAGCTCCGCACTATACGTACCTGACCCTAGCAGCCATATGTTGGGCATGGTCCCGTGGCCCGGGACGGCGGTGACGCTTCCGTACGGATGACCTTCCGGAAACTTGCCCCGGAAAAACGCCAGAAGCTCGGCGAGCAATGGCGCATAATCCTGATCAGTGCGCCGGAGTGCGTTAGACGCGACCTGGTCTCCCCCGGACGACCTGCCCAAACCGAGATCGATTCTGCCAGGGTGCAACTCCTCAAGCATGCCGAACTGCTCGACGACCGCGAGCGGCGCGTAATTGGGCAGCATTATGCCACCTGAGCCGACGCGCAGGCGCGTGGTTCGGGCAGCTACGTGCGCGACCAGGACCGCAGGCGAGGAACTGGCCAGCCATGGCATATTGTGGTGCTCGGCCACCCAATACCGCTCATAGCCGACCTGTTCGGCGAGCTCGGCCAGCCTCGTGGAATGCCAGAAGGCCTCGCCTAGTGTCGAACCGCTCGATACCGGGGTGTGGTCGAGTATTGAGAGACGGAGCCGACCGCCGACGTCAACCCGCATAAGCCTCACCTGTCGGCGCCAAGATTTTTGCAGCAATGCGAGCTACGCGTCGATATGAGTCAACCCGGTCACTGTGCTCATACGTCTCCGTCAAAACGATCACCTCATCGGCACGCGTATTATTCGCCAGTCTCTCCAGCCCAGCCAGCACGGTTGCATCCGATCCCACGATCGCCGCGCGCAATCTGTTCTCCACAGCCGCTCGCTCTCCGTCATGCCATAGAGGCTCAATTGAATCGACGGGGGGCAACAATTCCGCCGACTCACCCCGAATCGCTCGTAGCAAACGCTGCTGTGGAGTAGTGAACAATCGCCGAGCCGCCGCATCCGTCTCCGCCGCCATCACCTGCACCGCAACGAGGAGATACGGCTCCCGTAATGCATGGCTCGGCCGGAAGCGCTCTCGATAGAGCTGTGCTGCCGAATGCAAATGGTCAGGTGCCAAATGGGCTGCGAACGCAAACGGCAGCCCTAATGTCGCTGCTAGTTGAGCGCTGAAGCCGCTCGATCCAAGCACTGTGATTGGCACATTGCTGTTTTGTCCGGGCACCGCTTTCACAACTTGACCTGGTCTTTTAGGCCCCAGGTATGTGCGCAACTCTTCAATAAGCGACGGAAAGTCATCGCCGTCTTGAGGCAAACCACGTCGCAACGCGCGCATTGTCTGAACATCGCCACCCGGAGCTCGTCCCAACCCTAGATCGATTCGACCCGGATAGATTGCTTCCAGCGTCCCAAACTGTTCCGCTACCACCAGCGGTGCATGATTTGGCAGCATGACTCCACCGCTGCCCACTCGAATCGTTTTCGTCGCAGCGGCGATATGTCCGATCAGCACCGGTGTGGCTGAGCAAGCCAGTCCCTGAATGGAGTGATGTTCCGCCACCCAGTAGCGTTTGTATCCCAGTTGCTCAACCTGCCGCGCCAATTCCACCGACCGCGCAATGGCACTGCCCGCGGGCTCACCCGCTCGTGTGGCCACTAGGTCCAACACCGAAACCGCTAAAGATTGTGCGGTCGCTTGCAAAGTAGTCGTTTTACCCGTGAGGTCGAGGTTGTGCGGCGCGACCGTTTGCGCGTGCGTATCGGCTGTGACGCGCGTAGCCTCCAATCTGTATTTCACAGTGATTGCTCCTTTACCTACTATCCGATGTGACTGCGCCCTGCGTTCGTTCGAGATCGCTGAGCTTTTGTCGCTGGTCGGGGCT